>ERZ856578.229-NODE-229-length-114757-cov-11.917100_pt1 | contig 114757 bp, 80 predicted proteins | sample MGYA00514384_ERZ856578 | MGnify/ENA primary metagenome ERZ856578 (study PRJEB29103, sample SAMN06111958) | human gut metagenome | biome: human gut; feature: ankylosing spondylitis patient; material: healthy_person | host: Homo sapiens | place: China:Hangzhou... | reverse complement strand
AGATAGTGCCAAAATGGACTATTAATTCCCCAGCCATCAAGAAATTTTCGATAATAGTCCATAAACCCCTTTACAGTTATATCTATAATCTCTGAAGATTGCTCTACTGGTGTAACTATCGGGCAAACCTGATGCTCCCAGCCATTAGTCTCTTGACCGAACACCATGACCTTTAAATCTGCATTATTATATCGCTCTTCATTTACTTTTAGCAATAAAGGATATGCAGGAGGATTACCTTCACGACGCATCTGACGAAGTTGTTGAAGGACACAAGGAGAACCGGCATTCAACCTATTATAATATAATGTATATAGTTTTTCGTTAATCATATGAAATAATATTTTAGTATGTTTTACAAGACTGATGGAAGTATGACTAGATTATCTAATCAGATTATATGATTTATTAGATTATTTGTAGCTTTATAGAGAGCATATCAGTGCATCTGATATAATCTTGATACCGGAACAAAAGATATGATTGGAAAACGGCTTATTTAGAGTTTTCTCTTAAATAAAAGCCTAAGACTAAATAAATGATGTCCTTCAGATGGATAATCTGTTTCATTTTCATAATCCTTGATATATAACATTGTCGTTCTAATATTATTATGCCCCATATAACTCTGAATTTGTACAGGTTGTGTACCTTGAGCATTAGCTAAGGTCGCAAAAGTTCGTCGGGATGAATGAAATGTTACATTTTTATCAATCTTCGCCATATTTGCAAGCTTTTTTAATGTCTCATTGATTTTTTTGTTATTATATCCATAATCGAAAATATTCTTTTCATGCTCAACTTTATTCATGTTACCCTCTGGAGCACGTTCTAATATTTCTTCAGCCATTGGAAATATAGGTACAGCTATTCTGGTTATTTTCTTATTTCTATTCTTTTGCAATTGGAGTTTGAGGATTATAGATTTCCTCACAAAACAAAGATCTCCCCATTTAACCACTAACACATCACTAATCCGAAGCCCCTCTATACATGAAAATAAGTACATTAGCAGAACCCGATATTCAACCGTTGTTTCCTTTAACTTATACATAAGCTTATGCATTCTAGTGAACTCCTTAAAGTCTAGGAATACATCATTGGAAATACGTCTAGGCTTTGACACTTCACCTGTAGAATATGGATTTTCAATTGGAATTTTCTTTGCTTCGATATATTTAATTACTGCTTTTATATTATTACAACGGTTTGTTATACTTCCATCAACATTCTCCTTGCCTTTTTTCTTTCCACGTTCAGTCAAAAAGGCATTGAAGTTATTGAGTAACTTTGCATTAATATCCCTGATCCGTATAGTCTTACGAAATTCTTTGAGTGCATTTAGTGTTGTTATGTAAGCCTTGTAAGTACTTTCGGTAATTAACCTATTTTCTTTTCGTATAGAAAGAAAGTTATTAAAATGCTCATAAAAAGATTCATTTTCAGGCCTTTGTACCAATTCGCCAACTACGATATTTTTTAGTAAAGATTTACTCATTTCAAATCCTTCATCTATTGTTCTAAAGTTTATGGTTCGAATAATACGATCAATCTCTTCATCTAATTCTTTAGAAGGAGGGATAGGAGATTGATTATCTCTATCCCATTCTTCAAAAGAACCTAAATATCCTTTTAAAGGATATTTAGGTTCTTCTCCGTCAATCCTCTTGAAACGGATATATAATGGCATTTTACCATTTTTTCTCTTTTTATCAGTTCTAAGGTACAAATGAAAGTCCTCTCTGCTAATCCTCTTTGGCATCTTTTTATGAATTTGATGCTAAGATAATGCCAATTAGTCATTTTTACCAGAAAAGGTAGTAATATTTTTTGCGGACTCTTTTGCTATAGAGAGATTGTATTTTAAATACCTTTGAGTCATAACTACTGATGTATGCCCTAAATATTTTGAGATTCTATAAATATCCACATTATCCATTACGAGTAAAGTAGCAAAAGTATGCCGACTTGAATGATAAGTTATATGCTTATCAATGCCTGCAAGTAAAGCATGTTTGCTAAGGATTCGGCTTACTGTTTTCTCAGAGTAATAAAGAAATACATTTTTACTACTTCCTATCAATTTCCCATTATTCGATCTTTCTAGTAGTATGTCACGAGCCATTGGGAATAATGGAGCTATAACTTCGAGTTGAGTCTTAATCATTACCTTACGAATAAGGTTATTATCAAAATCGATGTCTTTCCATTTCAAATCTACTGCATCTGAAAAGCGTAAACCGCAAAAGCATGAAAACTGATACATTTTCAAAATCTCATATTCTTTAGAATTAGTATCAAAGCATTTTGCATACTCTACAAAGCTATTGAGTTCTGACTTATCAAGAAATATTTCCTTAGCTTCAGAGGTCGGTATTTTGAACCATTTATATGGATTCTCTATCGGGATATTATGTTTCTGGATATCGAGAATAACCGTACGAAGGTTTTTATGCTTTGGGGTTCGTCCACCAGGAGAATTTTTATTAACATCCCGCATATGTTCATCAAACTTCTCAATTAAGGATAACGAAATATCGCATATTTTGAATTCAGACCTAAATTCTTTCAATATATTGAATGTCATTCTATAAACCTTTATTGTTGTAAAAGCTGTACCTTCTTTACGTTTACGCTCTATGAAATCTGAGAAGTATTCAAAAAATGAACCAAATTCAGGCTTAACTTTACGTTTACCAGAATAGAAATTTTTAACCAAATCCAGAGTCAGTACCTGCCCGTCAGCCAATAGACGATTTATATAAAGATCTAGCTCTGCTATCTTTTTATTCAGTTGTATTAATAAAGCCTTATCTTTGGGTTCTCTTTTCTTTATATCCCATTGCCCTCTAGGAACATCAATATTAGTAGGAATTTTAGTTTCTCTCATGCCTACACGAACTCTAAGGTAAATTGGATATTTACCATTACGCTTTACTGGTTTATCAGTTCTGATACATTTACCAATCGAATATTCTGCCATTTTTTTATAATTATATTCTAACTTACATGGACTAAGTTAGTTGGCATAGATTAAACGGCAAAATATTTTTTGGAGATTCAATAAAATAAATTATTTGAAAGCCCTTTCTTGATTATAGGGGCGCAAATAGGGGCGCAAAGCAAACTAAATTTTACAAGAACCATGAATTACAATGAATACACATATTTATACAACCTTTAATTTCCATGATAGTAAATCGGTTTTACTGGCCTATACCAAATCGACGTAGTTCGTTCAGAACTTTGTCAATTATGGCGGTAAAGGTAATAAATATTGGCAATTAAAAACAATGCAACATCGGAGATATCAAAGAATAAGCTAAAATAACACTTCAAAAAAGCATTATTTAGTACTCTGAAAGGGTACCGTGTCGGTATACCCTCCCGAAACTATTCCTTAGAAAACAGATCCGATAAAGGGCGAATTATCAGATAACCAAACACATCGAAACCGGCGATGGCTTAATATTCAATAAGACTACTAGAGTTCTGAACGAACTCTTTTAAATTGATTGTTCATAAGCCCAAAAGCCCCAGAGATACGCAGGGTCATATATTTTCAAATTGCAGAGGAAATGCAACCGGCGTGATTCATTCAATTTTTAGGTTCTTTACAGTGCAGAATGGCACCCTGCTTCTACCGTAAAAACAGAATGAGAATCAGTAGTAAAGCATATATATAAAATAAGGTTTAAAATCATGAACAAGAACGAGTTGATCCAATACGTGACGGAAGACACCGGATTAAAGAAAAAAGATGTCAAAGCAGTGCTTCAATCCATACTTAATGCATCTACAAAAGCTTTACAGCAAGGCGAACCGGTAACGATGATAGGTTTCGGAAGCCTTCACCCGTGGAAACAAACCAGCCGTCCGGCCAGAAATCCTAAAACAGGCGAGCCGGTCATAATCGCCCCACGCACATCCGTCAAGTTTCGTGCAGGAGTAAAGCTACTGGAAGATCTGAATAAATAAGTGTCAAATATTTTGACGCTTGCTTGCAAAGTATTCCGGAAGCGAATACCTTTACGAAAAAACAGATCGTATGCAAGCAGGAACAGTTCTTATAGTAGATGATAACAAGAGCGTACTGACATCGCTCGAGTTATTGCTGGAAGACGAATTCGAACGGGTGGAGACAGCCTCCAACCCGAACAGGATACTTTCAGTACTCGACACTATGCCCGTCGATCTCGTTATCCTCGACATGAACTTCTCTGCCGGCGTCAACACCGGCAACGAGGGCTTGTTCTGGCTCCGCCGCATACAGGAAATCGTTCCTGGCCTGCCTGTTATCATGCTGACCGCTTACGGGGATGTGGAGTTGGCCGTGAAAGCCCTGAAAAGCGGAGCAGCAGACTTCGTACTCAAACCGTGGGACAACGACGTGTTGCTGGATAAGATACATACCGCACTGCAAGCCGCCCGGGAAGAACCCAACAAACAGGGTATCGGAAAGAACACCGCCCCCCGGCCAACCGAACCGGCCATGATCATCGGGCACTCGCCCGTTATGATGAAGCTGATCAAGGTGGTCACCAAAGTGGCTAAAACAGACGCGAATGTCTTGATCACAGGCGAGAACGGGACAGGCAAAGAAATGCTGGCCCGCGAAATACACCGTCTCTCCCTGCGCAGCCGACGGGAAATGATCAACGTGGATATGGGCGCCGTCAGTGAGTCGTTGTTTGAAAGCGAGCTGTTCGGGCATGAGAAAGGAGCCTTTACCGATGCCCGCGAAAGCCGCCCCGGTAAATTCGAAGCCGCCAGCGGCAGCACGCTGTTCCTGGACGAGATAGGCAACCTGCCGGTCGGCCTGCAGGCCAAACTGTTGGCAGTCCTCCAGAACCGTGAGATCACACGCCTGGGAAGCAACCGGAAAATACCTGTCGACATACGCCTCATTGCCGCCACCAACCGGAACCTGCCGGAGATGGTCGCCCGGTCTTCTTTCCGCGAAGACCTGTTCTACCGCATCAACACGATACAAATAGAAATACCGCCGCTCCGGAGCCGACGGGAAGATATTCCGCTATTCATCGACTATTTCCTGAAGAAATATATCGCGCTCTACAAACGAACCGGGCTGACCCTGCATCCGCAGGCTGCCGCCAAACTCGAAGCATACGACTGGCCGGGAAATATCCGTGAGTTGCAGCACACCATCGAAAAGGCCGTTATCCTGGCTGAGAAGAATATGATCCGTGCCGGCGACCTGTTCATCCGCCCTGGAAAGGCTGTCTCCTTCACCGAAGTACCCAACCTCAGCGATGTGGAACGCCAGGCTATCGAAGCCGCCATCACACAGAATGACGGGAACCTGACTGCTGCCGCCGAACAACTGGGAGTAAGCCGGCAAACCCTGTATAACAAACTGAAACGGTTCAACCTGTGAAGCGCATGTTCAGCCTACGCATCTACATACGCATTATCCTGCACGTCGCCCTCGTCATCGTGGTGGCCGGGACAGGCGTTATCGGTATCATAAGCGGCAAAGCGATTATTCTGGGGTCGGTAGCACTACTTATCGCCTTATGGCTGGCGGGAGTGCTCGTTTACTATCTCAACACCTCCAACCGGCGGATACAGCTTTTCCTGGATGCGATCGAAGACAATGAATCGATGCTTTATTTCCCGGAAAACACCGGCACCGATGAACAACGCCGCCTCCATGCCGCCTTCAACCGTATCCACAAATTAATGACGGAAAGTAAACAAAGGGAATTCGACCGCGAGCTCTACCAGAAAGAATATGAGTCGTACGACAAACTGATGCATGTGCTGACCCACGAGATCATGAACTCGATCGCTCCCATCGTCTCCCTCTCCGGCACGCTTCTCTCCTATTTCCAGACCAAAGGAAATGCCCGGAGCAACGACGAGATCACCGATACGACCATCCGCAAAACCATCCGCGGACTCGACACCATCAAGAGCCAGGGACAAAGCCTAATGAACTTCACCGACTCTTACCGTCAGCTGGCCCGGCTGCAACCGCCCAAGCCCAAGCCTTTCTCCCTGTCGCGCCTGATAAGGAATATCGAAATACTGTTTCAATCAGACCTGCACCGGCAGCATATACAATTCCGGGTAGATCTTTTCCGGGAAGAGATAGAAATAAACGCAGACGAAGAACTGCTCTCGCAAGTGCTGATCAACCTGTTGAAGAATGCCATGCAAGCTCTCGAAGGCCAGGACAACGGCAAGATATCACTGACAGTAATACAAGTCCGGACAACCACTTATATAGAGGTGAAAGACAACGGCCCCGGCATTCCCCACGATATACTGGAAGACATCTTCGTCCCTTTCTTCACCACCAAAGACACAGGTACAGGCATCGGCCTCAGCCTCTCGCGGCAGATCATACGCATGCACGGCGGCGAATTGCAGGTCAGCTCCCGTCCTTACAGCGAAACATCATTCACGATCTCCCTGCCGCTAGCGCCTGGGAATCTCTACGCGTGAAGTAAGCGGATAACGTAATCCTTTGGATGATTTATAATAGACTTCGGCCGCACCGATCTTCAGCTTAGCCCGTATCTTCACGGGGATATGGTTTGCATCGTCACCGATCCAGATCTCGGCTGCCGCCTTACTTTGGGTAAAGGCATCGTCATAAATATCGATAAAGAAATGACGGGTACGGTATTTCAACGTCTCGCTACGTTCCACGATCTGCTGGCCGGTATACCGGAAACTTATATTGATCCGGTCGCGCCCGATCGCCACATGAAACGGGAACTCATCACCCTGCTTCATCTTTTCCCAATCCAGCGAACGGAGATACATGGTGGCACCCAGCATATCGAACATATATTGTTCGGAGACAAGCAGGGTGTCGATCTTCGTCCGGCTCGGCGTGTAGCGGTGGGAATGTGCGGAGGTGTGTCCGTCGGTATACGAGAATTTCAAATCGTCTATCAGGTAATAATCATTCTCATTCACCCGTTTCTCACTGCGGAGCAGTAACATCTCGGGAGAGAAATAACAGTCGATGGTATCGCGCATCGCAAATATCTTCTCAAACATGCCCGACGTACGGAACAACAGGCGGTAATGGTAAGCTGGCTTGCTTTCATACCGGGCGTCCTGCACAGACAAAGAAGCTTGTCCCGCACGAGGCATCAGAAGCCCCCATTTGAAGTACAACTCATACTGTACCGTCTCGCCGGCGCTGAACCGATCTTTCACCGGAATGGCCTGTGCCTCTGCCATTGTCGGAAGCAATAGCCATAAAGCCATCACTCCCAGGCAAATCAACCTAAAACGGCATACCGCTGCGGCCACTGTTGCTCGTGCTACCACTGCTGTTGCGTGAAGAAGATTGTTGTTGTCCTTCATTTTTATAGTCTCTTTTCTTCTTGGTTGCTTCTTTTGGTTTATTCTTCGTGATCTCGAGCGGCTTCTGTTTAGCCCACGGGGTAGCCTTCACATCCCAGGTTTCTTCTACCTGCCAGTTCTGCATCACATCGTATTTTACCGGCGAATAGAACACTTCTTCCGGCTGACGCTTTGCAGCATAATTGCCGGTATCCCATTTCCCGTTGCCGTTGAGGTCGACCACCAGACGAAGATAATACTTATCCGGTTTCAAGTCCATGAAAAGGGCACCCCCGTCTTTCACCTTCACTTTTCGTATCGGAGCATCGCTGCCGTTCAGTAGCTCGACATAAGCAGTCGTATCGACCCCTACGATATTGATATACAAATGGCCGTATTCATCTTCTTTCTTGATCTTGAACTCACCGGAATAAGGTTCGTTCCATTTATCATAGATACTGAAGATCGTAGCCGAGTCGACTTCCAGGCGATACTCCTCACCATATTTCCACGGACGGCGTATAAAGTAATTCAAGCTGTTCGTCGAGTCCGGGAACAGCTCGAAATCAACCGGAGTCCACACCGTATCGACTTTCTGATCCAGGAAGAACAGCTCTTTCGACAAATCGAGCACCGGTTCGTTGAATGTAACGGACACCGTATCGAACAAGTCCATCGACCCCGGAGCATCGACCTGCATACCGAGGAAGACGATCGGTTCGGGCTCATCATCTTTCTTCTTTTTCTTCTTCTCCGGACGGCGGCGCATCACAAACTGAAGCGTATCCGTTTGCGGACGAAGTATATTCAGCGAATCGCTCTTCGGATAAGACAATTCCACCCGCAATGTATCCTGTTTCCAGACAACCGAGTCGGTCAGCCAGAAGTTAACGGCCGTTCCGCCTTCCGTCTCCTGCATAAAATACCAGGATGAATCGGACGGGGTGAAATTAATCGGGCGGGGAAGCGGGATCGTATCCAACGGAGAGTTGAAACGGACTACCAACAGGTTTTCCTGCTGGCGCTCGGGCTTCAACAGATACTGGCGTACAAAATCTTCTTTGAACAGACGTAGCTCGATATCATTGGGAAAATAGCGGGTAAAGGCTACCGTCTTGATCGTGTCGATCGTCAGGCTGTCTTTCCAAAGCGTATCCTGACGGCTGGTCAGTTCGAAGGAAGGGATGATGATAGAGTCGTTGAAAGCGATCTCTTCGCCCGCCTGGTCGAACTTATAATCGCGGTTCACATCATTCAGACCGAATATGCGGTAGCTGCCCGGAGAGATATTGCGGATCGTAAATTCGCCTTTATCGTTCGTACGGGAAGTACGGTCGAACGGCATTTTCACGAAGGCCGAGTCCTCCAGGTTGCGGTGCAGACCGATCGTGATACCGGGCATCGGTTCCAGATTCTCCGCATTCAACAAGATACCCGACACTTCCAGCGTATCGATATTCTCTCCCGTAGAAAAGGCGAAAGAGTAATTCTCGAATACATTCTTTTCATTATTGTCGGAGATCGAATTGGTAAAGTCGATCGTATAGGTTGTATTCTCTTTCAGTGTATCTTTCAGCTCGACAATAACTTTCTTTCCGGCTGCACGGATGATGGGCAACTGCAACTGCGGCGGCGTGACGATCACATTCTCCGACGGCTTATCGAGTTGCACCAGTTCGTCAAACAAGATCTCGACTCTTTTTCCTTTGTAGTTCGTCTGGTTCGGAGCCGGCGTACTGCTGACGTATTTAGGCGGCGTCTCATCATAAGGCCCCCCGTTCGGAGAAGCCATATTCGCACACGAATACATCGTGACCAACAGGAATACCCCACAGACAGCCAGCAGTAAATCTCTTATATATCTATTTCCCATTCAAATGCTTTTTAATCAGAGGGCAAAAATAGGGAAAAATCCCGTGACTAATAGTGATATATACGCTAAATAAGAAATCTTTGCATTCTTAAGAAGATGAAAGAGGTTGTTCCATGTTAAGATTCTCCTCGTTGTTTTTATTTCACCGACTCCTTTTGTGTAATAACCACGCTCTCCGACGAGCTTAAAAAGCCTGCGACATCAATAACAAGCTTCCGTTCATAGGGAAACTTGTTCTGTGCGATGTCAACCTGAAGATCTCCGGCCTTGTTTTTAATGATTTTAAACCAGTCGCCGGCCAGTGTATCCCTATAGAGAATAATATCCTTCATCCGTTCGTCCGAGTATTTGTAGGTCGTATTATGCAGAGTCGAACTTTCGCCATTGGCCATAGTCCGGCTACGCAAAACATACCAAGTGATCCTATCGGCTCCCACTCCGACAGTCACACAGCTATCCGAAGAACCGACAGTGACATTATTTTGTTCCAGATTAATCATTGATAATCTTCCCGGAGCGTCTATGGTATCATCACAGCTTATCATGCCAAGGATGCAAACTAAATATACGGCGATCTGTTTCATAATGCAATATTTACAGTTTCAAAGATATAAACACGCCAACACATGAATTATATGCGACGAATATAGCAAATAATTCTTAATACACAAGCGATTACAGTCATTCTTTATTAATTAAAATCAGAGGCCGGATAGCATGCCTGCCAGAAGGGAAACGTCAGGGTATCTCAACGTTTCAAATACCTGAATCCGATCCGGCAATACAGGCACTTTTTCTTCTCGCAATATTCCCGTTTCAACTGGATAAGCGCCTGGCTGTCTCCGGCATGGCAGACGTTGATCCCAGCCCGGGTGAAAGCGGTCACAATCGTATTCTTCTCCGGGGGAAGCGTTTCGAGGATACGGATGGCACGTTCGCAATATTCCGGACGTTTATTTCTCACTCCATAGGCAAACATTACCGGGACAACCGTGTTGATCAGCAAGATACACAGAGAGTTCTCTCCTATCGGCTTATCTTTCTTTTCCGAAACACTGCGAAAATGATAATGTGTTTCCCAATAATCAGAAGGACGAACCCGGAAACACTGTTTGATCTGCCCGACATTCCCCGCTTCCAGGATAACGGAAAATAACGTATCGTGCTGCACCCAGACGGAAGCCAGTTGTGCCAGTTTCAGGTAAGGGAAATTGACCGGACGGGTGCGCAGGCTCCTGAACTGCGAGTCATCCAAAGGAGTCAACCCGAATTTATGCCGCAGGAACTGGTATTCACGTTGAAGCAAACGGTAATAATGGCAATCGCCCGGCTCTTCCAGCATGCCGGCCTGGCCGAATAGCAGGGCTTCAACCTGCGAATGGCTGCTGCGTTGCTTCTGAATATATCGCAAAGGCAGGCTTTTGGCCAGACGCTCGAAGATATCATTATTCACTCCAAAGCCGAAATTACGGGTTAAAGTAATATAAAAGACCTCATTCCAGTCATTCCCATACTGATCCAGGAGACGGAATATATCAGCCGTTTTCCGTTCCAGCCGTTCGCTTAAGAGGGCACTCAGCCAGGAAGTTACATGAACAAGTTCTATCTGAGGAATATAACCGGCACAGGGAAAGGAGATATCACGGTATAACAACCAGTCGATATTCTGTGCGACCGACTCCGGCACGGCCAACTGCATTTGTGGAATAACCTCTCCATTCGTCCGGTAAACGATACAATCGGAAACTTCCACAAGATGAAGGATAACCGCATCATAGGCCTTATCTTTATCATGGCGATGAAGCAGCCAGTCGGAAGCTTTTGTATGGATTTCAATACATCCGGCCCAGAGCGTACCGTCTATCTTCACCTTGGCATTGAAGAAGTCGGGGCCCGCATCGGTATTGGGTATTCCGGGGTCGATCACTGAGATTATACTTCCGTCGGTAGTAAGAAGCGTAGTAGTTGGATACAGCCTGTATTTCCAAACATAATGTAATAAACGTTCCATATTATTTTCAGAGTTAAGATTTATGCCACAAATCTAATTCATTTTCTTTATATTTGCACCCCTGAAGGCTAAGTTATTAGCTCTATTTATTCATTTTATTCTGAAAAGATATGAAGATTGCACTTATCGGCTACGGCAAGATGGGTAAAACCATCGAACAAATTGCATTGAACAGAGGACACCAGATCGTCTCTATCGTAGATATAAACAACCCGGAAGAATTTCAGTCAGACAATTTCAAAAGCGCAGATGTCGCCATCGAGTTCACGACTCCGGCTACGGCTTTCGACAATTATATGAAAAGCTTCGCAGCAGGTGTCCCGGTTGTTTCCGGCACCACCGGATGGCTCGACCGTATCGGCGAGATAAAAGAGAAGTGCGCCAAGGAAGGAAAAACATTCTTCTATGCGTCCAACTTCAGCATCGGCGTGAATATCTTTTTCGCATTGAATAAATACCTGGCGAAAATAATGAATAATTTCCCCGTATATAATGTCAGCATGACGGAGACCCACCATATCCACAAGCTAGATGCTCCCAGCGGAACAGCGATCACGCTGGCAGAAGGTATTCTCGAAAACGTAGACCGGAAAGAACACTGGACACTGGAAACAGCCGAACAGCCCACCGACCTGCCTATCCATGCTATCCGCGAGGGAGAAGTGCCGGGTATACATGAAGTCACTTACGAATCAGACGTCGACTATATCAGCATCAAGCATGATGCCAAGAGCCGTGCCGGTTTCGCTCTCGGGGCAGTTGTCGCTGCCGAATTTACTGCCGGGAAAAAAGGGTTCCTCGGTATGGATGATATGCTTAAATTTTAATTCCACAGAAGTCTACAAATGAAAAAGTTTTCCAAGAAACAATGGATCAAGTTCGGCATCGCAGCCGTATTGTATATACTCTTTTCAATCTGGATGCAGAACCTTTGGCTGCTGCTGGGATTGATCGTACTGGTGGATATTTTCCTGACGCATTATATTCCCTGGGGAGCATGGAAACGGTCGAAGAATCCTGCCGTACGCAATGCGTTGGAATGGGTGGACGATATCCTGTTCGCTCTGATCGCAGTTTATTTTATCAATCTGTTCGTTTTCCAGAACTACCAGATACCGAGTTCTTCGCTTGAGAAGTCGTTGCTTGTAGGCGATTATTTGTTTGTAAGCAAACTGAGCTACGGGCCGCGCGTGCCGAATACGCCGCTGTCTTTCCCGTTGGTACAGAATACACTGCCGTTCTTCAACTGCAAATCGTATCTGGATTGGCCGGAATGGGGCTACAAGCGTGTGAAAGGCTTCGGCCATGTGAAACGCAACGATATCGTGGTGTTCAACTTCCCTGCCGGCGACACGGTTGCCCTGAAACAGCAGAATCCAAGCTACGACGAGCTGGTGGCTATGTACGGCCGCGACCGTATCTGGATGGATAAAAACACTTTCGGAGATGTGATCTACCGTCCGGTAGACAAACGCGAAAACTATGTAAAACGTTGTATCGGTATGCCGGGCGATACCATCGAGTTGCGTAACAACCAGGTTTATATCGACGGGAAAGCCGCTAAAAATCCGGAAAACATACAATTCAACTACTACGTGGAAACAGACGGTTCACCGATCACGGAAGAACAGTTCCGCCTGATGGACGTAAGCAAGGACGACCGGATGTTGGCATCCAACAACGGATATTATCAGGATGCGATGTCTTTCTTAGGCTTCAAACCAATCGCTCCCGGCCAGTTCAACCCGATCTACAGGATGCCTCTGACACCGAAGGCACTCGCCATCGCAGAGAAGTTGCCTTCCGTAAAGAAGATCGTTATCGAACCGGATGCTTTAGGGGGGCCTACTTATCCTGCCTGGTATGAAACAGGTTGGACACGCGATAACTTCGGCCCGTTATGGATTCCGAAGAAAGGTGCTACAATTCCTCTGAACGAACGCAACATCGCCTTATATGGCCGTTGCATCAAGAATTACGAAAACAATACGTTGGAAGAAAAAGACGGGCAGTATTATATCAACGGTAAACCGGAAACAAGCTATACCTTCAAATACGACTATTACTGGATGATGGGCGACAACCGCCACAACAGTGCCGACAGCCGTTCATGGGGATTTGTTCCGGAAGATCACATCGTAGGTAAACCGATCCTGATCTGGCTATCGCTGGATAAAGACCGCAGCCTGTTTGACGGTGGTATCCGCTGGAACCGCCTGTTCAGGATGGTGCATCCGGATTAATAAAATATGGCAAAACGTTCCTTTATATCTGTAACGAGATGGCTGGCAACTATTGTGTTGCTGGCGGGGATCGTAATGGCAGTCCGGTACTTTTGTATGGAATCTTTCCACGTCTCCACCGACTCGATGGAAGTGGCCTTGCATAAAGGGGATTATATCCTGGTCAATAAACTGCCCCTGAAAGATAATCCGGGGCGCAACCGGGTAGTGCTCTTCACCAGTCCGCTGCTGAAAGACACCGTATCGAATCCTTTATTCCTCAGCCGATGTATCGGTATGCCGGGCGATACCATCCGGATCAGTAACGACGGATACCGGGTAAACGGCAAACTGATACCGCATTCTCCCCGGTCGCTCAGTACTTATATCGTGACACAGGATGCGCTGGACGAGGTGTTGAGTACCCAGAAGAAACTTAACATCCCGCTCAGGAACCTGAAAGAGGAACCGTTCGGTATTTCCATCAGCCTGACATCTTTCGAAGAATATCAACTCCGTGAAGAATTGTCGGAAGAGGCCAATATCCGTTTCCTTAAAAACCCGATGGAGAGCTATGAACTGATCGTTCCCCAAAAAGGAAGAGCCTACCGGCTGGATGCCGCTGCCCTCACTGCTTGTCGTGAAGCGATCCAGACGGAAGCCGGAGACAAAGCCGTTTTCCGCGATGGCAAACTGTTCCTCGACGGACGCGAAGCCGCTTTCTTCTTTTTCGATCAGGATTATTACTGGATGCTTTCGGACAATGCCAATGAAGCGGTCGATTCACGCCACCTCGGATTTATCCCCCGCAACCATATCATAGGAAACGCCTGGCTCTGCTGGTACAGCAAAGAGCGGCAACGAATTTTAAAACCCGTAAACTAAACATGCAACCCGTATATATTTCATCGGCTTATCTGGGCCCGGTACAACAATATTGTAAACTTTTCCAATTCAAAGAAGTACGGATAGAGACGGCAGAAAACTATCTGAAGCAGACCTACCGTAACCGTTGTACGATCGCAGCCGCCAACGGCCCGTTATCTTTGTCCGTACCGATCGTCAAGCCCGATACCCTGAAATGCCTGACGAAAGATATCCGTATCTCCGACCACGGCAACTGGCGCCACCTACACTGGAATGCGTTGGTTTCAGCCTATAATATGAGCCCGTTCTTTGAATATTACGAGGACGATTTTGCCCCGTTCTATGAGAAGAAGTTCGAATACCTGTTCGACTTCAATGAGGAATTAAGAATATTGGTTTGCCGTCTGCTGGATCTGCCGGCGGAAGTCACATATACCGAGGAGTATCATCCGGAAGTACCGAACGATTTCCGCGAGATCATCCGTCCAAAGCACGAAGGGGAAGATCCCGCCTTTATCCCGCAACCCTATTACCAGGTATTCCGGGATAAATTCGGATTCCTCCCCAACTTAAGTATCGTAGACTTACTTTTCAATATGGGGCCGGAAGGGATTCTGGTCTTACGCGATTCTATTCACCGGCTCCCTTGATCAAATCAGGCGACAGGCCGGCAATATTTTCCAACAGCTTTTCCATGTCTTTAGGAAAAACATCCCCGATATTACCGATACGGAAGGTGTCGGCATCCGAGATCTTACCCGGATAGATCACAAATCCTTTCTGCTTCAGTGCCTCGTAGAATGCGACAAAGTTGAAATCGGCGGAAGGGTACAGGAAAGAGGTGATGATCGGGCCTTGCGATGCGTCAGGAAGCAGCGTCTTAAACCCGAGGGCACGCATACCGTCAACCAGCGTACGATGATTTTGTTTGTAACGCTCGTAGCGGGCGGCAATACCTCCTTCTTCGTTCAGCTCCTTCATGGCCTGGAAGAAAGCGCGGACAACATGCGTCGGAGAGGTAAAGCGCCATTTGCCTCCGCCCTTCTCCATCGTTTCCCACTGGGCATAGATATCGAGCGAGAGTGAACGGGCTATCCCTTTGCAGGCCATCAGTTTCTCTCTCTTTGCAATGATGAAACCGAAGCCGGGAACGCCCTGGATACATTTGTTGGCACTGCTCACCAGAAAGTCGATACCAAGCGCTTTCATGTCGATAGGCACACCGCCGAAGCTGCTCATCGCATCCACGATAAAGGTGATATCACGGCCACGGATCACGTCGGCCACTTCTTCGATGGAGTTCAGCAGTCCGGTAGTCGTTTCACTATGCACCATAGAAAGATGAGTGATACCGGGATTGGCTTCCAGTGCACGGCGGGCCACTTCACCGGTGATCAGTTCCGTTTCATGGAGCGACACCAGGACATGGTCAATATGATAATAACGGGCTATCTCGGCCATACGTTCACCGTACGCACCGTTGGCGAGGATAAGCAGTTTATCGGAAGACTTTACGGTTGCGCCGATAGTTGCTTCCACACAGTAAGTACCGCTGCCTTGCAACAAGACAGTCGTATATTCGTCTTCGCTGAGTCCGGAAATGGCCAGCAGGCCTTTGCGGATCGGGGTCACGATACCTTCGTTATAATCTTTATCCCAGGTACACCAATCCTGGAGCATGGCTTCGCGTACTGTCTGTGAAGTACTTAAGGGGCCGGGAGTAAGCAACAGATAATTTCTCATTTGGATGGATATGTTATGTTTTTGTCTTATTCTTAATTAATGATCTTAACGGTTGATCTTTTCGATACAAGCCGGAAGTTCGGTGATATTGTCGAGTACGAAATGTGCTCCGGCCACCATCATACGTTCGCGGACTTCCTGCTTCAGGGCAGCCAGCTCATCGGGTGTACGGCGGTTGTATTCTTCTTCCGTAATGCCCATTTCATTACTACCGGTGATGATGCCGATACTCCATACTTTAGCGTTAACACCTTCCTTGATATCGGCAATCGTATCGCCCACCTTCACGACGTTATCGACAGAAGGGATAGCGAGGTCGATCATATTCTTATAGATCATATAAGGAGCAGGACGTCCGGCAGGCAAGTTATCCGGAGTAACCAGATTGTCTACGACATAGCCTTTAGCTGCGGCACCGGGGCGCACAACATCCATCATGGCCTGTGTATAGCCTGTAGTCGAGCCGATCTTGATACCGCTTTCGCGCAATTCCTTTATCGTATCCAGTACGCCGGGGATCGGGGTGGTGAAGTTGCTTAATGAAGCGAACAGGTGCTTTTCGAAGCTCACGTACATTTCGTTTACATCTTCCATATTCCAGTCACGACCATAACGTGCACGGAATTTTTCGTTCACCTCCGGCATGTTGAGGATGGCTTTGATATGGTCGATCTTGAGCAGTCCCATCGGCTCACGTGCCTGACGGTAGGTAATATCTATTCCCTTTTCTTCAGAGAACACTTTCAGGAAAGCATTCAGCGGAGCGAAACAACCGAAATCGACAGCCGTTCCGGCCCAGTCCATAATAACACACGAAATCTTCTTCATAACTAACTTATATATTTATATTATTATACTAGTTTATCTGTCAGGCAACAGTGATGGCATTCTGCGGAGTGGCTTCGATCGTCTCTTCACGGGGGGCTGTCACACCTGTTTCCTTCCGGAAACGCTGGTGCAAATATACGAAGGAACAAACGAAAGTGACACAGCAAAAGATACCTACATATCCGGCAAACTGGTTATAAAATACCGCCCAGTCGATATCCGGGTTACAGAATTCTTTCAGAACAAGCACCAGCACTGTCCCGGTATATCCTAGGAAGTCGGTCGTTACGATAAAGAAACCGACGTTACCGCGAATCCTGAAACAAGCGATGAAACGGTCGAAAAAGATCGTTTGGAAGGTCAAGTAAGCAATATACAGGCACAGGCTCTGGATAAACAGCCATATAACAGGTGAAAGGCGGAGTTGCTGCTGTCCGAAAGAGACGACCGACATAACGATCATCCCCGCGATGATCAACCCGAATAAAACGGAAAGGGCTTTCAGATTATCCTTTACCAGTACCATCAATCCGAATATGCCGAGGATGATCAATGTAACTACACTGTCGATCTGGGCAAAGAGCCAGGGCGAATAGGCAGATACATCGATAATATTCACCAGAAAATCTTCTTTTATATCACGCAAAACGACAATTGCAATATTAGCAATGAATAGCATACTCAGGAAAGGCATAAAGCTTTTGAAGAGTTCCCAGCGCTGCTTGCCATTCAGCGTTTCGCGTTCCGACTTCATGGCGATATCTTCTTTGTTCGGCTCTGGCAGTTTGTTCAACGCCCAACCGAGCAACAAGAGAAGAGGGAGAGCCACAGCCCCGATCAATGCCGGCATCCAGAACTCGCTGACATGAAGATGGTTCATTACATACAGTCCGACAGACTTGGCTGTACCTGAACTGATCACCATACTGACACCCAGTAGACTTGCCAGGATATCAGTCACCCGCCGTCCTTCGATAAAGCTGAAGATCACTCCCCACATACAGCCCAGCGACAAACCATTCAGGAACATGGCCGCCACATTGAATGGAGTGGAAAGCAACCCGAACAGGATCAGCGAAGCCTCAGCCAGCAATACGGAAGTCAGGATAAACTTAAACCGCTCTTCCGACTGCAGTTCGGATATAAGTTTAATACCGATAAATTTGGAAACTACATATCCTAGGATCTGTGAGATCGTTACCACCACCTTATAATCCATATCGAAGAATTCTGCATTCTCGAAAGAAGCAGCGGTAAAAGGTTTACGGAGTGCATAAACCAAAGAATAGGATAATAGAGCGGCGCCTCCGGCCCATAGGATGAAGAGAAAGTCGGAAAGACGCTTCCGGGTTGTTTCGTTTATCTGCAAAAAGTTATTCATATTCATGCTGTCGTTTTGTTTCCGGCAGCAAAAGTATTCCAGCGATATTACAGGAATATTACTGAACGCATGAATCTATATTATTAATATATAATGCATTATCAATAAATTATAAAGAAATATTTATGTAACATTCATGTAACCGGAATGCAATATCACGGCGGTTATTTTGCATAATAATTACAAACAACAAACGCATGACAAACAACTTCCAGGAGTTTTATAAACGCATCGGTTATTTGCGTAGCAGTGGGGTAAAAATGAAGGAAATAGCCGACTGGATCAGCATTGCCCCGAGTGTTCTTTCTTCACTTTATACAACCGTATTGCCCGATTATTTCGAATCGATTAAGACCAATCATCCCGACGAGGCGCTCGACCACGCATTGGCACAAGTGAACAACGTTTCCAAAAGACGGTTACTGGCCGATATGGAGAAAATGCTTACCCGGCTGGAAGAACTCGAACCGTCGCAGCAACCCGGCAGGAAAGAAAACCCTTTTATGGAACTGCTAACGGAAGAAATGCAACTGACTACCGGCAAGGTATCGAGTATCTGCGGATTATATACCAGCTACAGCCTCTCCTCTTCGTCCGATTGTCTGAAAATGGAGCCGTTTATCATCGCTTTATCCGAAAACAACGACCATGTCCGTATCGGCCGGCTGAATGCCTACGGGGAAGCTCAATGGGGCATTGGCGTCAGCGGAGATCCCCAAAACTTCTACTGCATGTTCAGCGAAAGCCAGACTTCGCAGTTCATCCCCGTCACGCTATACTTGCAAATACCGTTCTTCAACCAGCCCAGGCAATTAAGAGGTTTATATATGGGACTGGATTACAACCGTAATCCGGTTGCCCGGCGAATCGTCCTGATAAAGGAATCCGAAAGCACTTCCACCGACGACTTCCTGGCGATGAAAAGCGGCCTGGTCGCCAAAGAAGATTTCACACCCGAACAGCAGGTTTATTACGACTACACCTGCCAGACCGGCGACTATATAAAAATGTGTACCGTGCCTTCCCTCCGCATGGACGAAAGCGACCTTATAAAAGAAAAGAAGATGCTGGCACTGTAAGCAACAGGCTGGAGAAAATTCAGAAAACCTGTTGCAAGGGTCACAACAGGCTGGAACAAATGCAGCAAGCCTGTTGCAATACCTGCAACTACCCGGCGGAACTTCCGCGAGCCTGTTGCATTAGTGTAACGATTCGGCGGAATTCCCGCGAGTTTATTCCTTCTGGAATTTTCGGCTCACCTTAACCAGGTTGGCAGTAAATGAAACCACATTCTGTGCTTCCTGTACCATATTCAGATAAACCATGCTGACTTTCGTACTGCCGCTTTGTCCCTGGATACGTTTCAACTCACCTTTCTTTAAGGCTGTAAGCTGACTCGTCAGTGTTACGGATTCGGCCACTACATCGTCCAGACGGTGGTAATCATTCTTTTCAATCATAGAAGCACTGCGTTTGAGGTAGGCAATGATACTTTCCGTCATCTTGCCGAAATCGCCTTTCTGCACTTCACTCAGCGGGCTGAAGTTGTTATCGACATGCTCCTTGCTCGGTTCTGTGAGGCGGCGGATACTGAAGATGATCTCGCTGGCAAAATCATTTCCCTGGTAATAGTATAATCCTTTTTCTACGGCAATATCATGTTCCAGATGGGTAACGCCCAATGTTCCGACACGTTTTACCTGCTTCAGGTGAACCTTCTTCTCTTCCACCTCATTCAATACTTTACGTAACTCACGGAGATTTTCATTCATAAAACCGTGAACCGACCTGTCGAGTGCGTCAGCGGCAAACAATAAGACAGAATTTAATTCCTCGCGGCTGTGTTCACGGAACAAAGAAAGCGCTTCGTGGCTGTCTGTCGTATCGCGCAGTTTAGCTACTGTTGTGTTGACTTCTTCTTTCAGGGCTTCTTTCTTCAGTTTTTTCTTGTAAGCCACCTGGCTGCGGATCAGCATATAAACTGCTAGTCCGACCATTGCCGCCATTGCCGCAATTCCTCCGAAATTAATAATGAGAGCTACCAGGAAGCAGATCGTGAATGCCGCACCGGCCGTAATAAACCATCCACCGATAACGGACAGTACGCCGGTAATACGGTAAACTGCACTTTCACGTCCCCAGGCACGGTCTGCCAGCGAACTACCCATTGCGACCATGAATGCCACATAAGTAGTAGAGAGCGGCAACTTCAACGAAGTACCCAGTGCGATCAACAATCCCGAAAGCACCACGTTTACCGAGGCACGAACCAGGTCGAAGCTGGCTCTGTCTTCCAAAATGATTTCATCATTATTAAAACGGCTGTCGATCCAGTCTTTTACCCGGGGGGGAACTACACTGAGAAGAGTGCTCGATGCATTATTGCAGGTACGCACCAGCATACGTGCAACCGGCGAAGTTCCGAAACTCTCATTACCTTCCGACTGACGGGCCAGGTCGAGCGAAGTCTTCACCACGCTGTGTGCCTTTTTGGAAGTGGCCAGCGCGATGACCATCACTAATCCCGAACCTGTCAGGAAATACCAGGGCGTTTGTGCCGGAGCGAGCAACGATCCCATCAGGAATGTATCCGTAGTGGTCGTTCCGCCCTGCGCCATCAGGTCTATATAAGAGGAATATCCAACGAGGGGCACACCGATAAAGTTTACAAGGTCGTTACCGGCAAAGGCCAGCGCCAGGGCAAATGTACCCATCAGGACAATTACCTTAAAGACATTTACTTTCAGCCAGTGAAGCACCTGCATCAGGATGGTGAAAAAGATAAATGCTCCCCAAACGACTTTATCCGTATTACTATATATCAGAGTCTTCAGTTCGCCGTCCATGAATGCACTTTCCTTCAACCCTTTTATCAACATAAAATAAAGGATTGAAGTGGCTGCAAGTCCACCGAACAAGGCTATAAAATATTTTGTGTGTTTCTTATAATTAAAGGTGAAGATAAGACGCGACAAGTATTGCACGACCGTTCCGAAAAAGAAAGCGATTGCCACCGAAAGGAAGATCGCAAGGATTACGGTAAAGGCCTTATCCGTATTCAGCAGGTTTCCCAGTTGTAAAGCTCCGTCGGAATGGGCAATCTTAACCAATGCAATAGCTACCGTACCGCCTAACAATTCAAAGACCAGAGAGACTGTAGTGGAAGTGGGCATCCCCAATGAGTTAAAAATATCCAGCAATACCACGTCCGTCAGCATAACGGCCAGCAGGATACACATGATCTCGGAGAAAAAGAAGTGTTGCGGCTGATAAATCCCGTGCCGGGCAATATCCATCATACCGTTTGACAAGGAAGCGCCGACAAATATACCTATCGCGGCGATGACCATAATAACTTTGAAAGATGCGGCCCTCGAACCGATTGCAGAGTTTAGAAAGTTTACTGCGTCATTACTGACTCCCACCGACAGATCGAACACCGCCAGCACAAAGAGAAAAATTACGAGGAACAGATAAAATGTTTCCATAATTGATTGTTACGTATTCGACTACAAAGGTCTGAAACAGATATTTCACATGTGTTACATGGATGTTACAAACATGTTACATCTGTTAAATCGCCCTTATTATTAAAACAAAAGAGAGAGAACAAAGTTATAAGGCGAAGGACTATTTCTTTACTTACCATACATCTTACTGATAAACTCCTATTTCGAAACATCTCCATCGACCCTGTCCCCCATTCCACAACTACAGCTGATACCAGACACCTTCTGTACCGATCAAAGAGTCACCTATTAAAATATGGAATGAAATTTGATTGGTTATCAGCTAAAAATGGCTGGTTTATGAAACAAATCATACTAGCAAATAGGTTACATTTGCTTTTGAAAACTTATTGGGAAATAAGGGGGTCGGTTAAGTTAGAGAGGGAAAGGCTTGGAGTTAAATCCAAACTTTCCCTTTCATTGTTTTTATCTCTTCCGTAAAAGTGATATTTTTTCTTCTCATCCAGTAGGGGTATTTATGGATTTCCTGTCTTATCAATAGAAATAGAATTCAAGTTTTTAGCCAATATCTTTACAATATCACTTCGATTTTTCCATTTTTTTCGTTCCTTTACAGTATCAATTACTGTAAAGGAACACTTTTTTCATGAAGCACATAGCAACCCTACTTCTACTGATACTATACACTTTTCCTGTTTTAGCTTCTCCGGACTCGTCGCCTATCGACTGGAAATTATCCGGCCGTTTATTCCTGGATGGCGGAGTTTATATTAATTCCCCCTCGTCACTACATGCAGGTGCCCACATTTCGGATGTCCGGCTGGCGGCAAAAGTGCGGATCTATTCAAACTGGTACACAAAGGTCGACATCGGTTTTGCCAATAATAAGGTGACGATGAAAGATGCTTTCACCGAATATGGCAAGGATGGCAATTATTTCCGTGCCGGTTATATGCTTGGTTATTATAGCATAGACCAGTCGACCAGCACGAACGATCTCGTATTCAATACAGCCGCCAATGTTGCCGAAACATTTTATCCGGATCGCCGGATAGGTTTGTCCTACACCCGCTCCCTTCCTTCTTATTACTTTTCAGTCGGAGCGTTTTGCGGCGATGGATTGACTTTCTCTGAAACAACCAAACCAGGTTACAATTTCTCCGGCCGTATCGTATGGCGCCCGGTTAATTCGGACGGACAATTATTCCATATCGGAACCGGTGCTTTATTCAGAGTTCCCGACGAAGATACGGAAACAAACAACCAACAGATCCGGTTAAAGACGAAAGGTGTCACTTACATACCTTCTCCGCGAACCTTAGACCTGACCGTCGAAGATGCCGAGAACCAGGTACAATCGAACGTAGAATGCCTGTTCTTCCGCCACAAATGGTTGCTTCAAACAGAATTCTTATATACCAATATACAGCGGAAAGCCCATAAACCGTCTTACTCGGCTCATGGTGGATATATCCAGGGAGGCTTTCTGCTAAAAGGTGAAAAATATGCTTACGATGCATTGGATGCCATACCGGTCATGCCGGAAGAGCCTCACTCTATTTTACTGGCTTGCCGTTATAACTATACCAATCTGAATGATTTCAGCAGCAATACAATGGGAGGAAGCCAGCACGACTTATCGATCGGTGTCAACTACTATTTTAATAAATACATATCTTCCCGCCTGAACTATGCACATCTTTGGATGGATAAATACTCGGCATTAGGAAAATGCGGGATTAACATGATGCAGGTGCGGTTACAGGTACGGTTCTAAAGCTAATTTCAATCTTTCATTGACAAAACAGGCCTTACATAAAATAAAAAACTAACTTTGCGCCCGATTTGGTGATACAGCTACATTCCGTACCTGTATAAAAGGGAATCCGGTTAAATTCCGGAGCAGTGCCCGCTACTGTAACACCCATTCCGAAGAAAAGCATCTCTTCATGCCACTGTTTTCGTTTGCAGGAAACGGGAAGGCGCTTTTCAGGGTGAAGCCAGGAAACCTGCCGGTCAGACATAAATAATCAAGTTTTCCCGGGGTCAGGAAAGCCTTTATTAATTCTTAGAAGAACTTCGATGAAAAAGAAAGTTTCACTTACGGCATTATTATGCTGTATGGTAGTATCTATGTTCGCTCAGATATCTTTGAGCGGTAAAGTTGTCAATGCCGAAACAAACGATCCGGTGGTAGGAGCCAACATCCGTATAGACCACAGCCTGGCCGGGTGCACGACCAACGGGAAAGGAGAATTCACCATCAACAACCTGCCGGAAGGCGAACATCTGCTAAGCGTCACACATGTCAGCTTCCTTCCCCAGAAATATACTGCCAATACCGGTGAAAAAGATATCCTGATCAAAATGACCGAAAGCTACATCAACCTCGGACAGGTAGTAATAACCGGAACAGGAACACATCGCCGCATGAGCAACTCGCCCGTTCCCATCCAGGTCATTACCGCCAAAGACCTCGGTAATGCCAACGTGACCAGCCTCGAAGACGCCTTGGTCAAACTCACTCCCAACGTCACGACCATGACGAACGGCATGGGAACCACCCTGAGCCTGAATGGGATGAACGAAGATTATATGCTACTGCTCGAAAACGGTAAACGACTGACTGGCGACGACCGTTATACCCGTATCAACATCGGGAATGTGAAACGCATCGAGATCCTGAGCGGAGCCGCTTCCGCCCTTTATGGTAGCGACGCGATCGGCGGTGTTATCAACATCATTACCGACGATGCCAAGAATACGGTCAACGTATCCAACTACACCCATTATACCAGCAAGGGACGGTTCAGCGAAAACATCAACGCAGACATCAATTCTGGCAAATTCTCTTCCTACACCTCCTACCAGCGCCGGGAAGCCGACAACTGGCAGGTGAACGACACCGACGAGAACGGATACAAGACCGGCCGCCCGATGTCGACAGGCTTCATATCCGACAATATCAGCCAGCGTTTTGCCTATAACGCAACCGACCGCCTCTCCTTCTATGTACGTGGTAATTACTACAATTACAACACACGCCGTCCGGAAACGGCTACTTATTTTAAAAAAGGTAAAAAGAAGGATGAAGACGGCAAACCGATCTACGAAGAGACGCAAGCTTATACTTACAACATGCTCCACGACACCTATACATACGGTGCCGGAGCCAAATACATGATCAATAAATCAGCCTATATAGATGCCGACTTCTTCGCCGACAACTATACATCCAAATACGATTATTTCCTGAAAAGCGGTGATTTCGAACGTGGAGACAAAGAAACCCGTAAGAAGACAAGATATTATAATGCCACCGTTAAAGGGATCTTCAAACCGAACAGCTGGAACAAGGTTTCTACCGGTATCGAATATATCAACGAGAACTTCAGCAGCGAGTCGGACAATATCAGTTTCAAGAACATGTACACATTCGCCCTATTCGCACAGGATGAAATCACCATCTTAAGGGACTTGCAGGCCGTAGTCGGTGTACGCTACCTTTATAATGAGAATTTCAAGAATTACGCGACACCGAATGTCGCCCTGATGTATAAGATCGACCACTTCAATTTCCGTGCCTCTTACGCAACAGGCTACCGCGCACCGACACTCTCCCAGCTGTATGCCACAGACGAGGCAAAAACAGCGAGCCGTTATACCATCGGCAACCCCAACCTGAAGCCGGAGAAAAGCAATTTCTTCTCTCTGAACGGAGAATACACCTGCTCACGCTTCTCGATCGCAGCGACCGGATTCTATAACGATATCAAAGACATGATCAATTACCGTGTGTTGAATGATGAAGAAATACAACAGATGGGATTGGGTGAGCTGCATGAACAGTTCTCGACCATCCGCCAGCGCGACAACGTAGACCGTTCGAAGATCAAAGGGATCAGCGTCAATGCCAACTTCTATCTGGGTGCCGGACTCACCCTCGGTGGCGGTTATATCTATACCGACACCGAAGCCAAAACACTGGAACACGACAGCAAGACCAATAAGGACGTAGTTGTAATCACCCCCGTAGACAAAAGTGTGAAGAACGCCGCCAATGTACATGCCCGCTGGGATCACGACTGGAACAACTACCACCTCAACGTCAACCTGAGCGGCCATATCCAGGGCGAACGTTATTCAAGCACATACGGTTACGCCCCCAAATACCAGCAATGGGATCTGAATACACGCCACACGTTCAACCTGGATGCCTTTATCCTCGAACCGGGTATCGGTATCGAGAATATCTTCAACAAACGGGACGACCGCCCCTGGAACAGTAACTTCTCGACCATTAATCCGGGACGCGCTGTGTATGTCAGCCTGGCTGTTAAATTTAAAAAGTAAGACATCAGTTTGTATAGCTACTAGGCTTAACGTCCTTTCCAACTAGACACAAAGTAGGGACTAAGTAATTCAAAGCTCACTATCCGTTATTGCCAGGGTGTACAGGATAACCGACTAGGGTGTACACCTTAGCAAATCAACCTGTACACCTTGTTCCAACAACCTGTACAGGGTAGCAATAAGGAGTGGTAGGCTTTGAATTATTTAGTCCCTATTTTCACATTAAATATAGATAAGCCAAACAATAGTTTCTGCCTATACACAAAGTTGCTTCATTGTATCTGCCACCTGTTCTATATAAAATATTAAAAACAACTATCACTACTATCACTCGTCAATTAACATCAAAATAATCAAGGCTTGCAGAAGTGATAGTTATTGTTTTTAACTCTCACCACTACTATCACACTATCACCTTGTCTTGTCCTGAAATTAGGTATATATTATTCCTTTCACACAATTAAATTACTCATTTTCAGCAATATAAAAATCAACCTTGCTTAATTTCAGAAGATTAATACCCTCGACATTCAGACATGAGCATCGTCAATATAGAAGCATAAAACAAGCCAAGACGGGTATTCAGACCTCTATCAATATATTGTTAGCGATACTGCGATGAATAAAATATGAACCAAGAAAACCTGTCCCTATGAAGCAAGTTTTCCTGGTTCAATTCAGTTAATCACAACTATATTTACTTGCAGTAATTCAACACTTCCACATTCTTTACCGTACTCTTGAAATCTCCGGTCTTTTCCAACGGGAATACCAAGGTACGGACATAGCTCATCGAGTCCTTTCCGCCGTTGAAGAAGCGTTTCTGGATGTTCAGTTCCTCTTGCAGTTTACCGTTGATATATAAACGGGTAGACTTTTCATCGCCACTGATGGCAACAGATGTCTCCTCTTCGGGATAGAACTGGTAATTGAATGTATTCAGGTAACCGTCGCGGGCAAAACCCAACTTTCCGCTGACCGGATCGGACAGATAGAAAACAGCATCCGGCGAACGGAACAATTCTGTTCCGGGAGTTTCCTTTACCGACTGAACATCAAACGAGACCGTGTAATGGTAACCGATCTCTTTCAATCCGGTCTTTGTATTCGGTGGCAAAACATCCTGGTTGTAGATGGCACGCGGCTTGTTACCCATACGGCCAGCCACGTTTACGCCCGGGCCTTCGCTCAGTTCCAAACGTTGCGTATTGAAAGTTTCATACGGGACTTTACAATCCTTGCCTGTCCACATCTTTACAGCCAATGTCTGCAAAGCAGGGAAAACACGGTAATGGATATCTTTTGTACTGATGCCGTTGCCAGCATGGTCGTTCCATACGGCAAACATTCCACCTTTGATCTGTTTATGTTTCTCGGGGAAAACCTCTTTACCGATATGCGCCGGAGTCCATTCCTTATACAGCATTTCCGTATTCAGATAATCGTAATAATAACCGGCAGCCGGGACGATATACAGATAGCCGTCGGGCACACTCACCAGGTCGTATCCCTGTTTGATCATTTCCTTCGGATCGGCATAACCGTTATACCAGGCACTCATCAGAACGTTTTTCGATTTGACGGGTGTCTCGCCTTTGGCATGGGTCAACGCTCCCCAAACACAGGCCTGCTTGCCGAAGCCTTCAACAAAACGGATGTAATGATCGGTGAATTCGCGGAATTTCTCTACTACATCCTGCTTCTTATTCGAATATTCGTCTGTTCCGATATGTACACGTTTTCCGATAAAGACAGGATTACGGCCTTCCAGATATTCACGGAAAAGACTGTCGACAAACTGGTAAGTTTCCGGTTTGAACAGATCCAGGTGATCCATGCCGTATTCCGCGCTACCGATCTCCGGACGGTAATGTGTCAATGCCAGCGAATGGGCGGGAACGTCTATTTCGGGGATGATCTCCACGCCGAGGCTATCCGCCATCAACTGGAAATCGATAAATTCCTTCTTCGTATAATAACCGTCGCGGGCAGTCAGTCCCGGGAAGAATTCGCTTTCCAGACGGAATGCGGCATAGGTCTTGTTCCAGTCGTGTTCGAAGTATTGTTTGAAAGCGTTATCATTCAGGTGAACCTGCAACGTATTCATCTTATAATAAGCCATCATCTTTACATAATCGCGCAGGAAATCCATCGGGATAAACTTACGGCCGCAGTCCATCATAAAACCACGGATGGCATAATCCGGATAATCACGCATCGAACCTTTCGGCAAAGCCTGGTTGCCATCCTGTTCCGTCATTTGAAGAATAGTGCGGGTCGCCCAATACAGACCTTTTGCTTTAGGAGCCGAAACGGTTACACGGTCGGCAATTTTCACGGCATAACCTTCTTCACCCAATTGTTTGTCTCCGGATAAGGAGAAAACGAAATCACCGGCGGAAGCTCTACCCTGTACGACTGTCAGTTTACGTCCGAACATCGTTTCGTAATCTTCGGCAAACTGATTGGCAATCTTGTCGATGGCCGGATCTTTACCTACACAGACAATACGGGAGGTCGCGGAAGGAGTAAACATTCCCTGTCCCCCTCTCCATTCCTGCAATTCGGGTATTACAAACGGTTTTTCGTTATTAGCGGCATAGCCTTTACCCACAAAGAGCGTACATGCCACCATCAGCATTAAATAGCGTTTTATATTCATTGTATTTTAAATTAAGCGCACAATATTACAGCTTTTTAATCATCCTTACAAGCTTAAAATGAAGGAATAGTTAAAAGATAACTAATTAAAAGGCGGTTTCTGAATGATTTATTACTTTTGTGCTCAAAAACATATTAATGAGTTACAATTGGAACACACGGACGGAGTTATTATTGGGGGCCGACCGGATGGAGTATTTGTCACATTGCCATGTTTTAGTCGTAGGATTAGGGGGCGTGGGAGCTTATGCCGCCGAACAGATTTGCCGTGCCGGGATAGGACATATGACAATCGTGGACGCCGATACCGTAAATGCCAGCAATATAAACAGACAGTTACCGGCATTACATTCCACCATCGGAATGCAAAAAGCCGAAGTAGTAGGACAACGCCTGCTGGACATCAATCCCCGTTTAAAGCTGACCGTGCTGAACGAATTTTTGCGTGACGAGCGGACAGAGGAAGTATTATCTGCAACAAAATACGATTTCATCGTGGATGCAATCGACTCACTCAGCCCGAAAGTCTATCTTTTATACTATGCCAACAGACGCGAGATCCCTATCGTCTCCTCTATGGGGGCAGGTGCAAAGGTCGACCCGTCGCAGGTTAAACTGGCCGACATATCCAAAACCTGCAACTGCGCACTGGCAAAAGCCGTACGCAAACGGCTCAGGGGACTGGGATTGAATAAAGGTATTCCGGTTGTTTTCTCAACAGAGATAGCCAACCCGGAGGCCGTAGTGGAAGTAGAAAACGAACAATGCAAACGGACAACTACCGGGACAGTTTCTTATATGCCCGCCATATTCGGTTGTTACCTGGCATCGTATGTAATAAGAAATATATAACGAGGAATGATACAGACACAAGGAATTACCAAGAGTTTCGGCAACTTACAGGTATTGAAAGGCATCGACCTTACGATCAATAAAGGTGAAGTGGTAGCCATTGTAGGCCCCAGCGGAGCAGGGAAAACGACTTTATTACAGATCATCGGGACATTAGACACTCCGGATGCCGGTAAACTGTATATCAACGAGACTGAAACCGGTAAACTTTCCGAAAAGGAACTGGCCGCTTTCCGCAATAAGAACATCGGTTTTGTATTCCAGTTCCACCAGCTGTTGCCCGAATTCACCGCATTGGAGAATGTAATGATCCCGGCATTGATTGCCCGCGAGAAAGCTTCCGACGCCGAGAAGAGGGCAAAGGAAATTCTCGATTTCCTGAAACTGTCCGACCGTATGACGCATAAACCGGCCGAGCTTTCGGGGGGAGAGAAACAACGTGTGGCTGTTGCCCGCGCATTAATAAACAACCCGGCAGTGATCCTGGCCGACGAACCTTCAGGCAGCCTGGACACCAAAAATAAAGAAGAATTACACAGCCTCTTTTTCGAATTGCGCGACCAGATGTACCAGACTTTCGTTATCGTTACCCACGACGAACAGCTGGCATCGAATACGGATCGTGTGATCCATATAAAGGACGGGGTTGTTTTAGGATAAGTATAAACAAGTAGAATTATTTATGGCAAACAAAGATAGAGTAACTTTTGGTAGTAAAATCGGAGTGATATTGGCAACAGTAGGTTGCGCCGTAGGCTTAGGTAGCATCTGGCGTTTCCCTTATATGGTGGGAGCCAACGGAGGGGCAGCTTTTCTGTTGGTATTCATGATATGCACTGTCCTTCTCGGCCTTCCGATCATGATTACAGAATTCTTCATCGGCCGCCATTCGCGCAGTAATGCTGCCGGGGCTTTTAAAAAGCTGGCTCCGGGCACCCAGTGGTCTTTGATCGGTTACAACGGTGTGCTGGCGGCTTTCCTGATATTGGGCTTCTATTCCGTAGTTTCCGGTTGGACTTTAGAATATATCTGGCAGGCTATGACCGGTTCGCTGGCCGGAAAAACAACGGCTGAATTCACAACGGACTTTGAGACATTCTCTTCGAGTGCCCTTCGCCCGATCGGTTGGACGATCGCTTTTATTGCATTAACGCATATCATCATTGTATCCGGAGTAGAAAAAGGGATCGAAAGGGCTTCCAAAATTATGATGCCGGCGCTCTTTATCATACTTCTCATATTATGTATTCGTTCCGTCACTCTCCCGGGTGTACAGGAAGGGCTTTCTTTCCTGTTCAAACCTGATTTCGACAAGATAACTTCTTCCGTCATATTAAGTGCGATGGGGCAAACGTTCTTTTCATTAAGTATCGGTATGGGATGCCTGATTACTTACTCCTCTTATTTCGGGAAAGATACGAACCTGCAATTAACGGCTGTGCAAGTCACCGTATTGAATACGCTGGTGGCATTACTGGCCGGTATCATGGTGTTTCCTGCCGTATTCAGCTTCGGCATCGAACCGACGGCAGGCCCGGAGCTGGTGTTTATCACACTCCCGAATATCTTTGAACAGCTGCCGTTTGGCAATATCTGGTCGTTCATATTCTTTATCTTGTTGGCTTTGGCCGCCCTGACATCTACTATCTCCCTGCATGAAGTGGCTACGGCTTATGTACACGAAGAATACCACATGACAAGAAAGAAAGCTGCCTGGATCGTTTCAGCAGGTGTCGCTGTCATCGGAGCGGTTTGCTCGCTCTCTTTCGGCTTGCTGAAGGAATACACGATCGGCGGCCTGATCATTTTTGATGCATTGGATTATCTGACCGCTAAGATTATGATGCCTCTCGGGGGGATGATGATCTGCGTTTTCGTTGGCGTACGCATTGAAAAGAAAGTGCTAAAAGCCGAACTAACCAATAAAGGCACCATCACTTTCTATTTCTTCAACGCATACGCATTCTTCATAAAATACATCGCCCCTGCCGCTATCGGCCTGATCTTCCTGAACGAACTGGGACTGATCAAAAAGATCATCTCCTTGTTTTGATAAATAAAAGGTATAAGTTACTTGCTTATTTACAGGTAACTTATATCTTTGCAAAACAGTATTCACTCTTTAATAATTATCAATATGGAAATCAAAACCGTCTCAAAGAAAAGAAAACTTCTCCCCGGATTAAACATGACTCAGGAAGAGTTCGTTGCCCGCGTGCGTAAAGCCGAAGAAGGGCCATTTTATACATTGGACGAAATCAAACAAAAAATGCAGGAATGGAAGGCACAAAAATTTAACCCCGCTATTGAAGGCGGGGAGCTAACTATTGAGGAATTTAAATCAATGGTGAAGAAAGCCGAAGAAGGACCTTTTTATACACTGGAAGAAGGACAAGAAATGGTAAGACAATGGAGGGAGCAAAGAAGAAACCGGTAGTCGTTTCGTTTCTCTTTTTTTCTTCTGTCGACCAAATCTTTGAATATGGAAAAATAACCTTTGGAGAAAAGAAAGCTATCGAATACGAAAACCTTATTTATGGAACTGTTCGGCAACTAACTTCAAGTTATTTGCTAAATGCAGAATATCCCTATCTTCCCACAAAAGATAAGCGATATAGAAGAGCCATACTTCCCGCTCATTTTATTCTTTACCGAATAACAAAAGAGCGGATAGAAGTTCTGAACATATTACATCAAGCTGTAAGTATCACTCAAGTTAAAAAAAACAGAAACATTAAACCATAATAACTATGAACTGGCGTGATTTATTTTATTTCTCCCAAGGAGAACGCAGAGCCTTGACTCTCCTGCTCTGTCTTATTTCTATTTCCTGGATCATTTTATTATTGACAGACAACAAACCAGAACAGATCCCTAAAGAGAATGCTCTGATCATTGAACCGGCTAAACCGGCTCAAACAATCGTTTCAAACAGGCCGGAGCCCGAGAAGGCCAAAACACCTGCATCCGAAAGAAAAAACAATTCCTTCCGGGAGAAAAAGGAATTTCATCCGAGAGGAACTCCAAACATACCCGGAAGAAAGACTTTCCCAAAAACAGAGAAATATCCAATCGGAACAGTGGTCGAGTTAAATACCGCCGATACGACTATTTTGAAGAAAGTTCCCGGAATAGGAAGTACTTTTGCCCGCCGTATCATCAAGTATCGGGATCTGCTGGGCGGCTTTTACTCCGTCTCCCAACTTTGTGAAGTATATGGGATCGATGAAGAGCGGTATAATGCGATGAAATCGTGGTTTTCGGTAGATGTGGAAAGTATTTGTGAATTATTTGTGAACCAGGTGCCAATCAAAAGCCTGTACAGACACCCTTATATAAACAAACAACAGGCAGATATTATCGAACAATTACGTAAACAGAAAGGAAAACTCTCCGGTTGGGAGAACCTGCAACTACTGGAAGAATTCACCGAAGCAGATAAAGAAAGACTGACTCCTTATCTGTCATTTGAATAAAACAGGAAGTTTATCTACATTTGTAAAAAAGAAAGCTATGATTTACCTCAAACAAGTTCAATTGCTCAACCCTGAAGAAGTGGAAGGGCCGCTGGAAGATCTTAAATATCCGTTTAAGGCCGCAGCAGTACGACATATAGACTCGATCGTATTCCGTAAACCCGTTACTTTCCTGGTTGGTGAAAACGGAGCCGGCAAATCGACCCTACTGGAAGGGATCATGTTCAAATACGAAGAACGGGATGAAGGCCAACAAGGTATGCTTTACGACGGCGTGGAAGCATGGAAATCTTATTCAAACGTCCTGCCGCAATGCATTCGCCTGATTGAGGAACGGAAACCTTTCGACCATTTCTTCTTCCGCGCCGAGTCATTCTTCGACCATGCAGCCGAAATAGATGCCAAATCGATGAAAGACATACTCAAATACGGACGCGATTATTCGATGGGAGCTTACGGAGGGCACCGCTTGCTGGAACAGTCGCATGGCGAAAGCTTTCTCAGTACCTTCCTGAATTATGCAGGAAGAAACACGCTCTTTATCCTCGATGAACCGGAAGCTGCCCTTTCTCCTCAACGGCAACTGGCATTATTAGTCCGTATCCGTGAACTGGTTGAACAAGGCTGTCAGTTGATTATTTCCACCCACTCGCCCATTATCATGGCTTATCCGGAAGCGGATATTTATTCGATCGAAGAGGACGGAGCATATATCACCCCGTATGAGGAAACACAACATTACCAGTTAACGAAGTATTTCCTGACCCATACGGAGCAAATGCTCAGGGAACTGGGAATAAAGTAGAATTACTTTTCCCAGGCATTTACTATCTCTGCAACATAAACGTTATGCGGATTACCGGCCATAGCGCTGTACCATTTTTCAAACAATGCCGGATCGACGAAAGAATCCTTATCCATCTTGGTCACATAAAGAATCTTACACTCCAATGTCAACCGGGATTCCTCAAAACAAGGGTTTCCTTGTTCGGTGAAGCAGGGAGTCAGCCCCGTTGCCGCCACTTTATCTATATCGCGGCCCGACTTGGAGCCACAGATCTTATGGGCTGCCTTGTGCTCCTCACCTAGGAAAGAGAGCGTAAAACTTCCCTTTTCATCGATGAATTCGCGGGTATAACGCTCCGGGCGGACAAATACGAATACCACCGGTTTGTTCCATAGGAAACCGACACCGCCCCAACTGGCTGTCATCATATTAAACTTCTCCTTGTCGCCGGCACTGACCAGCATCCACTCTTTCCCGATAATTTCAATAAAGTTATCCTTTATCAGATTGGGTTCAATTGCTTTCATACTCTATACGCTTTAATTTCCTCCAAAGATACAAAGAATATTATTTACCGGTACTCATTACGCCGGAGTCGTTGTCTGCATTGTTCAGACGCTTCTGCCCGGCTTTATAAGTACGGCCGAAAGAGAAGTTATACGTGACGGAAGCTACGAACAGACGGGAGCTTTCCTTGATGTACATCGCTTTCTTGTAGGAAGCATACTGATTCCAGTTCTCTGTCTTCACCTTATAGTTATCGGAGAACGGGTTGAATGCACCGACACCCAGCGATAAATTCTTATGGCTGTAACGCACCATGAACAGCTGGATATTCTCGCCTCCTTCCAACGTTTCGCCCCAGAACCAGTTCCAGTTCGTATTCATCTGATACATCAGCATGAACTTCTTCCAGGTAAGCGACGCCTGTGCTTCGCAATACCAGTTGGTATAACGGTGGGAATAAGTATTCCCGTTACTGATATAATGGTTTACACCGCCGGTAAAAGAGAATTGCAGGATATCTTTGATCGGCCCAATACGGAACATGGCGGAACCGGTCACACGCTGCCAGTTTTTCTGGTTATTCCAGGTTTGGATGATCTTGTTCCCTTCCTGGTATTTCTCATCCATAATAGGATTAGGCAGATATTCGTACGCACCGTCGAGGTTCGTATAGAAGATGCCTTTCTGATATTCGTAAGTAAGTGCCAGACGGTAGCGCATATAGGCTTCCAATTGCGGGTTGCCGCGTTGTAGCTGAAGGGAGTCGATCACCTGTTCGATCGCACTCAGGTTACCCAGGGAAGGAGAAGAATTACCTACATAACCTCTCAGGCGGATAAATGACTGTCCAGGCAAAGCGTATTGCAGAGTAAAACGGGGATTAAAGGTATAATACTGGTACGAGTCGTCCGTCCCTTCCTGTTTGTAGAATGAACGCGATACGCCGACGCCCAGCGTATAATCCAGTTTCTTAACCTTTCCTTTAAATTCCCCGTAAAGGAAGCTTTCCGATTGATCCATGTGCGTATCATAATCATGCCCGTTCCGGTATTCGTTATCGGAGAAAGATTGTGTGTGACGGATACCGCCGCTCAGACGATTCCCGTTAGTCAGTTTCTTTTCATAGATCGCTTCACCGATCAGGGAATATTTATTTCCGGAAACACGGTTATTGATATCCGTCAGTAATTCCTCACCCCAGCTTTCCTGGTAGAAACGATGGGAAGAAGTGCGGTTGTAAGTTCCCACCACGTTGAACACCAATGTCTGGTCATTCTTCAGATTACGCTGGTAATATAAATCCAGGGCCGGAACCTGGTTATCGCTGCTATTCAGGTCGACCATATCTACATAATCCGCCGGATTATCCTGGTTAGATAAAACCCCGCGATAATCCCAGTGCGGCTGATGGTTATTCCAATAACGGAACGTAGCGTTGAACAGATACTTTTCAGGATCCTGCACACTGTAATTCAGGTTCAGGTTATGCATGAACATACGCCCGTGAGCCGGATCACCTTTTTCTTTCCGGTGTAATACAGTGCCGTCGGCCAGATGGAATATTTCTTCATTATCTCTGGAAAGGCCATAGAAATCGCGCGGCCCGATCCGGTAAGAAGCACCAAACTCCGATTTCTTATGATTGATCTTTCCTGAAACCCGGTGTTCGCCCCATAAAGCATTCAGTCCCTGGCTCATATCCACACTGAGACTTCCTCCCGTTTCAGGCCGGCGAACGATATAGTCGAGTACGACTTCGGCATTTCCATAACGCAAGCCCGGATTATCATGGAATTCGATACGAATAATATCAGCAGGTAACAAGGATTTGACTTCATCCAACTCCACCTTCACTCCATTGATACGAAGTTGAACTTCTCCGTTTCCCGGCACTTTGATCTCATTCGACATCGGGTTTACCGTTATCTTCGGCAACATCAACTGTTGCAGCAAATCCATTCCGTTAGTAGATGCTTTTACCTGACGGTCGGAAGGAAACACCAGTTTGCGGTCGGAGCGGCTACTCGTGTTGGAAGCACTGACAGTAACGCCATCCAGTGAGACGGCCGCATCTTCCATCGGGATATCGTTCAGTGTTATACTCTTATTAAATCCCTTCAAAGCAACATATTGCGTTTCGTACCCCAGGCTGGAAATAGCCAGCAGGTAATCGCCCGCCTTCACCTTATCCAAAGCAAAATGCCCCTTTCCATCGGTAGTTGTTCCGGTTATAAAGACAGAGTCTAGCGTTTGTAGAACCACATTGGCAAATTCAAGCGGTTCTTTATTCCGGCCGTCTTTCACCAAACCTTTTATCCCTAAATTTTGAGCAAAAGCTCCCTGCATCATGCAGCCGAGCAGCATGATCCCGAATATTATCCGTTTCATAAGTTTATTGTTTATTTCTTTCTGGCAGGGTGGCCTATCCTGCCTTTTTGTTTGTTTCTGCTAGTAAGACGAAGCAAACAGGAAAAAGGTTACACCATTCAGCAGGAAAAAATGCAACTATTTTTTCACACCTGTTTAACATCTTAATCTACAGAATAAAAGAAAACCTGTATCTTTGAGACAAAACGAACAAAACACATGGATATATTAAACACCTGGATTAGCGCCATCAACGATGTATTATGGTCGTACATACTAATAATCATGCTGTTGGGCTGTGCAATATGGTTTACCTTCAAAACCCGTTTCGTACAGTTCCGCATGATTAAAGAAATGATAAAATTGCTTGGCGACTCCACCGGAAAAACTAAAAACGGTGAAAAACATATTTCTTCCTTCCAGGCTTTTGCGGTTTCATTGGCCAGCCGCGTAGGAACAGGCAATCTGGCCGGAGTAGCCACAGCAATTGCAGTCGGTGGCCCGGGTGCCGTATTCTGGATGTGGATCATTGCCTTATTCGGAGCTTCCAGTGCATTTGTCGAATCCACACTGGCTCAACTGTACAAGAAAAGAGGGAAAGACTCTTTCATCGGCGGGCCTGCTTATTATATGGAACGCGGACTTGGATTGCGATGGATGGGTGTATTTTTTGCCGTATTGATCTCTATCACGTTCGGCTTTGCCTTTAATTCCGTACAGAGCAATACGATTTGTGCAGCATGGGAAGGAGCATTCGGGTTCGACCACCGGATCATCGGCGGAATACTGACCGTACTCACTATCCTGATCATTTTCGGAGGTATTCAGCGGATCGCCAAGGTAAGCAGCATTATCGTTCCGGTGATGGCTCTCGGATACGTTGCGCTGGCATTAGGGATCGTACTTTTCAATATAGGAAAACTTCCGGCTGTACTGGAACTGATCATCGGTAATGCTTTCGGTTGGGAACAGGCTCTCGGCGGCAGTATCGGAGCAGCACTGATGCAGGGAATCAAACGAGGATTGTTCAGCAACGAAGCCGGTATGGGTTCCGCCCCGAACGTGGCCGCAACAGCAGACGTGTCTCATCCGGTCAAACAAGGCCTGATCCAGACATTAGGCGTTTTCACCGATACACTGATCATCTGTACTTGTACGGCTTTCATCATCCTTTTCAGTGGTGCCCCGCTCGACGGAAGCGTGAACGGCGTGCAACTGACACAACATGCCCTGACCAATGAAGTAGGAAGTATCGGCAGCATCTTCGTCGCTGTAGCCATTTTGCTGTTTGCATTCAGTAGTATTATCGGTAATTATTATTACGGAGAGGCCAATATACGGTTCGTCACCCAAAAGAAAAGCGTATTGTTCACCTACCGTCTGTTAGTCGGTGGAATGGTGATGTTCGGTGCTTTGGCAAGCCTCGACCTGGCCTGGAGCCTGGCCGATATAACAATGGGATTAATGACGATCTGCAACCTGATTGCCATCTCCCTGCTCAGCCGCCAGGCATTCCTCTTACTCAACGATTACATCACCCAGAAACGAAAAGGAATAGCAAGCCCTGTATTCACAAAAGACAGCATCCCGGAACTGAAGGACAAGGCGGAATGTTGGTAAAACATCATACATTTTGTATGATAAATATCGTATATTACTGATAAATCAGGCTAAACAACCGCTCCGGTGCAAATACCTCATTCGCTACCTCCTGTATCTCTTCGGCTGTCAGGCTTTCGACCTTGCTGAAAACTTCCGGGAGGGTATCATAGCGGTTGTAGTGGAGGAAGCTTTTTCCCAGTCCGAGGAAAAGCCCTTCTTTGTTATCTCCTGAAACACCCAACTGACCGATTACCTGTTTCTTGGCAGCAGCCAGTTGTGTAGTGGACAACTTAACGTCACGTATCTTACCTAACTCTTTATGAACCAGCTTCAGCGCCTTCTCCATATTCTTCGGATCGGTACCGAAGTAGATACTGGCTAAACCGGTATCGGTATAAGAAGTAACATTCGATTCCACATTATAAACCAATCCATGCTTCTCACGGAGTGAGACATTCAGGCGGTTGTTCATACCCGGGCCACCCAACATATTATTAAGCAGGAACAACGGTATCCGTTTTTCATCATGCATACTATAAGCGCGGCTACCGATCAGTACATGTGCCTGGTGCGTATCCTTATGCACCTTCTTCACACACGGAAGGATTTCGGCAGGCGCCACCCGGTTGCGGGAAGCAATCGGGAAAGCGATATCCGACAACAGACTTTCCGCCAGTTTCACGATCTTCTTAAAATCCACACGCCCCATCGAAAAGAATACCATATTCTCCGGTGCATAGAAACGGCGCATGAACGAACGGCCCGATTCCGAATTAAAACTCAGCAGGGAAGCCTCGTCTCCCAATATATTATGGCCTAAAGCATGTCCGTCATAAAGTAAATTCTCGAATTCATCGAAGATAAGTTCGGAAGGGCTATCCTCATACGAATTGATTTCATCCAGAATCACATCCACTTCCTTCTCGATCTCCTGCTGCGGAAACTGGGAGTGGAAGATCAGGTCGGTCAGCAGTTCGAAAGCACGCTGATAATGTTCTTCCATAAAGATGGAATAAACAAATGTCTCTTCCTTGGTGGTATAGGCATTCAATTCGCCCCCTACATTCTCCATTCGGTTCAGGATATGCCAGGATTTACGCTTTTCGGTGCCTTTAAACATCATATGTTCTACGAAATGCGCCAGGCCGAACTCGTTCGCTTCTTCGTCTCGTGTTCCGGCATTGACAGCAAAACCACAGTATGAAACCGGCGATTCCATCGGCAGGTGTACCATACGAAGACCATTAGGTAAGATATGTGAGAAATAATGCATTGCTTCTTTTTGCTTAATTGACCCGCAAAAGTACAACAAATATTCGATAACAGATAATTATCTCTGCTTTAGACAAAGTCACCGACTGAAACTACATACCTGCGTTAAAAAAACAACGAGATACAGTAACCAACCGATTAAAATCGTATTTTTGCAAACTGTTAGAGATTATTGTATAATTAATAAAGTATCTATGTCAAACGAAGCAATCGCCTGCATCCTGCAGCAGGAAGCTGCAGCAGTCCTGAATATTCCCGTTAGCTCCGGCTATGAAGAAGCTGTAACCCTCATTGTAAAACATGTTCACGAACTGGGGGGGAAACTAATCACCAGCGGAATGGGGAAAGCCGGGCAAATTGCAATGAATATTGCCACAACCTTCAGTTCCACGGGAACACCCACCTCATTCCTGCACCCCAGCGAAGCACAACACGGCGACCTCGGGATTGTACGGAACAACGATATCATGCTGCTGATCTCCAACTCCGGAAAGACACGCGAGCTGATCGAGTTGGTAGACCTGACCCGCGGACTCGTGCCGGATATGAAATTTATCGTTATCACCAGCAATGCGGACAGCCCGCTGGCCAAAGAAGCGACCGTGCAGTTGCTTACCGGAGCCCCCAAGGAAGTTTGTCCGCTGGGCCTTACTCCTACCACTTCTACGACTGTGATGACAGTTATCGGGGATATCCTGGTAGTCGGTACGATGAAAAGGATCAATTTCAACAATAAAGATTATGCGAAACGCCATCACGGCGGTTACCTCGGTTCGAAAAGCCGCGAACAGAGCAAGCACGAATAGTCTATAAACAAACCAACATATATGAGAAAAGTTATTGGCATTGGAGAAACCATTCTCGACATCATTTTCAAGAACAACCAGCCGCATACAGCTGTGCCGGGCGGATCAGTCTTTAACGGATTAGTATCGCTGGGTCGTCTGGGAATTCCGGTTTCTTTTATCAGCGAAGTCGGCAACGACCACGTCGGCGATATTATCCGTCAGTTTATGGAAGAGAACCATATCTCTACGGAATTCGTAGACCGTTTCCCCGATGGGAAAAGCCCTATATCGCTGGCTTTCCTCGACAACGAGAACAATGCCAATTACACATTTTACAAGGATTACCCGAAGCAACGGCTGGAAGTACCCCTGCCTGTCATCAACGAAGACGACATCTTTATCTTCGGCTCCTATTATTCCCTGAATCCGGTTTTACGCGAACGGATGGTAGAATTCCTGGAATATGCCAAAGAGCGGAAGGCCATTATCTATTATGACCCGAACTTCCGCAAGGCGCATGCGCACGAAGCGATCTACCTCACTCCTACTATCCTGGATAATCTGGAATATGCCGACATCGTACGCGGCTCGGATGAAGATTTCTTCAATATCTTCGGTAAATCGGATGCCAAACGGATCTATACGGATCATATCAAGTTCTATTGCGACCGTTTCATCTCCACCCACGGAGCCGATGGCATTAATCTTTATACCGGTAAGCTGGAAGAACATTTCGATACCGCACCTATCCAACCGGTCAGCACCATCGGAGCCGGGGATAATTTCAATGCAGGCATCATCTACGGGCTACTGAAATATAATATCGGATACCATGATCTTTCAACCATGAGCAAAGAAGCCTGGGCAAAGGTCATCCGTTGCGGTATCGACCTGGCCACCGAAGTATGCCAGAGCTACGATAATTACATTTCTAAAGAATTCGCCGCCTCATACGGCCGGTAGTCTTAAATATCATTAACTCTGGTACTATAAAGAGCTGGATTTATTATCTTTGTAAAGTATGTATGCTAGAAAGACAATATTTGTAAGAGTTTCATCATTGCTCGCCTGTGTAGCACTATTGATAGGCTGTTCGTCCAACAACCCTGAAATACGGACGATATGCCTGCGCGATGGTATAGGGAACTATATTATCAAGTGGGAAACAGAACCGCAGATAGACGGCATCCTAAAAATGTATGTGTCCGATGATCCGGAAACATTCAACAAATCCCTTCCGGCAGGATACGCCAATATCAACGACGGCGTTTTCACCTACATTACCAACGACAATATGTCGCGTAAATACTTCCTGCTGTCTTTCAACGATAAATACTTCAAAACAATCGGTGCCCGTTCCGTCGGAATGGACAGCATACAGAATGTACGCGAGATAGGCGGTTACGGAACCGTCCACAACCATAAAACAACCCGCTGGGGACAAGTATACCGCTCCGGACAGCTCAGTTCCCTGAGCGAATGGGACTCTATCCGCCTGAACAATCTGCATATAAAGACTGTTATAGACCTGCGTGGAAACGATGAAGTGGCCGTCAACCCCCTGCGTTATTCCAACGCCAACATTGTCCGCATCCCTATTCCCATCAAGAATATGGATAACGTGGTCACCCGCATTCAGGAAGACCGTATGCGTAAAGGAGACGGGATCCTGTTTATGCAGGACACCTATTTACAATACGTGACCGATTACAGCGAGCAATATGCCAAGGCTCTCGATGTTTTTCTGGATAAGGACAATTACCCGATCCTGATAAGCTGTTCGATGGGGAAAGACCGTACGGGTTACCTGACAGCCATGCTGCTGTTCGCCCTCGGGGTACCGGAAGAAACCGTAGTGAAAGACTATATGGCTTCCAACGAGAATATCAACATCGGACACCTGGCCTATATGGCGCGCGACCTGAGTACAAATGCGCAGGAAACGATCACTGCATTGCTCACGGTCAATGACGGGCTTATCGACCTGGTTCTGAAACGGATCAGGAAAGATTACGGTTCGGTAGACAAATATCTGTCAAAAGGCTTACACCTGACCGACAAGAAACGGGATACATTAAAAGATATTTTATTATATTAATGTGAATCCGAATAATTTATCTACCTTTGTGCCCTCTGAATTTATTATATATACATATATCACATTTTGAAAACATTTGAAGAATTAGGAGTTGCCGCCCCCATATTGAAGGCAATTCAAGAAATGGGTTATGAATCACCCATGCCGGTACAGGAAGAAGTGATTCCTTTCTTGCTGGGAGAAGACAACGACGTAATTGCATTAGCACAAACGGGAACAGGAAAAACAGCCGCATTCGGTCTGCCCATCCTGCAGAAGATCGATGTGACAAGATATCAGCCTCAAGCACTTATACTTTGTCCCACCAGGGAACTTTGTCTGCAAATTGCGGACGACCTGAATGACTACTCCAAATATATCGACAACCTGAAGGTACTGCCGGTATACGGAGGATCAAGCATTGAAAGTCAGATCAAGACTTTAAAACGCGGCGTACACGTAGTTGTAGCGACTCCGGGACGTCTTTTAGACCTGATGAACCGCAAGACGGTAGATCTGGGCACCGTGAAGAGTGTCATCATGGATGAAGCAGACGAAATGCTGAACATGGGATTTACAGATAGCATCAACGCTATCCTCGCTGAAGTTCCGCCGGCTCGTAACATGTTACTTTTCTCCGCTACCATGCCGCAAGGTATTGCCAGCATCATGAAGAAGTACATGAAGAACCCGAAAGAGATCGTTATCGGGAACAAGAACGAAGGTAACAAGAACATCAAGGATATCTATTATATGGTACAGGCAAGAGATAAATATCTTGCACTGAAACGTATCGCCGATTTTTATCCGAACATCTACGGTATCGTTTTCTGCCGCACCCGTAAGGAGACACAGGAAATTGCCGACAAACTGATACAGGACGGTTACAATGCCGACTCTCTGCATGGCGAACTGAGTCAGGCACAGCGCGACTATGTAATGCAGAAGTTCCGCGTAAAGAACATCCAGTTGCTGGTTGCTACAGACGTGGCTGCCCGCGGACTCGACGTAGACGACCTGACACACGTAATCAACTACGGTCTGCCTGATGAAGTAGAATCCTATACACACCGCCGCGGACGTACCGGACGTGCCGGTAAGACAGGTATTTCTATCTCTATCTGCCACGTAAAGGAAAAAGGTAAGATCCGCCAGATCGAGAATATCATCAAGAAGAAATTCGAGAAAGGCGTTATGCCCAGCGGACACGACATCTGCGAAAAGCAGCTGTTCAACCTCGTCGACCAGATCGAAAAGGTAAAAGTAAACGAAGAGGAAATCGAAACGCTGATGCCGCAGATCTATCGCAAGCTCGAATGGCTGGATAAGGAAGATATCATCAAACGTGTTGTTTCCCTGGAATTCAACCGTATGATCGACTATTATAAAGATGCCGACGAAATACAGGATGTGGATGAACGCTCAGCCCGTATGGATCGCTCTGAACGCAGCGGTGAACGTGGCGAACACCGTACTTTCACGGCAGAAGAAGGTTACTCCCGTTTCTTCCTCAACTTCGGTAAGGCTGACGGTTTGTATCCGAACCAGTTGATCGAACTGGTCAACAAATGCGTACCGGGTAAAGTACGTATCGGAAAGATCGACCTGCGCGACAACTTCTCATTCTTCGAAGTGGAAGAAGGCGAAGCACAACGCGTAATGGACAGCATGAACGGCTTCGAAATAGACGGACGCCGTATCTCCGTAGAGCCTGCACAAGGTAAAAGCGAAGGCAGAGGTAGCCGCGGTGGCGGTGGATTCAGCCGGGGTGGAGGTAGCACACGCGGTGGTGGTGCCGGTTCCAGAGGTGGTTACAAAGGCGGTGGCGGCTATAAAGGTAAACGCGAAGGGGGCTTCAGCGGTAGCACGACCGACAGACGTAACGGCGAAAAGCCTTGGAGACGTGATACGGCCGACCGTACTGCCCGTAAGAAAAGATACTAATCTATACTATACATAAAGCCTGAAGGGCGGAGTTCGGAACTCCGCCCTTTTTATTTGCATTTAACCGTTCTGCAGTACATCTTCTTTCTCGGGCGCATCCGGCTCGGGAGTAGAATCGGGATTGAACGGATTAAAATAATAGATACCGAATGTATCGAGGTATTGCAGGAAGTAAGGCAACTTCTTCATAAAGAGACTGCTTTCTTTCGCTTTTGCAGGTGTCCAGGCCGACTCGGCGACAGCCGCCAGACGAGGGAATGTCATATAATCCAACCGCTTCTCATCTGCTACACGTTCTGTCCACAAAGAGAATTGCATACCCATCACCTGGTCTTCATAATCTTTCGTCAGGTGAATGATCGGATCGGGGAAACGATAAATATCCTCGATAGGGTCGTAACCGTTCCACAGGCGTCCTACCTTATGGGTACTGTATTGTACAAAGTCGGCATACAACGGACGACGCGGGGTCATAATCACACGGAAACCGTTCTCCAACGCCTTCACCAACTGATGCTTGCGGTCGTGGCGCCACCACATGATAACGGCTTTATCAGGAGAAACGCCTGCATCGATGATTTCATCCCAGCCGATCATTGTTTTCCCTTTAGAGGCTACGATATCGGCTGCACGTCTTACGAAATAATGTTCCAGCCCTGTCTCGTTCTGTAATTTCTTATCCTTAATGAACTGTTGAATCTCCGGGTCGGTGAACCAGCTTTGATTACCATAATGCACTTCATCCCCTCCGATATGGATATAGGGAGACGGGAACAAGGCTACGATTTCATCCAGCACATCACTGATAAACTGGTAAGTCGTCTCTTTACAGGGATGGAAAGTGAAACCGTCCCATTTACCTTCTCCCCCGCCCGACAGTTCCGGATAAGAACGGCAGACAGCCGTTGCATGCCCCGGCATATCGAACTCCGGAACGACCATGATATGGCGGTCGGCTGCATAGGCAACGATCTCTTTGATATCTTCCTGTGTATAGAACTGTGCCGGTGCTTCCGGATCGTGCCAGTTACCGATAGCGCCGACGGACGTCAGCTTCGGATATTTCTTGATCTCAATACGCCAGCCCGGTTCGTCGGTCAAATGCCAGTGAAAGACATTCATACGGAGGGATGCCATAATTTCGAGATATTGTTTTACCTTTTCTTTCCCGAAGAAGTGACGGCTTTCGTCCAGCATGAACCCTCTCCATTCGTAACGCAGCTGGTCTTCGATCCGGCAGGCTTTCAAGCTACCATCGCCAAAACGAACCAACTGCAACAGGGCTTCTTTGGCATGGAACAGACCCGACTCGGAAGAAGCTTCCAGTAAAACCGTTTCCGGTAAGATATTCAGGGAATAGGCTTCGTCAGCCATCCTCAACTTCTCGTCCAGCACCAGGCGGATCTCTCCTCCGGTAGCGGAAGATTGCTTTCCTGTGGCCTTCAATTCTGATTGTAGTTTCTTTGCGAGGACATCGGCGTACCCGCCATTCCCGCTGATCTTCGGATTCATTCCTACCGTAAACGAGCCTTTTTGCCCCACCACCCTGGCAGGTGTAGGAAACACCGCCAACTGTGCCAAAGCCGGCAACATAAGGAATACAGACAATAAAACGACTGAAAATAGCTTTCTCATGGTAATTATAGTTGTTGTGTTATCGTACACAGCTTAGATTTGGGCAAATATATGTAATTATTCCGATACAGTTTGTATCTTTAACGGATAAATCAAATGACGAACACATGAACAAACTGTTTATCTTAACTCTTACACTTATCTGCCACTGCCTGATCTCATCTGCGCAGGAGATAGAATACTCCCAGCCGGTGAACAGCCCGGAGAGTTGCACTAGTATTATGGTCGGTAAAAAAGCCTCGGCAGACGGCTCCGTAATGACCAGTCACACCTGTGACTCCAACTACCGAACCTGGATGGATATCGTTGCCGCCGCCACTTACGACCGCGACACCACCGTTGCCATCTACACAGGCCGGATGCACACGGAATATCCGGGTGACGAAACGAACGTCAGGCTGAAAGGAACCATCCCGCAGGCCCGTTCCACCTATCAGTTCCTGAATACCTCCTACCCTTGTCTCAACGAAAAGCAATTGGGCATCGGCGAGACGACTATCTCCGGCCGCAAGGAAATGGTTAACGAAAAGGGAATGTTTATGATCGAAGAACTTCAAAAGATCGCATTGCAACGCTGCTCGACAGCCCGCGACGCTATCCGCCTGATGGGAAAACTGGTGAAGGAGTATGGCTACAGCGACTCCGGTGAATGCCTGACGATTGCCGACCCAAACGAAGTCTGGATCTTCGAGATCTTTGGAGAAGGGCCGGATAAGATCGGCGGTGTATGGGCTGCCGTCCGTATTCCGGACGACCACGTCAGCGTATCGGCAAACGTTTCCCGCATTTCTACCTTAGATTTAAAGGATAAGGATAACTATATGGCTTCAGACAACGTGTTCGACGTAGCCAAAAAGATGGGCTTCTGGGACGGAAAAGAACCGTTCCGCTTCTGGAAAGCATATAGCGGCGGAAACTATTTCGGCGAACTCAAATCGTACAGCCTCCGCGAGTTCTTCATATTAAACAAACTGGCTCCCTCCCTGCATCTGTCTTACGACTCGGAAGAGCTGCCGTTAAGCGTAAAGCCTGACAAGGCCGTTTCCGTAACCGATGTAATGGCACTTTTACGTGAAACATACGAAGGTACCGAATGGGACGTGACGAAGAACCTGAAAGTGCTGGCCAAGAAGAAGGACAGCCAGGAAAAAGACTCGATTACCAGTGCGTCGGCTAATCCGTGGATGACAACCGATATGATCAATATGCTGAACGGTGTGAAAGAGGGGACAGTAACCCGCAACCGCCTGGTCGCTGTGCCGCAGTGTTCTTATTCGCACGTGATCCAGTTACGCAGCTGGTTGCCCGATGCTATCGGCGGTATTGCCTGGATGTCGTTCGACAACCCGGGACAAAGCCCGCGTTTCCCCATTTTTGCCGGTTCCACCGCACTTCCTCCCTCTTTTGCTATCTGCGGACAGCACCGTCACCGCGACGATGCAGCGATCTGGTCGTTCCGTGAAGCCAACAAGCTGGCGACCGTACGCTGGGGACTAACCAAAGAAACTATGCAAAATGCAATCATGCATTTTGAAGACAAAGGACAGCGGGAATTGCCTTTCGTAGAAAGCCAGTACAAACAGATACAGCAAGCAAAAGGCGATGATGCCGCCAAAGCATACCTCACAGGCTACACCTCCGACTTTGCCGGAGCCACCATGCAACGCTGGGAAGACATGGCAGACGAATTCTGGAAGATGTTCGCAAGAGGTTTCTAAATTATAAACACAAACAATTAAATCATATCTTATGAAAGCATTATTTATTTCCTGCGCCTTGCTGCTTTCCGCTTTAAGCGCATTTGCACAAGGCTATCAGTTTACCGAAGTGGTAACGGTTCCGGCCACTCCCGTAAAGAACCAGGCGGCAACCGGTACTTGCTGGTGCTTCGCCACGACTTCATTTATGGAGTCGGAATTGTTGCGCATGGGAAAAGGAGAATACGACCTTTCCGAAATGTTTATCGTACGCCAGAAATACATGAACCAGCTACAAGATAACTACCTGCGCCGCGGGGAAGGCAATATCGGACAGGGAAGCCTTTCGCATACCTTCATGAACGCTTACCGCCAGGTCGGTATCGTGCCGGAAGAGGTGTACAAAGGTATCAACTACGATTCCGAACGCCATAACCACAGCGAACTGGTTCAATACATGAAAGCGATCGCCGACGTTGCCGTAAAAAACAAGAAACGCAGCCCCGAATACGACAAGCTGATCGAAAACCTGTTCGATACTTATCTGGGCAAACTTCCGGCTAAGTTCACCTACAAAGGGAAAGAATATACCCCGAAGTCGTTTGCCGCTTCCCTGGGACTGAATATGGACGACTACATCGAGCTGACCAGCTTCACGCATCATCCGTATTACGTAAAGTTCGACGTGGAAGTACCCGACAACTGGGAACATTCGCTGATGTATAACCTACCGCTCAATGAAATGATGGAAACGGTAGATTATGCCTTAAACAACGGTTTCACCGTATGCTGGGATGGTGATGTAAGCGAGAAAGGCTTCTCTTTCAAAAATGGCGTAGCAATCAACCCGGAAGTAAAGAAGGTGGAAGACTTCTCGAACACCGACCGTGCCCGTTTCGAAAAGATGGACGAAAAAGAACGTCTGGAAGAAGTATATAAATTCGAACAGCCTTATCCGGAGATCCAAGTAACTCCCGAAGTCCGTCAGGATGGCTTCGAAGCATTCGTCACTACCGACGACCACCTGATGCACCTGACCGGTATCGCTAAAGATCAGAACGGCACAAAATATTATATCACCAAGAACTCCTGGGGCACAGACCGCAACAAGTTCGGTGGTTACCTGAATATGTCGGAAAGCTTCGTCCGTGCCAAGACTATTTATGTAATGGTACACAAGGATGCTATCCCAAAAGCAATCAAAACAAAATTAGGTTTATAAGGAAACGCATTCATCGGGTTCATTCAATGAATCTTTCCTTAATTATCAATGTATAGCAGATGAAGGCACTATATAGATGTGCCTTCATCTGCTATCATTTTAGGGTTCATAATCATACTCCTGAAACATCATCATATACTCTGGAAGAGACTTTATCCATAGGGTACATACCTACAAATCCAATCAACACAACCGAAATACCATCCCCCATCACCTGAACAACTAATCGCAACATCATATCCAACTAAATGTAAAGTGCCGACTAACTAATTCAAGACTCCTTATCCAGTAAAACTAAGGTGTACAGGGTAATCTACCAGGGTGTACAGGATAGCCGATTACGGTGTACACCTTGGTTTATTACCCTGTACACCCTGGCAATACTGAGTAGTAAGCTTTGAATTAGTTAGTCCCTACATTAGTATTAATAAGAGCAGGGATTAATAATAGTACTTGTAAGGAGAAGTTCACCAAGTACGGGTTCATACTCACTTTTATTGAATATCAACAACGATACGACACTAATGAACACTGAAAGCACAAAGTAAGGGTAAATTATGCTTCTATCAGACACAAAGTAGGGGTAAATATGCCCCAAAAAAGGAACAAAGTAAGGGTAAATCTCAATCCGAAGGAAAACGATACTCCGTGATATGGCGGTACTCTTCCGTTTCATCGATCAGGATGGAAGGGAAAGAGGGTTGGTTGGGAGCATCCGGATAACCCTGGGGCTCGATGGCGATACCGGCACTGGCATAGTAGGGAGTTTGATCCTTTCCAATATCTGTTCCGTCCATAAAATAGCCGTTATATACCTGGACAGAGGGTTGATTGGTATAAATCTCCATCTTTCTTCCGCTGATTTCATCCGACAGGCGGGCAGCAAAGTTTAATCCGCCATCCTCTGCTACGTCTAAAGCATAGGCCAGAGAGAAACCTTTTCCCTTTTGTATTTGCGAATGTTCCTGCGTTAACGACGAGGCTATGGTACGGGGGGCACGGAAATCCAGCAACGTATTATCAACCGGAAGCAGCCGGCCTGTTGGGATCAACTCGCTGTCGCAGGCAATGATAGCAGAAGCATTGAGGGTAAGCAGATGGGATAAGACATTCTTTTTCCCGGACATTCGGGAAGAGAATTGCAGGTTGAAGAAAGCATGATTCGTCAGGTTAACGGGGGTCGGACGATCGGTCGTTGCTTCACATTCCATCCGGAGAGTATTATCTTCCTTCAGCAGGTACGTAACTTTTACTTGCAGGTTGCCGGGATAGCCCTCTTCACCGCTTTGTGAACTATTTGTGAACTCGACAGCCTCCTCTCCAGAGGGAGTAATATATTTACGGGATTTCCAGTAACGGTTGTGAAAAGCATCGATTCCACCGTGTAAATGGTTACGAACAGGTGTACCGTATGCATCGTTGGAAGCGAGCAGATACTCCTGCTCTCTTATTTTGAAACGGGCATTACTGATCCGTCCGCAAACACGGCCAACAATAGCACCGTGATACCTTTCGCCCGCTGTCAGATAACCATCGATCGTATCGAACCCGAGGATAATATCAGACAGGTTCCCGTTACGGTCGGGTGTCCACATACTGACCCAGCGGGCACCATAGTTGGTAAACTGGGCAACAAGCCCGTTACGGTTCCTTAATGTAACCAGTTCAGCGGAAGAAGACTGGCTTCCTCCGCTGAAGGTTGATGCAGATAGTAATTTCATCAACGAGACTATGCTTTATTGTTTTACTATTTTAAATATCCGACTCTTGAATGCACCATACAAAGGGAATTCCACACCTATATTCATCAGCTGGCTACCTTTACAAAGACCTTCCATTCCTTCGATCTGATAGGAAGCATCCGGTTGCAGTCCACGTAACTTAACGTTTTTAGGACGTTTCGTTTCCAGTATCGCGTTATTGGGATATTCTGCCAGATTATATACGAACACGATGGATTCGGACTTCGGCTTATTTACAAACTGAAGTACGCTCCGGTTATTCTCATAAGGTGAAACCAGGCGGTAATGATCCCCTTTGTGAACAGTTTCACGGATCTCTTTATACCGGGCGATCTTCTCACGTGCCACCTCTTTCTCCTTATCTGTCCATTTCGTTATGTCATAGCCAACACCCAGTACACCGCACATGGAGACATCGAACTTAAATTCGAGCGGATGGTTCTGGCCGTGCCAATCTTCCTGTGTCACCCAACTGATCATTGAGTTAGCGGGAAAAACATTCAGGAAGGAATGTTGTATAAATGTCCTTTCCACCGGATCGGTATTATCACTTGCCCAACAGAAATCAGTACGGGCCATCATACCCAGATCCACTCTACCACCTCCACCGGCGCAATTCTCAAACCATACTTCCGGAAATTCCGACCGTAATGTTTCAAGCAGACGGTACAGGTTCTCGACATACTTAATACGGACAGCACGTTGTTCATCAGTCGGAGCAGCAAGGAAACCGGGCTCAGTAACGCCCCTGTTCATATCCCATTTGATAAACTTGATATTGTTTTCACGCAATAATGTAGAGAAACAGGTATATAAATACTGATAGACATCTTCACGGGCAAGGTTCAGCATCAACTGGTTACGCGTTTCATGACGGGTACGGTTCGGATAATGGAACACCCAGTCCGGATGCTGACGATACAGGTCGCTGTTGGGATTAACCATTTCCGGCTCTATCCAGATCCCGAAATCGAGTCCCATATCATTGATCTTCTGGATCATGGGCTGCAAACCATTGGGGAACTTGTTCTTATCTACTGTCCAGTCACCCAGACCGCCTTTATCGTTGACACGGCCTTTAAACCATCCATCGTCAATCACAAAGATCTCCACACCCAGATCTTTTGCAATCTTAGCCAGTGCCAACTGATGCTCTTCGTTTACATCGAAAGTAGTGGCATACCAACTGTTATATAAAACCGGACGAACCTGGTCACGATGCGACGGATAAAGAACTTTTTCACGAGTATAGGAAGCTAGGTTCTGAGAAGCGCCTTCCATTCCACGATCAGAATAGCCGATGATCATTTTAGGAGTAGTAAAGCTCTTACCCGGTTTGAGCATCAACGTCTGATCCCAGAAGTTGATACCGCAGGTAGCCTGAAGTTCACCCGGTGCGAATTTTTCAAGGTCAACACGCCAGTTACCGCTGTATTGCAACGTACCGAACCATACTTCGCCACAAGTCTCTTCCTGTTCCCCCTCGGGGCGTATCGCAAAGAAAGAAGAACCATACGAACGCAGATCTTTTGTTTGAAGCGTTTTCAGTCCCTGTGTTAATTTTGTTACATTCTGCTGATACTCATATCCCCATCTACCGGACAGATGCGTCAGTTCGTAAGCATTTTTCGGAAGGAAGAAAGTTCCCGATTGGGCATTCTCTATTTCAATATCCCCCTTCTTCCCCGTATTGCTAATCTCCACCCATTTCTCTAACAGGTCGTATTCCGGCAAAACACGGATATATTCCGTTACAGACAACGGGTAAAAGTTATCTTTCTGATGGATAGCCAACACTGTATATCCATCTTGCGTCTGTATTTCAGAACCTGCATAAGTCAATTCGATATCCCGCACGCGATCTTTAAAGATCGCTTCCAGCATAGGGGTTGTAGCAGAATAGCCACCACGTACAGTTACTTCTTCACCTAACGGGTTATTGAGCATATCCGGGTTCTGGTTCTTATCACCAAAATAAAACATATTCACCACTCCCTGGTTGGAAACACGGATCTGATAAATAAACGAATTTGTCGTCAACGTCCAGGATTTCCCATCATTGCCGACTGTGACAGGCGACTTCTGCGCCCAGGTAATTCCTGTCACAAAAACAAATAACACAACTAAGAGCTTTTTCATATAACTTCATTCTTAATATTAATAAATATCTTCCGGTTTGCTCACACCCGAAGGTGCTCCACCCAGACGTAATTGAGATAAAACATCCGATTCCATCGCAGATGACGGATGGAAAGCGTCACTTTTCATGTACTCCAGCAGGCTGAAGTATAATTGCCGTGCTTCAGGACGTTGTGCCCAATCGGACAGCAGATCCATAGAGCAGAAGATCAGTTTACCCTCTCCCACTTTTGCCTCAAAGAGATTGCTCAGTCGGCGGTTGTTAGCGAAGTTGTCGACAACCTCTACTAGCGGGGTTACGGAAGAAAGACTATCCAGTACGACTGTTTTAGACTGTTTCAGAAGCGACCACCATTGCCAGTCGGTATAGTTTCCTGTCGGGAACCGGCCGAATGCCGGATGGTTGGCATCACATAAGATGCCCATCGAACCGGCTTGTTTCGGGAAATGTACGGGGCTCCAGAATACCGGAACGAATTTTCCTTCCAGACCTGCGGTCTTCTTATAATCCGGATTATACAATACTTTCTTTCCACTAGCCAATGCTTTCCGGGCTTCATTCAGATCACGGGTAACAACGATTTCCCCTTTATCCGGACTCAGTTGAGCCGGATATACCCATACGCTCCATTCATTTTTGTAAGGAGTATTCTCCAAAGCAAGCGATAAGGTTAACCGTGTTGCTTCAGGCTGATCCAACGGACTGACGATCGTTCCGGACAATTTGTTCAAACCGATAGAGAGTGACGGACAGGCAATCGTCCCTTTATTCACTTCTTTTCCCTTTTCATCCTTCAATGACCAGGAAAGGGTCTGATCTTTTAATTCCCGGTCTGTAAAGTTGGCAACCTCAACCGCAGCCGTAAAAGACTCGTTATTGGTATATACTGCTTTCGGGAAACGCACCAGAGGAACTACCGGAGAGCTGGCCTGACGGAACGTAGCCGCATCCGTTACCCCCTTGCTATCCCAGAAAGCATCCAACAAACCGACCAAAGCCGTTCCCTGTCCGGGGAAATCATGCAGGTCGAGCAACTGGAAACCACTGCATCCGGCCGTTTTCATCGCACGTTCAACTTCTTCTTTATATAGAATAGTTGCCAGGTAACCGGACGCTTTCAAATAATCGTCGGCTTTATCCAGCAGGCCTTTCTTTTCCAGTTCCTGCTTCACTCCTTTAAAATTCAACGGATCGAGTACACCGGTGTATTTATCGATCTCCTTCAGATTAGGGTACACCGAATACTGACCGATCTCATGCGTTACCAGCGGAACGGTCATTCCTTCTACGGAAGCCACATAATCTTTGTCGAACGAAGGAGACTCACTGTCGAATACCCCCTGACCACGTACCCACCCTTTCTTCGTTCGTTGGGTGATAAAGAAATCGTCGCCCGGCTCAGGCCAGTCACCATGCCCACTCTCAAAAGTGAAAGCGGTGGTTGTATATAAGTGACGTGAGTCTTTTGCTTTTACATAACCCAACAACTGAGACAGGAAATTAAAGTCAGGCTGCAACTCATTCCCCAGACAGAAGAAACTGAAAGAGGGATGATTGCCATATTCAGCCAGGATACGATCGGCTTCGGCATACAGAAATTCATTCATATTCTTATCCCGTCCAACATTTACCGACCAGAGCGGAAGCTCTACCTGCAGATAAAAACCCAACGAGTCAGCCACCTGAAAAGCCGCTTCGGGCGGACACCAGGAATGGAAACGCAGATGGTTCAACCCCCATTCGCGGGCAGTCAGGAACACTTTCTTCCATCCTTCCGGCTCCATCGGCGGACATCCAGTAAGCGGGAAGATACAACATTCGAGCGTTCCGCGCAGAAAGACCTTCTTTCCGTTTAACAACAGATCTGATTGGTTTCGGCTGAATTCGCGCATACCAAACTTAGCACTCCCTTTTGCCTTCACCAAACCGGCCTCCACCTTCAGATCCAATTGATATAATGTCGGGGTAAACTCACTCCATACCTGCATCGAGTCACCCATCGGACAAGTGATATCCACCAGTGTTTCTCCCGACGGAAAATCCATATCACGCGTTACGGTTGTAATAGGGTTATTCTCCTGTTTTTGTACTACAGCCTGTAAAATACCTTTCGCAGCTTCTCCCCGGTTGCTTATCTTTCCTTTCACATGGATTTGCCGGCCGGTAACATCCGGATAAACCTGTAAATCCTCGATGGAAAGGGCTTCTTTTGCTGTAAGGGATATTTCGCCAATGATACCGTTCCACATGATCTGTGTTTCGTTGGTATAGGCATGAGCCATATCGTTGACGGTAATATCATATCGTTTCCGGTTGTCTACACGAACGGTCAACTGATGTTTACCGGGTGTCAGATAGCCTGTCAGGTCAAAATAATGCGGGCTGATCAGGCTTTCGCAGCTACCCGGAACAGGATTTCCGTCCACCCAGACCGAGGTCTGCCAGATAACACGTTCCAGTTTCAACTCGACGGATTTGCCTTTCCAGCCGGACGGGATCGTTACTTCACGCGAATACCAGACCGGCCCTATATAACTGTTCTTACGGGTAAGATGAAGGATCTGCGGTTTCTCTACCGAAGGCGGCAAGCTGTTAGGGATACCGTACCCGGCTTCATCGGTCGTTCCCGGTAGCCGGATTTTATCGGCAAACGAACGGTCGAACCATTTCTCCGATAGACCGACATCCGTACTATCCATCGCAAACTGCCACTCCCCGGCCAAAGAGATCACCGGTGATGTTTCCTTACAAGCAGAAAACATCAACAAGCTTATACATACAAACAGAAATTGCTTCGTCTTACTTTTCATAATTCAAACCCTTATTTAATCATTTCCCGGTGTATCTGCACGCCCTGATGGTTATTATCCATCCCGGCAGCGGCATTGAAATAGGTCATAGCCTTTTCATTATTCCCCAATCCCAGATGTCCGAGTGCCATCAGATAGTTGCAATGGATACGGTTCTTCTTGTTCATATCATCTTCCCATATCTGCAAGTCGGGCAAAGAAACGGCAAAGTAGTCCATCTTAAAGACATCATACAAATGCTTCTCTCCGTAAGAGATCAGGTTATTGAAACGGCCGCGGGCCTCCTCCTCACGTCCCAGTTTGCGCAAGGCCAATCCCTGATAGAATATCTTATCCGGCTTCTGGTCATTGTAATACATGGCGGCAGCCGGCTGGCTGTTTCCTACGCTGGCTTCAAGGAAGAGAGTTTCGGCTTCTGCCTTCTTACCCAGACCTTGCAGTGCACAGGCCTTATAATAATTGAAGTCGTTCTCCTGGGCACCGTACAGTTTTCCTTCTCCGAGGTTATGCGGATAGACGAAACATTCTTCAATCAGGGATAATGCTTCCGTATATTTTTCTTCAGCCAATAGTTTCTTAACCAGTTCGACACGTGCCAGTTGATATTGTGCCGGCACCTTTCCTTCTCCCCCTTCCCACGGATGGAACTTACGGGCATCGATCATGCGGATCGCTTCTTCATAACGACCGAGCTGATTCAACAAGGTCAGGTATTCCAGATACAGGTCGTCGCGACCAAAGGCTATATCCTTATATTTGTCCAGGAACGCCAACCGTTCGGCATGCGGACGATTCAACCGCTTATATAATTGATCGAGCTCCATCAGGATGCGGGCGTCGGTTGTATCCAGGGCGAAAGCTTTCTCCAGTAATGTTACGGCTTCCTCCTGTCTGTCCAGCTTGTTAAAGTAAGCCAGCGACAGGTTACGCAATACGGTCGGGAAGGTATCATCCTGTTTCATGGAAGTCTCCCAGGCTGCAATTGCTTCCGGGTACTGGCGTTTATCGTACCATAAGTTACCCAGGTAATAGAGTGCCTTCGGTGTTTCAGCGGCAAAATCGATCACCGCCTGAAGAGCAAGGATAGCTTCCAGCACATTGGGGAAACAACAATCCGGAATCTGTTGCTCTGCCTCATGGATAGCGGCCAATGCCTCTTCCTTCCGATCCAGACGGATCAGGAACCAGGATTTGTAATAATGCAGCATTGTCTGGCCCGATACATTCAGGCGGATCGCCTTGTCAGCTACTGCCAGTGCTTCTTCCCAACAACCGGCCGAAGCATAGTCGAGTGCCAGTTCTTCATAATTATGGGCTTCCGGACGCATCAGGGAGACCAAAGCCTGCCAGTCGGCATCACTACCGGTGAGCAGGAACTTCTCAAAACCGCAACCGAAGTTGAAACGGTCGATACGAAGCGATTCCTCAATTAGTGACAGGGCTTCCTCTTTTCTTCCCAGGTGGCGAAGGATAGCGGCTTTCAAATGACGTCCGCGCAGGTTATGCCAGTTGCGGAGCAAAGATTTGTCGATTTCATCGAGTGCTTCTTCCCAATCACCACGGGCGGCGGATAACTGTGCCAGCGAATAATATCCGGCATCCTGCCAGGCTGCGTTCCAGCAAGCCTTGTAGAAAGAGTCGTAAGCTTCTTCCGTCTTGCCCTGGTATTTCAGAGAAAGGCCGAGGTTATACAACGGTTCGCCGTCATAAGGGTTCGGGTTCCGTTCCGTCAAAGTCTTTACTGCCTGGCGCAGATAAGGTTCAGCCTTGGCGAACTGTCCTTTACGGATCAGCCACAAGCCCATCGCATTATTGTTGCGGACATCGGTTGGGTCACGGCGGATAGCTTCCGCGTAATAATCAGTGGCCGAATAAGTGGCATGGCGATATTGTTCCAGGTGCAAACCTGTCAGGTACAATTGTTCCGTGGTACGGACATCTGCCGGATCGAGCGCTGCTTTGGCCGGTTCGGGCACTTCCTTGATCACATCGGGCTCCGGCTCCCAGGCAAGCATCTGCTTTCCTTTGGCATTGGAGATACACACTTTTACATCTGTGAGGCTGTCGATAGGGACAAACGCTTCGAAGATGTTTTCGGGGGTGATGTCGCCAGTCATATCCAGGCAGATCTCGCCGGATTTCTCCACTACGATATGCAAGTCCTTCTGTACGGAAGTAGCAAATATTTTTAGCAAGGCCCCCTTTCCATCGGGTTCGATATTCATCAAAAGCTCGGAAGAAGCATTCTTCACCACACCCAGTTCGCGGTAAGGCATGAAGTATTGGGTAAAGGTTTTCTCTTCGTAAGGCTGTAACCAGGTGAAGTCGGGCTGATTGTCGGTATAGACACCGGTCATGAGCTCGATATACGGGCCGTCCGAGTCTGTCAGGTTACGATCCCAGGCCTGGCCGAAGTCGCCATTTCCCCAAGTCCATTGCTTCTTACCCGGTGAGATATGATGGTTCGCCACGTGTAATACACCGGCACGGGTGTCATTCTCATAACCGCCCACAAAGTTGTAATCGGAACGGATCGCCATATAGGAAGTAGGTACCGGGATATTCTTGTAACGGGAGATATCCACACCCGCCGAATAATCCATCTTATAATATGTGCCTGTTGCAATCGGATAACGGGACACATCGCGTTTGCCATGATCGAACACCGCATTTACGTCAGCAGGGAATACCGATTGATAGGCATCGTTCACAGCCACCGCCGGATTCGCCCACCAAAGGAACGTCTGGGGCATCGGAGTCGGATTATACAGTTTACCCTGTATCTCGAGCACGGCACGGCCCGGACGCAACGTAAAACCGGCCATTCCTTTCTGGTGGAACATACGTTCGCGTTCGCTCACCCAGACAATGGCACTGCCGTCGGCACAACGTTCGATTGTAAAGTCGATCGGAAGGAACGTACTCGGACGGTGATGCTGCGGCCAGTTAAACTCGATACCACCGGAGATCCACGGCCCGGTCAGACCGACCAAAGCGGGTTTGATAACATGGTTATAGTAGATGAAATGGCGTTTTTTGATCTTATCGTACGCCATCTGTACACGTCCGCCCAGCTCGGGCAGGATCATTACCTTTATATATTCGTTTTCCATCCATACGGCATGGTAACTCTTATCTTCGCAGGTATCTTCTATCTTTTCCACTACCGGATAAGGATAAACCACCCCGCTGCTTCCCTGGTAGACACGCTTCTCCAGGAACATCGGATTCTTTTCGGCTTTGCCAATACCGTAGGTAGGAAGAAGGATATCTTCTTCCCAAACTTTCACATTTTCAGTCATTTCAGTATATTTATTTTGTTAATTCTTTTTCCAGTTCTTCCAGAGTCTTACCTTTTGTTTCAGGGAGTTTGGCACGGATAAAGAAAAATCCGGACAGACAGATAATACCATACAGCCAGAAGGTACCCGAAGCACCTACCGCTTCATTCAATATCGGGAACGTATAGGTCAGCACGAAGCAGGCCACCCAGAGGAAGAAAGTCGAGATCGCCATCGCCATTCCGCGTATCCGCACCGGGAATATCTCGGAAAGCACGACCCATACGACCGGGGCCAGCGACATGGCATAGCAGGCAATGGCCATCACCACCAGCAGCAACATCGGCCAACCGCTTATCCCGAAGAAATAGCAGGTACCCAGAATAACATATATGATCGCCAGTCCGGCCGAGCCGACAAACATCAGGCTTCGTCTGCCCCATTTATCCACAGTATAGATGGCAACGAAAGTAAAGATCACATTCGTGACACCCGTCACCACGATATTCATCAGGACATCGGATACGGCATAACCGGCTTCCGAAAAGATCTCGTGTGCATAATTAAAGATCACATTGATACCGCACCATTGCTGGAAGATGGCCAGCACGATCCCGATAATCAGCACATTCCGTACTCCCGGCTGAAGCAAGGCGCTCCAGTTGACTTTCTCTTCCTGCTTACCCGTCAGTTGTGCCAGTTCGTTCAATGTCTGGTCGGCATATTGGTCGCCGCCGATACGTATCAATATGTTCCTGGCTTGGGTCGTCTTCTGAACCGTTGCCAGCCAGCGGGGACTCTCCGGTATAATAAAAGAAAGCACGAAGAATAATCCGGCCGGAACCAGTTCCGCCCAGAACATCCACCGCCAAGCCCATTCCACACTTTCGGCACTCAGCACTTCACTTCCTTTGGTAAAGTACTCTCCGATCTGCCAGTTAGCCAACTGCGCCATCAGGATACCCAGCACAATAGTAAGCTGATTCAGCGAAACGAACTTTCCGCGAACCGATGCCGGAGCCACTTCCGCAATATATACAGGAGAAATATTCGATGCAATCCCGATGCCGAAACCGCCAAGAATACGATAGATTATAAACCAGGTGAAACTATCGACCGCCCCGGTTCCGTAGGCCGACCATACAAAAAGGAAAGAAGCGATGATCAGCATCTTTTTACGTCCGTACTTATCGCTCCATTCGCCGGACAATAAAGCACCTGCCAGACAACCGATCAGTGCACTACTCATCGCCCACCCGCGGAGAGCGGCAGAACCTTCCAGGCCGAAAAACGGTTCATAGAATATTTTAGCGCCACCGATCACCACCCAGTCGTAACCGAATAGCAATCCTCCCATAGCTGAGACCAGACAGATAAGTAATAAGTAAGCAGTTGTACGCTTCATGGTAGTAGTATTAAAGTTATGGTGCAAAGAAACAGTCTTTCAGGAAACTACAAAATAGATAAAACCGACTTGAAGATGGATTATCTTACGATTTTCCTCTCCAGGCCGGTACCAAAATGAGCGTCTTTGTTTCTAGCCGATCACTCCATTTTCTTAAAGCTTATTCCTATCGGCGATCCGTCCACAGTTACGTCAGCTTCCAGCTTTCCGGCCTTCTGCTTGAATGAGATGTTCACATCACTGCCTTCGATATTCAGGTCGCATTTGTAAGTATCCCCCGCTTGCTCTATCTGATCGATGGTGATCTTATTATAACTAATACTAAGGATCACGTTCAGTTTACCCTCTTTCGTCTGGAATTCGATATTCCCTGTTTCATATCCGTAAGGAACATCTGTGGCGCTAAACTCCCATTTACCGGATAAACCGTCTGTTTTGTCCTGTGCCGACACGGTCAGCGAGAATAACATACAAAATAAAATACATACGATCTGTTTCATAACAATTCACTTTTTAATGATTACTAATCTTGTTGAACTCAACAGCGGCAAAGATAGAGGCCTTTTCCTGCAATGAAGAGGTTTTCGGGGTAAACAGCACCATTCCGGGACGAATGGGCAAAGGGGCAAACAGGCTATATCTCCAGCGCCTCCTTCACCAGTTCGACATACCCCCGGGAGACCGGAACAGTACGCTCCATCCCGCTGATCTCTATCTCATAGGTACGCCCTGACTTCCGCAGATAATGTATGGCTTCCCTGTTCACCAGATAGGAACGGTGGCAACGAAGGCTACCCAAAGGTGCCAGCATTTCCTCCATATTCTTCAATGAGTTCCTGATCAGCTCCCTGACGATCCGCTGTTCCTTTCTGAAATAAACCAGCACATAGTTGTCGGCCGATTCAATATACAGCAGGTCGTCCGGCTTGAGAGAAAGACGTAATTGGCCGTTTTCATCGGTAATATTGATCCTTTCCGGCAAAACCGGCTCTTCTTTGAACGACTCGGCTTTCTGCAAAGAAGCCTTCTGTTCCCTCCTCAGCTTCAGCAAAGCCAGCAGGTTGAGCCCGACCAGATAATATAGGAACAGGATGGGTATAACCATCCGGGCTGTCTGGAACAGATTCGTTATCCAGGGATTATCCGGACTACGGTATAAGATCCCCAAAGAGACGATCAGAAAGAGCGCATCCAAGAGGTATCCCAGAAGAAGATGAAGCATTATCATCGGTTGCTTTCTCCAAAGAAAAGCCTGCAACAACTGTGAAAACAGGATGGCCAGGCATCCGATAGCCAGTAAGCCGACTAAAGCGAACGACCGGAAAGGAGACAGGTATCCGATCCAGGAGATTATATTGAACGGAGAGAAGAGATAGAGAAAAAAGGTACAGAATATCCCCATGCCGATAGCAAAAAGCATCCGCATCCGCAAAGACTCCAACAAGTCGAATGGTTTATTCAATAGTCGTATAACCGGCTTCATTCTTCTCTTTTATTAATCGGGGATAAAGATAAATAATATATCTTTGCACACATCTATAAATCCGGTACCATGATCAAACGAAAAGACGGTTTTAGCGGCGAACGCGCGCTTGTACTTCCCCAATCGGTCGTACAGGAGATGGAGAAAGATGCGCTTTCATCGATCCTTCACATTACAGACATCGGCTATTATCCAAAGGCGTTGCATCATTTTCGCGAACGCCTGGAGCCGGTCAGCCAGTTCGTTTTCATCTATTGCATAGAAGGTGCCGGATGGTTCCGCATCGGTGATCAGGAATTTACGGTTACGGCCAACCAGTATTTCATCCTCCCGGCCGGCGTGCCCCATGCTTACGGTTCCGACGAAACGAATCCCTGGACGATCTACTGGATCCATTTCAAAGGGAAGCTGGCTTCTTATTTTGCAGGACAGGCTGCCCGCCCGGTCGAGATAAAGCCGAGCGTGCAGTCCCGGATCAGCAACCGCAACGATCTTTTTGAAGAGATATTCCGCACGCTGGAAATGGGTTACAGCCACGAAAACCTGTTGTATGCCTGTTCCGCTTTCCACTATTACCTGGGTTCTTTACGTTACCTGCAACAATACCGCGAAGCCGCCCGCAGCGAATCCGACAAAAACGACATCGTAACGGCCGCCATCCACTTCATGAAAGAGAACCTGGAGAAACGGCTCACACTGGCCGACCTGGCAACCCATACCGGCTATTCCCCCTCCCACTTTTCCGTGCTGTTCAGCAAACGCACCGGCTATGCCCCGCTCACCTACTTCAACCAACTGAAGATACAGCAGGCCTGCCAGCTGCTGGACTTCACCGATATGAAAGTAAACCAGATCTGCTTTAAGATAGGAATCGAAGACACCTACTACTTCTCCCGCCTGTTCAGCAAGGTGATGGGGATGTCACCGAGGGAGTATAAGAAGCAGAAGAAAGGGTGAAATACTCCCCCTCCTTATTTCAACTTTTGATAAATAGCATCTGCAAACCGTTCACCCAATGTCAGGATACCATAGGTACCTAAATGTACATCATCCTTGGGCATAGGTGTTTGATAATCATTGCACCTCATTTGTAAGTCATCCGCAGAAACTAACAAGGCATTCTTTACCGACAGTTCGGAGCCTGAATTTTCGGCAATTGCCGCCTGAGCCTCCTTCACCAACTCACGACCAGTAAAACGCAGAGCAGCCAAAGGCATAACCGTTCCGTAGACAAATAACATCTCTTTACAGCCGAACTCTTCCCGTACCTGTTCTATAAAATTCTTCAGATTCGGGCCATACCGACGGGATTGATCCATACCGGCGATATCACGGGCATCCGCTTCTCCCTGTTGCCAGACCATCGCCCTGATAATGGGACGATATCCCTGCTTCTTCAGATCAACAAGTGCATTCTTTACCGTCTCGACAAACTTTACATATTCTTCTCCTCGGATATCTCCCGAACGATTACCCGGATTCCATTGTTTATACAGATTAGAACCGGACAAAGCATGTTTTATCAATGCGATACGACGTTCGGGATATAAAAATTGCAACTTTGTACCCAGACTCAGCTCCACACCGAACTTGTCTTTTGTTTCAGATGCCTGGCACAAAGCCGTCCACTGTCCACCGCCTTCCCCCTGATTGAGAAAACGGGAATAATAGAACCGAACCGTTGTATCCACCTTAAAAGTAGCCGGAATATTCCTGACGTATCCTTGCCCCGTTGCATTCGACTGCCCACCGATTAAAAAAACATCTACCTCTTGGGCGGAAAGAGACAAGACCACTGCCCAAACAGACAAAAAGAATAAAACGAACCTTCTCATAACTCTCGTCTTAATCAATTACTTTACTATCCCACCACGTCTTATTCGGTTCAAAGCCCGGAGAAAGTTGCTGCTTGCGTTCTTTTTCCAACCTCAACAAGTTATCGGTCTGCACTCTCTTTTTATAAGCGGCTTCTTTGACCGGATCATATTGAGAGTCAGGTGTCGGATATTTGGCTCCGGCTTCTGTCAGCCATACGGATAACTTCTGACTCAAAAACTCCACTTTATCCGGATATTGGGCATTCAACGGTTCCGATTCCGTTTCATCTATCTTCAGATTATACAATTCGTTTCTCCCGTCTTCATAATAATGAATCAGTTTCCAATCACCGTCACGAATTACGGAAGAGGGTTCACCACCTTGATTCCCGTAATGAGGATAATGCCAATACAGTGCCCTCGACGGAAGTTCTGAACCTTCCAATACAGGTATCAGACTCCGCCCATCGACATGTTGCTCCGGCAATAACGGCAAACCTGCATACTCAAGGATAGTCGGATAAAAGTCTGTACCGATTACAGGAACATCCGTCGTCGTTCCATGAAGCGGACAGTCCGGATCCTGAATAATAAACGGGACACGCAAACCGCCTTCCCACTGACGGCCTTTTCCACCACGCAACGGCAAGCACGATGTCGAATAATTATCACCGGAAGACACACCACCATTGTCACCGGTGAAAATAATCAATGTATTTTCCATCAGTCCCAATTCTTCCAATTTATCCAATACCACGCCTACCGCGTCATCCATTTGTTTGATCAGACCGGCATAGATTGGATTATCCTGTTTCTGACGAACCGGTAATGTGCGGTCTACCTTAAAACCTTCCGGAGCTATCCCCATCGAGTCGGCTTTATTCCGAAAGTAATTCCAGTTTTCTTCCGTAGTCTGGATAGGACCGTGCACGGCATAAAAAGACAAATAAGCGAAGAAAGGCTGCTTTTTGTTTTTCTTCGTTTGTTCTCCTATAAATTTAGATGTTTCTTGTGCCAACCGCATGGAAAGATTTTCACCTTTCGGACCATCCGGCAATTTAGGATTCTTATAAGGAGAGAAGTAACCTCCGACAGGACTACCGGCTTCGAAACCACCTATATTGATTTCAAAGCCATGATCTTCCGGAGTAGATCCTTCCCCTCCGATATGCCACTTGCCTGCCATAAAGGTTTTATAACCATGTTGTTTTAATGTTTCCGGCAATGTCTGTTCTTCCTGGGACATTTTCCAGGCATACTCAGCCGGAAGCAGTTTGGAATGGCGACCCATTTTACGCCATGCCTCTCCCGAAGCTTCTCCGATCCAGTTGGTGATACCGTGGCGGGCTGGCGATTTACCGGTCATGATACTGGCACGTGACGGACTGGACACCTGGCAGGCAGCATAGCCCTGGGTAAACATCACTCCCTGCCGGGCAATCCGGTCGATATTCGGGGTTTCGTAAAACCGACTGCCCCCACAGGAGGTATCATTCCAACCGTAATCGTCTACAAGAATAAACAAGACATTACGAGGTTTCTCTTTGGCTTGCATAACAGATGCCGACAGAAGCCCTGCACCTGTACAACATAAAACGAATAAATTGTTTTTCATGACATTCATTATATTTTTCAAAGTAAGACGTTAGTATGAATAAACGGAAAAACCGGCAATGACAGGAAGATCCAACGACTCTCCGATTTGTAACCTGAGAGCAGAAACCTCTATGGGCTCTATCTCCTCGATCCGTTTATGTCCGATACAACTTCCCGTAGCCAATGTTTTCCATTTCCCATTCACTTTCCCTTCCACCTTATAACTACGGACACGTTCGCCTTGGCGGATGTCTTCTGCAATGACAATTGCATTGATCTTTATCGTTGCAGGCAATTTCAACTGTAAACGCTTTCCTTCTCCTTGGGTTGTAGCTATCGGGTTCCCAAAACGACGTTGTATTTCATCACCAAACTCTTTCAGGCGAGCGACATCCACATCCGGAAGCAATCCCCTGTCATCCGGTGTTACTCCCAGAATCAATGTCGAATTACGACCGACCGAACCATAATACATTTTCATCAGATGCTCCAACGGAAAGACATGTGCATCGTCTCCCGGCTCCCAAAACCACTCATGCCGCCCATTATAGCCTCTCAATGGGGCATCCGACATGGCTGGCATATAGTATTTGCCCTCCGGATCACCTGTTTTCAACAATTTAAAGTTATCCTTGAAGATTATATCCTGACTTTTGGAATGGGAATAAGGAAATGGAAATGTTCCCCAACAAGGATAAGAAACCATTCCCGATTCGGAACCTCCCCAGCGAATATCTGCACGCTGGCTGTTGTGATAGAAGATTATATTCTTCTGGTATTTCTCTACAATCGGAAGGATATCCGCTCCTCCCAATTCCGGTCCATGCCCGCCTCCATCGTACCATACAATAGCCAAATCTCCATAACGGGACATCAACTCTTCCGTCATTCCTTCACACATTTTATTATAGAAGATCTGTCGGTTTTCCTGAAATTTAGTCCCGTCTTTAGGCATTATGAAATCATGTACTCCCAGAAAAGAGTTCCAACGGATACCGATATAGATACCCGGTTGAACGCCATATTTCCGGCAAGAATTGACGAAATCACGGACAATATCCCCCTTGCCGTCTTTCCACTTCAAGGCTTTCATGCAATACGGATTCACATCCGACTGGTAAAGAGCAAAACCGGTTTCATGGGTAGCCGTAAGGATTGCTATTCCAGCCCCCATCGCCTTTACCGAACGAATCCACTGATCCGTATCCAACTGTTCCGGATTAAATATATTTATATCAGGAATCGGAGTGATACGGTTGTAAGCCTGGTTATATTTGACTCCGTCGAACACATGCAAGTCGTAAGAAACAAGAACCGCTAATTCTGCGCCTTGCCAATTCAATTGAGCTTGGGTCGGTAATGGAAGCATTCTTTCTTTCACTTGCCCGTTTACAGACAAAGCCAAGAACAACAACAAGAACAATAATTCAATTTTCTTCATATACTATTTATTTGTTTTTTTATTTCATCTATATCTTTCAGAATCAAGGCAACCCTAAAGACTTATTGGTCGACTTCGACAAGGGAATAGAGGCATCCACCGATTGCAGGTATTCACGCAACTCTTTCCGCAAAGCCTCCGCTTTCGCCGGTTCCTTTTCTATCAGATCGGTCGTCTCACCTATATCCTCTTTCAAGTTGAACAACTCCGCCCGTTGGTCGGCATAATGCCAAATCAACTTCCAATCTCCTTTACGGATGACACTGTACGGGTCGTTTATGTCATAAATATGCGGATAATGCCAAAAGAAAGATCGGTTCTTGTCCATAGACTTCTTCCCTCTCAATAAAGGAGAGAAATCACGACCGTCTACCGTTCCTATATTTTCTGCAAATTCCGTTGCCGAAGCCAAAGATAAAATAGTGGGATAAATATCTTCTATGATAACCGGAGCGTCACAAACCGATCCCGCCTTCGTCATACCCGGTACCTTTACCAACATCGGCACACGGATCCCGCCTTCATAAGGCGTTATCTTATGCCCTCTAAGCGGAGGATATTTTTTAGCTTGACGCGGCTGGCCGTTGTCCGACATAAATATGATTATCGTATTGTCTTCAATCCCCAAACGGCGGACATGTTGCATCAGGTCGCCCAAAGACTTATCCATGCTTTCCAACATAGAAGCATAAATAGCTTCGAAATCCGTCAAGCCCATCTGCTTGTATTTATCCAGAAAACGGCTGTCTTCTTCCCACGGGGCATGGATAGCATAGTGGGACATATAAAGATAAAACGGCTTTTTCTCATCTACCGCCTTTTCCATCTCACGGGTAGCCTCCAAAGTCAGTGCTTCGGTGAGATTGATATCTTTGCCATGATACTTTTCCAATCCCGGGACATCCCATTCGGTACCTCCCTTTCGGAAAGCGGCACTGAAATTACGTGTCCCATGATAACTACCCGGCCCTCCGGCTGCATGCCCTGCAATATTAACATCGAACCCCAAGTTCAATGGTTCTTCACCCGGTGTCCCGATAGCCCCCCAATGAGCTTTTCCTACATGTATCGTTTTATAACCTGCCTTTTTCAAGACGGAAGGCAGTGTTTCACGCACGCATAAAGTATGTTTAACGCCGGGAACCATGGACATGCCGTTTACGTTCCATTCCGACACGGCCACCTCTTCATTCTTTGTATGCCGGTCGGAAGATTTATCCTTAAACAATGTCCAATTCGTCACTTTGTGCCGTGCCGCATTCTGCCCGGTCATCAAACTTATACGGCTAGGTGAAGACAGAGGACAAGCATACGCCTGAGTAAACTTTATCCCCTGCAATTCCAAACGTTCCATATTGGGTGTATGGTAATGGTTGTTCAACCAAGTTCTTTCCGTGTGGAAGGCGACAGAGGTTTCCTGCCAACCCATATCATCCACCAGAAAGAAAATGATGTTGGGTTTCTCCTGAGCCATCAAAGAAGAAACCTCCATCATCGAAAATATCAATCCCGTACAAATTTTCTTCATATTTTATCTTGTTTATCTTTTATACACAAATCAATACCTACCGGATAATGATCCGACAAATAATCCGTATCTTTTTCATTATAAATAAACGCATCTGTTACCTCTTTAGCAATCAAAGGCGTTGCAAGTATAAAATCTAACCGTTCACCTACTCGTTTTCGGACTTCCTGATGCCGAGATAAATACATCAATATAGCGGTTGGAAATGTTGTTCGCTTATCTTCGGGGACATAACATCGGCAAACATCAATGAATGGCAATGACAAAAATCTTGAAATAACAGAATAATCAAAATTTCCATCCAATAAATTATGACTTTGTTTTCCTCCGTATTTCATTAACAACTCAATAGCATTCGCTTCCATATAATCTGCATCAAATGGAGAATGAGCATTCATATCTCCCATCAAAAGGCATTTATCCAATGTCTTTTCTTTTATATATTGAACAATAAACCCAGCCTCTGCACGACGTTTATCAGTATCTCCCGGATTCAAATGAGTAACCAAAATATCATATCCATAAGTTTCCACATGCAATAAACCATGTCCACAGTTTTCCAGCAATTTTGCTTTAAGATTTATCGGTTTCTTCGAAGTAATTCCGACCGGATAACCATTCTCCTTCAATATAACAGCATAAGGGTGTCCCCATTGTTGTGCCATTGCCAATAAACTTTCCTGAGTAAAGCCACACAATTCCTGTAATGCTAATATCTCAGGATCTTGTTTTCTGATCCATTCCACAAAACGGTTCTGCCGGTCTTTGTCTTTTTTCCAGTCAAAGCCATTAAACACATTGTATGAAATAATCCTTATTTTTTCATACCCTTGTTCCCAATGCCGCTCATAAGTCCGTTGAATTTCATTTTGGGCTTTTAGTGATATCCCCAAAAAGACATCTAAAAAAAAGATACAAATGATATTTTTCATAAACATAATTATTTCAATTTCAACACATGTACAATTGTATGATCATCTCCATTCATATTGAAGCCGGAAGGAACATACAACCAAGAGGGTTCCCCATTTTCCATTAATACCTGCGGACGTTCAAATTTAGGCATTTTCCCATAAAGACCTTTAGCTTTTTTCAATCGGTCTTTCCCTACATAATATTCGAACGGATAAAAACCGGCTTCTTTCCTGTCAAAAGTAATGCCATCATCCGAACTCCACAAGATACCTCCTCCTTCGTTCAGTATACCATGGTTGTCGGTAGTCAGTAAACAGATCTTGTCTTTCCAGATAAAGGCATATCCGTCTTCTATGGCTAAATTGTTACGGGTGACAGGTTCGGGATACATCACATAAGGACCTTCAATATGTTCGGCAAAGGCAACTCCCATTTGAGACTTATTCGATTTGAAGTAAAGCAAGTATCCCCCTTTGGGATGTACCAGCAGGGCAGGATTGACAACACCGTTACCGGCATTATTCGTCCAATGATCCGGGTTAGAGGAAGGAGAAAGGATACAACCGTCTTTTCCGACTTTCTTCCACGGACCGTTCAAGTGATCAGCGATCAACATGCCTATCTTTTGGTTTTTAGGATGAGGCGGTTGTTTGTAATTATCGTTAGAAATGTAGAGTAAAGCATATTTGTCTCCCACTTTATGGATGGCCGGGTTATGTATGCCGCATTTATCCCAAGTTTTTTTCCCTGTTCCGGTAAGCACGACATTCAAAAAGCGAAAAGGACCTTCCGGTTTATCGGCTATGTAATGGGCTATTTCGCTATGTGAACGCCACCCGGGATCAAACTTGTGCTCTATTTTCCAACGGGTGGCAAACAGATGTATCTTACCGTCTTCACCTTTAATGGGCGATGAACCCCATACGTGGTAACCGGGGTCGTCGATGGCTATCCCCCGGAACTCCCACCGGTCGGCTAAAACCTTCTGCTTATCTTTTGGCTCCGTTAATTTAAAGAATACGATAAACGCATCATTTCCTTTCTTGACACCGAAGCTAAGCAACGTCGGTTCTCCGTTTTCCACATACACAAAAGGACGTTCCATCCGCTCCACTTTCATGACTGTACCATCTTTCAACGGGACTTCTTTTTTACAGACCTCATAATGTTTGGCCTTTTGCCAGTTGATGCCGTCTTCGGAAGTTATCAATCCGATAAAATTACCTCCATGCGCATGAAAAATGGCATAATAACGTTTCCGGTTTTTGTCGTACCACATAGATACATCTTCGGTAGGTATATCAGCAAAAGCCGGTTTGTCTTCCAATCGAAATGGACCGGTAGGACTATCGGAAGTTCCTATCGCCTGTATTAAACGAGGTTTACTGGATTTTACATCGTCACCTTTAATAATCAGGTAATACTTACTATCTTCTCCCCGGCATATTGCGGGATTGACGGTTACGGTTCCGATAGGACCGTGAGGTTCTATCATAGGTTTGTTCATTCTTTCCCAAGGCCCTTCCAGCGATTGTGCCGTAGCGACACCAGTCCGTTGGTTAGAACGCAACAAAGGCCAGTATTTGTGTGAATATCCTGTTTTAGCAGCTTCAACCAGGTCGTTTTCCGACAACTTTTCTTTACCGGTATTGGTGGAAGTATAATACATATAATAATTGTAATCGAACTTCTTTACTTTTACATTATGGGCCGTGACGTTATCCCAATACCTTTTTCTGGCCTTCAGGACGGTTTTGCCCATTTTGTAAGGTCCCTCCGGTTTGGAGGCTGTAGCATGTGCTATTTCAGAGTGTGTCAACCAAGAGTAAAAACCGATGGATTTAGGCCATCGTGAATAGAACAGATGGTAAATTCCGGCATCATCTTTGATGATAGAATTACACCAGTTATAGTACGTGGAATCATGCACGAACAATGCCGGATCGGCCGATTGCATCATAGCCGACAAGTTGAGGTCGTCGGTCGATTGGGCAAAAGCCACGATGTTTAGCATAGAAGCTAAAAGAGTTGATATAAGATATTTTCTTTTCATGGTAAAATGTATTTATTTTTATTGTTTTAAAGAAACCATCACTATATAAGCATCGTCATCTTTTTTACACCCCATACGTTACAAGTATAAACTCAAACCATTCACCTACTCGTTTACAGACTTCTTGATATCAAAACAACAAATAATATTCCTCATGATAATGTTTAAATCAGAAGAGTAAAAACTCTTCTGATTCATAAATTTAATTGATATTACCACCCTGGATTATTTTCTTTTATATTCGGATTTTCATCCAATACAAACGCAGGCAATGGCCACAATTCACACTTCCCTTTTACCCATTTAGAACCAGGAATACCAGACATAACCTCATCTTGTATACCCCAACGAATAATATCCCATCCCCGGATATCCTCGAAAGCAAATTCAACTCTACGTTCGTGACGAATTGCTTTTCTCATTTCATCCTGGCTATAGGATGCTTTCGTTTCCAATCCGGCACGATCTCTTATCCGTTTCAATAGAGGTATCGCTTCGCTTGTCCGTCCTAATTCATTCAAAGCTTCGGCGCGGAATAAGATTACTTCAGCATAACGCATTACAATCGTGTTAATTCCTATCTGTCGAACATCTCCATAATAAAGATTTCCCTTTTTTACATCATGGGGAGTCGGGCCATAAGCGGAAGCCATCTCTCCACTATATACCAAGTCTTTACCTCCTACTGTCAATATCTCTCCGTCCTGAAAAAAGGTTGCGGCAAAACGTTTATCTCCCGGTTCAAACTCTTCCACGATACTCTTGGAACACTGTATCCAGCCATAACCTGCATGACGAGCCAGATTTACACCACGTGGCCCAAAATAAACAGGTCTCCAGTTTGTTGAAAATTCAGTCGAGTATTGTCTTTCCAATATCGACTCTTTATTATTTTCATTTTCTTCAAGATGGATAGCAGAATAATCCGCTAATAATTCATATACTCCCTGTTCTTCCAGTTTCATCACTTCGGCGGCCCACTTTTCAGCCTCCTGCCAGTTTTTCATATTAAGATAGACCAGTGATAAATGAGCCATAGCTGTTCCTTTTGTGACACGTCCGGCTTCTGCAGAAGACCATTGCAGTGGTAAGTTTTCTGATGCAAACATCAAATCTTCCAAAATCAATTTATAAACCTCATCTACTGACGAACGTTCAGGATACAAATCATCCAAAGACGTATATTCACGAGTTACCAATGGAATGCCTCCATATAAACGTACTAATCTGAAATACCAGTAAGCACGAATAAAATGAGCTTGCCCCAAAACTTCATTTTTTACTTTTTCCTGAATTTCCATAGGGGCAACATTATCTATACAGGTATTACAACGAGAAATACCTTTGTAAGCAGCATTCCATACACCTTTTACTGCCTCATGGTTTTCGTCAAACTGATAAGTAGGCATAAAACCAGTCCATCCTAAAAATGGAAATATATCATCAGACTGCATATCCCCAACAGCATCCAATCCCGGAGCCCAAAAATTAGTCGGATCATTCATTTGTTTATAGCAGGATGTTCCTGCCATAATTGCATCCTGCTCCGTTTTGTAAAAAGTATCCGGAGTAACCGTTCCATAAGGATTTTCTTCTAAGAAATCAGAACAAGCAGGCAATATGGACAAAAGCGTTGAAGCTCCCAATATATATATTATTTGTTTCATAAGACATTTTATTTAAAAATTAAGATTCAAACCAATCGTATATGAACGAGACTGCGGATAAGAGTCTCCCCATGAATTCCAGTTAGCTATACCATTAATTTCAGGATCAAATCCAGGGTAAGGAGTAATTGTCAGCAAATTCTGGCCGGCCACATATACACGTGCAGACATTGTATCTTTTACTCTAAAAGTATATCCGACCGATAAATTCTTCAATCTTAAATAATCGGCACTTTTAATTTGCCAAGAGGATACATCCGGATATTCAGCATTATATTTCACTTTGGGCATTTCATTAGTTGAACCTGGCCCTGTCCATCTGTCAAGCCAAATCGAGTTTACATTTCTTAAACCACACATAGGAAACATTCCACCAAAATACCCCCAGAACAAATCCTTACCAAAGTCTCCTTGCCAAAACATTGAAAAATCAAAGTTCTTATATTTCATTGATAAGTTCAGACCTAAAGTAGATGTTGGCATTGCGTTTGCGATATACGTTCTATCTTCAGACGTGATTTTATTATCCCCATTCAAATCTTTAAATTTAGGTGTTCCCACTTCAGCCTTCGACCATTCCGGAGAGTTCTTTATTTCCTCTTCCGTCTGATAAATTCCATCAAACACATATCCGTAAATTGAATTTATCGGATGTCCTATTTCACTTCGGGCAACTACATTATAACTATAGTTATGAGTTATGAAATCCTGTTCTCCGATCAATCCTCTTACTTCATTCTTATTATATCCATAAGTCAGCGCAGCATTTAACCATAAACCTCCGAAAGTATTATTATAACGAACTTCCAATTCAAACCCAGTGTTACGAACTTTTCCTGCATTTACTGTCGGAGATCCCTTACCTACCGTTGAAGGAATAGGATAAGATAACAATATATCACGAGTGTTCTTCACATAGAACTCTGAAACCAATGAAAGAGTATTATTTAAGAACCCCATATCCAAACCGATATTGGTTATCGTTGTCGTTTCCCATTTAATAGTAGGATCTATTAAATTAACAGAAGAGACCCCTGGTACACGGCTCGTTCCATCACCAAACAAATACCATTGATTTACATCAAGTTGGTCTGAGAAGGAATATAATCCAATCTCCTGATTACCCAATGAACCATAACTTGCACGTACTTTCAGGTTGGATAACCAACTTAAATCTTTCATAAACTCTTCTTCCGATAAACGCCATGCTATTGATCCGGAAGGGAAGTATCCAAACTTATTTTCCTTACCAAACCGGGAAGAACCATCTGCACGCAAATTGAAAGACAGTAAATAACGTGAATTGAAATTATAATTAATATTACCAAAATAAGATAACATAGACCAACGTTTCAGGCCACCGGTTGCACGCCAATCACGTTGTCCGGCATCTAAGACCTGCAAATATTCACTATCATTCAAAAAGCCTTTCACCACTGAGTCATTGTTCTTTTTCTGGCTGGCTTGCAATGACATTCCAAGCATAGCATCCACATGATGCTTACTCCAGTCTTTATTGAAATAAAGCAGATAATCGTTTTGCCATGTATATCCTAAAGACATATTATCATTCAGTTTCTGATCTGTAAAATCAAGATAATCACCGTAGATATCAACTCTAGGATAGTACTTTTTTGAATTTTGGGCCGCAAAGTCGATACCTCCCGTCACTTTAAACTTTAACTCGTCCAATATTTGATACTCAGCATAAACATTAGCCAATGCACGCCACATACTCTCTTTATGTCCCTTATATAGTTCTGTCAAATACATCGGATTGGCAGAATTGCCTTCTCCATTTTCCGTACTGGTTCCCCAAGAGCCATCTTCTTTGTACACCGACATAGTTGGAGCGGCTATAACAGCTGCACTTAAAGGTTGGGAATTCCCATAAGACTCATTCCATGTTAACGTTACAGAATTACCCACTTTTAATTTTGGCAAAATCTTACTATCCCCATTGAAACGAAAACTGGCACGGTCATATCCAGTATTCTTAACAATACCTTCCTGGGTAAAAAATGTCCCCGAAACATAATAATTAGTTTCATCCGTTGCTTTTGAGAAATTCACATTGTATTCTTGAACAGGTGCCAAATGAGTTACTTCTTTTACCCAATTTGTCCCTTTTCCATAATAAGCAGGTTCATGCGAAAACATTGATTCCATACCAGCATTTGCCCGTGCTTCATTTTGCAACATTACAAACTGCTCTGCATTCAATACATCATAATCCTTCATTAATGTCTGTACAGACACATAGGCATTAACACTTAGTTTTCCAATACCTTTCGTTCCCCGTTTAGTCGTTATCAAAAGAACGCCATTAGCGGCACGAGCTCCATAAATCGCTGCAGAAGAAGCATCTTTCAATACACTGACGGACTCAATATCATTCGGATCAATTGTCTCGATGCCATAATCAACAGCCTGCCCATCAACAACCAAAAGCGGATTATTTTTTGTATTAGAATTATCTTCATTAACTCCTAACGTACCCATACCGCGTATACGGATGGTAGAACCGGCTCCAGGCTTTCCGTTATTTTGGGTAATCTGAACTCCTGACAGATGTCCTTTGATCATGGACGAAACCGAATTAGTCTGTATATCTCCCATATCCTCCGGACGGACAGAACCGACAGCACCAGTCAAATTTACTTTCTTTTGTGTTCCATATCCTACCACAACGACTTCATCTAGAGCTTGTGTATCTTCATGTAAAACAATCCGGATTATACTATCTTTCCCAACTTTTACTTCTGCCGGATTATAACCGATATAAGTAACCTGTAAGACCGCTCCACCAGGAACCTCCAAAGCAAACTTACCATCCACATCCGTGATTGTCCCATTGGTAGTCCCTTTTACTACCACATTAGCCCCGATCACAGGTTCCCCGCTTTTATCTACTACAATACCCGTTATCTTTTTTCCAAGCTGCTGTAATGCCATTCCTTCTGCAGAAAGAATAATCTTCTTATCCAACACCGAATACCCGATATTCGTTCCTGCAAATATCTGGTCAAGAACTTTGAATATGTCACTTTTCTTTTCAAAAACAGATACCCGACGCTGCAAATCAATGTGCCGATTATTAAAAAAGAAAGTAAACTCAGACTGGTCTTCGATCTCATTCAGAACATCTTTGACTGTCTGATTACGAGCCTCTAGACTCACCGTGGCCTTCTGGGCATAACTGTTCGTGGCTTGTACCAACCCTATAGAGCTGATAATAAAAACAAATAATAGCCTCATAACGAATGGAATCTTTTTTAAAGTTACCCAAAGTGACTTTGTCACCCATAATAATTGGGTACAAAAATAATTTTGCATAATTTTGTTGTGCTAAGTAAAAAAATAGTTGATTACTATGCTTGTCGCCAAACAAGCATTTAAAGTTAACTCATTTCATACGGGATAATACGCCAATATTATTCCGTATGTTTTTTAAGGTGGAATGCTTTTCATGATACATACTGTTTTTAATAAATTTCTATTCTCGTCTTCTCTTTAGAAGTTTCTTTTGTATCGATATATCGCCATCTTAAATCAGATGATATTTTAAACACTTCCAATATGCGCTCCAAACGTTGGTTAGTAAAAGATCCTGTAAAAGAATCTCTTTCATACCTTATAGTAGAGACAACGAACTCTACATTATATCGTTTTTCCAACATTCGCAAAGCTTGTTGGAACGGAGTATCCAGAAAAACAATACGTCCGTCTTTCCAGGCTACTTCCGACTCCCCGGTTGTTTTATATACCCGGGCTTGCATCCTGTTTGAATCATAGACCAGTTTCTGTCCGGGTTCCATGACTATGCTTTTCGATTGGTCACCTCCGGAATAAGCAAAACGAATTTTACCTTCCATCAAAGTCGCAGCAATCATGGTATCTTTTTCAAAGGCTTCTACATTAAAGGATGTGCCCAAGACCTCTATTTGTGCATTGTGAGGGGTAGATACTATAAAACGCTGCTTTTCATTCTTCGTTACATTGAAATAGGCTTCTCCCATTAATGTTACCATTCTTTGATCTCCCTCAAAAGAAGAAGGATATCGTAATGTTGACTCCGAATTCAAACAAACAGTCGTTCCATCCGACAAATCCAGTGTAGTAGTCATTCCCGGGTTGGTCTTAACCTCTACCATCCTGACTTCACGTGGAGACTCCTTTTCCATATTCTGTACCACAATTGTAATTAATGCGGGAATAAGCAATACAGCAGCAATACGCTGTATCCGATTCCACCAAATGTACCTTCTTTTTGTCTCCATACCGGAAAAAACCTTTTCTAACGCTTTTTCCGTATTAACTTTTTCCAGTATATTTATCGTATCGGTCGCCAGATAAATGGTATGTATTTGCTTGGCAATCCGCCTATTTTCGTCTGATTGCTTTATCCACACCTCTACGATCTTTCTCTCTTCCGGAGAAACAGCTCCTTCACAATAACGTGGAAGTAACTCATTAACTATATCTGAATATTCTTGCTTCATTTATCCTCGTTTATATATTAGACAGGAGAGATGACAGGGATTCCTAAACAAGAACTTACTTTTTTAGAAAAAAATAGTATAAGGGCTATTTCCATATAAAAAAAGCCTACTTTTGTATTACAGGAAAGAGAAATAGCATCATGAATAAAAATCATTTTTTAGAAGATAAACAGCTTTTGTCCGCTATCCGGATAGCGGACAAAAATGCATACGCATTTTTATTCAAGAAATATTACCCGATCCTTTGTGCTTACGGCAATAAGTTTATCGAACTGAAAGATGCAGAAGAAATCGTACAAGATGTCATGTTATGGTTATGGGAAAACCGCACAACTCTCCAAATCGAGACATCCCTCAGCCAATATCTATTCAGGTCGGTCTACCACCGGGCCATGAACAGGCTTGAAAGCAAACAGGCTCAAAACCGGGCTGACACCCTGTTTTACGAGCAAATGCAAGAGATGCTACAGGATACCGACTACTATCAAATTGAAGAATTAACGAAACGCATAAAAGAAGCCATCGACAAACTACCTGAAAGTTACCGGGAATCATTCGTCATGCACCGATTCCAAAACATGAGTTATAAAGAAATCGGTACACAACTAGGCATATCCCACAAGACTGTCGATTACCGCATACAACAAGCCCTCAAATTATTACGTATCGAATTAAAGGATTATTTACCGATAATATTACCTTTTTTGATGTATTAGTAACGGGAATAACTTTTCCACGACATCCGGCTTTTCCTCGTAAATATTCTTGCGCTCAAAGATATCTTTATCGTATTCATACAACTCCATAATCGTATCCTTTTTCCCTATATAACGACTCAGGCGGAAGCGAGGAGTCCTCACGCTGATGCCATTCCCGAAATAACTGTAAGCAATATCTTCCCAATCCGCATCTTCAGGCGATGTCAGTTGTTTTACGAAGCTACGGCCATCCAGTCCCTCCGGACAATCCACACCGCAAAGTTCCATCAATGTCGGATAGATGTCCACCGAACTGACGATCCGCCTGTTTTTAACACCTTGTTTCGTCCCCGGGGCTTTAACGATAAGCGCACTGCTCAGCGAAACATCATGCAGCGTGTGTTTGCCCCACACCCGGTAGTCGCCCAGTTGCCAGCCATGATCGCCCCACAAGATAATGACCGTATTATCGGCCAGCCCTGACTCTTCCAATGCATCCAGCACTTTGCCGATCTGGGCATCCACATAGCTGACACAGGCAAAATAAGCGTGGCGGACTTTACGAGCATACGGGTCGGAAAGCCTCTTCTCCAGCGATGCTTTCTCTTCTCCCAGCTCATACCCATTAAACTCTCCACTATTCAGTAACGTAGACAAATGGCACCCCTCCGGAATATCCGGTGTTGGAGATAAAGGGATAGCCTCCTCGTCATACATATCCCAATATTTCTTTGGAGCCGTGAACGGCAAGTGAGGCTTGAAGAATCCTACCGCCAGACAGAAAGGCTCTCCTTTCCCCGCCAGTTCCTTCAGTTTACCGACAGCCAGATTGGCTGTCAGTCCGTCGGGCAAGCCTTCGTCCGGGATGTCGGCACATTCGTAAGGTTTCACCTGCCTCTTCTCGCTTTGCCGGTTCGTGCCGTTCGAATAGCCGAAAAAGGCATTCCATCCGGTCTTCCATTGTCCGGCATCGAAAAGCATCTCATCCCAACTGTAGGGTAGTTCCGGTTTTGTGCCCACCGGATCGTTGTAGGCATACAACATCCCGTCCGCTGCATGGCTGATCTTGCCTATGCCTACCGTATAATAGCCGTTACGTTTCAGATGATGAAACATCGTTTCGGGATGTTCACCTTCCGCCTTGTCCGACAGGCGGATATGGCAAGCCTCGTTTGTCAGGTCCGATTTGTCCCGTGGCAACATGCCGGTCAGCATACTCGCCCTCGATGCTCCGCTAGTCGGGATCTGAGTATAATGATTGAAGAAAAGGCTCCCTTCTGATGCCAACTTATCCATATGGGGTGTCTTGACGACGGAGCCGTAGCTCCCCAGTTCATGCCGCAAGTCGTCCACGCAGATAAATACAACGTTCGGACGCGGAGCTTCTTTCTTTTCAGCCGTACAAGCTCCAAGGAGAAACGGGGTACCTGCCAGGATACCCCAGCTGTTTGTTATTCTATGCTTCATGGTATAGTTTATTATTTAGGAGGTGAAGATACGCTTTTTCAGCGAGACTCTTCCGTTATCCACGGCAATTGCCTCCACGGATATGCTCCGTCGTTCTTTTGCGGCAGTCCCGGGGTACTTCTTCCCTCTTCCACATAGCGGACGAGCAGGTCACGCAAGCGACTAGCTATTTCAGGGTTTGCCTCATAGACGTTGCAAGTCTCTTCGGGGTCTTTCTCCAGGTCGTAGAGCTGGTATTCTGGGGTACCTTCCTGCGGTTTGAGCGGCTCGCTCCAACCTCCTGAATAGGAAGAAAGGAGAAGTTTCCATTTACCCTGGCGGATGGCGAAGGAGCCGTCGATAGAATGATGCACGGTGGCTTCGCGGATCTTCTCTCCCGTTTCGGGAGCGGTCAGGAGGGGAAGGATATTATAGCTGTCTTCCGCCTCGTTGTCGGCCAACGAATAACCGGTGAGGGCAGCAAAGGTCGCCATGAAGTCGGTCAGGCAAACGGTTTGCTTCACACGCCGGGGTTCAGATTGTGCCGGCCAGCGGACGATACAGGGAACATGGTGGCCACCTTCGAAGAGGTCGGATTTCATGCCGCGGAAGATGTAGCTGGGGTCGTGACCCTTCTGTCCCAGCAATTCGAAGTCGGCACGCGGCGAGCAACCGTTGTCGGAGGTGAAGACGACGATCGTGTTGTCGGCAATCCGGTTCTTTTCCAATGCTTCGAGGATACTTCCAACCACGGCATCCGACTGCATGACGAAGTCGGCATACTCGTTGAGTTTCGACTGGTCGCGGAACTCGTCGGTCGGTACGATCGGTGTATGGGGCGACGTGAGGGGGAAATAGAGGAAGAAAGGTTTGTCGCCGGCTGCCGACCGGTCGATGTAGTCGACGGCCTTCTTCTCCAGCTCGGGTAGTATCTCCTTCATCTCCCATCCGGGGAGGCCTCTACCTGCACGGCTGTCCATTGCCTGGCTGACGGGGTAATACGTATCGGGCAGTCCCACTGTGCGGCGGTTTTCGATAAAGCAGTACGGGGGATAATTGGGGGCATCCACGCCGAAGAAATAGTCGAAGCCGACGTCGCGGGGGCCTCCGGTAATCTCTCTCGTGAAGTCGAGGTTGTATTCGTCCGGCTTGTCCACCGGCTTCTTTCCGTCTTTTGTGGGGAAGTGGAAGCCCAAGTGCCATTTGCCGATGCAGGCGGTGTTGTATCCCTGGTTGCGGAGCATGCTTGCCATCGTGGTGCGTCCGGTAGGGATGAGCGGGGTGTCGTACCAATGGAGGACGCCGTTTTTCAACGTCGACCGCCAGTTGTAACGACCTGTCAGTACGCCGTAGCGTGTTGGGGTACTGACAGCCGAACTCGAATGGGCATCACCGAAGACGACACCTTCGGCCGCCATCCTGTCGAGGTGGGGCGTTTGGATCTTCCCCTTTTCGTTCAGGAAAGAGAGGTCTCCGTAACCCAGGTCGTCGGCCAGGATGAAGATGATATTCGGTTGTTTCTTGTCACGTGCAGCCATGTTCAGGGACATGCCGGCTGCGAGGCATGAGAGTAGAATCGTTTGTGCTTTCATGATGTGTGAATGTCTTAAAATCAGATAGTGTAAAGGTAGTGTTTGCGGGAGATATGACCTTTACACTATCCGTGCTTTATTTTGCATAATCCGTTATCGGAGTGGTGCGTTACGGAGTCTTCCGTGCTGCATCGTAACGGTCTATGACTGATTTTAATGTCCGGTATACGTTGCGCTGTTTCTTGGTGAGGGCTATCAGCGACAGGGGTGCTTTTTCTTCGAAATCCTGAGACACATCGTAGAATTCGCCTGAGCGGTATAGCTTGTATTGCTTGTCGCGGGCGAAGGCTTTCGCCTTCCTGTCGTCTACTTCCCGGGGGGCATACCAGCAATAGACCCATTCTCTTGCTTTATGCTTTTTCCCCAGCAGCTGGGGATAGAAGCTTTTGCCGTCCGACTGAATCGAATCAGGGACGGAAACGGAAGCAGCCTCACACAGTGTCGGCAAGAAATCGGTAAAGTCGACCAGATTGTCGTTCACTTCTCCTTTCAGACCACCCGGGCATGAGACTATAAGGGGAACGTGCACGCCCGCGTCGGTGGTCAGTCCTTTACCGCCGGGATACGGTTTGCCGTTCAGCCGGGAGGAGACGACCGTACGATCGGTACCGTTATCGCCCGTAAAGACGATCAGGGTGTTGTCTGTCAGCCCCAGGCGATCCAGTTCGTCCAATAGCTTACCGATCAACTTATCCGTATAGTTCACCATGTCGGGGAAGTGGATCGGATTGCCTGCATACGTCTTCGACCGTTCGACCTTCCAATCCTTCGAATCGGGCGTGGAGACGAAAGGGCAATGTGTCAGAATCATCGGGTAATAGGCAAAGAAGGGCTGTTCCTTGTTTTCCCGCATAAAGTCTATGATGAAGTCGCAAGCCACATCGGGACCGAATTCACCTTGCGTATACTCTACCGAACGGCCGTTGTACTCCATCACCGGGTTGGCATACCTGGAGTCGCCTCCTCCGGGTGCATAAGCACCTGCTGCATGTTGCCACAAGCAAGACTGTTCGAAGCCGAAATGCTGCGGAGAGTCGAGCTCTTTGCCCAGTTGCCATTTACCGGCGATGCAGGTGGCATATCCTTTCTTCTGTAACAAGTTGCCGAAGGTCACCTCTTTACGATCCAGTTGCCCGAAGGCGACATAGTTACGCACATTATACTTGCCGGTCATCAGTTGTACCCGGCTGGGGGTACTCAACGGGTTGGAATAGCAACGGTTGAAGCGGATACCCCGGTTGGCCAGCCGGTCGATGTTAGGAGTCGAATAGGTGTCCGAACCGTTGGCACTGAGACATTCGTACCCGAAGTCGTCGGCCATGATCAGAAGGATATTCATCGGACGATGGCCGGCTTCTTCCGCATACAAGGTAGCGGAGCAAAGGGCAAGCAGCCCGATAAACGTTGTTCTATTATTCATATTATGTTACAGCTATAAATCAAACAATGTTACCAGTAATACTTGTCCATAATCTCTTTCATGCGCGGCGTCTCACTGTCTGTGTCGCCCAGAGCGCGGCGCTGACGAATCATTTCACGTTTCATTTCATCGATTACCTCTTCATATCCAGGGGCACCGTAGAGGTTGTGATCCTCTTTGGGGTCGGCCAACAGGTCGTAGAATTCCCACGACGGAGTGCCGGGCGTTTTCTCCGATCCGGTAGCATTCAGGCGATCGGCATAGAGGAACATCAGCTTATAGCGGTGGTTGCGAATCCCCATGTGGGCCGGCCGGATGCCGTGGTGCGTCCAGTAACGGTAGTACATCGTTTGCCGCCAGTCGGCCGGGGCTTGTCCTTTCAGATTATCGCGAAAGCTGCGTCCCTGCGATTTATCGGGAGCATCTACTCCGGCATAATCGGCCAACAATGAGGCAAAGTCGACGTTCAGGATGATATCGTGGTTGCGCGTACCGGCAGGTATTTCTTTCGGGTAACGGATTACGAACGGCATGCGCAGAGGTTCTTCGTACATCATGCGTTTATCGAACATGCCATGCTCGCCGAGGAAATAACCCTGGTCGGAGACGTAGACGACGATCGTATTCTCAGCCAGCCCTTCTTCATCGAGGAAACGTAGAAGACGGCCGATATTATCATCTATCGTAGCCCCGCAGCGCAGATAGTCGCGGATAAGTTTCTGATAGGTTTCGCGGCGAGCTGTTTCCTTGTCCATTCCTTCACGTGAGAAAGGCAGTTCCGGGTATTTGCACCACCATTTATCGGGGTCTTTGGAGGCTGTTTCCCAACGGACAGCCATATTCTCTAATTGTTGTCCGTCGAAAGTACGTCCGGAGGCTTCACGACCGAATTCCATCAGGTTTGCCGGCTCCGGGAAAACAACATCGTCGTAGAGATGCTTCATCCGTTCCGGGAAATCCCAGGGTTCGTGTGTTGCCTTGAAATGGCAGCACATCATGAAAGGTTTCTCTTTGTCGCGTTCACGTATCCAACGGATTGTCTTGTCGGTTACCTGATCGGTGGAGAAGCCTTTTTCTTTTTTGCCGCTTCTTCCTTTGTTATCGTCTATCCATCCGTCGGCGGTCTTGAATACCGGATCGATATAATCGCCCTGATCATGGAAAACACTGAAGTAATCGAAGCCCATCGGCTGTGTTTTCAGGTGCCACTTCCCTATCAGTGCCGTTTGGTAGCCGCCTTGCTGCATCTGCTTGGCGATATTATCAGCCTGCGGGTCGAGGGCATCGCTCAGGGTATAAACACCGTTGCGATGACTGTAAGCTCCGGTCATGATAGCTGCCCGGCTGGGCACGGATATAGAGTTCGTACAGAAACAGTTGTCCAGTACGCAGCCCTCGGCGGCCAGACGGCGGATGTTTTCATTCTTCACGTAATCGGCCAGCACGCCTCCGTAGATACCCCATGCCTGGGCCGTATGGTCGTCGGAGAGGATAAAGAGGATGTTCGGACGGCTTTCTTTCGCAGTCGGCTGATTTCCGGCAGCCGATGCCGGAGCGGGGAGCACGACCGATAACAGGCCGGCTCCCGCCAGGAATAAATCTTTCAGTTGTTCCATATCATTATTTCTTTTTATCGACTAAACCATGCTGACGTTGTCCGGTCGGTTTGCGGCGGGTCAGGTTGTCGCCCAGGTCGGCGCGCATATCGTCGGCTATCTTCATCAGGCGTTGTGCCACTTCGGGATATTGGGAGATCACGTCGTAGCGCTCACCCGGATCACGACGCAGGTCGTAGAGCACGGCCTTGCGGATTTCCTTCACGGTCAGGTTGCCCGGCTGACCGTCGTTGCCCGGCACATACTCTTCGTAAGTGGCATGCTTGTGGGGGAAAATCAGCTTGAATGTTCCGTCGGTAACGGCTTCGAGGTCGTTCTTATTGAAGTAGTAGACGAAAGAGGTACGCGGATTGGCATCCTTCTCACCTTTGATGAGAGGCAGCAGGCTGACTCCATCGATCTTATGCGCAGGAAGCGATGCCTGGCTGATCTCGGCAATTGTCGGGAAAAGGTCGATGTTGGAGGCCAGCTTGTTGCAGCTTGTACCCGGTTCGATCTGTCCTTTCCAGTACATCACACAGGGCACGCGGTTGCCACCGTCGAAAGTGGTCGCTTTGGCTTCGCGCAGTCCGCCGGCCGAACCGGCATGGTTGCCGTAGTTTGCCCAAGGGCCGTTGTCGGAGGTTAGTACCACCAGCGTGTTTTCTTCCAGACCTTCTTCACGGAGGGCTTTTAAAACTTCTCCTACACTCCAGTCGATCTCCATCATCACATCCCCGTAAAGTCCCTGCTCGCTCTTCCCCTTGAATTTGTCGGAAACGGCTAGCGGCACGTGCGGCATGGAGTGTGCCAGATAGATCAGAAAGGGATTATTTTTGTTCTTGCGGATAAAGTCGACGGTACGGGTGGTATAGTCGGTCGTGAACTTCGTCTGGTCGGTGTTGTAGCCTGCCACTTCATTTCCGTCGATGGTCGGCAGGTCGGGGAAGTTGAACACTTCTCCCTGCTGGGGGTGATAGGGCCACATATCGTTTGAGTAAGGTAATCCGTAGTATTCGTCGAACCCGTTTTGCAAAGGGAGGAACTGTCGGGCATCGCCCAGATGCCATTTTCCGAAGATAGCGGTGCTATAGCCTTTCTGCTTCACCAATTCTCCCAGGGTGACTTCGTCTTCATGGATACCGTAGGGGCTGTTGGGACCCGGTGCACCGGAAAAGCCAATGCGGTTCGGATAACAACCGGTGAGCAACCCGGCACGGGAAGCCCCGCTGATAGGTTGCCCCGCCAGAAAGTGGGTAAAGCGCATCCCTTCGGCTGCCATCCGGTCGATATTGGGGGTTTTATAACCGATGGCTCCGTTGAAAGAAAAATCGCCATACCCTACATCATCGAGGTTGATCACTATAAAGTTCGTAGGGCCGGTAGCCTGTGTACATACAGGAAGGGCGGCACCGACCATCAATAAAGAAAGTGTATGTTTCATTTTATTTTGTTGTTATTTATTGTTAGTTGTATTATCTGCTTCACTCTCCGTCAGCGGCTTCTTCCCGAAGATACATACCGGTCGAGCAGTTGTTTCATCGAACGTACTTTGTCGGGATGGGAAGCTATCAGGTTAAATTGCTCGGTAGGGTCTTCCTTCAGATTATATAACTGTTCCGCCGGAAGATGCGCGGCCTGCTTCTCCGGAAGCGACCAGCCGCCCGAGCCGTGTGCATCCAGATAGACCCAGTCACCCTGACGCAAGGCGAAATAACCTTCGATGGAATGATGGATTGTGGCTTCGCGCAGCGGTGACGTGTAAGGTTGTCCGGTAAGGATTTTCCAGAAGCTGTAGCTGTCTTCGCCTGCGTTGTCAGCCAAAGACAGACCGGTCATCTCAGCGCAGGTAGCCATCAGGTCAGTCGTGCAGATGACCTCGTCACATTGCTTGCCTTCTTTTATCTGCTGAGGCCAGGAGACAATGAAGGGGACGCGGTGGCCACCTTCCCAGATATCGGACTTCTTGCCTGAGAAATGAGCATTTGCCCGGTGGCCTGTCTCTTCGATATCTTCCGGATTCCAGCTCGAGCCGTTGTCACTGGTGAAAACGATGATGGTATTTTCCAGCTGTCCGCTTTCCCTGAGCGCCTGCCGTACCTGACGCACAACGTCGTCGACCATACAAACGAAATCACCGTAAACTCCTGCTCCCGACTTACCTTCAAACTCCGCCGAGGGTAGCCAAGGGGTATGCGGGGCGGTAAGCGGGAAATAGAGGAAGAACGGTTCCTTGCGTCCGGCAGAACCGGTGATATATTCAACAGCTTTGCGGGTGAAATGTTGCAGGCAGTCGGCATGATCGAAGTTATCTGCTTTATCGCCGTGACGGTACCACATCCCGCGCGCTTTGTCGTTGCGCCAGGTGGGAGTATGGGTACTGACCGGACTGTTCACCTGCCCATTTTCCACATAGACGTAAGGGGCGATATCGAGCGAGGCCGGCAAGATATAACTGTAATCGAATCCGTGGTCGGACGGACCTCCGTGGACGGGACCGGCGTAATCGATATTGCCGGTATCCGTTATGTCCCAGGGATTGCCGGTAAAAACAGGCTTCGTCGTGTCGTGACGCGCCCAGTCGAGTCCCAGGTGCCATTTCCCGATACAGGCCGTATGATAGCCGCCCTTACGGAGCAGTGTGGCGACCGTTTCGCGTCCCGGTTCGATCAGTGAGGGGTCGTGACCTACCAATACGCCGTTTTTCAGGCGCGAACGGAAGGCATAACGGCCGGTCAGTATCCCATAGCGGGTCGGCGTGCTGACGGCCGAGTTGGTATGTGCATCGGTAAATGCAATACCTTCGGCAGCCAGGCTGTCGAGAGCCGGGGTAGGTATTTTACATGCGGGGTTATAGGCACGAATGTCGCCATACCCCATGTCGTCCGCCAGGATGTAGACGATGTTGGGAATTGTTTTCTCCTCGCCGGCCGGGGCTTTCTTCTGTCCGTTGCAGGACGGCAGGAGCAGAAGGGCGGAACCGGCGGCCAATGTGAGTGTTGTTCTCATGATATGTCGTTTTATTTAATGATAATCTCGTCAATGAAAAGGAATGCGCTTTGTCCGGCATTCTTCGTTCCCTCAGGCACACACGCCGAACGGATGAAGACTTTGACATAGCGGGCATCTACCTGAGCGAAACCGGTCGTATGGGTCTTGATCCCGTCTGCTCCGGCATTTCCTTCCGAAGGGATGGCAGCAGAGGTTATTTCCCGGAATGTCTTGCCGTCATCGGAAATATGTACGGAGATCCCGGCGGCGTCCCATATACCGTCCCGTTTCATAACCAGGGAGTGGAATGTCACTTCGCTTATCTTCCGTGAGGTCCCAAGGTCGATTACCGCTTCCAGATCGTTGCCGATGAAGCCAAGCCAGCGTCCGGTCTTATAGTTGGTGTTGCCGAACAAGCCGTCGGTCAGTTCCGGTCCGCCGTTAAAGGCATAACGTCCGCTAGGTTTCGTCAGCAGGCTGACCGGATGAAGCACCGACAATCCTTCGTTGACTTGTTCCGTGAAAACGCGTCCGGGTTGTCCTTCACGGATCACACGGGCTTTCAAGATGGTTCCGGGTGCCAGTTTCAGGGGAGCTTCGTATGTCGTGCTACCTGAGGCGGGGTCGCTTCCGTCTACCGTATAGACAATCCGGTAATCGCTACCCGGCGCTGTCAATTCGGCTTTCAGGCTTCCTTCTTCCGGCACAGGTGTAAAGGCGGCTTGCACATCCTCGATATGGCGGGCATAGTTGTATCCTATGCGGTCGTATAGCTTCACAAAACGGAATAGGCGAGACATAAACCCGCTGAAGTCCTTCTGCCCCGGGTTCAGCCATTGTACTTCCGCCAAGGCTGCCATACGGGGCAGAGTCATGTATTCGACCTGCTTGTAGGTGGTCATGTATTCGCTCCACAGGTTGGCCTGTGCACCGACGATGTATTTTTGCTCTTCCGCAGTCAGCTGGTCGGCCGGGACGGGTTCGAAAGAATAAACCTTCTCGACAGGCAGGTAACCGCCGTTGGCGAGGGGTTCTTCTTCCACACGGTCGGTCTGGTAGAAGTCGAAGTAGACAAAGCCGTTCGGACTCATAATGACCGGGTGCTTTTGCCGGGCGGCTTCGATACCGCCTCCCATGCCGCGCCAGCTCATGACGGTTGCCTGCGGGGCAAGACCTCCTTCCAGTATCTCGTCCCAACCGATGATTTGCCGTCCTTTGCTGTTCACGAAACGTTCGATACGGGTCATGACATAGCTCTGTAAACGGTTCTCGGCCGTGTGCTTCTTGTCGGCTTTCAACCCTTCGGCTTTAATGCGGACCTGGCATTTCGGGCATTTCTCCCAACGTACCTTCGGACATTCGTCTCCTCCCACATGGATATATTCGGAAGGGAACAGGTCGATTACCTCTGCCAATACATCTTCCACAAACGACAGTGTTTGGTTGTTGCCGGCACACAGCACATCGTCTTTTACTCCCCAACGGGTACCGACCTCGTAGGGGCCTCCGGTACATCCCAATTCCGGGTAAGAGGCAAGTGCCGCACTCATGTGCCCGGGTAAATCTATCTCGGGAATGATCGTGATATACCGCTCGGCGGCATAGGCGATCACATCACGTATTTCGTCCTGTGTGTAAAAGCCTCCATAAGGTTTGCCGTCATATCCGTCGGTATTCCGTCCGATAACGGTCTCTTTACGGATCGAACCGACCTCTGTCAGGCGTGGGTATTTCTTTATCTCGATACGCCATCCCTGGTCGTCGGTCAGATGCCAATGCATCGTATTGACATTATGCAGGGCAAGCATATCGATAAAGCGTTTCACGGAGTCGACGGTAAAGAAATGGCGTCCGACATCGAGCATCATGCCGCGGTAAGCGAAACGAGGATGGTCGTTAACTGCGGCTGCCGGCAGTTCTATCGGTATCCGGTCGCAAACGGGTAAGGACTTACGCAGGGTTTGCATCCCATAAAATATACCTGCAGGGGTGGAACCGGCTACTTCAACCGTATTCTCTGTCACTACCAGTCGATATCCTTCTTTCTCTTTTATCTGTTTATCCGTCAACAGGCGGATAAGCTTTCCCGATGCACCGCCTTCTTCTTTAACCTGTAAGCGGAAACCGGTAGCTTCTTCGATATAGCCGGATAGAAGCTGGGCATTATGAGACAGGGCGGAATCTCCCAATGGGTAGACAATGGACGTTTTACCGGTCAGGAGAAACGGATTTCCCTGTTTTATAGCGATCTGTTTAGGCAGGGGGACAACTTCGTAATTGCCCGAGGCAGGCTTTTGCGGTGAACAACTTATTATAAGCAAAACGACCGCAGAGAGAAGTGCAAGTACTTTTATTCGTATATCCATAGTTTACTTTTTCTTTAATGGTATCTGTACGTTAAACGAGCTTCCGTCGTATTTCTTGTTCACGTCTCCGATGGAACAAGCGGAATATAATACCTGCGGGTCGTCGTTTTCATCCAGGAACAGCTGCGGACGTTCGAGGCGGTGAACCTTCACTGTATCACCCGAGGTCAAAACCAGTTCTTTCTTCATGAACAGGGAGTTTTCGGGTAGCTTCCAATCGATGCCGTCTTCTGAATACATGATGGCCAGGCAGGGGCCCGACTGCGTAAAATGTCCGGTAAAGTCTTTGAATACGGCATAGAAAAGATGGTCTTTCCGGTTATACCAAACGTAGGGATCTTCGGCTGAAAGTTTCTGTCCGTCGGTCGAAGGCAAGTCGAACACGACGGTATCCAGCGGAACGAAAGGCCCTGCCGGCGAGTCGCCGAGCGCAACTCCATGTACTCCGCGCCAATGCGGATCGTACATATTTCCTTTGAAGTAAAGGAGGTATTTCCTGTCGGACGGACGATAGACCACCGATGGGTTTACCACGATGATGTTGTCCGGCTTCGGCTGGGTTCCTTCGGGAGACGGGTCGACTATATCGTTAGGTTTAACCCTTGTTCGGGGCGAGAGCAGTGGGGTTTTGCTTTTCACGAACTCGCCTTTCAGTAATTTGTCGAACGAATCGAACTCGAGGACACCGATCCGGAGCATCTGCTGGATGCGGCTTCGCTGGTCTAATGTGTCGGCCTTCGATTTTACAGGCAGGTCGCCGGCGTCTTTGCCTCCTACATAATAGAGGTAGTATTTATTGCCGAAGCGGCGGAGATGCGGGTTCATAACGGTCTGTGCATCCCAGGAAGAGGTGTCGGGCATAAAACCGTCCGCATTCAGGAAGAAGCCCAGTTGCCTGAAACCGGCGTCAGGGCGATCAGATACAGCCAGTCCCATCTTGGAACCATACACCCAGGCGTTATTGAACGGATACTCTCCGGCTTCAGGCGCCGAATAAACCATATAATATTTCCCGTCTTCTTCTGATTTCAGGACGGAAGCGCCCCACATAAAATGTCCGTCGACACTGAATGCGGCAGGACCTTTGCCGATCAGGCTTTCTCCCTTTTGAACAATCCCGATGTCGACCGACGATGCCTCATAACTGCAATGGGGTACATTTGCTTCCCGGCAACCGACAAGCAAGGTGATAATACTAATACCTATTAATTGTTTATACATATTTATATTGTTACTTCGTTATATTCCACCAGTCCTGCCCTACTTTGTCATAAGACTCACGGCCGTATTCTTTTCCGGAAAACGAGCTTTCGTAACTTTCCAGTTGTGCCAACAAAACTTTACGTAATCGTTTGGTGATATCAGGTAACTGTTCCGCCAGGCTATGCTTCTCATACGGATCATCTTCTATATCGTACAATTCATATTGACCTTCCGAATAGTATAATTTATAGTTCCCTTCTATCACAGCCCCCTGGTGTCCCGAACAGAATACCAGCTCTTTCTTTTTAGCCTGTGCCTTTCCTGTTATCAACGACCAGAAAGACTCACCATCCAACTCGCGTCCGGTGGGATAAGCTATTCCGGTCATATCCAGCAAAGATGGCAAATAGTCGGATGTGGAGCAAGGCTCCTTTAATACCTGAGGTGTTTTTATCCGATCCGGCCAGACCATAAAAGCAGGAACTCTTATTCCACCTTCGTGCAGAGAGCGTTTTTTCCCTTTATAATCTCCTGCCGTACCCGGCGTATTCAGTTCAGGTCCGTTGTCGCTACAAAACAATATAATTGTATTTTCATACACCTGCTTGTTTTTCAGAAAAGAGACCAGACGGCCTATCTGCTCGTCCATTGCGGTAATACAACCATAATAATTTCTTTCTTCCAACGGATAGTTCCGGTATAAGGCAGCATGTTCTGGACCCGCCACACAAGGCAGGTGGGGTGTATGGAACCATACGACACTGAAGAAAGGCTTCTCCTCGGTAACCGAGCGATCGATAAAAGGCAGAACACGATCGATAATGATCCGGCTGTCATCTCCTGTCAGTCCATCCGTTTCCCTGTTTCCGTTTATATCCCAATAGGCGGTACCATAAGACAAGGTGGTCTCCGTCTCCTGTATATAATCCCAGAATCGCCCGTTATTTTCCCGGGGTTTCACCATCGGATCGAATGTCGGGACTTTCGACTCGGTCACAAAGGCTACATCATAACCATGCAACACCGGCGGATTGTATAAGTGTTTGTTTTCCGGACGTCCCCTGTTGGCATCCGTCTCTGTTGCGGTCAGTGTGCCCAAATGCCATTTACCAAAATGGCCAGTCTGATAACCGGCAGTCTTTAACAACTCAGGCAATGTGATCTCTTCGGGGCGCAAAATACCTTCATTGGCTGAAAAAACGCCTGTCCTGAAAGGATTACGCCCGGTAAGCACGCTTGCCCGGGTTGGTGATGACAAGGGACCTGCCGAATAGAACCGTTCCATCTTAACTCCTTCGGAAGCCAGTCCGTCCAGAACCGGCGTTTTGATTATCTTATTTCCGTTGAAACCGACATCCCCCCAGCCCAGATCATCGGCCATAATTAAAATTATATTAGGTTGTCTGCTTACCTGTTGAGCTTGGGTAGCCAGCATGGAAAGAAAAATACCACCTGTTGTTAGAATCATTTGTTTCATGATATCATAATAAAATAGGAGTGCATCAAAAGCCTTATAGTATAGCTTTTGATACACTCCCTGATAAAACCTGTTACCAACCAGGATTCTGTTCCAGGTTAGTATTTAATACCGTTTGTTTTAAAGGAATAGGATAAAGATAGCATTTATCTGTCCAGCCCGGATTAGGCTTTTCGATATAAGTAACGCAATTCTTATAACGGGGTTGTTCGGCACCGTTATACAGACTGTGTGCCAAAGCCTCACTATTATAATCCTCTATATTATTGATCTTGACGCCAACCGGTTGCAAACTCAGATAAGCTCCTTTCTTCCAGCGTTTGATATCATCAAAACGGAAACCGGATCCCATCAGTTCCACACATCTTTCACGTCTGATCTCCCACAATACCGGATCGACATCCGAATCCCGATAGGTATCGAAACCGCTTCCGATCTCATTCACCTGCATGGCCGGGATATGAGCACGAACACGCAACTGGTTGATTGTCTTGTCAGCTACAGCCTGATCGAAGCGTCCTAGTTCGAACATCGCTTCCGCATGATTGACAAGTACCTCTCCCATACGGAAAACAGGAGCATCCGTTCCCTGGTTCTCACGGTTTTCCGCTCCCGGATAGTTGTTGTAATAACGATAGAAGTAATAACCGGCACGTGTAGGAAGTCCACCGACTTTTACTGCTTCCAGATTCGGCACTTTTCCGGTATAGGTGGTTGCTCCGTTGAAAAGCGGAAAGTGCTTTTTCTCCTTGGAGCCGCCGACGATTTCATTCATCATATCCATATATTTACGATCTTCAGGATCATCTGTGTACTCCCACGAAGTTCTGTCGGATGACAGTTTTACCTCATAAGGCGGACAGATCGTATAATATAAACGATAATCACGGTTTTCAAATTCATCGTAAACGGTGTTATCACCTTTATATTTTTCCGAAGTGGAAACCGGTTTACCGTCGGAGCACAGATAATGTTCCACCAGACGTTTCGTACCTTCCATCAGAAACTGATATTCTCGGGCATCGTTGGTCAGGTTGTGCGATTTCTCCTTGTCATATTCCACATACTCTTTGTAAAGCAGAATACTACTTTCATTCTTCAGAGAAGGGGAATTGAACACGGCATCGTAATCGTCTACCAGTCCGAGATTCTGATCGATCAGATTTTGAGAAGCTTTCACACTCGCTTCCAGATATTTCGTACCATCCACACCGTCTACTGCACCATGATATTTCCGCCAGGTTCCTTCGAATAGACCAAAGCGGGAGATCAATGCTCTGACCACATTCGGGTTGATCGTATTCTTCCCGTCTCCATTTGGATTGATATGCTCCTCTGCATATAACAGATTGGTCAGGATATTGTTGGCTACCAATTCGCGGGAGTCTTTCTTCCCGTACAAAATTTCCGTATCGCCCGTAGTTACGATATGCTCCAGCCAAGGTAGTTCGCCGAAATCTTTCATCAGATCGAAATAAGCCCAGGCACGGAAGAAATAACCGACACTTCTCCAGTGTTCTTTCTCCGTATCCGTCATGGAAGATCCATCAATATTATCCAGCATAATATTCACATCACGGATAAACGAGAAACTCCACATATCGGACGAGACATTCGATGCATCCAGACGGTTGGTTACCAAACTAATCCCGTTCGGACTCTGCGCCCAATACAACATATCCGACTCATCCCCCATATGAGGTCTGTCCTTATAACCGGTAATGTAATCTTTATACAATCCCCAGCCATACATTTTAAAATTATCATAAGTGGTGAAAACCGTGCTTTCAACTTCTTTATCGATAGGAGTGCGATCCAGAAAGGCATCGTCCAGACAGGATACCAGTCCAAAACCAAACAACAGACCGCCTGCCAATATATATTTCATTTTCATATAGTCAATTATTATAAAGTCATGTTAATACCAAAAGAACATTTCTTCATGAATGGATAGAGCTCGTTGATGCTCATCGTCTGTTCAGGATCCATACCTTCATACAGATGGTGCTTTGTCCATAAATCTTCACCACTGAAGAATACTTTGAATGAGCGGATTACTTTTGTCTTTGCCAACCATTCAGAAGGGAACGTGTAGCTTACAGTTATATTTTTCAATTTAATATAAGCGCCGTTCATCATATACTTAGTCTGCGTACGACGGTTGAAACTGTCGGTACCCTGATTGATTCCCTGCTGGTTACCCAAGCGCGGATAATAAGCATCACGGTTTTCAGGTGTCCAGTAATCCAGATGATGTGCCAATACCATCGCAGCGGCATCCGGATTATCTACATTGGTATGCGGCCATGCCAGGAACATCGCCGGTGAAGAACCTCCGACAATCAGGTCGCGTTTACCGACTCCCTGGAAGAACAGTGACAGGTCGAACCCTTTCCAACCCAATCCGGCAGTGATAGAATATGGAAAACGACGGCTGTTATTACCAATGATCTTACGGTCACCCGGATTTTTAGCCGTATCATCACCACTTGCATCGATCTTGCCGTTACCATTCAGGTCTTTGAACAGGATGTCACCCGGACGAGGATCACGAACATAAGGATCGATGGTCGGTACTCCTTCTTTTAATGTATAAATACCTTTTGCTTCATCAATGAAGGAGAAATCATCCTCTGTATAGAAGCGATCCGTCACAAATCCCCAGATCTCCCCGATCTCCTGTCCTACCCGATACGTAGAAACGGATTTACCATTTTTATCTTTAGTCGTCAATGCTTCAGTCGGATTGTCGAACTTTGTGATTTTGGAACGTGAGTCGTACAGATTGAAGCCGATGTTGTAGCGCCAGTCTTTACCGATATTGTCACGCCAATTGATAGCCAACTCCCAACCTTTCGTACGCAGGTCGGCCGAGTTTTCCAGTGGTGCATTAGCTCCCAATACCGAAGGTAATTCCTGCCCCGGAGCTAACATGCCTTTCGTATCTCTGCGATACCAGTCGAACACCATATCCAGGCGGTTATTGAACAAGCCTACGTCGAAGCCGATATCCAGTGTTTCCACTTTCTCCCAGGTAAATGCCGAGCTGAACAAAGCCGGAGATGTACGGGAAATATACCAATCACCGTCATACAACCAGCCGTTTTCAGTATTCATTGTACCCAGATAAGCATAGTTTGCAATCGCCTGGTTTCCAACCTGTCCGAAAGAACCTCTCAATTTGAAGTTAGTCAGGTATTCTTTCGACCAATCCATAAACGCTTCTTCAGAAACTCTCCATCCTAAAGAGAAAGAAGGGAAGAAACCGAAACGGTTATCTTTCGGGAACTTGGATGATCCGTCGTAACGTCCGTTTGTTTCAAACAGATATTTTCCTTTATAATTATAGGACAGTCTATAATAAAGACCACGTAAAGCATATTCATCGTAAACATCCCCTGTTGTCTGAGTTCCGCTGGAACCTGCCAGAGAAGGATGTTCCGGATTAATCACATCCAGCTTTTTACCCCATAATTCCTGACGATAGCTGTATTCCTGGTTGAAACCACCCATCACAGACGCATTGTGGTCGCCCCATGTCTTTTCGTAGTTTCCATATATATTGATGGCGTTATAATTTACATGTATCTCATCGAGGCGATAAGAAGTATTCCCGTTATGTGTATAGCCTTTCTGGAATGCTTTTTCAGCATTTACATAGGCCATTTTCTTATTATATTCCTCTTTCCCGGAATTCGTACGGTTGAAAGTATATTCCGCATTAATGATCAAGCCTTTCAATGGTTTAAAAATGGCTTTACCAAAGAAACGGATATCCTCTTTCTTCTCTGTTTTCAGTGGAGAGTTCTCTATATTCCATTTAGGAGTACCTATAGGAAGTATTTCTCCACCAAGTTCAACATCTCCTTCCGGATAATACGAAGGCAACAGTTGGGCCAGACGATACGGGTTCCAGGCTCTCAGAGAGGTCATATTCGGCTCATCGGCTCTGGAGTTGGCGTACTTTACATCCGCTTGGAACGAGAGCCAGGGGGTAACTTCAGTATTCACGAAAGTGGAAACATTATAACGTGTATAGCTATCCTTATCTGTCACCAGAATACCATCTTCATTCAGGTAGCCGAATGACAGACGATAAGCCGTTTTCGCCGTACCTCCATCGATTGAGGCATTGTGGCTCTGTTGAAAGCCAGATTTATCCATCATTCTTTCCAGGTGATTTACCTCTTTCAGGTCATAACGTTGGCCTGCATCATCAATGTAATATCCCAGTGGATATTTCGAAGGATTAGCCGCATAATCATCCAGATAGCCTAGCCAGGAGTCTATATCCTGTCCTCCCATAGCATAACGTCCACTCTTATAACCCATATCTTTATAGAAACGAACAGTTTCTATCGGACTAGCTTTCTGAATCAATCCCTGGGGAGTGGTAAAAGCAAAGTTATTGTTATAATTGATACGCATCTGCTGATCTTTGCCCGATTGCTTGGTTGTGATCAGGATCACACCGAAAGCCGCACGTGCGCCGTAGATAGCAGCCGAAGCAGCATCTTTCAATACCGTTACCGTTTCAATATCCGAAGGTGAAATCATATTGATATCCATCGGCACGTTATCGACCAGTACCAATGGCTTACCTTCTCCATATTCATCCAGGTTAATACGATTTATACCACGGATATTCATATCCATACTCTGCCCCGGTTTTCCACTGGTAGTGGTAATCTGCAATCCGGGCATAGTTCCCTGCAAAGCCTGTTCGACAGAAACAACCGGACGGTCGCCCATCACTTCCTCCATCTTCACTGTGCTCACGGCTCCTGTCAGATTTACCTTCTTTTGCGTACCGAAACCGACAACTACGACCTCGTCCAATGCCTGTGTGTCTTCAATGAGTTTTATGTTCAAAATATCTTTACCGGCTACTGCTAATTCCTGCATATTATAACCGATATAACTAACCTGAAGGATTGCATTATCCGATATGGATAAACTGAATTTCCCGTCAATATCAGTTATACTACCATTTGTTGTTCCCTTTTCAACTACATTCGCTCCAATTATAGGTAAACCTGTCTGATCAACCACTACCCCTTGTATAATTTTCTTCTTTTGCTGAGAAACTTCCTGAGGAGCGGCATTTCGTATCATTAATGATATATTCTTACCTACCAACTGATAAGAGATGTTTGTCTCCGCAAATATTTTATTCAAAACATCAGAAACAGATTCATTACGAACATTCAATGAAACAAGTCTTGTTACATCTACTTCGTTTCTATTATATACAAATAGATAATCCGTCTGTTTCTCTATTTCTGCAATTAGCTCCTTTGTTGATAACTGGTTGGCATGAATAGACACTTTCGCATTTTGGGAGCTGGCTTCCGTAGCATAAATAGAAAAAACAGAGGCAAATAAGGCTACTACTGTGATCTTCATAATACGAAATATATGTTTAGTTTTTGATATAGGTTGTCTGTACAAAATATAATTCATAATTTTGTATATAGTTTTTTTGTTAGTACTTCGATAAAATTCCAAGCTCGGGGTTCTAACCCACAACCGGTAAGCGTTGGCGCGCTTGCCGGTTATCATTTTATTTGAGATCTACTTCATAGGCATTAACATTTTAGGGTTATACATTATAGTTTAATTTATGGTAACAATATTTTTTTCATCATCCTTTTCATAAGAAAAACGATTGGTTAACTGTAAGACTCGCAAGATATGCTCCAATCCATCCCTCGACCTGAATTTTCCCACACAAAGATGTACATCTTGTAGCACTCGTTTGTTGTTCACTTTAATCTTTACATCAAAATAAAGCTCCAGCTTCTTCAGCACCTTAGACAGCGGTTCATTGAAACTAATAATTCCTTCACGCCAAAGAAAATATTCGGCATCCTGTATCGGTAGCGTTTTTAGTTTACCACTCTCCAGAATCACCCGGTTATTTGGCAACAACAGTACAGTCTCTTTTTTTGCACAATCAGTAATTTCAACTTTTCCTGTTAATAAAGAAGTTTCAAATATACCGGAACTTTTATAGGCATTCACATTAAAAGAAGTACCCAATGCCCTAATATCATAAGTAGATGTCGAAACAATAAACGGCTTTTCCTTATTGGCCTTTACTTCAAAAAAACCCTCGCCTTCCAGAGTAACTTGCCGCTTTTCCTTTACGAAGCGAGTCGGGAAATTCAGTGTACTTCCTGCATTCAGCCAGACTTTGGAACCATCTGCCAGTGTCAACTGTGCATTCTGTCCGGCCGGAACATGTACAGTCTGCATAGAAATATCTCCCTCTACACCCTGATTGAGCCAATAGTTCAATGTAAATCCCAGAATAAAAACAGCAGCTATTTTCACCGCTTCACGTAAAAGACTCCGCCACCTGAACTTGCCTTTTAATGAAATTACGGCTGTTTCGGGTTCTTCGTGCCAGAATCCTATTTCATACAACCGGCAAAGCTGCTGATAATGTTTCATATTTGCCGCATCAGCATCCAGCCATTCCGTGATCAGGCGGGACTGTTCTTCCGTTGCACGACCTTCAAAATATAATTGTAATAGTTTATCGTTCATATTTTTATTGCTTTACACATATAAGACGATAGCCGGAGAAAGTTCACTAGTAACAAATCCGCTTTTTTTTACTGTATAAACAAAAAATAAGCCAAAGGCAGATAATCCTTTAAAGAAACACGCAACACTTTCAATGCTTTTGCTATATGATAATCAACTCCCTTTACCGTAATACCGAGTTCTTCGGCAATTTCTTTACCTGATTTCTGCTCAAAACGACTCATCATAAAAACTTTCCGGGTCTGGGAAGGCAGTTCTTCTAAAGTTCTGGTCAGGATATTTTGGATCTCCTCTGAAAAAACATCATTGGGATTACAGGCTTCGAGCGTTGAAATACGGATGGACAATTCCCGCTGTTGCCAAGCTGCCATCGCTTCAAAGGCTTCTTCTATACTAATCTGTTTTTTGAGATAGTCGAGTGATTTGTGTTTAAGTATAGTCAATAACAGGGCAAGGGGCTTCTCCACTGTCTCCTTTTTCATCGTTTCCCATAATTTGATGAGAGATTCCGTTGCTATATCTTCAGCCACCTGGTCATTACGAACATACAACCGGGCAAAGCGGTATGTCTTATCATAATGCTTTATATATATGTTATTAAATCGATCGATCCCAGACATTGTCATATAATATAGATAATACAAACTTACTAAAATATCCCAGACTGCAATACAAACACAATCAAATATAACAGGGAGATAACGCCAATTACCTCCCTGCAAGATAAAATTACCCGGCAGACAGTATGGATTTCCTGGGATATATTGTACATTTGTACCGATTCTCTTTTCATACCACAGCTGTGGTATGAAAGAAACCCAACTGTGGTATGAACGGAATCCAACTGTGGTATGAAAGAAAAGCAGTTGTGGTATGCAATAGAGAAGCAATGCAAACCTTTTATTGGCTATTATTATGGGAGCAAAATACGCATTATATGAGAATCCGAATCCTAAGGGCGATGGAAAGAAACAGCCTTTACATGCCCGGATCGTGCCTAAAGGTACTATCCACACGCCAGAAATTGCAGAAGAGATAGCCGATAGCTGCGGTTATTCCACTGCAACTACCAAAGGGATGCTGGATGCCCTGGCAAAAGTGATCTCCAAAAATCTACGTAGAGGATATACCGTAGAACTGGATGATCTCGGCTCGTTCTCCATTTCCCTGAAATGCCGTCCGGTTATGGACAAGAAGGAACTTCGTTCATGGTCGGTACATTTTAATAATATCCATTTCAAAGGAAGTAAAAAGTTGAAACAAAGACTGACGGCCATTGATCTGGAGCGGGACTCGGATGCCGGTGCAACTTCTTATTCTCCCGAACAACGTAAAGGCCGGATGTTACGCATGATGGATGATAAAGAATATTTCACGGCTTCTGAATATATGCGTCTTAATGGTTGTAACCGGACAACTGCCATACGCGACCTGAATGAACTGATGGAAGACGGAAGAATAAAAAAGCTGGGACATGGAAAAGCTGTGCTATATGTACCTGTAAATAAAAAAGAACAAGTATGACTAACTTCCCCCAAACAGAGAATGCCGCATTTTCGAAAATATACCGGATATATTTTCCTAAACTCGTGCGCTTCTCCCGGGAATATGTAGTCTCGACCGAAGATGCGGAGAATATCGTCCAGGATATCTTCATGTATCTGTGGGAACACCGCGATATGCTGGAATCGCTGACCAATCCGAATGCCTTCCTGTTTACCCTGACCAAAAACCGGTGTATTGACTTCTACCGGCATAAAGTACGTACCGAAAGCAAGAAAGAGTCGCTCGACGCCCTGTCGGAAAGAGAGCTTAAACTGAAGATGGAGGCTTTACAGCAGTTCGACGAGAATATGTTCACCGTAGATGATATCGATGCGCTCCTCAACAAAGCGATCGCCCATCTGCCGGAAAAATGCCGTCAGGTATTTATTCTCAGCCGGATGGAAGGAATGAAGCACGAAGAGATAGCCACGCAGCTGAATATCTCCGTTAATACCGTCCAGAACCATATCGTAACCGCCCTGCGCAAACTGAAAGTCGAGTTAAAAGACTATCTTCCCCTGTTTCTGTTTATCATTTAAACAGTTCAGTCCTCTTTCAGCCCGGCTATAACCGGATTGAGTCCCCCATTTCCGGGTTTCAGTAAATGTATACCGGCCAGACTGTTGTATTACATTTACTTTCGGCCTCAAATTTAAATCTCAGATAAAATTTGAACCGATGAAAGTAGTAGTCAGACAACTCCTGTTCCTAAGCATTATATTCGTAGGGATCTCCTGCAGTTCGGGAGAAAATCAATCTAAAAAGCAAAACATGATCGTCCACGTAGCCCGGGCAGAACAAGGGAATGCGGATGAAAAGAATGAGTTCCCATTTATTGCCAAACCCTACCGCACGTCCGAATTATCGTTTCGGGTAGGCGGCCCGATCGACCGGTTTGAAGTATATGCCGGTAATCACTACCGGCAAGGACAGGTCATTGCAGAGATAGACCCGCGTGACTTCCGTATCCGCAAGGAGCGTGCCGAGGCACTTTACAACCAGTCAAAGTCCGAATATGAACGTATCGAGGCGTTATTCCATAAGAATAATATCTCGGCAAGTACTTACGAAAAGGTGAAAGCCGATTATACATCCGCCAAATCAGCCTTTGAAACGGCTTCCAACGAACTGAACGACACCCGGCTTGTCGCTCCTTTCAACGGCTATGTGGGTGAGGTCTATATAGAACAGTTTCAGGATGTGAAAGCAACCCAACCTGTTATCTCACTCGTGGATATAGACCAGCTCCGCATCGAAGCATACGTAACGCAGGAGATTGCTTTTCGTGCGCCGGATATAAAGCAGGTACAGCTCCGCTTCGACGCGATTCCGGATACAACATACGAAGCGCGTGTAATGGAGATTTCCAAAAGCACTACCCGCAACAACCTCTCCTACCTGCTGACAGCTATGCTTCCTAATAAAGAAGGAAAATTACTTTCAGGCATGTCGGGGCGGATATTCTTCCATACGGATGCCGGTAACTCCCCCACCGTCTCAATTCCGCAAACAGCCCTCTGCCATCGTCCCGGCAAAGGCGATTATGTATGGATCGTTAACCCGGCAGACCGGACTGTTTCACATCGTAAAGTGACTCTCGGAGGAATACAGAAAGACGGAAAAGCAACAATCATAAGCGGAGTACAGGAAGATGAAATGATCGCAGTAAGCGGACTCCGCTTCTTATCGGACGGAATGGTTGTCGAACTCTCACAAGACAGAAGATAGAAGCCATGAAACTAGTCAAATATTTCTTGAAGAATAAACCGGTGACGGTACTGATCCTGTTGCTGGTTTTCATAGGAGGTATCTTCTCTTATATCAAAATGGGTAAACTGGAAGATGCCCCGTTCACCATCAAGCAAGCGATGGTGCTCACCTCCTATCCGGGTGCTTCCCCTTCGGAAGTGCAGACACAGGTAACGGATGTGTTGGAAGAAGCCATCCAGTCGCTCGGCGAACTCTATTATCTGAAAACGGAGAATCGCGCCGGATTATCAAAAATCACGGTCTACGTCAAAAAGGAGATACGAGCCGACGAGATGCAACAGCTTTGGGACAAATTACGCAGAAAAGTCAACGATGCGCAGGAGAAACTTCCCGCCGGGGTGAACCCTTCCGTAGTCAACGATGATTTCGGCGACGTGCTGGGTGTCTTTTACGGATTAACCGGGAATGGTTATACCTACAGGCAACTGGAAGAGCAGGCCAAGTTAATAAAGAACGACCTGCTGAAGGTAAAAGATGTAGCTAAAATCGAGATCTACGGTGTACCCGTCCCTACGATAGATGTATCCGTCAGCCCCTCGACGATGTCACAGAGCGGGATCACGACAACAGATATTGCCCGCGCTTTCGATGCCCAGAACAAAGTGGTAGACGCCGGAGGGATTGAAACGGAAGAGAACCGAATACGTATCGAGTCGACCGGGAACTTCTACTCACTGGATGATATAGCCAATCTCACGATCGTTTCCCGCACAGGGGAACATTTCCGGCTAGGAGATATAGCGGCCATCAGTGAAGGTTATAAAACGCCGGTCAGCAACATGATGCGGATCGACGGCGAACCGGCTATCGGCATTGCCATCTCTACCGTCCCGACAGGTAATGTGGTGGATATGGCGGCACTGGTCAAAGAGCGGGTGGAGTGGTTTTCCTCCACGATGCCGGAAGGATATCAGTTACATTCTATATACGACCAGGGATATGAATCGGATGTAGCCAATAAAGGATTCATCCTGAACCTGATCATTTCCGTTATCACAGTGGTGGCGATCCTCCTCTTTTTCATCGGGTTCAAGAATGGCATCCTGATCGGTAGCGGCCTGGTATTCTCTATCTTCGCTACGCTGATCGTGATGTTTGCCGGAGGGATAGCGCTTCAACGTATGTCACTGGCAGCGATTATCATTGCTATGGGGATGCTGGTCGATAACGCGATTGTGGTATCCGACTCCGCACTGGTCAATATGCAGCGGGGGATGCGCAAACGCGTGGCGATCCTGAGGGCATGCTCTGCCACAGCGTTGCCGTTGCTGGCGGCTACCGTCATCGCTATCCTTACATTCCTGCCTATTTACTTTTCACCGCATATCACGGGGGAGCTACTTTCGTCACTGGTTATCGTTATCGGAGTTTCACTGATGTTCAGCTGGGTATTCTCCTTGACGCAAACCCCGTTCTTTATCCAGGAGTTCGTACGCCGTCCACGCCCGAACGAACTTCAGGGGGAGCTTTTCAGCGGCAAGATATACGACCGCTTCAGGGCTGCTTTGCGTTATGTCATCAAACATAAGTATGTGGCAACAGGCAGTCTGCTCCTCTTGCTTATCGCGTCGGCATGGAGTTTTAAGTTCATACCTAAAGTGTTCGTTCCTTCGTTGGATAAACAATACTTTACGATCGACATGTGGCTGCCCGAAGGAACACGTATAGAGAAAACAGACGAACTCTCTCTGGAAATAGCGAGATATATCCATAATCAGGAGCAGACCGAAATGGTATCCAGCTATATAGGCCGTACACCGCCACGCTATTATTTATCGAATATCGCCTTCGGCCCGCAACCTAATTATGCCCAGTTGCTGGTGAAATGCCATTCGCCGAAAGAGGCAAAAGCGTTAAATGCACTTTTGCAAGACTCGATACGTATCAAATATCCCGAGCCGCTGATCAAGGTAAATAAGTTTGAACTCAGCCCGTTGTCCGAAGCACTTATCGAAGCGCGTTTCCTGGGGCCTGATCCCGCTGTGCTGGACTCGCTGACACAAACGGCGATCGAAATCATGAGACAGAATCCGAAAGTAGCTGACGCACGCAACGAATGGGGATCGATGACCCTGATGATACGCCCGGTATACGATCCGGTCAAGGCCGGTGCATTGGGAATAACGAAAGCGGCTATGATGGAATCGGTCAGGTCGATCAGCAACGGACTTCCTGTCGGGATCTACCGGGATAATGAAAAGAAAGTGCCGGTATTGTTAAAATCAGGAACGCCGGATATATCGGATGTGACCTCATTAGAGAATTTCCCGGTATGGAACGGGAATAAATCGGCTCCCCTGTCGCAGGTAACCGAGCGGATAGAGACCACCTGGGAACATCCCCAGATGAGAACTTACAACCGTCAATTGTCGATGGCGGCGATGTGTGGTGTTCAGCCCGGATATACGATGGCGGAAGTACACGGGGAGATACGCAAAGAGATTGAAAAGATCAAACTTCCCGAAGGATATACCTTCTTCTGGGACTCGCAGTTCAAAGATCAGCGGGAAGGCCTGCAGGCGCTCGCCAAGTTCTTCCCTCTGGCATTCCTGTTGCTTATCGTGATCCTGGTGGATCTGTTCGGAAACTTCCGTGAGCCGTTGATTATCCTGTGCGTGCTTCCTCTCTCACTGATCGGTGTTACCATAGGTATGCTTATGACCGGGTTCGACTTCGGCTTCTTTCCGATTGCAGGATGGCTCGGCTTACTGGGGATGATCATCAAGAATGTCATTGTGCTGATCGATGAGATCAACATACAACACAGGAGTGGAGTGGCTATTTATACAGCGATCATAGAGGCTACGGTATCCCGTACACGTCCGGTACTGATGGCGGCGACAACGACTATCTTCGGAATGATCCCCCTTCTGTTTGATGTCGCTTTCGGTGGAATGGCTGCGACCATTATTTTCGGGCTGACGTTCGCCACGCTTCTTACCTTATTTATTACACCCGCATTATATGCTATATTCTATAAAGTAAAAGAGAAACAGCAATGAAAAAGATATTTATAGTATTCCTGTTGTACAGTTCATTTACATCGTCTGCACAACAAAGCGCCTTGTTGGAAAAATACCGTTCTATGGCACTCGGCTACAACCATGATCTGAAAGCTGCCGAAAGAAACATATCCGCCAGTATCGAACTGGAGAACATGGCTCGTGCCGATATGAAGCCAAGCCTTACCGGAGGAGCGAACTTTAATTATACCGGTAATCCGCTGGAACTTACGTTGGATATGCCGGGGTTCGACAATCCCGTTTCGTTTCAGGGAAAGAACTTGAAATACGGTGCTTCGGTCACCCTGCTTCAGCCGGTCTATACCGGAGGACGGTTGTTGGAGTCTATCCGGATGGCACAACATCAACAGTCGCTGGCTTCCTCGCAGGCCGAGATGATCGGTTCTGCCGTTTGTTTCCAGACCGATATGCAATACTGGAATACGGTAGCCCGTAAAGAAATGGTCGATATTGCATCCGACTTCAAAAACTCTGTTTCTTCTTTGGTTGTCACGATCCGAGAACGGGTGGAAGCCGGCCTGGTCGACCCGCAAGATTTGCTGATGGCCGAAGTGAAGCTTAACGAAGCAGAGTATCAGTTGTTGCAGGCCCGGAGTAATTTTGAAACAGGGCGGATGGCTCTTAACTCCATTATAGGAGAAGATTTACAACAGGCTACTCCTACCGACTCCTGTATCCCGGTAGTATCTTTACAAGACTCTTTATTACATCTGGAAGAATCGAACCGTCCTGAACTTAAGATCGCATACGACAAGATAAAAATAGAGGAAAGCTCCCTGAAACTAAATGATTCACAATATAAACCTCAGCTGTATATCGGTATAGACGGGAGTTATTCATCCCCGGGATATAACTTTCATTCGGATCTGGATCCAAACTACGCTGTTTATGCCAAACTCTCTATCCCTATCTTTGAATGGGGCAAACGGAAAAGCCAGAAAAGAGCTTCGACCCGCCGTATTGAAATGGCTACCGACAATCTGAACAAGGTAACCGATAATATCCGGTTGGAAGTGCAAACAGCACGGGTGGCGCTTCTCCAGGCAATCCAACGGATCGACCTGGCCGGCTCCTCACTCGAAAAAGCCCGGGAGAACGAACTGAAAGCAGTAGAAAGATATGCCGAAGGAAAAGTCTCTATCCTGGAAGTGATAGATGCGCAGACGTATCGCCAGACGGCACAGGTAAACTACGTACAGGCCAAAGTCTCAGCCCAGGGGTATTATTCCGAACTGATAAAATCGCTGAACCTGTACGAATATAAATAGAAACCGCTAACTTAGCGACAGAATAAAGTCCATTCTATGCGCATGAAACTGAAGATATTGCTATACGGCTTCCTGTTCTCCGGATTAGGAACCTTCTCTTATCTGCTTCTGGTGAATTATACTAATCTTTCACCGGAAGTAACAGATGCATTATTTTCGATGAAAGCATTTCTCTTTTTTATTGTCGCTTTTAATATCCTGGGGTATTCCACCCTTTGGTTAAGTTCATGGATCAATGACCAGTATTCGCTGAATATAAAGAAACGGGGAAAGATCATCCTGCTTTATACAGCGGTAATTTTCATGCTGTTCTTGTTGAATTACGGATTGCTGGTTATCGCGAAATTACTCGTAGGGGCGGAATACCCGTATACTTTCCCTAACGGTGGTGTGCGCATACTGATTGTTGTCTGGCTGGTAGAGCTTGTAATACTGGGATTACTGCTTGCGAACAATTCAATACAACATTCTCTGAAACTGGAACAGCAGGCTGCCGAGTTACTGAAAGAGAACAACACGGCGCGCTATACGGCATTACAGAATCAGTTGAATCCGCATTTCCTGTTCAACAGCCTGAATACACTGATCGCGGAAATCCAGTATGATCCCCAGAAAGCAGTCGGTTTCACAAAGAACCTGTCGAATGTGTACCGTTATGTACTTCAATGCCAGAACAAGCCTTTAGTTACATTGGATGAGGAACTGGAGTTTATGACAGCCTACCTTTTCCTGCATGAGGTACGTTTGGGAAACTGTATCCACTGTCACTCGGATATCCCGGCAGACCGTCTGGACAGCATGCTTCCCCCGTTGACATTACAACTCCTGACGGAGAATGTGATCAAGCACAACTCGATAACCATAAACAAGCCGATGAATATAAATATCAGTATTGTTAACGACTATCTGGTAGTGAGCAACTCTATCAATCCTAAAAAAAGAAATGAGCCTTCCGGCATCGGCCTGAAGAATCTCTCGAACAGATGCAAACTGATACTGAACAAAGAAATCAATGTATCCGACGAGAACGGATTATTTACTGTAAAAGTTCCTTTATTATATGAATAAGATAAATGCTGTTATTATAGAAGATGAAGTGCCTGCGGCCCGTTTGCTAAGCTCGATGATCAGAGCCTTGCGACCCGGCTGGGAGATCACATTGTTGCCGGGTAATGTGGAAGAGTCGGTAAAATGGTTCGGGGAACATCCGCATCCGGATATCATATTTCTGGATATACAATTATCGGACGGTGACTCATTCCACTTCATTTCTGAAGCAAAACCAACATCGACCATCATCTTTACGACAGCGTACGATGAATATGCTATCCGTGCATTCAGTGTGAACAGCATCGATTATATCCTGAAGCCTGTCGACGAGAAACGGTTGCTCGAAGCAATCATCAAATATGAGACGCTGACCCATAAAGGGAATACTCAGCCGGAGGATTATCTCGACACCATACTCGAAAGCCTGCAGCGTAAAGAGAAACGTTACCGTTCGCGCTTCCTGATCTATGGGGCCGACAAGTTCTGGACATTACAGGTTTCCGACATCGCTTATTTCTATTCTGAAAACAAAATTACCTTTGCCGTTACGCACACTGGAAAAGAGCATATCGTAGATTTACCTTTGAATAAACTTGAAGAACAACTCAACCCTGACCAGTTTTTCAGGGCAAACCGGCAGGTGCTCTTAAGTATCACCGCCATCATTCATGTAGAACCTTATTTCAACGGCAAGATCGTCATCCGGGTTAAGCCACCGCATAAAACAAAGATTACCGTGAGCGAAGAAAAAATATCATCCTTTAAACTATGGCTTAACTTCTAGTAGACAGTACTGATTATTAATCGATTCACAAATCGACACCAACCAATAAAATCTTCTTTGAAAAAAAATATATTTTTTCTTCATTTCCGACTAGTAGTTAGCTGAAATTATTTCGTCATATTTATAGAACGAGTAATTAAGCAGTATGAACGAACAACTAGATAAATATTTCCTCGGAGAACTTTCTGATGCGGAAAAGGTTCTGCTTTTCGACCGGATAGAGTCTGACCCGGATAGTAAAGCTGAATTTATCCGGATGCAGAATACCGTCACCGTATCGAAACTGGCCGGACAAAGCGAAGACGCCGAATGGAGCGGTAAGAAGATGAAGGAGCTGGAAACACGGATCAACCGCAAGCAAGCCCGTCGCCTTTATCTCAATCTGGCAAAATATGCGGCTGTCATTGCCATCCTGTTGGTAAATGTCTGGTTACTTACCGACAAATTCATTCCGGAAAAGAAAGTACCGCTTTACACGCAAATAAAGGTTCCGACCGGTCAACGTATATATATGACACTTCAGGACGGAACGGAAGCGTGGTTGAGTCCGCGATCAATAATCAGGATACCCAGCGAGTTCAGTAAAGACGAACGTTCAGTAGAGCTGGATGGTGAAGGTTTTTTCTCGGTAACGAAGGATGCGAAACGGCCTTTTATTGTAAAGACACAGGGATATAATATTAAAGTTCTCGGAACGAAGTTCAATGTTTTTGCCTACACAAAGAGCAAGCGTTTTGAGACAAATCTGGTGGAGGGTAGTGTACAAGTGATCAACAACAAGCAGCCGGAAGAGCATATGATCTTGAAACCGAATGAAATGGTGTCTTTAAAGGATGGCGTACTTGTAAAATCGATTGCTGCATTCAATAATGAAGAATACCTGAAAAGTGGAATATTCTATTTCAGCAACAAGAAATTCTCAGAGGTACTAGACTATCTCACTTTATGGTATAAGGTCAAATTTGAAGTGAAAGATTCTGCTCAAATAGACAAGTATGTATCCGGAAAGTTCAGGCAAAGTGATGATATAGAAAGGATACTGAAAGCATTACAAGGGGTGCATCACTTCCGGTATAAAATAGAGAACAATGAAGAAATCAAAATATACTAATATAATATTCATTTAAAAAAAGCGAATGCCTATGAAGTAAACACGATCATTTCCGGAGGAATGGTATAAAAATGGGGCAAGTGTTACCAGCACTTACCCCGGAGTCAATACCTTTCTTTTATGTATCCACAAAAAATCAAAAACAGTATTAACTTTAAAAGTACAAGCAAAGTTATGAAAAAAACTTATTGCTATTATTCAATTGTGCCTTTTATCTTGAATTAAAGCATATAATTCGTATTATGAAAATCGCAACAATTATCACGTTAATCGCAGTCTTCCAAATAAGTGCGACCACTTTGCATTCACAAAATGCCAAAGTAAACATCAGTAAGAGTGATCTGCCGCTCAAAGAGTTCATCCAGGAGATCGAGAAGCAGACGGACTATTTATTTATGTATAGTGAAAAGGAGATCGACATGCAACAACAAGTGCATGTAAACGCTAAGAACAAGCCTGTATCAAAAGTGCTTGAGGAGGCTTTGGCCGACAGTGAAATCAAATATAACTTCAACGAAGGATATATTTCACTGAGTAAAGTCAAGAATGTAACCGTCAGTCAAGAAGGTAGGAAAGTAACCGGTATCGTAAAAGATCCCACAGGCTATCCGGTAATCGGTGCTAATATCATGGTGAAAGGAACCACCAATGGTACTATTACCGATATAGACGGAAAGTTTACTCTGGAAGTACCTGCAAATGCTACTTTGTCAATCTCTTATATCGGTTATCTACCACAAGAGATCGCTACAGGTAATCAGTCAGACTTTTCCATCCTGCTGAAAGAAGATACACAGGCATTGGAAGAAGTAGTAGTTGTCGGTTACGGTCAGCAAAAGAAAGTCAGTATAACCGGTGCTGTCGGTAATATCAAGAGCGACAACATCAACCGTCTGGCCAATAGTACCACAGCTTCTATGCAGGGTGTATCACCGGGTTTAACGATTCTGGACAAAGGAGGATCACCGGGTCGTGCCAGCACTACACTTCGTATCAGAGGTATCACTACTATTAACAACGATAAAAATATTGACCGTAATGAGGCTTTATTGCTGGTAGACGGTGTTGAACAGCGTATCTCCGATATCAACCCGGACGATATTGAAAGTATCTCTATCCTGAAAGATGCTTCTACGACAGCCATCTACGGTTCGCGTGCAGCTAACGGAGTTGTGCTCGTAACAACCAAACGTGGAAAAGAAGGTAAGATCAGAATGGATTTCAATACTTACTGGGGGATCCAAAGTGTGACCAACAAACCGGAGCACATGGAAACAGTCACTTATATGCAGCAGCAGAATTATGCTTTCCAGAATGCCGGACAAGCTCCTCGTTATTCCGACACTTTTATCAAAGAATGGCAGGCTAATCACAAAAGCGATCCTATCACATACCGTAAAGCCAACCAATGGCAGGATGCAGTTTACAGTTCTGCCCTGCAACAGAATTACAGCCTTACCGTAAGCGGTGGTAACGAAAAAGCAAGAGGTTTGATGGCGTTGCGTTATTACGATCAGGACGGTGTTGTTCCAAACTATAAATCCGACATCAAAGAAATCCGCGTAAACACAGACTTTAAACCCTTCGAACGACTGAAGATATCGGCGGATGCCAATTTCAGAAGCAGTTATTCCAAAGCACCTATCGATGCCTACGAATACGATAAAAATGGTGGTGGTATTTTCTACTCCATGTATCATGCCACACAGTTCGTTGTTCCGCAATATCCTGACGGCAGCTACGGATTGGGTAACAAAAATGCCAACCCGCTGATGCTGGCCGAAATGGGCGGAACAGACAAGCAATGGAACAATTTATTCATCGGAAATATTAAGGCTGAATTACAAATTATCGATGGCCTGAAGTTTACAGCCCAGTATGCACAACGTTACGGCTTCAATAAGACCGTTAAATTCGAAAATGCCTATACGGTAGTGGATCATCAATATCTGGACTGGACAGCTACGGCAAAAGACGAGCCTTATAATCCGAGCAGCAACCGCCAGCGTACCAGAAATATTTCGCGTAACAGCATGGACGACAAACGGGAAGATACCAACGAATATACACTCAACCTGTTGTTGAACTACGAAAAGCAGCTAGGTAAACATAACTTACAGGCTCTGGCCGGTTTCTCGCAGATAAAGAATGAATGGACACACAACCAGGCACAACGCTGGGACTTCTATAACAACGATGTTCCTTCCATCAACATGGGTTCCGAAAGCTCTTGGAAAAGCTACGGATACAACAATGAGTTCGCCCTGCGCTCTTATTTCGGTCGTCTGAACTATAATTACGACAACCGTTACCTGCTCGAAGCGAATCTGCGTTATGACGGTACATCCCGTTTCACCGGAGATAATCAATACGGAACATTCCCCTCCTTCTCCGCCGGTTGGCGCATCTCCAACGAAGCATTCTGGAGCGATGAATTGCGTAATATCGTTTCTGACTTGAAACTGAGAGCTTCCTGGGGTAAAACCGGTAACCAGACTGCCGATCTATATGCCTTCTACGAAAGTTATACCTCTACCTCTTATAATTTTGGCGGTAACCTGGTACAAGGCTATATGCAGAAGGAACTTGCCAACAAAGACCTGAAATGGGAAACAAGTACACAAACCGACGTCGGTATCGATGCTGGCTTCCTTAACAACCGCCTGACGCTTACAGCCGACTATTATTATAAGAAAACAGACGGTATCCTGGTGAAACTACCGATCTCCGGAACTATCGGCCTCGATGCTCCGGTACAAAATGCTGCCGTTGTCGACAATAAAGGTTTCGAGTTGGCTCTCGACTGGAAAGATAATATCGGTGATTTCTATTATGGCGTCAACTTCAACATATCCAACAACTGGAACAAGGTGATCAGCCTGGGTGGTGCAAATCCGACCCTCGACGGAGGAACAGCCGACGTTATAACAACTGTCCGGGAAGGTTATCCGATCAACTCTTACTGGGGTTACCAGACAGACGGATTCCTGACACAGGAAGATCTCGATAGTAATTATCCTGTTTACGATAGTAGAATGACATTGGGTGATGTTAAATACGTAGACCGCAACAAGGATGGCAAGATTGATGCAGAAGATATGACCGTGATCGGTAACGAGTTCCCGCGCTACCCGTTCGCCTTCTCTGCCAACTTTGCTTATAAAGGTTTCGACTTCTCCTTCATGTTCCAGGGAGTGATGGATGCCCAGACCCGCGTATCAGGAGCATTGGCTGAAGGTGGTAACTTCGAAGGCTTCACCCTCGATATATTCAAGGATTACTGGACACCGGAGAATACGAATGCTCGTTTCCCCCGTCCACGTAAGAGTGTGGATTACAACTCTATGATGTCTGACTTCTGGGTAATAGATGCCGGTTACATCCGTCTGAAAAATGTACAGTTAGGCTATACGCTCCCGAAGACATTGAGCCAGAAAGCTTACCTCGACAAAGCACGTATTTACCTGGCCGGAAGCAATCTGCTGACGTTCTCGCCGCTCAAGGAATGGGGACTGGACCCGGAATTCGTATCAGGACGTTTTCTGTATTATCCTCAGACTTCGGTATATACAATCGGAGTTAACTTGACATTCTAAATACTATTAATATTGAAATATAATTCATTATGAAGAAGATTTTTATATATCTAGCCTTACCATGTATCGTATTCGGATGCGACGTACTCGATACGATACCGACCGACCGTATTTCTTCTGAAATATTCTGGAAAACCGACAAGGATGCCGAATATGCATCTAACGCCATCTATCGTTTCCTGGAAGACCACGGTACTTTACTGAGCCGTGACGAGATGTCGGATATTGCACGTGCCACTTTCGAAACCTCAGACGAAACAAAGATAGAAGCCAGTATCGCAGACCCGCAAACCAACCTTTTCCAGAATACCTGGAATGATCTGTACAAAGGTATCCGCCGTTGTAACGACTATATGGCCAACGTCGACAAGATAACTCCTGAAAACGAATCCAAAGTAAATACCTATACGGCTGAAGTTCGTACCCTACGTTGCTATTTCTACTCCCGTCTGGTAGCTTATTTTGGTGATCTTCCCCTGATTACTACACCGATCGGCATCAGTGAGTCGAAAGAACTGACACGGACTCCTGTCTCTGAAATATACGATTTCATCTATAAGGAACTGACAGAAGCAGCCAATGATCTGCCGGTAAAAGCCAGCGAAACAGGCCGTGTAACCAAAGGGGCGGCTCTCGGTATACTGGCACGCACCATGTTGTTTGCTGCAGGCAATGTAACGGGTACGGACAACCAGGCTACATTATACTATCAACGGGCTAAAGAAGCCGCTGATGCAGTAATCGCCTCCGGAACTTATTCATTACTGCCTACTTATAAAGAATTATTTACGTACGAGAATGAAAACAATCAGGAGGTTATTTTCGACAAACAATTCATGAAGGATGTATACTCCAACTCGGTTATGAATAATTTCGGAGCCGTATCATTAGGTAACAACGGTTCAATGATGTCGCCTACTGCCGTACTTGTCGATGAATATGAAACGACTAACGGGAAGAAGATCACGGAAGACAGTTCTTACGATCCTACGAATCCTTACGAAGGTCGTGACCCGCGCCTCAGTTACACACTGTATGTACCGGGCGACGAACTGCCTAACGGAACGATATACGATTCCCGTCCGGGATGGAGTACTACAGGCGATGTGATCGGAGCCAGTTACCAGGTTTCCAAGACCGGATTACTTCCGAAGAAATATATCAATGCGGAAGATATCGGCCAGAGTAACCGAACCAACTGTGGTATCAACCTGATCATCATGCGTTATGCGGAAATCCTGCTGACTGCAGCTGAAGCCCGTATCGAACTGAACACAGAAACGGATCTGGCCTTGCAATATATCAACCAGGTTCGCCAGCGTCCGGATGTAAACATGCCGGTATTATCAGGTATCACCTCGCAGGCTGCCCTACGCGAAGTCGTACGGCATGAAAGAACAGTTGAACTTGCATTGGAAGGACACCGTTTCTTTGACATCCGTCGCTGGAAAATTGCTGAAGATGTATGCAATATGGATCAGATCGAAGGTATGCGTTATGTAGATAAAGAAACAGGAAAACTTGTAACGGTTACCACCGACTATAAGAAGAAGTTCACATCCAGAGATTATCTGTGGCCTGTTCCATACAACGAAAGACAATTAAATAATAATCTAACCCAAAATAATGGCTGGAATTGATCATGAAAACAGTTGTATTTAAAACATTACCCATTGCAGCGTTCGCCTTTTCGGCCAGCGCGTGCAATGCACAGGAAAATAACAAAGAAAGTAAACCCAATATCCTGGTGATCCTGGCGGATGATATGGGATTCTCCGACCTTGGGTGTTATGGTGGAGAGATCCATACCCCCAACCTGGATAAGCTGGCAGCAGAAGGGCTTCGCTTCACCCATTTTTATAATACAAGCCGGAGCTGTCCGACCCGTGCATCGTTGTTGACAGGGCTTTACCAGCATCAGGCAGGTAT
>ERZ856578.228-NODE-228-length-114762-cov-15.178646_pt1 | contig 114762 bp, 102 predicted proteins | sample MGYA00514384_ERZ856578 | MGnify/ENA primary metagenome ERZ856578 (study PRJEB29103, sample SAMN06111958) | human gut metagenome | biome: human gut; feature: ankylosing spondylitis patient; material: healthy_person | host: Homo sapiens | place: China:Hangzhou... | reverse complement strand
TTTACACCCAGTAATTCCGGACAACGCTTGCCACCTACGTATTACCGCGGCTGCTGGCACGTAGTTAGCCGTGGCTTCCTCCTCGGGTACCGTCTCGTTTCGTCCCCGAAGACAGAGGTTTACAATCCAGAGGACCGTCTTCCCTCACGCGGCGTCGCTGCATCAGGGTTTCCCCCATTGTGCAATATCCCCCACTGCTGCCTCCCGTAGGAGTCTGGGCCGTGTCTCAGTCCCAATGTGGCCGTTCGACCTCTCAGTCCGGCTACCGATCGTCGACTTGGTAGGCCGTTACCCCACCAACTATCTAATCGGACGCGAGCCCATCTATCAGCGATAAAATCTTTGATAACAGAACCATGCGGTTCCGCTATGTCATGCGGTATTAGCGATCGTTTCCAATCGTTATCCCCCTCTGATAGGCAGGTTGCTCACGTGTTACTCACCCGTCCGCCACTAAGTTTACAAGCTTCCATCCGAAAACTTCCGCCTGTAATCTCCGTTCGACTTGCATGTGTTAGGCGCGCCGCCAGCGTTCGTCCTGAGCCAGGATCAAACTCTTAATAAATAGTATTCACACTACCTATTAAGGTAATTATGATCGTTCAATCCATAACCCAAGCTCTCGCTTGCGTTATTACTTGTGTTTTTAAGAGTACATTCTCTTAAGAATTTACAAGGACTCTCCATTGACCTCTCGGTCAATTTCAAGTGAATGCTGTTCAATTTTCAAGGTGCGGCTTGCTGTCTTACCCGACAGCTTTTATATCATACCACAGCGAAAAGCCGGTGTCAATCACTTTTTTACGGTTTTCTTTTCTTTTTTTGCTATTGAAAAGCCCCCTTTATAATGGTATATTTGTGGTGGTTTTAACAATCTGTTTCTTTCATTAAAAAGGAGGAACCAATGATGTATGATGTTGCTGTCATCGGCTGCGGGATAGTGGGCGCCGCTGCTGCCTACGAGCTGAGCCGGTACAACTGCCGCGTGCTGGTGCTGGAGGCCAAAAATGATGTGGCCAATGTGACCACCAAAGCCAACAGCGCCATTCTGCACGCGGGATATGACCCCACCCCCGGCACCCTGATGGCTGAGACCAATGTGCGCGGCGTGGCGCTGGCCAAGGAGTTGTGTGAAAAGCTGGATGTGGAGCGGGAGGAGATCGGCTCGCTGGTACTGGCCTTTAGCGAAGAGGACGAGCGCCACCTGGAGAAGCTGTACCAGCAGGGCCTTGCCAATGGTGTGCCCGGCATTGAGCTGCTGACCGCTGATGAAGTGCACGCATTGGAGCCAAATGTGAGCGACAAAGTGACCGCCGCGCTGTACGCCCCCACCGCCGCCATCGTAAGCCCGTGGGAATACGCGCTGGCGCTGGCCGAGACCGCCGTGGTGAACGGCTGCGAGCTGCGGCTTTCCGCCCCCGTTACCGGCATAGACCGCGCCGGGGAGGGCTACCGCCTGCATACCCCCAAGGGGAATTTTGAGGCACGCTATATTATAAATGCCGCCGGGCTGCACTGCGATAAGGTGCACGAGATGGCGGGCGGCGCCGGCTTTACCGTGCAGGGCGTACGGGGCGAATATTATATAATGGATAAATCGCAGGGACATGTGGTGGAGCATGTCATTTTCCAATGTCCCAATGAAAGGGGCAAGGGCGTACTAGTCTCCCCCACCGTTCACGGGAATTTGATCGTTGGGCCCAGCGCCGATGCTGTGGAGGATGTGGAAAGCGTGGCCAATACCGCCTTTGGGCTGGTGGAGGTGCGCACCGCGGCTGCCCGCAGCGTGCCGGATCTCAATTACCGGGAGAGCATCCGCAATTTTTCCGGGGTACGCTGCTATACCCAGCAGGAGGATTTTATTATAGAGGAATCCAAACAGGCGCCTGGCTTTATCAATCTGGCCGGGATCCGTTCCCCGGGACTTTCCGCCGCGCCTGCCATAGCGGAAAAGGCGGTGGAGCTGCTGCGTGGCTGTGGCCTGGAAACCGTAGAAAAAGAGCACTTTACCGATACCCGCAAGCGCACAGTGTTCCGGCACCTTTCCCCCAAGGAAAAGGCTGCTCTCATTAAGGAAAATCCTCTGTACGGCCGGGTCATCTGCCGGTGCGAGACTGTTACCGAAGGGGAGATCGTGGAGGCGCTGCACCGGCCCATCGTTCCCACCTCTATCGATGCCATCAAGCGCCGCTGCAATGCCGGCATGGGCCGCTGTCAGGGCGGCTTCTGCGGGCCGCGTGTGCACGAGATCATTGCCCGGGAGCTGGGCCTCCCAAAAGAGCAGGTGCTGATGGATGAGGAAGGCAGCTGGCTGCTGTGCGGCGAGACCAAGACCGGCTCCAAAGCCGAAAAAGGAGGCGACGCCCAATGAAAAAATACGATGTCATTGTCATCGGCGGCGGACCCGCCGGCTTGGCTGCCGCCTGCGCCGCCTGCGAAAAGGGCGCCAAGAAAGTCCTGGTCATCGAGCGGGACAAAGAGCTGGGCGGCATCCTCAATCAGTGTATCCACAATGGGTTTGGCCTGCACCGCTTTAAGGAGGAGCTGACCGGTCCCGAATACGCCGGGCGCTTTATTCAGCTGCTGCGGCAAACCAAGGCGGAAGTGATGCTGGATACCATGGTGGTGGAGATCACCGCCGACCGCCGGGTCTGCTGCATCAATACCGTGGATGGCTACCAGGAGCTGAAGGCCGGGGCTGTGGTGCTGGCCATGGGCTGCCGGGAGCGCACCCGCGGAGCCATTGCCATTCCGGGCGACCGGCCTGCCGGTATTTTTACCGCAGGCGCGGCACAGCGCTATGTCAATATGGAAGGCTACATGGTCGGCCGCCGGGTGGTCATTCTCGGCTCCGGCGATATCGGCCTTATTATGGCGCGCCGCATGACGCTGGAGGGTGCCAAGGTGCTGGCCTGCGTGGAGCTCTGCCCCTATTCCAACGGCCTGAACCGCAATATCGTCCAGTGCCTGAATGACTACAATATCCCCCTGTATCTTTCCCACACCATTACAGATATCAAGGGCCGGGAGCGTGTCGAGCAGGTGGTTATCAGCCAGGTAGATGAGGCCCGCCGGCCCATCGCCGGCACCGAGCAGACCTTTGACTGCGATACCGTGCTGCTTTCAGTCGGGCTTATCCCGGAAAATGAGCTGACCCGCGGCGCCGGCATCCCCATGGATCGCCGCACCAACGGCGCTATCGTATATGAAAACATGGAGACCATGGCGCCCGGCATCTTTGCCTGCGGCAATGTGGTGCATGTGCATGACCTGGTGGATTTCGTTTCGGCCGAAAGTGAAAAGGCCGGAGCCGCCGCGGCCCGCTACGCCCTGGGCGAAGAGATCGGCGGCCGGTGCATCGAGCTGAAAAACGGCAATGCCGTCAACTATACCGTGCCCCAGCACATCCGGGTAGAGGGCGTGGATAAGCTGTGCGAAGTATTTTTCCGGGTGAATAATGTCTACCGGGATCGTGTCATCACCGTGACCGATGAGGCTGGCACACTGCTTTGCCGCTTCCCGCGGGAACACATGGCCCCCGGCGAGATGGAAAAGATCGCGCTGCCCCGCCCCCTGCTGGAAAAGGCCGTAGGGAGCGTCACCATCTCTGTGATAGCAAAGGAGGAGGCTAACCGATGAAACAGGAGCTTATCTGCATCGTGTGCCCCAAGGGCTGCCACCTGACCGCCGAGCAGACGGCCGAGGGCTGGCAGATCGCGGGCTATGGCTGCCCGCGCGGGCAGCAGTACGGCGTGGCGGAGATGACCAACCCCACCCGGGTGGTCACCTCCACGGTCAGGATCACTGGGGGCATTCACCCCCGCCTGCCGGTAAAAACCGACGGCGCCCTGCCCCGTTCTCTGGTGCGGGATGCCGTGCGGATGCTGGATACGGTGGAAGTGACCGCTCCGGTGGCCTGCGGACAGGTCATCCTAGCCGATATCGGCGGGACGGGCATCAACTTTGTGGCCAGCCGGGATATGTAAACAATTCACAAACGGGGAGGAGCCGATCCTTCCCGTTTTTGTTATAATTTTGTCATGCGCACTAAGATTTCGTTAATATAAATAAAATAGTAGCCGCCGATTTGTCGCCGAAAAGTCTTATGATAATTTTGCTATGAATTTTTCCCTAAATTAAATAGATTAGGTATTGCACTTCCAATAGAAAATGTACTATAATACCAAGGTAAGCGTTAAATGGGAGCATAACGGATTGTGCTCGGCGTATTCCGTTTATCCCCGCCGCGTCATTCCTATTCTGTATTAAACTGATGCAGGAAACTAAAACCGCAGGAGGGATTGCCATGAAAAAAACCGTAAAGTTCACCGAGACTGTGCTGCGCGATGCCAACCAGTCCCTGATCGCGACCCGTATGGCGTTTGATGAGTTCGAGCCGATCCTGAGCGAGCTGGATAACGCAGGGTATTATTCGCTGGAGTGCTGGGGCGGCGCCACCTTTGATAGCTGCCTGCGCTACCTCAACGAAGACCCCTGGGAGCGGCTGCGCAAGATAAAGAAGGCTTGCCCCAAGACCCCGCTGCAGATGCTGCTGCGCGGCCAGAACCTGCTGGGCTACAAGCACTACCCCGATGATGTGGTGCGCATGTTCGTCCGCAAATCGGTGGAAAACGGCATTGATATCATCCGCATCTTCGATGCTCTCAACGATATCCGCAATATTGAAGTGGCCGTGGATGAGACCCTAAAGTGTGGCGCGCATGCCTCCGGCTGCATCTGCTACACCATCAGCCCCATTCATAACCTGGAAAGCTATGTGAAGCTGGCCAAGGAGATCGAGGCGCTGGGCGTTCAATCCATCTGCGTCAAGGATATGGCCGGCATTATGAGCCCGAAGGAGGCCTATGACCTCGTGACCGCGCTCAAGAAAGAGATCAAGGTTCCCATCGTCATCCATACCCACAATACCACGGGTCTGGGCCCCATGACGCTGATGAAGGCTGTGGAAGCCGGCGCCGATGTTATCGATACCGCTGTTTCCTGCTTCTCCGGCGGCACCAGCCAGCCCCCCACGGAGACCCTTGTTTACGCCCTGCGTGAAATGGGCTACGAGATCTCCGTCAAGGATGATGTGGTAAAGAAGATCAATGACTTCTTTAAGCCCATCCGGGCCAAGTACCTGGCCAACGGCCTCTTGAACCCCGTGGTCATGGGCAATGCCACCGATGCCCTCATTTATCAGGTGCCGGGCGGCATGCTCTCCAACCTGGTGGCCCAGCTTACCGCGCAGAAGGCGCTGGACAAGCTGGATGCCGTTTTGCTGGAAGTACCGAAGGTACGCAAAGATCTTGGTTATCCTCCGCTCGTTACGCCCATGAGCCAGATGGTCGGTGTTCAGGCCACGGTAAATGTGCTGACCGGCGGACGCTATAAGAATGTTTCCAAAGAGATCAAAGCCTATGTCAAAGGCGAGTATGGCCGCGCTCCGGGCAAGATAGACCCCGAAGTACAGAAGCTGGTGCTGGGTGACGAAAAACCCATTACCCAGCGCTACGCCGACCTGCTGGAGCCCGGCTTTGAGAAAGCCAAGCGGGAGCTGGGAGAGCGTGCCCACAGCGATGAGGATGTTCTTTCCTACATTGCGTTCCCCGCGCAGGCGGAGGCTTACTTTGAGAAGCGTGACCGCAAAGAGGACGATAACGAAATTCACTTTTCTATCCGTGAGGTAAAATAACACAAGAAGGAGGTAAAGACTGATGTTAGTACAAATGTTGACTGAGCGCGTAGCCAACGGCGGCAGCTACAACCTGACCTTTGGCGAGTCGCTCACTATGGCTGGTATCGGTATGCTGGTCGTATTCATGGAGCTGATCATTCTGGCTCTTATCATCATGCTGATGGGCAAGGTCGTGTCTTCCATTGCTGGAAAAAAAGGTAACGCGGCACCCGCTGCCAAAGCCGCTCCCGCTGCTGCACCCGTAAAGGCTGCTGCACCGGCGGCTGCCGTGCGTACCCTCGTTGCCGGCTACAATGTTCTGAAGCCTGTTCTGGCCCTGTGCGGCGTGGATGAGCCCACCGCTGCCATGGTCATGGCGATCACCGCTGATAAGCTGGGAGCTCAGCCCTCTGAGCTGTCTTTCCGTGCGATCCGCGCTATCGAGCTGCCTGAGAATCTGGGCGGTCTGAAGCCCGAGGAGGCTGCTGAGCTGGTTTCCAAGTGCGCCACCGAAAACGGCTTTACGCTGGATACCGTCACCATCAAATCCATCAAAGCTTGCTAATTTTTAGAGGAGGAAAAACCAAATGGCCAAGTATGTTGTTACTCTCAACGGCAAGAACTATGAAGTAGAAGTTGAGAAGAATACTGCTAAGATCACCAATACCACCGCGGCTGCCGCTCCTGCTGCTGCCCCCGCTCCCAAGGCTGCTCCTGCTCCCGCACCTGTAGCCGCTCCCGCCCCCGCTGCTGCCCCCGCTCCCGTAGCGGCTGCTCCCGCCGGCGGCGCCAATGTAACCGCCCCCATGCCCGGCACTGTACTTAATGTGGTCGCTCCTGTTGGCACCGCTGTAAAGGCCGGCGATGTCATTCTGATTCTGGAGGCTATGAAGATGGAAAACGATATCGTTGCTCCCTGCGATGGTACCGTTGCTTCCGTCGCTGCCAAGGGCACTTCTGTTAACACCGATGATGTTCTTGCTACTCTTTCTTGATAGAGGGAGGATATACTAAATGGACTTTTTAGGAATTCTCAGCGAGACCTTTGCTCGCTCCGGCTTTGCTAATCTCAGCTGGCAGCAGGGCGTCATGCTGCTCATTTCCTTTGTGCTGCTGTACTGCGCCATTGTAAAGGGTTTTGAGCCGCTGCTGCTGCTGCCCATCGCTTTTGGTATGATGCTGGCCAACCTGCCTGATACCGGTATTATGACCGATGCCACCGAAGCCGCCACCCTTGCGGTAAAGAATGCTTCGGCCGCACTGGCCGCCGATCCTACCAATCCAACGCTTGTCTCGGAACTGGCTGCTGCCCAGTCCCAGCTGGCCAATGTTCACTGGTATGATTCCGGCGTTCTGCGTATCATCCACCGCGGCGTTAAGTCTTCCATCTTCCCCTGCCTCATCTTCATGGGCGTAGGCGCGATGACCGACTTTGGCCCGCTGCTGGCCAACCCCATCTCCCTGCTGCTCGGCGCTGCCGCTCAGCTGGGTATCTACATTGCCTTCATCTTCGCCAATGCCATCACCGTCGGCGGCGAGCACCTGTTCACGGCTGCTCAGGCTGCTTCCATCGGTATCATCGGCGGCGCGGATGGTCCTACCGCTATCTTTGTTACCAATAAGCTGGCTCCCGAGCTGCTCTCTGCCATCGCAGTAGCTGCCTACTCCTACATGGCTCTGATCCCGCTCATCCAGCCCCCCATCATGAAGGCTCTTACCACCAAGAAAGAGCGCGTCATCAAGATGGGCCAGCTGCGCAAGGTTTCCAAGGCGGAGAAGGTCATCTTCCCCATTGTTGTTTCCTGCGTTGTTATCATGCTCATCCCCGATACCGCTTCTCTGATCGGCTGCCTGATGCTGGGTAACCTGTTCCGTGAGGCCGGCTGCGTCGAGCGTCTTTCCGACACCGCGCAGAACGCTCTCTGCAACATCGTTACCATCATGCTGGGTACCACCGTTGGCGCTACCGCCGATGGTCAGACCTTCCTTTCCCTGCAGACCATTGGTATCGTCGTAATGGGTCTGGCTGCCTTCTGCTTCTCCACCGCTGGTGGTGTACTGCTGGGCAAGCTGCTGTGCCTCGTTACCGGCGGCAAGATCAATCCTCTGATCGGTTCTGCCGGCGTTTCCGCCGTTCCTATGGCTGCCCGTGTATCTCAGGTCGAGGGTCGTAAGTACAACCCCACCAACTTCCTGCTGATGCACGCCATGGGCCCCAATGTAGCCGGTGTTATCGGTTCCGCTGTAGCCGCTGGCTTCCTGCTGCTCATGTTCAAGGCTTGATTCCTGCCATAAGCTAACTTAAAAAGCCGTCCCTGCAAAGGGGCGGCTTTTCCTTTATCCCATTTAGCCAGGCGGGCGCCCCTGCGCTTCTCAGGGCTGCCCCTCCGCTTTGCTGTGGGCAGCCCTTGCCCGCTCCGGAGCGCCCGCCTTCTCACATCAGTAGTTTTCCGCCCGGCGCTGGAAGTACGCCTGTGGATGGCTGCACACCGGGCAAACCTGCGGCGCTGTCTTTCCCACAGCGATATGCCCACAGTTGCGGCAGATCCAAACAGTGGTCTCCTCCCCACTTTGGAATACTCCCCCCTCCCGGACGGAGCGCTCCAGCGTTAGGAATCGCTGCTCATGGCTCTTTTCTATGGCCGCCACCCCGCTAAATAGCCGCGCGATGTTTGCAAAGCCCTCCTCTTCGGCCGTTTTGGCAAAATCGGCATACATTTCCGCCCACTCAAAGTGCTCTCCTTCCGCGGCGTTTTTCAAGTTCTCCTCTGTGGAGCCTATTCCGTCATTCAGTAGCTTGAACCAGATCTTCGCGTGCTGTTCCTCATTAAGCGCCGTAATGCGGAAGATCTCCGCGATTTGGTTCATGCCGTCCTCCTCGGCCTTTTTGGCGTAGTAGGTGTACTTGTTCCTTGCCTGTGATTCTCCCGCAAAGGCTGTCCTGAGATTTTCCTCGGTGCGGGTGCCGCACAGCTTTTCCATCATGCTTTCCATTATAAAAACCTCCTGCCGTAAGATACTCACATCTTTGGCAGGAGGCTTCCTTTTATTCAACTTTTCAAAATAGCGACACGCTTACCGGGCATCGCGGTTCTGCTCTCCTCGGGGCTCCCTCCGGTTGCCCCTCGCACGCGCCGCCGCGCCGCCCGCCTTTTTTGCGGACTTTTCCTTAGTATTCCCGCAGCAGTGCTACCACCTTGCCCAGGATCAGCACCGAATCCACAATAATGGGCTCCATGGTGCTGTTTTCCGGCTGCAGGCGGTAATGCCCGTTTTCCTTGTAGAAGCGCTTGACGGTGGCTTCGTCCTCCACCAGCGCCACCACGATCTCCCCATTCTGGGCCGCGGGCGTGCGGTGCACGATAATAATATCCCCACTGAGGATCCCCGCCTCGATCATGGACTCGCCGCGGACCCGCAGCGCAAACAGCTCATTGGCGGGGTAACGGCCGCCCTGGTAGGGCACATAACCCTCAATGTCCTCCACCGCCAGAATAGGCTGGCCGGCGGTGACCACGCCCAGCAGCGGCACCTTGGCGCTCTGCTGCTGCGGCAGGGATATAGCACGGTTCATCTTATCGCCCTTTTCGATGTACCCGGCGGCGGCAAGCTCCGTCAGATACTTGTGGACGGTCGAGGTGGATTTGATCTGCAAAGCAGCACCGATCTCCCGCACCGTGGGCGGAATGCTGCTCTCTCTCTGGGTCAGATACTCCAGCACCTGGCGGGCTTTTTGGCTGATTTCCTGCATAGCACGGCCTCCCTTATCTGTTTCTAAAAGTAGTATAGCACATATGTTCTTAAATTGCAAACATTTGTTTTATCAAAATAAGAAGAAATTTTTTCCTCCCTGCGGATAAGAAAAAACGGCAGCTCTCACTGCCATTTTCTCATAATATCCCGCAGGAAGGGGATCATCAGCACGGCATCCGCCGCCATCCAGGCCGCGGGGTCCGCCGCGCATAGCGCGTAGAAGGAAATCGCCGGGGCCGCCGCTGTTACCTCCCCGCCCGCAAAGGCCGCCGGCAGCAGCAGGCACACCGCCACCCGGGCCAGAAGCTCCGCGGTACCTGCCCCCAGGATAAACCGCGAAAGCCCGATGCCCTGCACACAGTTGCGCACCACAAAGATGAACCCCAAAAAGAGATACATCGCCAGATCCACATATAGATAGGTGTTGCCATAGCGCATCGTTTCGGCCGTCACCTTATCGACGCTTAGGAAGATGCGCAGGTAGCTGCCGCCAAAGGAAAGCCCCAGCCCAATCGCAATGGAGATGCCCGCCAGGATGGATACCATCGCCAGCGCCTGCAGCGTTCCCTTTTTGATGCGCTCCGGCTGCCCGGCGCCCATGTTCTGGGCCGTATAGCTGGTCATGGCCGCGCCCAGGCCGTTCATCGGGGTCATCAGCAGATTGTTCAGCTTATTCGCCGCGCCAAAGCCATTCTGCGCCGCGTTGGAGATCATCTCCCCCTCCAGGATATCGAACTTCACCACCACGCTCTGCATCACGATAATACCGATAGCCAGTACCGAAAACTGCAGTCCCAGCGGGATACCCTGCCCCAGGTGCCGGCGCATATCCCCCAGCGTCACCTGCCAGTCCTCCCTGTGGAGCCGCAGCTTGGGGTACTTTATAAACGCGTAAAGAAAGCACCCCACCGTACTGATAAGCTGTGCCGCCACCGTGGCAATGGCCGCCCCGGCAACACCCCAATGGAAGGACACAATGAACAAAAGGTCCAGCCCGATATTGAGGATGGTGGAAAACAGCAGGAACAAAAGCGGCGTTACCGAATCCCCCATGCTGCGCAAAAAGGAGCAGATAAAATTATAGAAAAGCTGCGCCCCGATGCCCGCAAAGATGATAGCGCAGTAGGTATGGGCCGCGCGGTACACCTCTGGACTTTCCGGCGTCACATTGATCCACGCCAGCATCGGCTTCAAGAGCAGCAGTGCCAGCCCGGTCAGCAGCACCGTCAGCGCCGCCGAAAGCAGGATCTGCGCTGCCAGCGAGCGCCGTACCCCGGCTTCATGGTGGGCGCCCACCTCCGCGGCCGTCACCACGCAAAAACCCGCGCTGACGCCAAACGCGAACTGCAAAAAGATAAAGATGATGGAGGTGGTATCATTCACCCCGGCCACCTCACCGGCCGTCAGCGTCTGCCCCACTATGGCCGCATCGCTGATGGTATACACCTGCTGCAGCAGGTAACTGATGATAATGGGCAGCACAAAGGCCAGGATCGTCTTCCAGGGGGTGCCCTCTGTCAGGTCCCGCGGCTGAAAAAGCCCCCGCAGGGAAAATTGGGCTGTTTTCTCATTCATATTCTTCACTCCACAGGCCGTTCCCCGGCCTTTCGCATTTTTATTCCTCTAACAAATTAGTCATTATAATCACGCCGCGGCCCGCTGTCAATCCTTGTTTTTCATATATTTTGCTGCAAAGTGATCGCCACATTTTAGTCAAAGCGCCATTTTCCTTTGTGAAATCTCTCCGAATAGCCTTGTTCACGATTTTGTGTTAAATTTCCCAAAAAAGTTTCATTTATTGTTCATAAACGCTTTACAACTTTTCCTTTGCGATGCTCTATAATAAAATCACAGCAAGGGAACAAAAACCCTTAGCTGACCTCCTCAAAAACCCTCAGATTACAGTCAACACATTAACCTCTCTCTTACCTCTATCACACAATTGTCACAAGCACAGAAAAACCGCCGCAGTAATGCGGCGGTTTTTCTGCTTCTTTTATTTCTTTTACCGGAACCAGATAAGATACACGGCCAGCGCCGCCTGTACCGCCATAATGGCCGGCACGCCCCAGCGGAACAGCTTGTGCAGCGTCTTGTGGTGGAATACCCGCATCCCGCAGAACACTCCCACCGAGCCGCCCAAAGCGGCTGTCAGCATCAGCGTCCGCTCCCGGATGCGCCAACGCTCATGCTTCGCTTTATATTTATCGATTCCCATCATAGCAAAGCCCGCCAAATTGGCGATAATAAGATAGCACACCAGCCAGCATACCGGCTCCTTTATCCATTCGCTCCACGGCATATTCCCGCCTCCCTTGCGTTTCTTGGCCCATTATACACCCTTTTCCTTTGGCACACCAGTCCCTCACTGTGGTTTGACAAGCTCCCTCTCATTGATGTAAAATAGATATAGCATATTATAATACTTGTAATATAGTCATTCGGCATTTCTCGGGAAAGGCGGTGCGGCATGAAAAAAATATTGCGCTTCCTCATCAGCAGGGTGTTCTGGTTCTCTCTGCTCATCGTGGTCCAAATCGGCATCTTCGCCGTTATCCTGTTCAATATCAGCAGCTACTCCACCTATCTTTACGCCGCCTTTGTGCTGTTCAGCCTTATCATTGTCATCTGGCTGGTCGCCAAGGATGATAACCCCTCCTACAAGATCACCTGGATCATCCTCATCATGACGCTGCCGGTGGTGGGCTGGTTCTTCTACCTCAAGTTCGGCAATAAAACACTGCCCCACCGCTACTGGGAGAAGATCGCCGCCAATGAAGCGGCCCACCCGGCGCTCTTTACCGCTGAGGAAGGCGACACTGCCGCCCTGCTGGAGCAATACCCCCACCGCCGCGTCCTCACCGATTATATCCGCAATATCTCCGGTTTCCCGGTCTATGGCGGCACCCAGGTGGAATATGCCCCCCTGGGCGAGGATTTCTTCCGCCAGCTGATGCGGGAGCTGCCCAAGGCCAAGAAATTCATCTTCCTCGAGTATTTCATCCTCGAAAAAGGCCTGATGTGGGATTCCGTCCTGGAAATTCTGCGGGAGCGGGCCGCCGCCGGGGTGGAGGTCTGCGTCATCTACGATGACTTCGGCTGCATTCAGCGGCTTTCCGCCAGCTATCCCAAGGAACTGGCCGGCTTCAATATCAAGGCTGTTCCGTATAACCCCATGCGTCCCAGCATGGATCCCAGCCTTAATTACCGCGACCACCGCAAGATCTGTGTCATCGATGGCCAGGTGGGCTTCACCGGCGGCATCAATCTGGCCGATGAATACATCAACAAGGTGGAGCGTTTCGGCCACTGGAAGGATACCTCCGTGCTGCTGCGTGGCGCCGCGGTGCGCAGCCTTACCCGTATGTTCCTCCAGCAGTGGACCTTGAACGCCGGCAGCGATACCCTCGATCGTCCCGAGGAAGAATACCTCACCGCGCGGGCGCTCCCGGCGCAGGGCTATGTGCAGCCCTACCCCGATTCCCCCCTGGATCACTTTAATGTGGCGGAGAATGCCTATCTGCACCTCATCCAGCGGGCGGACCATTATGTCTATATCACCACACCCTACCTCATCCTGGATAATGAATTTGTCACCACCCTGAAAACCGCGGCGGAAAGCGGCGTGGATGTCCGCATCATCACCCCCTCCCACCCGGATAAATGGTATGTCCACATGGTCAGCCGCTCCTATTACCAGACCCTCATCCAAAGCGGCGTCAAGATCTACGAATATCAGCCCGGCTTCATCCACGCCAAAATGTGCCTGTGCGATGACGAGGCAGCCATGGTGGGCACCGCCAACCTGGATTACCGCAGCCTGTACCTCCACTACGAAAACGCCGTGCTGCTGTACCATACCCCCGTCCTTGCCGAGATCAAAAAGGACATCGAAGAGACCCTGGAAAAAAGCCGCCTCATCACCATTGAGGAGCTCCGCAGCAAACTGCGCGGCACCAGTGCCCTGTGCGCCCTGCTTAAGCTGCTGGCCCCCCTCATGTAATCCCCGGCGGCACGGCTGCGCTGTCTCTCGGGCCGCCGCCCCTGCGGGGCGGGACGGCCATCCCCCGCTTCGCCGCGCCGCCTGGCCCCATCCCCTTTTACAAACTGCAAAAAAGAGCCCCCTCGCAGGGGCTCTTGCTTTTGCCGTCTATTCATTTTACAGCTCCGCTATGCCGTCGTTACCCTCCTCCGGGGCCTCCTCCGCCGGCGCGGTGAACGGCTCCTCGGCAGGGGCCGGAGCCTCCATTCCCTGCTCCTCACGGGCCTTGTGGTAATCCTCCGGCGCCACATCATCAATGATGAGCTGATCCGGGTCGGAAACATCCAGCTTCTTCTGCCCCAGCAGATAGTCCTCAAAAAGATACCGGGCCATCATGGTGTCGGCCACCGCCACATAGGGGATGACATACAGAAGCGGGAGCACCAGGCAGCACAGCAGGTACCACGGCAGGAAGGAAAGGTAAAATCCTACGATCTGCCAGCGGCGGCCGCGGGTCAGCGCTACCGAAAGCCTTGTCGCCTCTTTTACGGTGTAGTAGTACCGGTCGCACAGCAGCAGGTTGGCCGCCATGTACCGCGCGCCAAACCACCAGGTAAAGGGCAGCGCCACCAGCATCAGCACACTGCCGATGACCACCAGCGGCACCCCCAGGGAGCGATTCTCCCACAGGTTGGCCGCGCCTATTGCCATCATCGCCGTCGGGATCGCCTCCACCGCGATAGCGAACAGCCCCGTCTTTACCGCCACGGTAATGCTCATCCATACGCTGCGGTACCACGCCGCGTTATCAAAGGCCCAGAACAGCTCCCCAATGTAATTGCTACGCCCATCGGAAAGCTCCAGCGCCCAGTTGGCGGCGCCCAGTGTCAGCGGTGCCATAATGCACAGCCGCACCAGCGAAAGCAGGATGCTCAGCGCCACCTCATACCAGGTCACATCGGCGCCCTCCGCCAGCCACCATTCCATATAGCCGCCCCGCAGCAGATCTATGCTGATCTCCACCCGGTGAAAGCCAAAGGCGGAAAAAATCGCATTATCCAAGGCGCCCAGTACCGCGCTCACCGCCGCCATGATTACAAAGATCAGAATGGCCCGGCCCCAGTTATTCTTTAGGCACTTTTTCGCGTTAAATTTTATGGCCTTATTCAGTGTCATTGTTCCTCATCCTTTCTTTTTGGTCCCATTATCGCAGGCGGTCGCCGCCCCGTGCGGCAGAATGCCCGCCACCTCCATCAGGTGGTCGTTCTGCCAAATCTGCGGGTGCACAAAGCAGGTAAAGCCCCGCCCGCCGCTGGTTTTCCAGAACTGCAGCGGCTGCCGCGGCAGCCCCAGGGTGGACATCAGCGTAGCAATGACACCGCCATGGGTCACCACCGCCGCCTCAAAGATCTCATTTTGCGCCATGTAATCTATCATTGCGGCCACCGCCGCCTGGATCCTTATCAAGAACTCCTCGCCGCTTTCCCCCTCCGGGGGCTTCTGGTGGTGAGAATCCGCCAGCCACCGGCCAAATTCCGGGTCGTCCTTCAGCTCTTCCAGGCTCTTGCCCTCGTAGCTGCCGAAGTCCATCTCCGCCAGCTCGTCCACCACCATCAGCCGGCTCTCCGGGTAGAGAAAATCCGCCGTCTGTAAACAGTGCGGCAGCGGGCTGCTGAATACCACCTCCGCCGAGGGGTAGTCATATTCCCGCCGCAGCGCCAGCAGCTCCCCTATCCCTTCAGCCGAAAGCTCGGAGCCGGTGCGCCGTCCCATATAAACGCCCTGGCGCTGGTGTTCGGTGCGGCCGTGCCGTATAAAGTGCAGCACATAGTTCTTCATGCCTGCTCTCCTTCCTGCGTTCTTTCCTTTTTCCGGATAATATTATAGCACAGTTTTGGTGTGAAAGGAACTCCTCATTATTTAATATCACAAAATTTCGGGGCATTTCTGATGGGATTTTACAAACTTTAAGGAAACTTTCATTTCTTCGACATTTTTGGTTTACAAATGTCCCTTTCCCCATTATAATGATTTATACTATCTGTAATAATGTTAGATTTGAGGTGTACGCCGTGGCCGCGGAATTTTCCCGTTTGCTTACTCTCCTAAGAAAAGAAAAGGGCATCAGCCAAAAGAGTGCCGCACAGCAGCTTGGGGTCTCCCAGGCTTTGCTTTCCCATTACGAAAACGGCATCCGGGAATGCGGTCTTGATTTTCTGGTGCGCGCCGCCGATTTCTACGGGGTCTCCTGCGATTACATCCTGGGTCGTACCCCGGACCGTAACGGCCTCACCCTCACCATCGAGGAGTTGCCGGAAAGTGATGCCGCGGGCAAGGAGAACAGCTTCCGCAATGGCGTGCAGTGCACCCTTAATAAAAAGCTTATCACCAATTCCCTTAATATCATCTTTGATCTCCTGAACCGCAGCGGCAGCCGCGCCCTCGTCACCGAGGTCAGCGATTTCCTGATGCTCGCGGTCTACCGGGCATTCCGCGTCCTGCATGGCGCCAATGAGAAGAACCAGCCCGCCATGTTCAAACTGAACCGCTTGATCGCCCATCCCTATTCCGCCGCTATGATGCAGGTCTGCCAGGCCAATGCCGAGCAGATCGCCGCCGGTAAACCTGCCGAGGGCATGGACCCCATCACCCACCCGGATGCCCTGGCTCTCTCCACCGAATCCCTCAGCCGGGATTACCCGCTGTTCGCCACCTCCCTGCTCAATCTTGTCACCAATGCCGAAAAGCGGGTGCTGGCCGCCAATGCCCCCACCGACCATAAATAAAGCTTCCGCCCTTTCTCTCCCCCGCCCAGCGGGGGAATTCTTTTTTCTCCGCCGCTTTCTGCAGCCGGCCGGCCACGGCGGAGCCGCTGCGCGCTGCTTCCGCAGCGCGCCCCCGCGCCCTACGGGCGCGGGCCGCCGGGCTGCGCCCGGCGGCGGCTCCGCCGCCCCTCCCCGTGGGCTTGTCTCTCTGTGGGCTCCCTTCGGTCGCCCGCCTTGTGGTACCCGAAAAGAACTTCGCGCTACTCGCTTCAGTGCATCACTCAACAGCCTCCCTTGTGTAAAGGGAGGTGGCGAATGAAATGAGCCGGAGGGATTGTTTGCAAAAACTATCCCTTAATTTCATCTTGCCTTCGGCGCCGCGGAACCTCTGGGGCGTGACGGCTCATACCCCCTCCCCGCAAGATCGATCATCTCCCGCCCGCCTTGTGCTATCCGCCCCCGCTTTCCATTTTTAGGATAACCCCTCCCGTGCGCGCATACACGCGCCCGCCTGCGCGCGCACGCGCGATACGCAATTTCCCCCGGAAATTCCTGCTTCTTTTTCGTAGAAAATTTTCCTTTTTCGGCCCGCCGAATTTACACCCCGTTCATTGACAGGCTGCTGGAAAAAGACTACAATGAAGGATGGTAGATTGGGTGTTTGTACCCAAATGGCCGGAAAGGAGGAACCGCCATGAAAAAGCTCATCCGCACCCTGGCCCTGGGGGCCGGCCTGCTGCTGGGGCTTACCGGCTGCGACCTGTACCAGCCCGATGTCGATTCCCTTTTGGCGCCTCCCGTCCTTTCCGAGCTGCAAACCGAGGTGGACGAAGCCCTGCGGGATGTGGTCGGCCAGGATCTGCGGCTGTGCTACCCCGCCGGCGGCAGCTACCGCTCCCCCTACATTTTCACCGATCTGGACGGTGATGAAGAGCAGGAAGCCGTTGTCTTTTACACCGTGGAGGATGAGCCACTGGTCTACCTGCAAATTCTGGATAAATCCGACGGCCGCTGGCGGGCCCGCAATGCCCTGCCCGGCACTGAGGGCGAGGTCCTTTTCGTGGATTTCAGGCACCTTTCCGGCGATGGCGCCACCGACCTTTTGGTGGGCTGGCGTGAGCCCGACCGGGAATTTGATACCCTGTACCTGTACCGCTACCGGGATGCCGCCCTCTCGGAGGAATTTCACATCAGCTGCGATGGCATGGCCATTGCCGATTTTGACGGCGACGGCTATGAAGAACTCATAGCGGCCACCGTGGATGGCGGCATCACCCTGCAGTACATCGGCTGGAGCGGCGTCGGCATCTCGGTGCTGGATTCCGCTTACAGCTCCCTGCGCCTGCAAAACATTCTGGGGGCCGTCACCGGCCTCATCGCGCAGGAGCTGCCCGGCACCGTTTTCTCCGGCCGCATCAATGCCGATATGACTGCCTCCCTTCTTGTGGGCGTGCAGAACGGCCGGCTGGTCCTCCCGCAGGAGGAAGCCCCCACCGGCTATGCCGATGGTTACTGCTACTCCGGGGCCTCCCCGGCCGATATCAACGGCGACGGCATAGTGGAGCTGCCCTGGAGCGCCGTTGAGCCCGGCTCCGCCGGCAGCAGCCGGGAAGAGACCCGCTATTTTACCGAGTACCGGACCCTGCAGTACGGCAGCTATTCCACCGTGGCCGCCTGCTACCAGAATACCACCGATGGCTGGCGCTTTATCCTGCCGCCCGCCCTGTACGACCAGTACTGGATGGATGCCCTGACCCTTTCCCGCCGGGCCGAGACCAGGGAGGTCATTTTCCGGCGGTACACCGGCAGCCTGAATGAAACCGGCGAGGAATACCTGCGGCTGCGGGTGGTTTCCGCCGCCGAGGGCACCGAGCCGGAGGGCTACACCCTGCTGGCCACCCGCGGTCAATTTGCCTACTACGCTTTCCTGCCGGCCGGCAGCCCCATCAGCATGACACAGGTGGAAGAAGGCTTCTCCCTGCTGGGATAACTGCTGTCCCAGCCCTGCACCGGGAAACTGGCAAAGCGCCAGCCGATCCCCCTATTGGGCTTAAAATTCAAGCAGAGGGAAAACGGCTCGCTAAAAACCAACCGGCAGCCCGTCGGCCGCGGCCAGGGGAAAAACAGCGTTCTCCCTACTGGGATCGCCGCCCTGCGTCGGGAGATGGCCAATCCCCTCCCCCAGTAAAACCAGAAGCCGGAAAAAATATCGCAATTCTCCCCCATGGGGTTCCCAAAAAACCAACACACAGGAGGTAAAACTTATGGCAGCACCCCGCAAAATTCTCATCTGTGAGGACGAGGACGCCATCCGTGAATTTGAGGTCATCAATCTGCAGCGCAGCGGCTACGAGGTCGTGGATGTCAGCTGCGGCGAGGATGCCATCCGTGTCTTTGATGAGCAGGGCGACAGCTTTTCGGTCGCCATTCTGGATATCATGATGCCCGGCATCGACGGCTTTGCCGTCTGCAAGCATATCCGGGAGAAAAACAACACCCTGGGCATCATCATGCTTTCCGCCAAAAGCCAGGAGATGGACAAGGTGAACGGCCTGATGCTGGGCGCCGATGACTACATCACCAAGCCCTTTAGCCCCAGCGAGCTGGTGGCCCGGGTGGATGCCGTTTACCGCCGGGTAAGCATGAGCAGCGCCAAGCAGGAGCCGGAGACAGAACTGCGCTCCGGCCCGTTCCAGCTCAATATCCGCAGCCGCAGCCTGACCCGCGACGGCCAGAAGATCGACCTGACGCAGGTGGAATTTCAGCTGATGGAGCACTTTATGCGCAACCCCAATGTGGCCCTAGACCGCAGCGCCCTGCTGACCACTGTATGGGGCGACAGCTACTTTGGCGATGACAAGATAGTGGATGTGAATGTGCGTCGGCTGCGGATGAAGATAGAGCCGGAGCCCAGCAACCCCAAATACCTCACCACGGTGTGGGGCTTTGGCTACAAGTGGGTGGAATAAGCCGCGGCCGGCCGAAAAGCGGAGGATGGCAAGAAAGAGGGCCGCAGGCAGGCTCTTGTCCGGTGAAGGCGGACTGATGCCTGTCAAGGCTCTCTGACGCCGCCAGCGCCGGTTTTCGCCGGACGGAGCGTCCCAAAAAACAAAGCGGAAGAAAGGAGGCGGAAAGCCGATGGCACCACACAGCAGCATCACCAAGCGGTGGTTACTGAATAGCTTTGGCATTATCGTGGTCATTATGGTGGCCATGGTCATAGTGGTTTCCGCCGCCATGCATTCCTTCTACTATAACAGTGCCTCCCAGTACATCCGCACGCGGGCGGCCGCGGTAAGCGCCCGCCTGGAAAGCGCCGCGGCCGATGCGGGCAGCGACTTTAATGCCCGGCTGTATGAGCTGGTACAGGATTTTGAGTACAGGGACCGCATAGAGCTGATGGCCATAGACAGCGAAGGGACGGTGTTCCTCACCTCCAGCGGGTTTTTGCCGCAGGATACCACCATGCCCGACCTGGCCGACTCGAGAACAAACGGCGGTATCGGCTCCTTTACCGGGCGGTGGGACGGCCAGAAAATTATGGCTGTGACCGTGCTTTCCTCTCTTTCGGGAGAGGACCTGCTGGGACTGCGGTATGTGGTCTCCATGCAGGCCATCGACCGGCAGCTGACCCTCATTACGGTGTTCGCTTCGCTGGTGGCGCTGGCTATTTTGCTGTTTGTGCTGTATACCAGCAGCTATTTCATGAATTCCATCATCGTGCCGGTGGGCGAGGTGAGCCGGACCGCCCGGCAGATCGCCCAGGGCGACTTTGATGTGCGGCTGGACACCCACAATGACGATGAGATCGGCCAGCTGTGCGCCTCCATCAACAATATGGCGGAGGAGCTGAGTAACGCCGAGCAGGTGAAAAATGACTTCATCTCTTCGGTTTCCCACGAGCTGCGCACCCCGCTGACCGCCATAAGGGGCTGGGGCGAAACGCTGCTGAGCGACGACGACCTGGACCCCGAAACAAGGCGGAAGGGCATGCAGGTCATCATGGGGGAGACGGAGCGGCTTTCTCAGATGGTGGAGGAGCTTTTGGACTTTTCCCGCATCCAGGGCGGGCGGATGGTGCTTACCCGCGAGAATGTGGACCTGGCGGCGGAGCTGAGCGATGTGGTGCTGATGTACACTGAGCGGGCCCGACGGGAAAACAAGACCCTGCTGTACGAGGAGCCGGAGGGCGTCATCATCGTTTATGCCGACCGCAACCGGCTGCGGCAGGTGTTTATCAATGTCTTGGATAATGCCATCAAGTACTCCGACGGCGGGGACACCGTGGCGGTGACGCTGACCACCATAAGCGGCAGCGCCGTTATCTCGGTGGCGGATACCGGCATCGGCATCGCGCCGGAGGAGCTGCCGAGGGTGAAGGACCGTTTTTACAAAGGAAAATCCTCCCGCCGCGGTTCCGGCATAGGGCTGGCGGTGGCGGATGAGATCATCAAGATGCACGGCGGGAGCCTGAAGCTGAATTCCCGCAAGGGAGAGGGCACCACCGTGACCATTACCCTGCCGCTGGCAAGGGGCTGAGAAAGGAAATAAACATACCCATATGGCAAACGAAAAGAAGAAAACTTCCATAGGCGGACAGGCCCTGATTGAGGGCATTATGATGCGGGGACCGTTCCTGACGAGTATGGCCACCCGGCTGCCGGACGGCAGCATAGATGTGGAAACCTGGAACACCCACAAGGGGGGTCAAAAGGCGCACTGGACCCGCCGGGTGCCCTTTCTGCGGGGCATCTTCAACATGGTGGATTCGATGGTGGTGGGCTACGGCTGCCTGATGAAGAGCGCCGAAAAGGCCGGCGTGGAGGAGGAGCCCACCAAATTTGACAAATGGCTGGAGGAAAAGCTGGGCGATAACCTGATGAAGGTACTGGGCGGTGTGGCCGTGGTGCTGGGGGTGGCCCTGGCGGCGGTACTGTTTATCTTTATCCCCACCGGGCTTTCTTCCCTGCTGAAGCCGCTGCTGGGCGCCGGCATTGGGCTTTCGCTCTTTGAGGGTCTCATCAAGGTCATCATCCTGGTGGGATACATGTGGCTGTGCAGCCGCATGAAGGAAATCCACCGGGTCTTTGAGTACCACGGGGCGGAGCATAAATCCATCGCCTGCTACGAGGCCGGACTGCCCCTGACGGTGGAAAATATCCGGCCGCAGCGGCGGTTCCACCCCAGATGCGGCACCAGCTTTTTGTTCCTGGTGGTGTTTATCTCCATCATTGTGGGCTCCTTTATCAGTTGGGATAACCCGGCCATCCGGATGCTGCTGAAGCTGGCGCTTATCCCGGTGGTGGTGGGCATCAGCTATGAGCTGATCAAGCTGGCAGGCCGCTCCGACGGGATTCTGACCCGCATCATCTCGGCACCCGGCATGTGGCTGCAGCGCATTACCACCTGCGAACCGGACGACAGCCAGATAGAGTGCGCCATTGCCGCCCTGGAGGCGGTGATACCGGAGGACGAAAATGCCGACCGCTGGTAAAGGCACCTATCGGGAGCTGCTGCGGCAAGGGGAGCATCTGCTGCGGCGGCGGGTGCACCCAGCCCCCTGCGACGATGCCGCGACGGACGCATTCCTGCTGCTGGAAAAGGTGAGCGGGCTGAACCGCACCAACTACCCCCTGAAAAAGGATGCGCGCTATCCGCAGGCCGAACGGGAGGAATACCTTGCGCTGCTGCGGCGGCGGGCCACCGGGGAGCCGGTACAGTATATCCTGGGGGAATGGGACTTTATGGGGCGGGACTTTACGGTAGGCCCCGGAGTGCTGATCCCCCGGCCGGAGACCGAGCAGCTGGCGGAGGCGGCCATAGACTACCTGCGAAAACGGTCAAAATGCCGCGTGCTGGAGCTCTGCGGCGGCAGCGGGTGTATTGCCATTACGGTGGCGAAAACGCTGCCTGCGGCCAATGTGACGGTGCTGGAGCTATCCCCGGAGGCGATGGAGTACCTGCGGGCCAATATGGCCCGGCATAAGGCGGACAATGTGACCGCCGTGCAGGGCGATGCCCTCTGCCCTCCCCCGACGATCCAAGGGCCGTATGACGCTATCCTGAGCAACCCGCCCTATATTGCCAGCGGCGAGCTGCCCACCCTGCAAAGGGAGGTGCGGCGGGAGCCGGCTATGGCGCTGGACGGCGGGACCGACGGGCTGGACTTCTACCGGGGGTTTAATGACATTTACCCGCGGATGCTGGCCCCCGGCGGGCTGCTGCTGTATGAGATAGGCGAGGAGCAGGGCGAGGCGGTGGCCGCGCTGCTGCAAAACGCTGGACTGGAGCGGGTGGCTATCCTGCGGGATGTGTACGGCCAGCCCCGGAATGTACTGGGCTATGCCCCCGATGAAAACTGAAAAAGGGTAAAAAATAATCCCCCTGTATGCAGCCATTTCCCTGCATTTGGGGGTTTGCCGTTTTTATATCCATTTGCGCCCGGGGTTACGAGGCGAGATCCAGCATCTTCTCCTTTACATCGGTATAATTGACATGGCTGTAAACATCCAGGGTGACGCCGGCCGAGGCGTGGCCCATGAGGTACTGCACGCTTTTGACATCCAGCCCGCGGCGGACCAGGCCGGTGCAGAAGGTGTGGCGCAGGATGTGCGGGGTGAGGGCGGCGATGGGGATACCGCCGCTTTGGGCGTAGCGCCGATGGACATTGCGGAAGATGCGGTCGAAATCGACGCCATGCAAGGGGCGGGAGCCATTGAGGCAGGGAAATAAAAAATGCCGCCGCTGACCGATGACCTGACACCGGCCGAACTGACGGGCCACGAGGATGCGCCGCTGGAGCGCTTCTGCCGCGGGGGCGGTGAGGGGGATCTTGCGGCAGCTTTTTTCGGTTTTTGGGGGCGCCCACACCATACCTCCCTGCTCCGGGGAGTAGTAGACCTGGTGATCGACCTGGAGATAGCCGCTGTGCAGGTGGATATCCTCGACCGTAAGCCCGGCGCACTCCCCTGCCCTGAGACCGGTATGCAGAAGGATCAAAAAAAGATCGCGGTAGCGGCGGCAGTAGGTATCCTGCTCCATGAATTCCAAGAGGGCGGCCTGCTGCTGCGGGGTGAGGGCCTCACGCTCTTTTTTTGGCTCCCGCTGGAGGAAGCCCAGCCGGAAGGAGAAGGGGTTCCAGCCGGCGGTGCCTTCTTCCACGGCGTTTTTGAACACCGAGGAGAGGAAGGAATGGTCGTTGCGGATGGATTCGTAGGAGAGACCACCCTGCTGCAGGCGGGTGAAATAGAGCTTGCAATCCCCCACCGTGACATCCTTTGCCTTACGGCTCCAGAGGTCATCCGGCTGCAGGTGGGCGATGGTATTGCGGTAGCTGCGGCGGGTACGCTCCCGCAGGTTGGGGCGCAGCAGCATGTGGCGTTCCACCAGCTGGCCCACGGTGGCGCTGCCCCCGGTGGAAAGGCGGCCCAGCAGCCGCTGGCGGGCGATCTCGTCCTCCTTTTGCCGGAGGGCCTCCAATGTGGGGGCATAGCGGGTGCGGCGCTCGCCGCCCTCACTCCAGCGGAACTGGTAGCTGCCATCGGGGCGCTGGCTTTCTCCGGTGCGCAGCACACGGCCGCGGGTGTCCTTGCGTTTTTCGGTTTTTTGTACTTCTTGCATACACATTAACTCCTTTCTCGGCGACAAAATTCGCCGGTATTCCCCATTCTACACTATTGGGACATATTTTTGGAAGAGTTTTTGCGCTTACACCACCGGATGGTGTAATTTTTTCCGCGATTTATGTAAATTAGTGTAAATATTACAATTTGGTAACGGTACAATTTTCTATTTTGCATATTATGTGGATTAATTTGGGTCATATTGGGAGATATGCGGAACAAAAACATTGTGATTTGTGGTTTGCAGGGGTGGTGAGCGTGGCCTGTTCTAAACCAAATAAGCACCCCATTTACACCACTTTTTACACACAAATTTGGGGGTGGGTGGTGTAGGAAAGGCGATTGAAAAGCCATTGATTAAGCAGGTTTTCGGCCTTTCGCTTAATTATAGGAGGAAATCACAATGAAAAAAGTACTCGCACTGGTACTGGCTGTTGTTATGGTTTGCACCATGGCTATGGCTGTAAAGGTTGACAATGCCACTGCTTCTAGCGGCGCTGCTTCCGACTATGCTTATTCCGTTACCCTCAACCCCGGCAAATCCATCATCTTCGATAAAGAAGACATCGGCCTGACTTCTGCTACTGATGAAGACATCAAGGCTGGCAAATACAATGTTGCTGTTTCTTTTGAGCGCGGCTCTGACATGATCACCTCTAAGGGCTGGGTAAACACCAACAATGGTTACAAGTATGTTCTGACTGCCAAAGATGGCGTTGTTGCTATTGATGGTACTCCCGACATCATCATCTCTTCTGTTGTAGTAACCAAGACTGGCGTTAATAAGCCCGTTCACGAAGCTAAGTATGTTAAGACTGCTGCTGATGGCACTGTTCTCTATGCTTCTAAAGTTAAGAGCGCTATCCCTGCTGTTGACTTTGCTGAAAACTGGAACGATATGAAGACCATTGCTGATTCTAAGAATGGCATCGGCCTGTGCCTTGGCTTTGATTTCGGCTATGAAACTGGCAAGATTGAAATTCGCAAGGATGGTCTGGCTCTGAATCTGCCCGCTACCTTCGAAGAGAATATCCTTTACACTGTTACTAGAGAAGCTTTTGCTAACGCTAAGTCTTCCATCTCTCTCGGTGCTGAGGCTTCCACCACTAGCCCCTTCGGTTATGTTTATACCCTGAAGGCTGGTGAGACTGTCATGTTCACCAACATTGGCACTGTTAACATTGACAACACCACCGCTGCTGGCAAGGCTCTGAACAAGAATCTGCTGGATCGTGATGCTACTATCGTTGCCAAGCTGGAAGGCGCTATGATGCCCAACAAGGCCGTTTCTATCACCGTTGATGGTGCTAAGGATGGCTACAAGGTTTATATGGTTAAGGCTGACGGTTCCGTTGTTGACCTGGGCGCGACTTTTAACGCTAACAAGGTTCTCACTGCTACTGCTACTCTGACCGGCCCCGTTATCGTTACCGATAAGGCCATCACCGCTGCTGGCACCACCGGCACCGGCACCACCACCAACCCCGGCACCGGCGCTAACGATGTTGTTGGCGTAGCTGCTGCCCTGGCTGTTGTTGCTCTGGTTTCCGGCGCTGCCATCTCCCTGAAGAAATAAGTTAAGCCTTAGGCTCACTTAAATCTCCTAAGAGATAAACCAAATACCCCCCGGTTTCTCCAGCCGGGGGGCTTTCTTGCGCCTGCATATCCCCACCCGCGGCGGCATACCATGGGGCAAGGGGGCGAGCGCATGAGAAAAATCCTGCCAATGATCCTGTGCCTGTTGCTGCTGGGCGGCTGCGCCAAAGGAGGCGAGCCGGGCATCACGCCAGAGGAAATACAGGCCCAGCTGACCGCAGATTGCCGCTTCACGGCGGCCTTTACCTACGAGAACATAGAGGGCTGCGCCGAGGTGGAAAAGACCGGCGAGGTGTTCAGCATTACACTGACGGAGCCGGAAGTGCTGCTGGGGCTCAGCTTTGTGCTGGGGTCGGAGGGCTCCCAAATGATCTACGGCGATACCGTCATCGACCTGCGGGATCACACCATCCACGAGGAGGCGCTGGCCGCGGTGATGGAACGCGCCTTTGCCGGAGCCGACACGCTGACCGTCACCCGGCAGAACGGCCATATTACGGCCACTGCGGATTGCACTTTTTTCCATTATGAGGTCACGCTGGCGGAGGACACCTGCTATCCCACGGGCATTTCCGTGCCGGAATTGAATATTGAGATCGCCATTACCGATTACACCCCGGCGGCCGGCGTGTAGCGGTGGGATGAACACAGCAGAATTGTAACAAAAGCCCCCCGGCTGGAGAAACCGGGGGGTGTTTTGTTATCTCGTGAGAGAATTAAGCAAGCGTGGGCTTATCTTATTTCTTCAGGGAGATGGCAGCGCCGGAAACCAGAGCAACAACAGCCAGAGCAGCAGCTACGCCAACAACATCGTTAGCGCCAGTGCCGGGGTTGGTGGTGGTGCCGGGGTTGGTGGTGGTGCCAACGGTACCAGTAGTGGTCAAGGTTTCGGTAGTGACGAGAACAGTGGTCATAGCGGGAACATTGAAGGTCAGAACGCCGTCGTTGTTAGTAGCAGCAACAGACAAAACCTTGCCGTCAACACCCTTTGCATATACCTTGTAGACAGTGTTAGCATCAACGCCCAGAGCAACCTCACCCTTTGCGGGCATATTGTAGAGGTTAGCGAGGAGAGCCTTGGGAGCTACATTACCGGAATAGCCCTTATCCTTGGTTGCATCAAAAGTGATTGCAGTATCCAGGGCATAGAACTTCATGCCTTTAGTAAGAGTATAAGTCATGCCGTTAACAGTAACCTCAAGAGCAGCAATATCCTTGCCGTTCTTATCCTTCAGAGAAGCAACAACATTCACCTTGCCGCCAATGGGAGAGAAAGAGCTGCTGTCGTTTTCAACAGGATTGAGCTCTTCCTTCTCATAACCGAAGGAATAACCGAGGATTTCATCGGGTTTAGAAGCCTTCAGCAGGGTGACAGCATTATAGCCGGTAGCCTTGAAAGCTACACCAGAAATCTGGATCTCGGGAACGGTAGTATCAGTAATCTTGTTCAGATCGCTCTTGAATTTAATCTGATACTGATAAGCGTTGGCAAGATCGCCAGGGCCAGTCTTAACCCAACCCTGGGACTCAACATATTCAGCGCCCTTTGCAAAAGTAACAGTAACTACATTGTTAGCAGGAACGAACTTACCATCCTTGGTATAGTAGAGAACTTCGGTACCAGTGGCATCTTTCAGCTCAAAGGTAACAGTCTCACCGGGCTTGATGTTGTCAATAACAGGAACTTTGCCAGTAGAAGTACCGGGCAGAGCAGGATCAGCAGGCTTAATGGTGATAGCCATAGCCATGGTGCAAACCATGATGACAGCCAGTACCAGTGCGAGTACTTTTTTCATTGTGATTTCCTCCTATAATTAAACGAAAGGCCGCAAACCCGCTTAATCAAAGGCTTTTCGAGCCCCTTTCCTACACCACCCACCCCCAAATTTGTGTGTAAAAAGTGGTGTAAATGGGGGTGGTCTTTTGGCTTGGGATAAGCCCCGTTCACCACCCATGAAAACCACAAATCACAATGTTTTTACCTCTATTATCGTCCAATAATATCCTTATTCCACCATTTAATATGTAAAATGGATAATACTGTCGTTACCAATTTGTAACCTTTCCATTTTTGTGCAAAAGTAATACACCATCGAGTGGTGTAAGTGGATTTTGCTGCGCTGAGGGGAAGGCATAGAGGACATTTTTGCAAAAAGTTCACGGATATTCAGTTGCGATTTCCTGCCGGGAGGATTATACTATATTCATAAACCCGCAGGGGAGGAATCACTATGGATTACAAGCGCTGCTGGGCGGCCGTTGATTTGGCCGCTCTTTCTCACAACTACCACTGCATCCGCCGGTTTCTCAGCCCCGGCTGCCGTTATTTGGCCATAGTAAAGGCCGATGGCTACGGCCATGGCGCGGCCACAGTGGCGGGCCAATTGCAAAAGGACGGTGCCGATTGGTTCGGTGTGGCTACGATGGAGGAGGCGCTTGATCTGCGCCGACAGGGCATCTACCGGCCCATTTTGGTTCTGGGCTACACCGATCCCGCCGCGGCCCCTATTTTGGCCAGCAATACCATCACGCAAACGCTGTTCAGCGAGGAATACGCCCTGCAATTGGCGGCGGAGGCCGCCAAAGCCGGCTGTGTGGTGGATTGCCATGTGAAGATCGATACCGGCATGAGCCGCCTGGGCTTTGATGCCGAAAACGAGAATACCGTGCTGATGGTGGAAAAACTGGCGCAGAGCGGCAGCCTGCGCATCACCGGCATCTTTACCCACTTTGCCGTGGCGGATGAGGACACCGCAGTGAGCATGGCCTTTACCGAGCGGCAGTTTACCCTCTTTATGGAGGTGTGCAACCGCCTGCAGGCCGATGGCGTGAATGTGGGGCTGCGCCACTGCTGCAATTCCGCCGGCACACTGCTGCACCCCGAATACCACCTGGATATGTGCCGCCTGGGCCTTTCGCAGTACGGCCTGGACCCTGATCCCTGCATGAAGGCCCTGCTGGATGTCCGTCCGGCTATGTCGCTGTATACGGTGGTTTCCATGGTCAAGGAAATTCCCGCCGGGGCTACGGTGAGTTATGGCCGCCAGTACACCGCTCACACCCCGCGCCGCATTGCCACGGTGGCCATTGGCTATGCCGATGGTTACCCCCGCTCCTTGAGCAACCGTGCCGAGATGCTGCTGCACGGCAAGCGTGCCCCGGTCATCGGCCGGGTGTGCATGGACCAGCTGATGCTGGATGTCACCGATATCCCGGAGGCCCGTATGGGGGATATCGCGGTGGTAGCCGGCAGCGAGGGCGGCGAGAGAGTCACCTTTGACGATATGGCGCGCTGGGCCGGCACCATCAATTACGAGATCATCTGCGGCATCTCCAAGCGTGTGCCGCGTGTGATAACCGAATAACCAAGCATAAAGAAAGCCCCCCGGCTGGAGAAACCGGGGGGTGATTTGGTTTATCTCTTAGGAGATTTAAGCAGTCAGTAGACTATCTTATTTCTTCAGGGAGATGGCAGCGCCGGAAACCAGAGCAACAACAGCCAGGGCAGCAGCTACGCCAACAACATCGTTAGCGCCGGTGCCGGGGTTGGTGGTGGTGCCGGGGGTGGTGGGAGTGGCAGCGGTCAGAGCCTTATCAGACATGATGATGGGGCCGGTAACCTTAACGGTGGCCTTCAGAACGCCATTGTCATCGAACTTGGCACCCAGATCAACCAAACCAGCAGAGGTAACCATATACAGCTTAGAGCCTTCCTTGGCATTGTTAACAACAACATCAACAACAGCGTTAGGAACAATAGTGCTCTCAATCATCTTAGTGATGGAGGCTTCTTTAGCCCAAATATCCTTCTGGATAGCGGTGGTGGGCTCATAGGCACCAATGGTGTTGAAATAGAGAGTTTCTCCAACCTTCAGGTCACGGGTAAGAGTGCAATTGCCCTGGGTTTCCTCCCAAGTATAAGCCTTATCGGCAACCGTGGCGCCTTCTTTAACGGTGTACAGAATGTCGGCAGCGATGGCAGCGGGAGTTGTTGCGCCAGCTACGATTGTGGTCTTATCGACCAAACGGCCATAGTCGAAAGCCATGTAGAAGGTGAAATTATCGGTATCAATTTCCTTAACATAATTGACGGAATCATAAGAAGTTACATTCAGACCAGCTTCTTCCATGCCTTTACCGCAAACCAGATAGCCAACGGTGCCATCGGACAGCTTCTTGGTGAACTTGAAGGTGTTGATAGGATCGTTTACGCCCCAAGCTTTGGTAACAATCTTGGAGATAACGATGTCAGCCTTGTTATCGAGACCAGCAGTATCGTTAGCCTTAGTGGTGATAACATACTTGTACACATCCTTCTCGACCTCAACCCAGCCCTGAGAGGCTACGAGGTTGGCGCCAGCAGCGAAGGTTACGGTAACAGTATTCTTAGCGGGAACAAAGTCGCCATCAGCGTTAAAATAGGCTTTATTATCGCTTCCTACGGTGTAGAGCTCTTCAACGGTGAAAACGATAGATTTACCAGGGGTGATTACCTGATAACCAGCGGGAGTGACAGCGCCAGCAGAACCGGGAGTATAAGCGCCGGGGTTTTCAACCTTTACAGCCATAGCCATGGTGCAAACCATAACAACAGCCAGTACCAGTGCGAGTACTTTTTTCATTGTGATTTCCTCCTATAATTAAGCGAAAGGCCGCAAATCCGCTTAATCAAGGGCCTTTCAGCCATTTTGCCTACACCACCCACCCCAAAATTTGTGTGTAAAAAGTGGTGTAAGTGGTGTATTTTTATGGCCTGCACCAGCCAGCCCTCCCGGCCCCCACTCCCCACAAATCACAATGTTTTTACTCCATTTCTCACCCAGTATTGCCCACATCTGTCCATCAATTATATAATATGGTAAATGCTGCCGATACCGTTTTGTAATTTTTACACTTAATTACAAAAATAGCCCCCGGAGAATGCTCCGGGGGTGGTGTATGGGCTATTTAGTGGTTTACGGCGCTGGTTTCCTTCTCCCGCAGGTAGGTGGCTTCCAGGTCGGCCAGATGCAGCTTGACGGCGATGGGGTATTTATCGTAGGCCACGCTTATGGAAAAATTCCCGCCCCGTGCAGCGTCATCAAAGCCACCCATGTGCCAGCGGATCGCCGTGGCTTCGGCCGGCTTCAGTCGCACAAAGCGCTCGATGAGGAACACGCTTTTTTCACCGTGGCCGTAGGGGAAAGCGTCCTCGATGGTGTAGTAGGGCACCTTTTCCCACTGACCGGTTTTTTCATTCTTCACATTGCGGGTGCTTATTTTGTAGAATTGTGCCTTGCACACATCATGCAGCAGGGCGCACAGCGCAAAGCTTTCGGCGCTATCGGTTTCGGGGTCAAAGTGCTTTTCCATCATCACCTCGTAGACATTAACGCTGTGCTGCACCAAGCCGCTGGGGCAGGCGCAGTGATAGCGGGTGCTGGCCGGCGCGGTGAAAAAATCGGTGGTTTGCAGCCATTCCAGCAGGCGGTCGGCGCCCTCCCGGTGGATGTTGGCCTGATAATATTCGATGAATTTCTGCTTGTAATCCATAGTCGGCTCCTTTTTATTTTCTATGGATATGATACCACATCTCGCCCTCCGGCGCAATAACAAAGCCCCCCGGCTGGAGAAACCGGGGGGTATTTGGTTTATCTCTTAGGAGATATAAGCAGTCGTGGGACTAACTTATTTCTTCAGGGAGATGGCAGCGCCGGAAACCAGAGCAACAACAGCCAGGGCAGCAGCTACGCCAACAACATCGTTAGCGCCGGTGCCGGGGTTGGTGGTGGTGCCGGTCTCGGTGGTAGCGGCAGTTACAGGCAGAGTGCCGTTGATAACAACAACAGCAGCAGTGGGGGTCTTGAAGGTCAGAACGCCGTCATCAAGAACAGCAGTAACCTTGGCAACCTTGCCGTTAGCATCAATGGTGTAAACATTCCAAGCGGAAGTAGCATGCTCGATAACTGCATCCATCTGAACATTGGAAGCACCAATGGGAACATAGCGAGCCTTTACATTATCAGCGATGATCTTGTTGTCATCCAGAACCTTCTGAACATCAGCAGCAGAAGGAGCAGCCTTCACCATATAGGTGGAACCAGCGGTTACAACCAGATCCAGCTTCTTGAAGCCGGAAGCAACACCAGCAGCACTAACCTTACCAGTGGTAACATCCTTACCCTCGGCATCAGTGCCCTTCTTTACGGTGTAGATGGTGCCAGTCTCATAGTTATCACCAATCTCAAACAGACCATCAGCGGTGATAACAACATCCTTGGCGTTGTAGCCAACATCCAGGGTCAGAGACACATCATCCATAATGAGATACTTCTTGCCGCTAGCGGGTTTATACTCGTTTGCAACAAAGCCGGTAGCTTTAGAAACGATCTTCTCGATAGCGAAATCCAGCTTGCCATCCTTGGTAGCAGTGCTATCCTTCAGAGTGATAACATAGTAGTAAGTGCCATGATCATCCTTGGCCCAACCCTGGGAAGCAACCAGTTCAGCACCCTTGGAATAGGTTACGGTAACCTTGTTGCTGGCAGGAACGAACTCATTCTTGGAGTTCTTGGCATAGTTATCACCAAACAGATCACCAACAGTGAAGAGGATGCTAGAGCCAGGAGCAACAGTAGTGAGGGTCATACCCTCAAAGCCAGTGGGAGTAGTAGTGGGAGATACAACTACAGTGCCACCAATAGTAACAGCCATAGCCATGGTGCAAACCATGATGACAGCCAGTACCAGTGCGAGTACTTTTTTCATTGTGATTTCCTCCTACTATTACAATGTTTTTCGAGCATCTTTTTGCGCGGAATTGCATAGAATAAGGAAGTTAATCTTTGCATAAAGGAGCATTATCATGCCAGATAATAACACAAACGCATATGATTATGGAGAAAGCTGGTTTTCTGTGGCTGGCGATGTGGATGATTTCATCTTTTACGGGGCAGAAGGACAGGAAAAAATATCCTCCGAGCGGTGAGCGCCCGGAGAATTTTTTTCGCAAATGGTGTAGAATTGGTGTAAATTTTCGCTCATTCTTCCGGCATCAGGCGGCCCAGCCGCAGCCGGTGCGGTTCCATCATCTGGCAGCCGATGCGATACTGCTGCCAACCGCCGGAGTGGGCAAAAAGCCCATGATCATCGCTTCCGCTGGTGATGAGCAGTCCTTTTTTTTCGCAAAAGAGCGCCGTCTGCGTGGCAAAAATTTTGCTATGCGTGGGATAATAGGCCTCGATACCGCCCAGTCCCAGCGCGCACAGCTCATTAAAAGTGGTGTATAAACTGGCTAGTTCCATCCCGGAAAAATAATTGCCCGGATGGGCCAGCACAGCGGCACCGCCGGCCTCCCGGATGGCGGTGATGACCTCGGCGGCCTGCGGAAAGGGGTAGGCGGTGTAATCCAGGCCATAGCGGGCATACAGGGGCATTCCCTCGCTCAGGGTCTGGGTCACACCTTTTTCCTGCAGATAGTGCAGCCCGGCCCAGCCGCCTTTTTGCGGGTCGTAGTGGTAATCCCGGTACTCCTCCACACTCAGCTGCGGGTATTCCGGGGCCATTTTTTCGATGAGGTCCACGCTCATTTGCAGCAGCAGCTCCCGGCTGCGGTGGGCAATGGCGGCCAGCTGCGGCGTGGGGGTAAAGCCATACCCCAGGATATGCAGGTGGTACCCCTGCCAGCGGCAGTCGAATTCCGCCCCGCGGATGGATTGTACCCCCAGGTCCTCACAGGCGGCCGCAAAGCGCTCGCAGCCCAGCCAACTGTTGTGGTCGCACAGGGCGGCCAGGCCTACGCCGCTATCCCGGCAAGCCAGCGCGGCCTGCTCCGGGGTCTGGGCGCCATCGGAAAAATAACTGTGAATATGCAGATCGACAAACATGGTCGGATTCTCCTTCGCGGTAATGGGTTTCCAACAGTGTACCATTTGGGGCGCAAAAAGGCAAGCCGCGGGCAGCTTTTGACAGGGGTTCATCATTTTGTACCAAAACACCGACAAAATGTATGCTATCTGTAAAATCGTACAAACCGGGTGTAAATCACTTGCCCGCTTTAGGGGGAAATGCTATAATAAAAGATAGGTAAAAAGGGGGATTTTCCTCCGCCCGATGGCTGTTATCCCTTGCACAAAGGAGAGGATGCAAAGACCATGAACAGGATCACAAAATCGAAGGAAATGCCGGTTTATCTGTTCCACCAGGGTACCAACGCACACGCGTGGGAGCTGCTGGGGGCCCATCGGCAGCTAAATGGAAAAACCAACTTCTGCACCTGGGCACCGCACGCGGCGGCCATCAGTGTGGTAGGGGATTTTAATGGCTGGGACGCGGCTGCCAACCCCATGACCCGCCTGAATGAGCAGGGCCTGTGGGGCGCCACGGTAGAGCTGACCCATGACTATGATTGCTACAAATACCAGATTACCACGGCGAATGGGCGCACGCTGTATAAAGCGGACCCATTTGCTTTCCATACCCAGACTCCGCCAGAGAACGCCAGCAAGATCTACCGGCTGGCGGGTTACCGCTGGCACGATGCCGAATGGATGACGGAGCGGGCCGCACAGGATGCCCGCAGCCTGCCGGTGAATATCTACGAGCTGCATATCGGTTCCTGGCGGCGCAATGCCGATGGGAACTATTACTCCTATCTGCAATTGGCGGAGGAGCTGCCCACCTACCTGACCGAAATGGGCTATACCCATGTGGAGCTGCTGCCCCCCACCGAGCACCCCTATGATGGCTCCTGGGGCTACCAGGTGACAGGCTACTACGCCCCCAGCAGCCGCTACGGCACCCCGCACGACTTTATGGCATTGGTGGATGCCCTGCATGAGGCCGGCATCGGTGTCATCATGGATTGGGTACCGGCGCATTTCCCCAAGGATGAGTTTGGCCTGTACGAATACGATGGCGCGTGCTGCTACGAATACAGCGACCCCGCCAAGTGGGAGCACAAGGACTGGGGCACCCGGGTCTTTGATTTCGGACGCACCGAGGTGCAGAGCTTCCTCACCTCCAGTGCGAACTTCTGGGCGCATACATATCACATAGACGGCATAAGAGTGGACGCTGTGGCCAGTATGCTGTATCTGGATTATGGCCGGCAGGAGGGCGAATGGCGCCCGAATATCAACGGCGGCCGGGAAAACCTGGAGGCAGTGGCCTTCCTGCGCAAGCTGAACAGCGCGGTGCTGAGCGAGCACCCCGGTTTCCTCATGATCGCGGAGGAATCCACGGCGTGGCCGCTGGTTACCCGCCCGCCGGAAATCGGCGGCCTGGGCTTTAACTTTAAGTGGAACATGGGCTGGATGAACGATACCCTGTTCTACACCTCGCTGGACCCCTACTTCCGCAGCTACAATCACGATAAGCTCACCTTCAGCATGATGTACGCCTTCAGCGAAAATTTCATTCTGCCCATCTCCCATGATGAGGTGGTGCACGGCAAGGGCTCGTTGCTGAACAAAATGCCCGGGGATTATAACCAGAAATTCGCGGGGCTGCGCACCTTTATGGGCTATATGATGACCCACCCCGGCAAAAAGCTGCTCTTTATGGGCTGTGAGTTCGGCCAGTTCATTGAATGGGACTACCATAAGGAGCTGGACTGGATGCTGCTGGATTATGACAGCCATCGCAAAACGAAGGGTTACATCCGGGCGCTGAACCACTACTACCTGGCTCACCCCGCCCTATGGCAGGTGGAGGACAACTGGGATGGCTTCCGCTGGCTGAATGCCGATGACAACACACGCAGCGTCATCACCTATTACCGCGCCGATGAAAAGGGCAAAAAATCACTGGTGCTGTGCAACTTTGCCGCCAGCCGGTGGGAGGATTACCGCATGGGCGTACCGGAGGCCGGCACCTACCGGGTGGCCCTGTGCAGCGAGGAAGAGCAGTACGGCGGCGCGGGATTTGACCGGGAAACGCTGTACCGCAGCGAGGAACAACCGCTGGGCCAGTGGGCACACAGCATCACGCTGGATGTGCCGCCGCTCAGCTGCATGATACTGGAATCCATCAACACCGAGAAGGAGTGACATCAGATGTTCATGAAGAAAGAATGGGTGGCCATGCTGCTGGCGGGCGGCCAGGGCAGTCGGCTGTACGCCCTTACCAAAAAGCTGGCCAAGCCCGCGGTGCCCTTTGGCGGCAAATACCGCATCATCGATTTCCCCCTTTCCAACTGTGTCAATTCCGGCATAGATACTGTGGGCGTACTGACTCAGTACCAGCCGCTGGTGCTCAATGAATACCTGGGCAACGGCCAGCCGTGGGATTTGGACCGGCTGAACGGCGGCGTATTTGTACTGCCCCCCTACCAAAAAAGCAGCGGCAGTGACTGGTACACCGGCACCGCCAATGCCATCTGCCAGAATATACCATTTATCGAGCGCTATGACCCCGAATATGTCCTCATCCTCTCCGGTGATCACATCTACAAGATGGACTACACCAAGATGCTGGATCACCACAAAAAGATGGGCGCGGACTGCACCATCGCGGTTTTTGAAGTGCCGATGGAGGAAGCCTCCCGCTTTGGTATTATGAATACCCGCGAGGATACCACCATCTACGAGTTTGAGGAAAAGCCCAAGAACCCCAAGAGCAACCTGGCCTCGATGGGTGTCTATATCTTTACCTGGAAAAAGCTGCGGGAATACCTGCTGGCCGATGACGCCGACCCCGCTTCGGAAAAAGACTTTGGCAAGAACATTATCCCCAAGATGTTGGCGGCAGGCGAAAAGCTGGTAGCCTATTCCTTTGAGGGCTACTGGAAGGATGTCGGTACCATCGATAGCCTGTGGGAGGCCAATATGGACCTGTTGGATCCCAAGGTGCCGATGGATCTTTACGACCCCAGCTGGAAGATTTACAGCCGCAACCCCTGCATGCCGCCGCACTACATTGCCCCGGGTGCCAAGGTACAGAACTCGATGGTCTCTGAGGGCTGCGAGATCGCCGGCCATGTGGATTTCTCCATCCTGTTCTCCGGTGTTCATGTGGCGAAAAACGCCGTGGTGGATTCCAGCATCCTAATGCCGGGCGCCGTGGTGGAAGAGGGCGCCGAAGTGCACTTTGCCATTGTGGCGGAAAACGCGGTGATCCGCCGGGGCGCCTATGTGGGCGAACGCCCGGAACTGATGGCCGATAAAGACCAGTGGGGCGTTACCGTCATTGGTGCCGGGGTCACCGTTGGGGTTGGAGCTATTGTACCCGCCCGCGGCATGGTAGAAGAAGATGTAGGGGAGGTGCTGTAACATGGCCAATAACAAAATGACGGGCATTATCTTTTCCAATTCGCACGATGACGCCTTGGGTGGCCTGACCGCGCGACGCTCCATGGGCTCAGTGCCCTTTGCCAGCCGTTACCGCCTCATCGACCTGGTCCTTTCCCGCATGTCCCACGCCGGAGTGGATTCTGTCGCCCTGGTCATGCAGAACAACTATCACTCTCTGATGGAACACATCGGCTCCGGTAAGGAGTGGGATCTTTCCCGCAAGCGGGGCGGCATCGCCTATTTCCCGCCCTATTCCTCCGCCGGCAGCGCCGGTTACAGCCGCGGTACGCTGGAATCAATGACCGGGCTTTTGGGTTATCTGCAAAGCTCCAGCGCCGATTACATCGCCGTTTCGGATTGCGATGTCATCTGCGGTGTCGATCTTTCCGATGTCTTGGAGTATCACATTGCGCATAAAGCAGGCATTACCCTTATCTGCACGGAGCACGGACACAGCTCGGTCATGGTTTCCGCCGGAGAGGACGGCCGCCTGCTGGAAGCCACCCGCGGCGGCGAAGGCGACCTGATGTTCAATAATATGTATATCGTCAACCGGGAACTGCTCATTCAGTTGGTGACCGAAGCTGCCAGCCTGAATCAGTATTCCTTTGTGGATACCTGCCTGATCCAAAAAGGGCGGGAATTGCCCATCTACTGCTATCGGTATGACGGCTTTTGCCGGGCGGCCAACAGCATGCAGGCCTACTTTGAGATCTCGATGCGTCTGCTGGACCCCGCGGTGCGCAGCACTCTGTTCCCCATGGATCGTCCCGTTTACACCCGCGTGCAGGATGAGGTCCCGGTGAAATACGGTCTTTCCGCTGCCGTTTCCAATTCTCTTGTGGCCGATGGCTGCATCATCGAGGGCCGGGTGGAAAATTGCATTGTATTCCGTGGGGCCCGCATCGGGCATGGCGCGGTGGTGAAAAATTCCATCATCATGCAGGGCTGTTACATTGGCAATGGTGCCGACTTGGATTACTGCATCTGTGATAAAGGCGTGCTGGTGGCCGATAATCGTCGTCTGGCAGGTTATGCCAGCTATCCGCTTTACCTTCCGCGGGATACCAGAGTCTGAGCCTCGCTTATTTTAGCTTGACTAAAACTGTGCGGATGCCGCAGGCGATGGCCCCCGCACGCGCGCCTTCGGGGCGCTCGCCCGCAGCCTGCCGGCTGCGGGCCGCCGGCCCCAGCGTGGCCGGCGGTGCGGGGGCCCGCCCCGTACCGCGCAGTTACCTATTATATATAAGGAGGAAAGCCTGCAATGAAAATTCTGTTTGCGTGCAGCGAGTGTAGCCCCTTTGCCGCCTCCGGCGGGCTGGCCGATGTGGCAGGTTCCCTGCCGGCCGCCCTGCAAAAGGAGGGCGCCGAGTGCCGGGTCATTATGCCGCTTTACGGCAGCATCGGCCTGCAGTGGCGCGCCAATATGACCTTTCTCACCAGCTTTGGGGTGCCGCTTTCCTGGCGGGTGGCGCACTGCGGTGTCTTTACCATGCAGTATGGCGGCGTACAGTATTACTTCCTGGATAACGAGCAGTATTTTAAGCGGGAGGGCGGCATCTACGGATACTTTGATGAGGCCGAGCGCTTTGCGTTTTTCTCTAAGGCTGTGCTGGAGACCCTAACCCACATTGATTATGAGCCGGATGTCATCCACTGCAATGACTGGCAGACCGCTCTTATCCCGGTTTACCTCAATGTATTCTATCGTGAGGTCCCCAAGCTCTCCCGGACGCATACCGTCTTTACCATTCACAATATCCAGTATCAGGGGCAGTTTGGGCTGGATGTAGCCGGGGATGTGTGCGGGCTGCCGGACTGGGCCATCGGTAAGGTGGAATTCCACGGGGACCTGAATATGATGAAGGGCGCCCTGGAGGAATGCGAGCGCATCTCCACCGTAAGCCCCACCTATGCCAAGGAGATCCTCGACCCCTATTTTGGCCATGGGCTGGATGAAATACTGCGGCAGAAGGAGTGGAAGCTGTGCGGCATCCTCAATGGCATTGATACCGTTGGCTACAATCCCTCCAGGGATCACGCCCTGGCCGCCAATTTCTCGGCGAGAAAGCCGGAGGGCAAGGCCCTGTGCAAGGCTGCCCTGCAGCAGCAGATGCACCTGCCGGAAGAACCCGATACCCCCATCCTGGCCATGGTAAGCCGCCTGGTGAGCCACAAGGGCTTTGACCTGGTGCGCTACGCCATGGAGAATATGCTGCGCATGGGGATGCAGGTCGTCATACTGGGCAGCGGCGAGCAGCAGTATGAGGATTTTTTCCACGAGATGCAGCGCCGGCACCCGCAGCAGGTGGCCTTTACCTGCGGGTTTATGCCCACCCTCTCCCGGCAGATCTACGCCGGAGCCGATTTCTTCCTGATGCCCAGCCAAAGCGAGCCCTGCGGCCTGGCCCAGATGATCGCCCTGCGGTACGGCACCATTCCCATTGTGCGCAGCACCGGCGGCCTGGCGGATTCCATCATCGACTGGGACACCCCGGGCGGCGGCTGCGGCTTCACCTTCCAGAGCTACAATGCCGATGACATGCTGGGCGCCGTGCGGCGGGCCATGGGGCTGTATCACAGCGAATACCGCACCGAAATGCTGCCCCGCGCCCTCAAGTGCGATTTCAGCTGGCGGCGCAGCGCCAAGCAGTACATGTCCATGTATTTGGGCATATAATAAAAAACAAGCCCCTGCGGATGGAAAAATCCAGGGGGCTTGTCTTTTTTTGTCGATTATGTTACCATAACCATGGTGCGACCAACACGGCCGGCGGTTGTTTTCCCCGTTCCTTTGGGAAGGGGGTGATGCGTATGGTTACATACGAGGCGCTTTTTGCGTTCTGTTTAGTAATTATTAGCATCATTGCTTTATTTCAAGGCAATAAAAAATAACCGCCCCTGCCCGCAAAGCTGACGGTTATTTTTTAACTTAAACTTTGGGGAAGACAACCGCTGTCCGGTCGCACCCTTCGCATTTATAGTAACATTTTGCATCCGCAATGTCAAGCGGGGCAAATAATTTGGGCCGCGGCGGGAAAAATTACACTGATTACAATTTCGTAACCGATTTGTGTATCCCTGGCGTACGCATCTGTATATGGTTGGAGGAATTCACGGATTATTTACAAATTTTCACCCTAAAAATTGCAAAAGGGGGTTGCAATTGGTTACAATATGTAATACAATGACTATGGTAAGCGGCGGTGGAGACGCCGCACACCACACCAAAATAATTTTAGGAGGAAATCACAATGAAAAAAGTACTCGCACTGGTACTGGCTGTCATCATGGTTTGCACCATGGCTATGGCAGTTGATGTTACCACCACCACTACTCCTAGCGGCACTTCCGCTGGCCCCTATGCTGTTGCTAAACCTGGTACTTCTCTGGAGGTTAGTTTCAACGAAACTACCGACGGCATCCACTTCTATCTGAATAAGGATGGCAAATTTGTTCCTGCGAATAACGTTGTTAGCGTTACCTTTGCCAAGGGCGGTGAACTGGTTGCTTCCCAGGGCTGGGTAAAGACCGGCCCTAACGATACTGCCGGTGACTATAAGTATTTCATCAACCTGAAGCAGGACCTCAATCGTGTTGCTGACACCAAGGTAGCTGACATCCAGATTTCTGCCATTACCTTTAAGTCTACCGGCTATGACCTCGTTAAGGTATTTGCCCCCACCTCTGCCGCTGACTATAAGTCTTTCGCTTATGGTTACAACAATGTTAATGTAGTCCTGCAGGAGGATGGCACTGTTTCTTTCAATCCTGGCGAGGTTACTACCATCGCTAGCCTGCTCGATAAGAATGGCAAGGAAGTTAACAGTCTGAATGTTAAGGTTGACAACATGACCTACTCCTTCGTTAAGGGTCAGAAAGTATATTCTGCTCTTGCTGCTGATATTACTACCCCCACCACTACCGTGACTCCTGTTGCAACCTATCAGAACCTCTTGAATACTACTGCTAAAGTAGTTTACGAGAAGGGCGTCAATGCCGATACCACTTATCGTGTATATGCCAAGGGCGCTGACGGTAAGGTTCTCTCCGTTGTAGCTACCACCTCCGATGGTGTTATGAGCTTCACTGTTCCTGCGATGAGCTATGTCATCGTTACCACTGAAGTTCTGGCTACTTCCGGCACTGCTTCTACCGGCACCACCACCCCCGCTGGCTCCACCACCACCAACCCCGGCACCGGCGCTAACGATGTTGTTGGCGTAGCTGCTGCTCTGGCTGTTGTTGCTCTGGTTTCCGGCGCTGCCATCTCCCTGAAGAAATAAGATAGTCTACTGACTGCTTATATCTCCTAAGAGATAAACTAAACACCCCCCGGTTTCTCCAGCCGGGGGGCTTTGCTTGTCTTTCTTTGCCGCAGGTGGGCACACTATGTAGTGCCGCCCCGCCCCAAGCCAAAGCTGATAGATAGCGCCGTGTCGATCTCCGCCATGCTGGTGTCATCCAGCCGGCCCATGCGCTCCTTCAGCCGCTTTTTATCAATCGTGCGGATCTGCTCCAGCAGAACAATGGAATCCCGCGTAAGGCCGCTGGCGTTGCCCTGCACCTGGATGTGCGTGGGCAGGTTGGCCTTATCGTGTTGGCTGGTAATGGCTGCCGCAATGACGGTGGGGCTATATCGATTGCCTACATCATTTTGCACAATGAGTACCGGACGCACCCCGCCCTGCTCGCTGCCCACCACCGGACTCAAATCGGCGTAGTAGATATCGCCGCGCTTGATGGTCACATTTATCACTCCCCCGGGCTTTGGTTTCATCCTTAGTTTTGGCGCTCTGCGGGCAAATTATACCGCCTGCCCGGTGCATCCTATGCCCATGGGGAGAATTTGGTGCGGCCAAAAGAAAGCCCCCCGGCTGGAGAAACCGGGGGGTGATTTGGTTTATCTCTTAGGAGATTTAAGCAAGCGTTAGCTTAACTTATTTCTTCAGGGAAATGGCAGCGCCGGAAACCAGAGCAACAACAGCCAGGGCAGCAGCTACGCCAACTACATCGTTAGCGCCGGTGCCGGGGTTGGTGGTGTTGCCGGTGCCGGTGGAGGTACCGGAAGCGGTGGTGGCCATGGTGCCATCAACCACTACTACAAACTTGGCAGGAGCAGAGAAGGTCATAACGCCATCATCCAGGGTAGCATTCAGCTTAGCAACAGTACCATCAGCAGCAATGGAATAAGCGTTGAAAGTAGCCTTAGCATCAGTCAGAGTGTAAACAACGCTCAGGCCATTGATCTCGTTAGAACCAATGTAGTTATAGGCAATAACTTTGCCGCCGATAGCGAGAGACTCGTCAGAGATGAGCTTGTTCTTCTTCAGGAGCTTCGCAACATCAGTAGTGGTGGGGTAAGCTTTCTCGGTTACACAATAGGTGGCACCGGCGTTGAAAGCGATCTTGCCAGAGAAGGTGCGGGTACCAGCGACACCAGAGGAGGTGTAGTAACCGGTCTTCAAGGCAGCGCCATCATTGTCAGCAGAGCCTTCCTTAACGGTGTAGATGGTGCTAGGAACGCGGTTCTGATCCTGATCGAGGGCAAACGCAGGAGCTTTGGTAGTGCCAGTGATAACAACCTTGCCGCCATCAGCATAACCAACATCCCAAATCAGATTGGTGCCATCAACAACTACATAATGCTTACCAGTCTCAGGAGTGAACTCCTTAATCAGCTTGCCGGTAGCCTTGGCAGTGATCTTGCTGAAAGCGATATCAGCCTTACCATCAGCAACCTTGGTGTCACTGTTCTTCAAAGTGACAACATAACGATAGTCGTCAATAGTCAGAGGAGCACCTTCCTCGTGCTGGTCGTTCTTAATGCGAACCCAACCCTGAGAAGCAACCAGATCAGTACCACGAGAGAAGCTAACAGTAACCTTGTTGTTCTCGGGAACGAATTTCTGATATTCATTGCTGTTGTACTTAACGGTCTGGGTGTAGTAACCATTGGTGAACAGATCAGTAACTTCAAAGAAAATGCTGCCTCCGGGAACAAGAGCGGGATCGCCATCCTTCAGCTCATAACCAGCTTCGCTGGAAGGAGTGGTAGAAGAATAGATGGTACCAGAAGTAGTTACAGCCATAGCCATGGTGCAAACCATGATGACAGCCAGTACCAGTGCGAGTACTTTTTTCATTGTGATTTCCTCCTATAATTAAGCGAAAGGCCGAAAACCTGCTTAATCAAGGGCTTTTCGAGCCCCTTTCCTACACCACCCACCCCCAAATTTGTGTGTAAAAAGTGGTGTAAATGGGGTGGTCTTTTGGCCTTCGATAAGTCCCTTTCTCCGACCAGCCAAACAACAAATCACAATGTTTTTACCCTATTTTACGCCCAATATGGCCTAAATTAATCCACATAATATGCAAAATAGAAAATTGTACCGTTACCAAATTGTAATATTTACACTTAATTACAAAAATAGCCCCCGGAAAATGCTCCGGGGGTGGTGTATGGGTGGTGCGACCTTATTAACACCCAAAAGGTTTACACCACCCGATGGTGTATTACTTTTGCACAAAAATGGAGAGGTTACAAATTGGTAACGACAGCATTATCCATTTTACATATTAACTGGTTGAATAAGGATATTATTGGACGATAATAGAGGTAAAAACATTGTGATTTGTGGTTTTCATGGGTGGTGAACGGGGCTTATCCCAAGCCAAAAGACCACCCCCATTTACACCACTTTTTACACACAAATTTGGGGGTGGGTGGTGTAGGAAAGGGGCTCGAAAAGCCTTTGATTAAGCGGGTTTGCGGCCTTTCGTTTAATTATAGGAGGAAATCACAATGAAAAAAGTACTCGCACTGGTACTGGCTGTCATCATGGTTTGCACCATGGCTTTCGCTGTTACCGTCGACACTACCACTACTGCACCCGCTGACGATTCTAAAGTTAACACTAACTATCGTCCCATCACTCCCGGCAAGTCCATCATTTTCTCTCTCGATGATCTGGGCCTGGCTACTGGCTATGCCGCTAACAAAGATGGCACCTTTGCTCCCGAAAAGAATAAAGTCGAAGTTACTTTTGCTAAGGGCGCTGACCTCGTTGCCTCTCAGGGTTGGGTAAAGACCATTGAAGGCGATTATAAGTATATCATCACCACCAAGACCAATGAGACTGTTGCCCTGGATGATACTGCTGATCTCATCATTTCCAAGGTTGCTGTTACCAAATATGGCATTGCTGGCACCACCACTTACTGGCTCATTGATGAAGATGCTGATGGCAATACCATCTATGCTTATACCCTTCCTGGCTGTCAGAATGATCCTCTGAGCACCGTTGCCCAGTTCAAGGATCCTTCCAAATACGACCTGGCTCTCATTAACAAGAATCTTGACGGGTCTTGCATCTTCTACATGGTGTTCAACTATGGCCGCCTCACTGCTGACTTTGTTATCGGTGTAACCGAAGCCACCGCTAGCGATACTCTTTACACTGTTAAAAAGGAAAAGGTTGGCGCTGACGCTTCCAAGAACTATGCTGCCACTGATGCACTCAACGGTGCCAAAGCTGTTTATAACCTGAAGGCCGGCGAAAAGGTTATCTTCAGCACAGTTCCTGCTTATGAACTGACCAAGCTGACCAAGTCCCTGCAGAGCGAGATCATCACCAACGATGTTACCGTTACCGGCATTCTCGGCGGTGCTGTAGTTCCCAACAAGGCAGTAAAGATCACTGTTAACAAGCAGAGCGAAGGTGCTGCCCTCTACATGGTCAATGCCGATGGCACTCTGACCAATCTGGGCGCTAAGTTCGATGAGAATGGCGTTCTGACTGCTACTGCTAAGATCACTGGCGCTGTTATTCTGACCGACAAGGCCATGACCGCATCCAATGTTATCACCACCCCCGGCACCACCACCAACCCCGGCACCGGCGCTAACGATGTTGTTGGCGTAGCTGCTGCCCTGGCTGTTGTTGCTCTGGTTTCCGGCGCTGCCATCTCCCTGAAGAAATAAGTTAGTCCCACGACTGCTTATATCTCCTAAGAGATAAAACCACAAAACACCCCCCGGTTTCTCCAGCCGGGGGGCTTTCTTTTGGCCAAAATTGCCCATACTATCCGCATATCATCATTTTTAGAGGTGTTGCGTTTGGAGGGCCATGGCCGCATTGCACGCATCGATGAGCTGCGGGGAGCGCTCATCCTGCTGGTGCTCATTTACCATTTACTATACGATATCACCCTGTTTTTTCCGGCGGCTGCGCCCCGTCTGTGGCTGCTGGGGGATGCCATACGGCCGCTGCGTGCGGTGGTGCCTGGGCTGTTTATTCTGCTGTGCGGGATGTGCACCCACCTAAGCCGCAACAACATGCGGCGGGGGCTGTGGTGCGCTCTTTTTGCCGGGGGGATCCGCCTCGTCAGCGGCATTGTGAGCCCGGCGTGCCCCATCCGCTTCGGTATCCTGCACCTGCTGGCGCTGTGCCTGCTGCTGTGGTGTGCGCTGCACCGTCCGCTTGCGCAGATGCATCTGCCGCCCTGGGCGGCGATGGTGGGCGGGGGACTGCTGTTTGCCCTCACCTACCAGCTGGAGCAGGGCTATTTTGCCGGGATGCCCCTGCCGGCGGCCCTGTGGGACCGTGAGTGGCTGCTGTGGCTGGGGCTGCCATGCCGTCGGCTGCTCTCGGCGGATTATTTTCCGCTGCTGCCGTGGGGCGGGTTGTTCTGGGCCGGGTGCGGGCTGGGCCAGTGGCTGCTCACGCCGCCGTATATTGACCGCCTGCGGCAAAGCCGCTCCCCGGGGATGGCCCGGCTGGGACGGCACACGCTGGCACTGTATTTGTGCCATCAACCGGTGTGGTTTGCGGGGCTGTGGCTGCTGCGCGCGGTGCATGGGTAAATTGTAATAGGGCCAAAAGAAAGCCCCCCGGCTGGAGAAACCGGGGGGTGATTTTGGTTTATCTCTTAGGAGATATAAGCAGTCGTGGGACTAACTTATTTCTTCAGGGAGATGGCAGCGCCGGAAACCAGAGCAACAACAGCCAGAGCAGCAGCTACGCCAACAACATCGTTAGCGCCGGTGCCGGGGTTGGTGGTGGTGCCGGTGGTGCCGGGGGTGGTGGGAGCAGCGCCAACACCGGGGATAGCACCGTTAGCCTTAACCATATCGCGAGCATTAGTGGTGGTCATGGTCCAGTAACCAGTCTCAACACCATTGACATCCTTGGTTACACCAAAGGTCAGGCCGGAAGCATACAACTTACCGTTCTCATCAACGCCATAATAGTAATCGTTGGTGTCGCCCTTAATCTTATAGGTCAGAGAACCAGCAGTTACCTTATAACCATTAACATCAACAGTAGAAGGTACAACTACGCCAGTGGGGATAACATCAGTGCTAATCTTGGAAGGATTACCATTAGCTACGGTGAACTTGAAAGCAGTGTTAGCAGGAACCTTCAGGGTAATCTTACCGGAAACATCAGTAGTCTCAATGGCATCGCTACCAGTGATATACCAGCCTTCAGTAGTCCAGTCAAAAGAGGCACCAGCAGTGAGTTTGGTGGTCTTATAACCAATGTCATAAGCAGACCAGAAGTCAGAAGTGAAAACGCCAGAAACAGACTTGGAAACGCCACCCTCAACCAGCTTGCTCAAAACGAGCTTACCGTCTTTAGCGGTAAATTCAGCATAGGTGTTGGACTTCTTAACAGAAGAAATGCGCAGAGTGCTGATGGTCATATCAACCTTGCCGTCCAGAGCACGGTCAGCATTGTCAACAGCGATCAGGAACTTGCCGCCGCTAAAAGCGCCATTAATGCCCTCTACCTTGAAGTTTTTAGCATCACGATCAGGAGCAGTTCCGCCAGTGGGGGTCAGATAAGTGTCGAGAACTTTGAAGAATTCATCGCTCAATTCCAGAGCATAATTCTTGGTAGCATCATATTTGGCAGCGAGTTCAAGAGAACCATAGTTGCTACTAGGACCACCACCGGGGACAACGATTACGGCATCAGCTGCGAAAGCCATGGTGCAAACCATGATGACAGCCAGTACCAGTGCGAGTACTTTTTTCATTGTGATTTCCTCCTATAATTAAACGAAAGGCCGCAAATCCGCTTAATCAGAGGCTTTTTAGCCATTTTGCCTACACCACCCACCCCCAAATTTGTGTGTAAAAAGTGGTGTAAATGGGGTGGTCTTTTGGCTTGGGATAAGCCCATCTTACCACCCCCGCAAATCACAAATCACAATGTTTTTACCCTATTTTACGCCCAATATGGCCTAAATTAATCCACATAATATGCAAAATAGAAAATCGTACCGTTACCAAATTGTAATATTTACACTTAATTACAAAAATAGTCCCCGGAGAATGCTCCGGGGGTGGTGTATGGGTGGTGTAAGCATCAATCCAGGCGATATGCCGTCACCATCGCTATGGCATACCCGCCATCGTGGCTCAGGGAAAGCGCCAGCTGCCAGCCCTCGGCCAGCTTTTCCGCCTCGCCGCTCAGGGTAAAACACGGCGCGCCGGTCTCTCCATAGGCCACCGCCGCCTCCGGCATGGCCCAGCCGCTCAGCCCCACGCCCATCGCCTTACCAAAGGCCTCCCTGGCCGCCCACAGCGCCGCCGCGGTTTCAGCAGGGCACGCCTTGCGGCGGATGTACTCCTGTTCCTCCGGCGAAAAACACCGCGCCATAAAGCCCGGCCGCTTCATGCTTTTCTCTATCCGCTCCACCGCCACAATATCCACACCGTTTCGCACTCTCATTTTGGGTCCTCCCCCGCTCGTTTTCCTTTATGATACCACAAAACTCCCCCTTGCAAAAGCCCCTTTGCCGTGGTAAAATAGATGCGTAAAAATGCCGTGAACCGGTAAAGTACCCATCTTTTTCTGGCACAGAGAAGCGCTCCATCGGCTGTGAGAGCGCGCAGGAAAAAATGCGGGAAGTTCCCCGGGGAGCAGCGCCGCTGAACCCGATTCAGTTCGAGCAGTAGGCAGCGACGGAATGGCCCTCGTTACCGGGCCGTAAAGTGTGCGTCCCCATGGGCGCAAAGCTGGGTGGTACCACGGAGCATTTGCGGCTTCGTCCCTATCGCGGGACGAGGTCTTTTTTTATCCGCCCGCCAAAAAGCTATTATTATCAAAATGGAGGGATCACTATGAAATCCGCACTGGAAGCCATCCGCGCCCGTGCGCTGGAACGGCTGCAAAACGCCGAGGATCTGACCGCGCTGGAGGAAGCGCGGGTACAGCTCCTGGGCAAAAAAGGCGAGCTGACCGCCATCCTCAAGACGATGGGCCAGCTCTCCCCGGAGGAGCGCCCTGTCATGGGCCAAATGGCCAATGAGGTCCGCGCCGCCATCGAGGAAAAGCTGGCTGCCCGCGGTGCCGCGCTCAAGGCCGCCATGGCCGAGCAGAAGCTCAAAATGGAGACCATCGATGTCACCCTGCCCGGCAAACCCGTCCGGGAGGGCCACCGCCATCCCCTCAATCTCGTTTTGGATGAGATCAAGGAAATTTTCCTCGGCATGGGCTTCGATGTCGTCTCCGGTCCCGAAGTAGAGCTGGATTACTACAACTTTGAAGCGCTCAATCTGCCGCCCGATCACCCCGCCCGTGATACGCAGGATACCTTCTATATCACCGATAAGGTGCTGCTGCGCACCCAGACCTCCCCGGTGCAGATCCGCACCATGGAGCAGCGCAAGCCCCCCATCCGCATCATCGCCCCCGGCCGTGTGTACCGCAGCGATGCCGTGGATGCCACCCACTCCCCCATCTTCCATCAGATCGAGGGCCTGGTCGTTGATGAGGGCATCACCATGAGCGACCTCAAGGGCTGCCTGGAAACGGTCATCAAGCGCCTGTACGGCGAAGATTCCGTCGTGCGTTTCCGCCCGCACCACTTCCCCTTCACCGAACCCTCCGCCGAGGTCGATGTCCAGTGCTTTGCCTGCCATGGCAAGGGCTGCCGCATCTGCAAGGGCGAAGGCTGGATCGAAATTCTGGGCTGCGGCATGGTACACCCCAAGGTGCTGGCCGGCTGCGGACTGGACCCCGAAAAGTACAGCGGCTTCGCGTTCGGCATCGGCCTGGAGCGCATCGTTATGCGCCGCTTTGCTGTCGATGATATGCGTCTGTTCTACGAAAACGATACCCGTTTTCTGGAGCAGTTTTAAGGGAAAGGAGGGGTAACTGTTATGAATCTTTCTATGAGATGGCTGGATGAATTCGTCCATGTAGATACACCCATTCATGATTTTTGCGAAGCGCTTACCATGTCTGGCTCCAAGGTAGAGGGCTATGAGGTAGAGGGCACCGAGATCGAAAATGTTGTAGTCGGCAAGGTGCTGGCAATGGAGCGCCACCCCAATAGCAATCATATGTGGATCTGTCAGGTGGATGTCGGCAAATCGGAGCCAGTACAGATCGTCACCGGCGCCCAGAATGTCCATGTGGGCGATCTGGTCCCCGCTGCCCTGCACAAATCCCACCTGCCCGGCGGTGTCACCATTACCCGCGGCAAGCTGCGCGGCGTGGAATCCAACGGCATGCTCTGCTCCCTCAAGGAGCTGGGCCTCACCACCCACGATTTCCCCTACGCTATCGAGGACGGCATCTTCATCCTGCAGGAAGCCTGCGCCGTCGGCGAGGACATCCGCACCGCCATCGGCCTCAATGATACCGTCGTGGAATTCGAGATCACCTCCAACCGTCCCGATTGCCTTTCCATCATTGGTCTGGCACGGGAAACCGCTGCAACCTACCGCCTGCCGCTGCATCTGCATACCCCCGTGGTACAGGGCGCCGGCGGCGATGTAAACGACCTGCTGAAGGTCCGGGTGGAAAATACCGAGCTCTGCCAGCGCTATATGGCGGCCGTCGTCCGCAATATCAAGGTAGCGTCCTCTCCCCGCTGGCTGCGGGAGCGCCTGCGTGCCTGCGGTGTCCGCCCCATCAATAATATCGTCGATATCACCAACTATGTCATGCTGGAATACGGCCAGCCCATGCACGCCTTCGATCTCAAGTATGTCAAGGACGGCCAGATCGTGGTACGCAATGCCGCCGCGGGCGAGACCATCACCACCCTGGATGGCACCGTGCGGGAGCTCTCCCCTGAGATGCTGGTCATTGCCGATGCCGAAAAGCCCAGCGCCGTAGCGGGCGTTATGGGCGGCGAATACAGCGGCATCCACAATGACACCAATACCATCGTCTTTGAATCCGCCTGCTTCAAGGGCAGCAGCGTCCGCCTCACCGCCAAAAAGCTGGGCATGCGCACCGAATCCTCCGGCCGCTTTGAAAAAGGTCTGGACCCCATGAACTGCGAAGGCGCCCTGCTGCGCGCCCTGGAGCTGGTGGAGCAGCTGGGCGCCGGTGAGGTGGTTTCCGGCGTCATCGATATCGACCACGCCGACCATGCCCTGAGCCGCGTCCCCTTCGATGCCGACTGGATGAACCGTTTCCTCGGCATCTCCCTCACCCGTGAGGAAATGGTGGAATCGCTGCGTCCCCTGGAGATCACCGTGGTGAGCAATGAGTGCATCGTTCCCAGCTACCGCGCCGATCTGGAGCAGAAGGCCGATATCGCCGAGGAAGTAGCCCGTATGTACGGCTACGATAAGATCCCCACCACCGCCCTGCGGGGGACCGCCGAAGCCATCGTCACCCCGGAGCAGGATTTCGAGCGCCGCATCAATAATGCCATGATCGCCATGGGCTACGATGAGATCGTCACCTACTCCTTCATGAGCCCCAAAATGTACGATAAGATCTGCCTGCCGGCCGATCATCCCATGCGCAAATCCGTCGTCATCACCAATCCTCTCGGCGAGGATACCTCCATCATGCGCACCACGGGGCTGCCCAGCATGCTGGATACCCTGGCCCGCAACTACAATAACCGCAATCCCGAAGCCTGGCTCTACGAGATCTCCAGCGAGTACCTTCCCCGCGAGGGCGAGGATCTGCCGGAGGAAAAGGCTGTCCTTATGGTAGGCTGCTACGGCGGCGAAGCCGACTTCTTCACTCTCAAGGGCACTGTGGAATCCCTCCTCAGCCGGCTGAATCTGCCCCGCGCCGATTACACCGCCGTTTCCACCCATCCCAGCTATCATCCCGGCCGCTTCGCCGTCCTCACCGTTGGGGATGTCGAGATCGGCTCGGTCGGTGAGATCCACCCCACCGTGCTGGAGAACTTCGGCATTGGCTGCCGCGCCTGGATCGCCCGGCTGGATATCGCCCGGCTCTTTGCTGTCCGCCTGCCGGAGGCCACCTACCACGCCCTGCCCCGTTTCCCCGCCTCCACCCGCGATCTGGCCGTCATCTGCGATGAGAGCCTGCCCGTTGCCGCCATCGAAAAGACCATCGCCGGTGCCGTTGGCAATATTCTGGAGCAGATCAAGCTGTTCGATGTCTACCGCGGTGCCCCTGTCCCTGCCGGTAAAAAGAGCGTCGCCTATTCCCTGGTGCTGCGTGCCGCCGACCGCACCCTCACCGTGGAGGAATGCGATAAGGCCATCGAAAAAGCGCTCAAGGCGCTCTCGCAGTATGGCATCACCCTGCGCGCCTAAAATTTATAAAACAGGGAGAAAACTCGTTTCTTTGCGCTTTTTCTCCTTGTATTCCCCGGCGCTTTACGCTACAATAGTATTAGTGCATCATTTAGGGCCGCCTGCCCATCCGGCGGGCGCACCCTATGCAGCACCGGGCCACCCACAGCTTTGCACAGAAGGGAGAGTGACAATATGGCCAATACCGAACCCACCATCTCTTTTTCCATCAAGGAAGACCGGGAAAAGGAACTGAAGAGAACCCTGACCACCGTATATGAGGCGCTGCTGGAAAAGGGCTACAATCCCATCAACCAGCTGGTTGGCTATATCCTCAGCGAAGACCCCACCTATATCACCACCCACAATAACGCCCGCGCCCTCATCCGCCACATCGATCGCGATGAGCTGCTGCAGGTGCTGCTGCGCAGCTATCTGGAGCGTTAAGTGCCCTTTTTCCCCACCCTACTAAGAAGGAGGCCACACCCATGGAAAATATGCTGGAATATAAGGGCAAACCGCTGGTGCGCAGCGGCAATACCCTCTACTACGGCAACCCGGCAGAAAGCTGTGTTGCCATGCTCAAGATCCTTTCCACCAAGGACGATGCGGAAAAAACCGCCGACCGGGTGCTGGTGCAGATCCTCTCCACCGATGAGACCCTGCCCCCCAAGGATCGCATGATCAAAAAGACCGAAAAAAACGGCCTGTACGAGGCGCTCAATATCGCCTCCATCTGGCTGGAGCGTTCTCTGAACCCCTCGGCCTGATCCCCCATCAAAAAAGCCCCCTGAAGCCAAATTCTCGGCTCTCAGGGGTTCTTTTTATTGGTTCTCTTCCGGCGGGTGCGCTATCAGGTACTTGATGCGGATCCCCTGCCCGGCAAACATCTCCTCATGCTCGGTGCGGGGGCTTTCGGCCGGGGCGCCCTCCCGGTGCAGGTCGTGGGTGCGGTAGTCCAGCACCCAGCCCGCCTCCTCCAGGTAGCCCAATGAGGCCATAAACAGGTCGTCGTCATCGGTCTTAAAGTAGAGCCTCGCGCCCGGGGCCATCAGCTTTTGGTAGCGCTCCAGCTGCCGCGGATGGGTCAGACGGTGCTTGTGCTGGCGGCACTTGGGGCAAGGCGGACAGAAGTTGATATACACCTCATCAAATTGGTCCGTCTCATCCATGATGAGGAAGATCCGCTCAATATCCACCGCCGTCATCAAGAAGTTATCCATCGGCACGCCCGCCGCGGCATAGGCCTCCTCCGCCTTGCGCTTGGCCAGCACCAGCATTTCGCTTTTCACATCCAGCGCAATGTAGTTCTTCTCCGGGTGAGCAGGGGCCATCTGCGCCAGAAAGCCTCCCTTGCCGCAGCCCAGCTCCAGCACCATCGGCTGCCGCCGGGCAAATTGCTCCGCCCAGTGGCCGCGCAGCTTTTCCGGCTCATCAATGTAGTATTCCCACGCGGCCAGCTCCGGCCGCGCCTCCGGGTTGTATCGAATCCGCATTTGTCTTCTTCTCCGCTGTCGTTCAGGTCAGGTTCTTGGCGTTCAGCGAAGCAAATCCCTCGCCCAGCACCTCGTTCACATTGGTCGTTATTAGGAATGCCTTGGGATCATACTGCCGTATCAGCTCCCGCAGGCGGGGGTATTCATTGTTACGCACCGCGCATAGCACCACATGGCGCTCCGCGCCGCTGTATGCCCCAGTGGCGTTCAGCAGGGTGGCACCGCGCCCCATCTTCTCCATAATGCCCTTGGCAATAGCGGTATGCTCATCACTCACGATCAGCACCATGCGTCCGGTATTCTGTCCGCCCATAATGGTATCAATCACGCTTCCGCTGACATAAATGGCGATTAGTGCATACAGGCCGGTCTCAATGTTCTTAAAGACCACCATCGAAGCCACCACGATCACCGCGTCCACCGCGATCATCGTCTTGCCGATGGGCATAAAGGGCCAGCGCCGCTGCAGCAGCCGGCTCACGATATCGGTTCCGCCGGTGGTGGAACCCCGCAGGAATACCAGCGCCACCGCAATGCCGATGCACACACCGCCAAACAGCGCCGCCAGGATCTTATCCCCGGCGTAGGCCGGCAGGTAAGGGGCCACCACATCCACCAGTACCGACCATACCAGGATGGTCTTCAGGCTGTGCAGCGTAAATTCATGTCCCAAAAAGCGCCATGCCAGCAGCAGCAACGGGATATTGACGCAGAAGATGGTGATACCCATCGGGATCTCAAACAGGTAATTGAGGATGACCGCCACACCGGACATCCCTCCGGGGGCAATATCATTGGGGTTCGCAAAGCAGTTCAGACCCACCGCGTATATCAAACCGCCCACTATATCCATCAGGAGATCCATCGGCAGCCGCCGCAGCCATTCCCGGTTTTTCATCGCACCGTCCTCCGTTTTCAGTTCTGTTTCGCGTTCTCTTTGTTGGCCGTTATCGCCTCAAAAAGCTCCCGTACCCGCTCCTGCGCCCCATTTAGGTACAGGTAACCAAAAAGCGCCTCCAGCCCGGTCGCCTTGGCGTAGTCGCCGGGGTTGGCGTTTTTGGGCGGATGGGCCCCACCGTTGCGGCCCCGGCGATATACCGCCTGCTCCTGCTCGGTCAGCAGCGGGGCAATGCGGTCATAGGCCGCCGCCTGCGCCGTGGCGTTCACATAGGCCACCGCCATGCGGTGCAGCTCGCCCACCGGGCGGCTGCCATCCCGGGCCAGCATTTCCCGCACCAGCAGGCCGTACACCCCGTCCCCCACAAAGGCAAGGTCCAGCGCACTCAGCATTTTGGGGTCAAATTTTCCGCTCATTGCCATCACTTCACATACTCAAATTCAAAGTCCAGGATACTCACGGTATCCCCTTCGTTGATGCCCATATCCTCCAGCTTCTTGATGATCCCGCTCTGGATCAGCACCCGCTGGAAGTATTGCAGCGACTCATAGTCGTCCATATTGACGCCTGCCAGCGCATTGGCCAGCCAGTCGGCCTTCACCACATACACGCCGTCCACCACTTCCACGGTGAACTGGTTGCGGCGGGTGGCCTTCAGGCGCTCCTCCTCGGTGATGGGCTCCGGCTCATACCGCACGATGGGCGGCAGCTTGGCCAACTCCGCGGCAATGGCCTGCACCAGCTCCTCGGTGCCCTGTCTTGTCGCCGCGCTGATGGGGAAAAAGCGATAGCCCTCCCCCTCCACATACTCGCGGAAGGCCGCTATCTGCTCCTCAGTGGCCATATCGCACTTATTGCCGGCCACCAGCATGGGGCGCTCCGCCAGCTCGGGGTTAAAGCGCCGCAGCTCGGTATTGATGGTCTTAAAGTCCTCGATGGGATCGCGTCCCTCTATCCCGCTCACATCCACCACATGCACAATCAGCCGGCAGCGGTCCACATGCCGCAGAAACTCATGTCCCAGTCCCAGCCCCTCGCTGGCGCCCTCGATGAGTCCGGGGATATCCGCCATCACAAAGCTGGTTTCGCCGTCCACCCGTACCACACCCAGCACGGGGGTCAGGGTGGTAAAGTGGTAATTCGCTATTTCCGGCTTGGCGGCGCTCACCACCGAGATCAGGGTGGATTTGCCCACATTGGGGAAGCCGCACAGCCCCACATCGGCCAGCAGCTTCAGTTCCAATTCCACATCGTAGCGCTCACCGGGGTAGCCGGGCCGCGCAAAGCGCGGGATCTGCCGGGTCGCCGTGGCAAAGTGCTGATTGCCCCAGCCGCCCTTGCCGCCGCGGGCTACCACCACTGGTTCATCTCCGGAAAGATCGGCCAGCACCCGGCCGGTCTCGGCCTCCCGCACCACGGTACCCTTTGGCACCTTGATGACCAGGCTCTCACCGGTTTTACCGCTGCACCGCGCGCCGCTGCCGTTCTGTCCGTTTTCGGCGGCATATTTTTTCTTATACCGGAACCCGATCAGACTGCTCATATTGGTATCCGCCTGGAAGATCACATCTCCCCCGCGTCCGCCGTCGCCGCCGTCCGGTCCGCCCGCCGCCACAAACTTTTCCCGGTGGAAGGAGACCGCGCCGTTGCCGCCGTCCCCCGCCTTGATGGAAATTTTCGCTTTATCTACAAACATCTTGTTCCTCGCTTCTATCATAAAAACCGTCCTACCGGCAGTTTCCCCCGCCGGCCGCCGGTTATCCGTTACAAGAACAAATCCCGGGGTTTACACTCCGGGACTTTGTCTTTGGCCAAATTATTCTGCAGGGTAAACGGAAACCTTCTTGCGCTCTTTACCCATACGCTCAAACTTGACGCGGCCGTCAACCAGAGCAAACAGGGTATCGTCGCTGCCGATCCCTACATTCTCACCGGGATGAATGTGAGTGCCTCTCTGGCGAACCAGGATGTTGCCAGCCAGAACTGCCTGACCGTCAGCACGCTTTACGCCCAGACGCTTGGACTCAGAATCACGGCCGTTCTTGGTAGAACCCATACCTTTTTTATGAGCCATAAATTACACCTCACCTTTCTCCTCAGTTTTCTTGGCAGCAGTCTTACGGGTAGCGGGCTTTTTCTCGCCCTCCGCCTTGGGAGCAGCAGCCTTCTTGGCAGTGGTCTTCTTTTCGCCTTCGGCCTTGGGGGCAGCAGCCTTCTTGGCAGCAGGCTTCTTCTCAGCCTCAGCCTTGGGAGCAGCAGCCTTCTTGGCAGCGGGCTTCTTCTCGCCTTCCGCCTTGGGAGCGGCAGCCTTCTTCGCAGGCTTCTCCTCAGCAGCGGTGCCTACCGCGGTGATCTCCACCTTGGTATAGGGCTGGCGATGACCCATCTTGCGCTTGCTGTCCTTCTTGGGACGATAGGTCATTACCACGATCTTCTTGGCCTTGCCATTCTTCAGCACCTTGCCGCTTACGGTCATGCCCTCTACATAGGGGGTGCCAAAGGTCATGGTGTCATCACCAACTGCAAGAACCTTCTCGAAGGTCACGGTCTGGTCGACTTCAGCGTTCAGCTTCTCGATGTAAAGAACATCGCCGACCTTTGCGGTGTACTGTTTGCCACCGGTTTCAAAGATTGCGTACATATTGTGTAGCCTCTTTCGTTAATCTCGCTGCGAAAAAACAAGGCGGCACCCCTTTCGGGATACACTTATAAAAGCCCGTCGCATGCGGCACTTGATATTGTATCATACCGCCCACAGCTTGTCAAACGGTTTTATGCGGTTTTTCCGCTGTTTTCGGCGGGTTTTGTCCGGCAGGGGAGGTTTTTACTTCCTTCCCCCAAAGGCGATCTTCACCGGCTCGTCCGCCGTTCTCTCACTCACCCAGCGGATCTCGCCCTGCTGTACGGTGAGCAGCAGCTTGTCCCCGAGAGTCAGTTCCTCGCCGTGATAGGTGCCCTCCGCCGGCAGCGCCATTTCCGGCGGCAGCCGCAGGCAGAGCTCCTCTCCCCGCCGCACCGCTTTTCCACAGACGGCATAGGGCGTCCCCAGCAGCTCTCCCGCCAGCTCGGTATCTCCCTCCAGCAGGCAGCGCCGTATCCGGCTGGAGCTCACCGTCTCCCCTTTCCAGGTCACCGGCTCCAGCGCCGTCACAGCAATGCCCATCGGCTCCGCCAGCTCCCGCAGCAGGGCCACATTTCCGGCGCCCTTTTTGCCAAAACGGTAATCCTCACCGCACACCACACCCCTGCAGTTCAGGCAGTTTTTCAGTATCTCCCGCACAAATTCCTCCGGAGAAAAGTTGTAGAAGCTCTCAAACGGCGGGCAAAGCACCAGCTCCACCCCCAGCTCCTCCATCACCCGGTCCCGGCTTTCAGGGCTTTGCAGCAGCTTCACATCGCTTTTGCTCACGGCCCGGTCGGTGTGGTGCGGCGGCTCAAAGGTAAAAACCGCTCCCTTGCCGTTTTGCGCGCGCGCCTGTTTTACCGCCTCGGCTATCACGGCCCGGTGCCCCATATGGACCCCGTCAAAAAAGCCCAGGGCCGCCACGGTAGGATATTCACTTTTGTGGGAAAGGTCATGGAAGATCAGCAATTCGGATTCTCCTTTGTGTAAAACAGCTTGATGATCTGCAATTCTGCTATGCTGCGTTCGATGTGGGCCAGCGCCAAAAAACGGCCGTCGCCGTAAACCCGCACCGTATCTCCCTCGGCGGGAATTTTGATGCGGTTGGTATCCAGCCGGATGCCGTCCAGAAACATTTTGGTCTGCTTGGGGGAAAGGAAGATGCTTTTATACTGCCGGAAAGCCGTATCCACCGGCATCAGCAGCTCCTCAAAGCGGCCCTCCTCGCTGGCCTGCTTCAACTCCTCCAGGGTATGGCAGTCCGCCGTGGTAAAGCCCAGAGTCTCGGTCCTTCTCAGGGCGGTCAGCATACCGCCGCAGCCCAGCGCCTCGCCGATATCATGGCAAAGGGTCCGGATATAGGTCCCCTTGGAACAGGCCACATCAATGACACAGGTCCGGTTCTCCGGGTCAAATTCCAGCAGGTCCAGCCGGTGGATGGTCACCTGCCGGGTGGGCCGTTCCACCTCTTTTCCGGCCCGGGCCAGCTTATACAGCCGCTGGCCATCCACCCAAACGGCGGAATACATCGGCGGTAGCTGGTCAATGGTGCCCCGCAGCGGCGCCAGGGCTGCCTCCAGCGCTTTTTTCGTCACCGACTTTTCGCTGGTGGAAAGGATATTGCCGGTGCAGTCCTGGGTATCGGTGGTCACCCCAAAGCGGATGGAAGCGGTATAGCGCTTATCCTGTACCGGCATCAGCTCCATGGCCTTGGCGCTGCGGCCAAAAAAGAGCGGCAGCACACCGGTGGCCATCGGGTCCAGGGTACCGCCGTGGCCTATCTTGTGGCAATCGGCAATGCCCCGCATCTTCGCCACCACATCAAAGGAGGTCCAGTCCTGCGGTTTATCGACACATAGGATCCCCTCCAGCTGGCGGGAATGGTATGTTTTCTTCATGCTTGCTCCTTTGGCAGATGTTTTACGGCCTCGGCCACCAGCAGGCGGGCGGTCTCCTCCACCGTTCCCTTTATGGTGATTCCAGCGGCCAAACGGTGCCCGCCGCCGCCGAAGATCTCCGCGATCTCATCGGCATTGACCGGCTCCTTGCTGCGCAGGGAGATATGGCATTCCCCCTCGTGCTCCTTGATGGTGATGCCCAGCAGCACGCCCTCTATCTTCCGGGGGATGCCTGCCACATCCTCCAGCTCCTCACCGGTCACGCCGGTTTGGGCCCGCATGGCCAGCGTCACCGGCATCACGGCGATCCGGTCCCCGGCGTAAAATTCCAGCGAGGACATCATTTTGGCTTCGGCCAGCATTTTGGCCTTGCTTTCGCTTTCAAAAACACGGGTATTGATGGCGGCGGTATCCACGCCGCTTTCCATGATCTCCGCAGCCAGCCGCAGCGTCCCGGCCGTCGTATTGGAAAAGCGGAACCCGCCGGTATCGGTGACAAGGCCGGTATAGACACACTCGGCTATTTTGCCGGAAACGGGCAGCCCGATGGCCTTAATGACGGCGGCGACCGGCTCGGCACAGGCCCCGGCCTCCTGCCACAGGCAGGTCTGGGCGGCATAATCGCTGTTGCTGGGGTGGTGGTCAATGCAGAGATCCACCATATGGCCGTACTTTTCCTCCAGGCCGCCCAGCATCCCGGCGGTGGCCACATCCACGGCCACCACATATTCCACCGGCCAGTCCAGTACCCGGCTGGGGGTGTAATCCCCATACAGGTAGTCATACTGCTTCGGCAGGGCATCGGCGCACAGCACCCGCACCTCCTTGCCCAGCTCCCTTAGGGCATAGTACAGGGCAAAGGCGCTGCCCACGGTATCGCCATCGGGGCGGCGGTGGCACAGCAGGGTGATATTGTCCTTCTGCATCAGCAGCTCGGCCGCGCGGGTCGCGGAAAGATTTTCCCTCATTCTTCGGTCTCCCCTTTCGCTTCCTCCTCCGGGACGATCTCCCGCAGCAGGTGGCTGATGTGGACACCGTATTCGATGGAGTCATCGGCGATGAACTGGAATTCCGGGGTGTGGCGCATGGCCAGCCGGCTGCCCACCTCCCGGCGGATATAGCCTGCCGCGCTCTTGAGCCCCTTCACCGATTCTTTCGCGGTCTCGATGCCGGAAAGGGAGCTGACATAGACCTTGCAGCTAGAGCCGTCACGGGAAAGCTCGGTGCGGACGATGGAAAGCATGGGGTCGATGCGGGGATCCTTGAGCGACCGGAAAATAGCGGTCAGCTCCCGGTGGATATCCTCGCCGTGGCGGGCGTTTTTATAATTCGGCATGGTGCCCCTCCTTTGGTTTTTCTCTTCAAACGGCAAGGGGCAGCCGGATATGATCCGGCCGCCTTCTTTACCTGAAAATTATTGTTTGATTTCTCTAATCTCGTAGGCTTCAAAGATATCGCCGTTCTTCAGGTCGCTGAACTTCTCCAGCGTGATGCCGCATTCGTAGCCTTGGGCCACTTCCTTCACATCGTCCTTGAAGCGGCGCAGGGAGGCCATCTTATCATCGGCGATGATGATGCCATCCCGGACCACACGGATATTGGCGGAACGGACCATCTTGCCATCCAGTACATAGCAGCCGGCTACGGCGCCCACGCCGGTGATCTTGTAGACATTGCGGATCTCGGCACGGCCCAGATCGACCTCCTCGGTCTTGGGCTTGAGCATACCCTTCATAGCCGCCTCGATCTCCTCGATGGCATCGTAGATGATGCGGTAGAGGCGGATCTCGACGCCGTCCCGCTCGGCATTGGCCTTGGCGGTGGGGTCGGGACGGACATTGAAGCCGACAATGATGGCGTGGGAGGCATTGGCCAGCATGACATCGCTTTCGCTGACAGCGCCGACGGCGCCGTGGATGACACGGACACGAACCTCATCATTGGAGAGCTTTTCAAGGGACTGGCGGACGGCTTCCACCGAGCCCTGAACATCGCCCTTGACGATAACGGGCAGCTCCAGCACCTCGCCCTCGCTGATGTGCTCGAAGAGGTTATCCAGGGTGACCTTCTGGTACCGCTTGAATTCCTCCTCCTTCTGCTCCATGCGGCGTTTTTCCACCAGCTCGCGGGCCAGCTTCTCATCCTCAACGGCATTGAAGATATCGCCCGCGGCAGGAACCTCGGCCAGACCGGTGATCTCCACCGGGCAGGAGGGGCCGGCCTCCTCGACCTTTTGGCCCTTATCGTTAGTCATGACACGCACACGGCCCACGGCGGTGCCGGCGATAATGGCCTCGCCGGAATGCAGGGTACCGGTCTGGATGAGGACGGTGGCCACAGGGCCGCGGCCGGTATCCAGCTTGGCTTCGATGACGGTGCCCTTGGCCATGCGGTTGGGGTTGGCGGTCAGCTCCATGGTATCGGCCACCAGCAGGATCATCTCCAAGAGGTTATCCAGCCCCATGCCGGTTTTGGCGGAAACGGGAACGCAGATGGTATCGCCGCCCCACTCCTCGGGGACCAGCTCGTATTCGGTGAGCTGCTGCTTGATGCGCTCGGGATTGGCTTCGGGTTTATCCATCTTATTGATGGCCACGATGATGGAAACACCGGCCTCCTTGGCGTGGTTGATGGCCTCTACCGTCTGGGGCATAATGCCGTCATCGGCGGCGACGACCAGCACGGCGATATCGGTGACCTGGGCGCCGCGGGCTCTCATGGAGGTGAAGGCGGCGTGGCCGGGGGTATCCAGGAAGGTGATGGGACGGCCATCCACCTGCACCTGGTAAGCACCAATGTGCTGGGTGATGCCGCCGGCTTCGCCGGAAACGACGCTGGTTTTCCGGATGGCATCGAGGATGGAGGTTTTGCCGTGATCGACATGGCCCATGACCACCACGATGGGGGGCCGGGGCTCCTGGGCTTCTTCCTTATCCTCTACCTCGAACAGGCGGTCCTCAATGGTGACAACAACCTGCTTGGTGACCTTGGCGCCGATCTCCATGGCGACGAGGGAGGCGGTATCAAAGTCGATAACATCGCTGATGGAGGCCATAACGCCCAGTCCCATCAGCTTCTTGACGATCTCGCTGGCCTGTACCTTGAGGGTGAGGGCCAGCTCGCCAACGGTCATTTCCTCGGGCAGGGCCACCTCCAGCCGCTGGCGGCGCTGACGCTCCAGCTCCAGGCGGCGCATCTTTTCCTCCTCGCGCTCCTTGCGGCTGAGGACGGGCTTGCCGCGGCGGGCGGATTTCTGATTGAGCTTCTGCTTTTTGGCGAAGTTATCCTTCATGTTGCCGGCCGGGGCGATCTGTTCGTACCGCTCATTGTACTTATCGAGGTTGACCTCGCTGGTGCGCATATCCACGGTGGTGCGGGTCACGGTATTGGCGGTAAAGGTATTCTCGCCCTTGGGGCCCTTCTGCTTGGGGGCCTGCTGGCGGATCTCGATAGGCTTGCGGGGGGCGGCGGGCTGCTGGGGCGCCGCAGGCTTGGGGGCCGGGGCGGCAGCAGCGGGCTTCTGGTTCAGGTTGGGCCGCAGGCCGTTGCCCTGGGGGCGATTGTTATCGAAGCGGCGGTCACCCTGCTGGGGACGGTTGTTCTCAAAGCGGCGGTCGCCCTGGGGACGGTTATTTTCAAACCGACGGTCGCCCTGCGGGCGGTTATTCCCCTGCTGGGGACGGTTATTCCCCTGCTGGGGACGGTTTTGGCCCTGGCCATTGGCAGCCGGCTGCTGGGGCCGGGGAGCCGGAGCGGCGGGCCGGGGAGCCGGGGCGGGGGCGGGCGCTACCTTTTCCACGGGCTTTTCGGCGGGCTTTTCTGCGGGTTTGGGGGCCGCAGCGGGGGCGGGCTTCTTTTCACCCAGCTTAAAGTACTCGCCAAAGTCCTTGACGGCGTGCTGCTGGGTGTAGTGCTCCATCATAAAATTGAGCTCCTCGCCGGAGAGCACCGTCTGCGGCTTTTTGGCCTCGCCGCCGAAGCGCTGCTGCAGCAGCGCGGTCAGGTCCTTGCCGCTTATATTCAGGTCTTTGGCGACCTCGTTCAGTTTAACTTTTTCGATCATCTATCCAAGTCCTCCTCATCATCACTCATCATTGCCCGGATACCACCGGCGAAGTTTTCATCGCAGACCGCCAGAATGCCGGTATTTTTGCCGGTATAGCGGCTGAGGGTCTGCATCGTACAGGGAAGAGAAATTACCGGGATATCCGGCAGCTTTTGCCGGAGCCGCGCGGCGCTGCGGGGGGAAAGATCCTGCGCCAGCAGGAGAAGATGGGCTTCCCCTTTTTCCGCTTTTTCCACGGCGGCATCCATGCCGGTGGTGAGCCGGCCGGCCCGGCGGCACAGGGAGATGAATCCCAGCACCTTTCTTTGGGTCACATCATTCATCGGCGGCGTTCAGCTCCTCTTCCAGTTTTGCCATCACCTCATCGGGTACGGGGCATTGGAAGGCACGCTCCAGCCGTTTGGCCTTCTGTGCCTTGCGGAGGCACTCGGCATTGCGGCAGAGATAAGCACCGCGGCCGGCCATTCTGCCGGTGAGGTCCATGTGGATCTCCCCCTGCGGGGTATGGACAATGCGTACCAGCTCTTTTTTGGGGAAATGCTCGCCGCAGCCGGCGCACATTCTTACGGGGATCTTCTTTTGCTGCACTGTGGGTGCCTCCTTTCTTTATGATTACTCTTCCTTGGCGGGTTCATCCTCGCCGTAGAAGCCGCTTTCGGGACGGATATCGATCTTCCAGCCGGTCAGGCGGGCCGCCAGGCGGGCGTTCTGGCCCTTATTGCCGATGGCGAGCGAGAGCTGGTGATCCGGCACGGTGACGCGGCAGCTGTGGGTATCGGCATCCAGGATCTCCACGCCCAAAACGGTGGCGGGAGAAAGCGCCGCGGAAATGTAGGCGGCGGGGTCATCGCTGTAATTGACGACATCGATCTTTTCGCCGCCCAGCTCCTCCACGATGGTATTGACACGGGCGCCCTTGGGGCCGATGCAGGCGCCGATGGCATCCACATTCTCATCCCGGCTGGAAACGGCCAGCTTGCTGCGGGAGCCCGCCTCGCGGGCGATGGAACGGATCTCGACGGTGCCATCGTAGATTTCGGGGACATTCATCTCGAAGAGACGCTTGACCAGGCCGGGGTGGGTGCGGGAGATCATAAGGCGGGGGCCCTTTTCGGTATTCTGCACATCCACCACATACACCTTGATGCGCTGGCCCTCGGTAAAGGTTTCATCGGGGATCTGCTCGGTCTTGGGCAGCACGGCTTCGCTGCTGCCGATCTCCAGGGTGACATTGCCGCGGACGGGATCCACCCGCAGCACCTTGGCGGAAACGATATCGTGCTGGCGGCTCTCATACTCCTTGAGCAGCAGGCCCTTTTCGGCCTCCCGGATACCCTGATGGATGGAGGATTTGGCCGCCTGGGCCGCGATGCGTCCGAACTTTTTAGGATCAAGGGCGACTTCCAGCACGCTTCCGGCGGTGATGCCGCTCTGGTACTTGGCAGCATCCTCCACGCTGATCTGGGTGGTTGGGTCCTCGACCTCCTCCACGACATCCTTGCGCAGCGCCACATAGAAGCGGCCGGTCTCGGGATCGATCTCCACGACGCTGTTTTCGCTGTTAAAGGGGTCCTTCTTGATGGCCTGAGCGATGGCGGTCTGGATCTTTTCGATCATATAATCCACCGGGATGCCTTTTTCCTTCTCCAGCATCTTCAGGGCATCAAAGAGGTTAAATTCCTCCTGGGGTTTCTTCTTGGCTCTTGCAGCGCTCATTTGCTTACTCCTCCACTAAAATCATTATACAGACGGATAAACGCGGTTTCGCCGCGTTCCACATTCATTTCGGTTTTTTCATCCAGCAGCAGGGTCAGGGTGCCATCGCGGTAATCGGTAAGGGTGCCGATGAAATCCCGCACGCCCTCCACCGGGCGGATGAGCCGCACCAGCAGCTGCTGGCCCATCAGGGCCTCAAAGTGCCAATCGCGGGTGAGGGCGCGCTCGATGCCGGGGGAGGACACCTCCAGCGTGTAGCTGCCATCGATGGGGTCGGCTTCATCCAGCACATCGCTGATCGCCCGGGAAAAGGCCTCGCAGCTATTGATATCGATGCCGCCCTCTTTATCGACATAGTACCGCAGGTACCAGCCGCTGCCCTCCTTCTCGTAGACGACATCCCACAGCTGCAGGCCCATTTCTTCCAGAATGGGAGCTGCCAGCTCCTCCGCTATGGCGGCGGTATTCTTTTTGGCCATCGCTTTGCCTCCTAACATAAAGGAAAGAGCGGGTCGCCCCACTCTTTCTTTCTACTACCATATTCCAAATAATACTGTATCACAAATTGCAAGGCTTTGCAAGCACTATTTTGCACAAAAAGGGCGGTTTCATCGCAAAAAAGCGGCATTTTTCCGCCAAAGCTCACCCGGTGTACTCCTCGCAGCGGTAGCGGGGCTTGCCCTGGCTCTTTTTGCCGTACTCAATGGCGTGCTGCGGGCAGCCGCAGATACAGGCCATGCAGTGGGTACAATGCCCCTCCCAGTGGGGTTTGCCCTCCCGCATCACGATGCAGTTGGTGAAGCACATTTTGGCGCAGCGGCCACAGCCATTGCAGGCCGGGGTGGTGTAAAAGGGGCTGCTTTTAATGCAAAAGCGATAGAAGAAACGGTTGACAATGCCGCTTTTTAGGCGGTCGGCCAGGGTCAGCTTTCCCCCCGGGAAGGGCTGATCCCCTGCGATGAGGGCGGCGGCTTCCAGAAGGGGCTCCCGCGCGGCATCAATGATCTTCTTCGCCTCTTCCCCTCCTGGCACTGGGAACATGGCCACATAGTTTTCCGGCATCACCAGCGGCCACACGCCGCGGTATTCCAGGCCCAGCTCCCCGCAGAGCTTGCGCAGGCGGGGCCCGGCCGCACCGATATCATCCCCGCAGGTGAGGACGAAATAGGCTTTTCTGCTGCCATCAAAGCCGGTGCGGCGCAGCAGATCGGCAAAGACATGGGGGATCTGCCAGCCGTAGGTGGGACAGACAAAGACCCACGGTTTTTCGGAATGGAGGGAAGGCGCCAGGCCGCTTTTGAGGGCGGGGGCGGCATCCTCGGCGGTATCGTGCAGATGATCTGCCAGCAGCTGCGCGGCCCAGCGGCTGTTGCCGGTGCCGGTGAGGTAATAGATCATGCGGAAAAGCCTTCTTTCGGTCAGATTTATTCGGCCCAGTTCTGCAAAAGGCCATCGTAAACGGCGGTCTGGTGCTTGAATTCCTCGTAAAGGGCGTGGGCCCGGCCCAGGCGGTTTTCAAACAGGGCCCGATAGTAGCGGCGTGTGACCACATAGGTGCTGAGGGAGATGCGCTTGTAGTAGTAGCCGGCGGTATCCATCATATCGGCGTACTCGTACATCAGGTCCCACAGGGCGTTGATGGCCTCGGTCTCGGGCTTTGCCACATTCTGCACTGCCTGCAGCTGACCCACGATCTCATCCAGCAGGCCGCTATCCATAATGCCGGCGGCGGCGAAGCTATCGCCCTTTTCCATGGCCTCACAGTAGGCTGCGTAATCCCGCTCGAAGCGGCGGCAGCTTTCCCCCGCCACGGCCTCGTAGCTCTCCTTGAACGCGCGGTAATCGGCCAGCACCTCATCCAGCACGCCAAAGTACCGGTAGCTGCCCAGCAGCGCCAGCATCTCATCGGAAAGGGTAGTGGGCGAGGCCTGCAGCTTTTTGAGCAGCAGCGGCGAGGCCGTGACCCCATTTTGCAGCAGTACAGCGGCGGTTTCGGTATCATCATTGGCCACAGCCAGGTCCAGCAAATTGCCGGTTTGGGCGCTTTCCACCCCGTAGCGCAGGGCCACAGTGGTGCTGTCCCCTTCGGGAAGGGCGGCCTCCTCCGCCGAGAGCGGGAAATGGGCCAGGTAAAGCGACAGCCGTTCGGCATTCCCCATGGCGGTGCAGTAGTAGGCAATGGAAGGCGCCGTGCAGCCGGTATCGGTGTGCTGCTCCTCCAGAGTGGAAAGCAGCTGCTGCCAATCCTGGCGCTCCGCTATGGTCAAGGCGGCGGGCTCCGCCCAGTAGAGATTGTGGTTTTCCCCGGTGGCACCGGCTTTGACCACCAGCTCCACCGTTTCGGCATTGCCGCTTTGCAGCGCGGCCCACAGCAGGCCGTCGCCATTGCGGTCGGTCACCAAAGCGTTGCCCTCATTGAGCAGCAGACGCAGGGTGTCATTTTCCCCGTGGCGGGCGGCCCACAGGAGCTGCTCCGACTGTACCCGCAGCACCGATTCCTTTTCCAGCCAGCCCTGGCACAGCACCGTGACGACCCGGAGGGACGGCTCCCCCTGCTGCATGGCCCGCAGCCGCAGGCACAGGGCATGGGGCTTGCCATCGGCCAGGAGAGCCTGTAATTCGGCATCGGAGGCAACAGCACTGGCGCTTTCGCCGGTGATGGGATCGGTGAGAAGAATGGCATAGCGGTTCAGACCCTCATCCTCCCCGGAAAGATAGCCTTCCGGCAGGTCCCCGCCCTGCTGCGCCCACACGCGCACGATGAAAAGATCCTCGCAGGCGGTCCATTCCTCCACCGGCAGCACATTGATGCCGAAGGAGGCCCGCAGATCCAGAAGGGGCCGGTTCTGCTCATCGATGCAGTAGCACAGGGTCACAGCTTTACCCTCCACCGTGGCGGGCTGCAGCACCCAGTGCTGCGCCCCGATGGTCAAAGCGGCGGGGTCGCCATCCGAGACGACCGAGCCGGAAAGGCCCAGCTGCTCCCACAGGGCGGCGTTATCGGGATCGGCCAGCCACTGAGGGCGGTCTTCCTCCGCGGCGGCAAATACCGCGGACAGTTTGTATTCTTTTTGCGCGCCGCAGGCAGTCAGCAGAACCAGCATGACCGCCAGCAGCAGCGCCGTCCATCGTTTTAGCATAAGTCACTCCCAAAAATGGTTTTGTGCGGATATTTTACCATACTGCGGCAAAAAAGGCAAACGCAGAGGATGAACAAAATGTAAAAAAAGCCCCGGAACGGGCGGTTCCGGGGTGAGATGAGGGGCTGTTCAGCGGCGCAGAGCCTTGAGCTCAGCCTTGTGCTCCGGGGGGACGCGGAAGCTCTCCACTGCCTTTTGGATGGTTTTTTGCCGTACCCAGGGGGAAAGGCGGTCTTCGGTGAGGTAGGGCAGGATCTCCTCATACCGGAAGGCGAGCGCCGTGGCGAAATACCACGCCTGCATCATGCGGATGTAGTAGTGATCGCTTTCCACCGCGGCCACCCAGGCCGGGTACTCCGGGGAAAAATCCTCCCGCAGGTAGTGGGTCATCAGCATCTCGATGGCGAAGCGGACGGTGTAGGGGTGGGCATCCCCCAGCCAGCGGGTGACGCAGGGCAGCAGCTTTTCGCGGTTTTTGGCAAAGCAGACGGGCTTTAACAGGTCGCAGGTGGCCCAGTTATCGATCCGCGGCAGAAAGCGCTCCAGCCACGGCATCAGGGTCTCAAAGCTCTTTTCCCGCATCAGCAGCAGGGCATGGAGATTATTTTCCTCGTAGTAGGTGTGAGGCAGCTCCCGCAGGAAGAGTGCGGCCTGCGGTGTTTTGGCCAGGGCGGCGGCATAGCGGCGCAGGGCGGGCATCCGCACCCCGATGACGCGCTCCCACGCCACCCCCGGCATGAGGGCGGCATGGAAGGCACGGTATTTTTCATCCCGCAGGGCAAACAGGGCTTCGGTGATCTCTCGCATGGGCGGCCTCCTTTTGGGGTTTTGGATGATAGGATTCTACCGCAAATAGGGTAAAAGCGCAAGAAGGGGCGGCCTGACCCACAAGGGAGGGCAGACCGCCGGAAGAAAAACATGGATAATATCAGTGCTTGGGGACCAGCAGGGCCCGCATGGCATTGAGGATGGCCAGCACCAGCACGCCCACATCGGCAAAGACAGCGATCCACATGTTGGCATCGCCGGTGGCGCCCAGCACCAGTACCAGCGCCTTGACCGCCAGGGCGAAGATAACATTCTGCCAGACGATCTTCATGGTGCGGCGGGAAAGCCGAACGGCCAGCGCCAGCTTGCTGGGGGCATCGTCCATCAGGACGATATCAGCGGCCTCAATGGCGGCATCGCTGCCTAGGGCGCCCATGGCGACACCGACATCGGCGCGGGCCAAAACAGGAGCATCATTGATGCCATCGCCGACGAACACCAGAGGAGAACCAGTTTGCAGCAGCTCCTCCACCGCGGTCACCTTATCGGCGGGCAGCAGCTCGGCCCGGTATTCATCCAGACCAAGCTCCCCAGCCACAGCCTGGGCTACGGCGGTCTTATCGCCGGTCAGCATCACGGTCTTTTCCACGCCCTCGGCCTTGAGGGTCCGAATGGCCTCGGCGGAATCGGGCTTGGGGGTATCGGCGATGACCAGATAGCCGAGGTAGTCCTTATCGGCCGCCATGTGGATAACGGTGCCGACCTCGGCGACCTCCCGGCAGGGAACGCCGATTTCCTTCATTAGGCGCTCATTGCCGGCATAGATATGCCGGCCGTCAATGACGGCTTCAATACCGCGGCCGGTGTGGTCCTTGGCGTCCTCGATCTCTTTTTCGATGGGCTTGCCGTAGGCGGCCACCACCGACTGGGCAATGGGATGATGAGAGAAGCTCTCGGCAGCGGCGGCGGTCGCCAGCAGGTCGTCCTCGGTTCCGGCGGTGGGGACGATATGGGTGACGGTAAAGCTGCCCTTTGTCAGGGTGCCGGTCTTATCGAATACGACGGTTTTGGCCTTAGCCAGCGTTTCCATATAGCCGGCGCCCTTTACCAGGATGCCGCAGCGGGAAGCCCCGCCGATACCGCCGAAGAAGGTGAGCGGTACGCTGACAACCAGTGCGCAGGGGCAGGAAACAACCAGGAATACCAGGGCTCTTTCCACCCAGGTGCCCCAGGACTGGGAGAAGAACAGAGGCGGAATGACCGCCAGCAGGGCGGCGCCGATCACAACGCAGGGGGTATACCAATGGGCAAAGCGCGTAATGAAGCTTTCCACCCTAGCCTTTTGGTCAGCGGCGTTTTCCACCAGTTCCAGGATCTTGGCGGCGGTGGATTCGCCGTAGGCGCTTTGGGTCTGAACCGTAATGACACCGGTGAGATTTACCGTACCGCTGACCACCGGATCGCCCTCCGCCTTATCCTGCGGCAGGCTTTCGCCGGTTAGGGCGGCGGTATTCACAGCGGTGGAGCCCTCCATGATCACGCCATCCAGCGGGATCTTTTCGCCGGGGCGGACGATGATGGTCTCCCCTACTTCCACTTCATCGGGGTCCACCTTTTCTTCCTGTCCATTCCGCACCACATTGGCGTAATCGGGGCGGAGATCCATAAGCTGGGTGATGTTGCGGCGGGTCTTGCCCACGGCAACGCCCTGGAACCATTCACCGATCTGATAGAACAGCATAACGGCGACGGCTTCCCGGTAATCGCCCAGTACAAAGGCGCCGATGGTGGCGACCGACATGAGGAATTCCTCGTCCATCAGGTCACCGTGCAGTATTTTGCGGATAGCACCCCACAGGACATCCCAGCCGACAATGAAATACGGCACACAGTAGGCCAAAAGCTGCCAGATGCCCTCCAGCGGGAGAACGAACCACACCAGTGCCAGCAGTACCGCCGCGGCGATAATGCGGGCCAGATGCTTTTTCTGTTTTCTTGTCATTTCGGTAATCCCCTTTCCCCGGTGATGGCGGAAAATATTACTTGAGCAGGATGCGGCAATCGGGTTCCACGCGCTTGCAGGTCTTTACCACTTCGGCCAGGATGTCATCGTAGCGGGCGTCATCGGCCTCCAGGGTGAGCTTCTGGGCCAGGTAGCTGACACGGGCATAGGTCACGCCATCAATTTTGGAAATGGCTTCCTCCATCTTGGCGGCGCAGTTGGCGCAATCCAGGTCTTCCAGCATATACATCTTTTTCATGTCAGTTTTCCTCCTTGGATGAATGATTGGTGGGATGGGAATGGTGGTCATGCTCGGTCAGGTGCTCAAAGCCCTGCCCGATGATGGTACGGACATGGTCATCCGCCAGGAAATAGTAGATGGTCTTGCCCTCCCGGCGGGAGGCGACCAGCTTATTTTCCCGCAGCACCTTAAGCTGGTGCGAGATGGCGGATTGGGTCATGCCCAGCAGCTCCGCGATGGCGCAGACACACAGCTCCGATTCAAACAGCGAATACAGAATCCGCATGCGGGTGGTATCGCCGAACACCTTGAAGAGATCCGAAAGGTCACAGATCAGCTCCTCCGGGGGCAGCTCCTGCCGCACCGTTTGCAGGATGGCGGTATGGTCATGCTTTGGCATCATTTCGACCTCCATTCATATGTTTTCTTGTTCATATGATAGCACGCTCATATGTTATTGTCAACAGAAAATTTGATTTTTCTTTGACAAAATATCAAAAAACAGGGGCGGCGAGAGGAATCGGCCGGAGGCCAGGAGCGCCCGCAGGCAGGCTTATGCCCGGCGTAGACGGGCTGATGCCTGTCAAGGGCAGCGACGCCGCATCCGACGATTCCTCTCGCCGCCCTGGAAAAGGACGCCAAAAAGCCCGGAAAACCGAGGTTCTCCGGGCCAACGGGGAATATCAAACTCAGCGGTAGTCTTTCCGCTCGTTTAGGCGCTTCTTTTCTTCGGGCTTCAGGTCCAGGCCGATGGTACCGCCGGGGTTCATGGTGTAATCGGGGTCAAAGTAATTCTTGAGCACCCGGAACACCCCGTACTCCTTCTCGCCGATATAGCCCTCCAGCCAGGGGGCAAACATCTTGCCGATGCCATGGTGGTGGGAGATGGCCGCGCCGGATTTCTGGATGGCATCCAGAATGGTGGTGTGGTAGCGCTTAAATTCAGCGGCATCGTTCATCCGGGTGATGAAGATGAAGTACAGGTTGGCGCCCTGCGGGTAGCAGTGGCTCATGTGCGTGGTGACGATGGTATTGGGCAGCGCATGGCAGACCGCGCGCACATCGCGGTGCACCTGCGCCATATTGGACCAGTTGACGCTGCACTCCAGCGTATCGGTGATGACGCTGAAATCCATGAGGGTATCGCGGAGGTAAGGGTCATTGAAGCGGCCCTTTTCCCAGCTCTTGGTCACATAGCCGGTCATGGGCATGGCACCAAAGCGGCGGGCAATGCGGTGGATGTTCTTCGCCACATTTTTGGAAAAGCCCTTTTCGCCATCGGTAAAGCCCAGGAACATACAGCGCTCCATATCCTTGTAGCCCAGCTTATCCAGCAGCGGCGCCAGCGGTGTTTCATCCACATTGTAGAGCTTGAGCATCAGGTGGGTCTCTTCGGGGTCGGAAAGGCGAAACACCGAGGAATAGCCGCATTCGCACTGCATCATCTCCCGGGCGGCCGCCATGGCGGTCTCCCAATCCCGGAACATGTAGGAGAAGCGCTTTCGGTTTTCCGGCTGCCAGCGGAATACCTTGAGGGTCACTTCGGTAAGGACGCCGAAAGTGCCCTCCGAGCCCATCATGATCTGGTTGAGATCGGGGCCGGTGGCCTCCCTGGGATAATGGGGAGTGACGATGCGGCCGATGGGGGTGGCGTACTTCTGCGAAAGGACGATATCGGCGATGGTGCCATAGTAGGTGCTGTTCTGGCCCGCGCCGCGGGTAACCACCCAGCCGCCCACGCTGCTGTACTCGAAGGACTGGGGGAAATGGCCGCAGGTATACTGCCGCTTGGCGCCAAAGCGATTGGGGGCATCCTGCAGGGCTTCCTCCAGCGCGGGGCCGGAAAGCCCCGCCTGCACCGTGATGGTCTGGTCCACCTCATTGAAGCTGAGGATCTTATTGAAGCGCTTTCGCATATCCAGCGAGATGCCGCCCTTGATGGGCTCCACGCCGCGGGTGACGGAGCTGCCGCCGCCGTAGACATACAGCGGGAGCTTATGCTCCGCCGCGTAACGGACAAGCTCTTCCACCTGCTCGGTGGTATCGGGGTAGACCACCACATCCGGCAGGCTGTCGATCTGCTTGTGCCGCAGACGCAGAAGATCGTAGCCGGTGCAGCCATAGGCCACCGAAAGTCTTTCGTAATCCCCCGTGGTAACAAATTCTTTCCCGACGATCTTTTTCAGCGCCTCCAGGTGCTCCGGGGCGATGCGAGAGGGGTGATCCGGGAGAGAGACCTGATCAAAGCCGATATCATCGGTGTAGTCCCGGAAGTCCTCATCGGTCATATGGAAGGCTTCCTTCATCATCTTGTAGAGGGATTCCTTGGGGTACTTGAAAAACTCGGGATCGCCCCAGCGGAAGATGGAACGATAGCTGCCCGCCGGGGCGGGAGTCAGCAGCCACTTGGGCTCGAAGCCTTTGTACGGTTTATTGCTCATGGTCATTCTCCTTTTCGGTTTTCTCTTCCAGCAGGCCGGAGGTGATGATGATATCCACCCCCAAGCCCAGCACATTGGGCAGCACCGTTTCTCCCCGCTTCATCGGATGGGTCACACGGGCGCGGTTAATTTCCCGCATGACATCGAAAATTTTATCCTTGGGTATTTCGGCCGAGGTGCGTACACTGATGACCGGGACCTCCGGAAAAACGGTGCGCACCGTGGTGCAGAGGGTGCGGGTGGGGCAGGTCATCTCGGCCGTGGCGAACTGTTCCCCCCGTTTACAGGCATTGCCGGTGACGGTAAAACGGCCGTCCCGCTCTTCGATGCGCAGGGTGCAGCCCCGGGGACAGACAATGCAGGTCAGCTCAGTCATGCTCCATCACCTCAATTTCCAGTTTGATCTGCGAAGCCGCGGTCAGCGCCTGGGCGGAAAGATCCAGCTCCAGCCGTTCCATCTCCGGCGGGCGGAGGAAGGGGTACCGGCGGGTGTATACTTCCCGGCCATCGGCTGTAATGACAAGGCGGCAGGGGCCCAGGTTTTCCCGACTGCGGAAGTAGACAGTCACTGCGGAACGGTCGGCTGCAACATCCAGCCGCTGGGGCACAGCATACAGCAGCCCCTCCCCCGCCATGATGGGAATGAGGGTTCTTTGCTGCCCCGGACGGTACCGGGCCGCGCTTTTTCCGGCGGCTTCTCCGCTTTCGGAGACATAGTCCACCAGGTCATTGACATGCAGGGCATTGCCGCAGGAGAATACACCGGGGACCGAGGTCATCAGCCCGGCATCGCAGATGGGGCCTTTGGTTTTGGGATCGATGGCCGCGCCAAGGCCCTCGGCCAGCTCGTTCTCCGGGATGAGCCCGACCGAAAGGATGAGGGCATCGCATTCCACGATCTGTTCGGTGCCGGGGATGGGAACCATGCACTCATCCACCTGGGAAATTTCCACCGCAGTCAGTCGATCCTGCCCAAAAACGCGGGTGACGGTATGGGAGAGATAAAGCGGGATATTGTAATCATGCAGGCACTGGTGGATATTGCGGGTGAGCCCGGAGGGGGTGGATTTGGCCTCGTAGACGCCCAGCACCTGGGCGCCCTCCAGCGTAAGGCGGCGAGCCATGATAAGACCGATATCCCCGCTGCCGAGAATGACGCATTTTTTGGTGGGGAGCAGCCCCAGCAGGTTGGTGAAATGCTGCGCCGTCCCGGCGGTAAAGACCCCGGCGGGGCGGGTGCCGTGGATGGACACCTGCTTTGCCGTCCGTTCCCGGCAGCCGGTGGCCAGCACCAGCGCTTTGGCGGCCACCGTTTCCACGCCATCCCGGTTTACCAGGGTGACGGCAAAACCCTCAACGGTCTTTTGGATGCGGGTGACGAAGGTGAGGGTCCTCGCTTGCAGCCCCAGGGCATGAAATTCATCGGTGAAGCGGCCAGCGTATTCCGGGCCGGAGAGCTTTTCCCCATACCGTACCAGGCCAAAGCCATCGTGGATGCACTGTTTGAGGATACCGCCCAGGCGGGCTTCCCGCTCGATGAGAAGAATCTGGGCGTCGTTTTGGTGGGCAGCAATGGCCGCGGCCAGCCCGGCCGGTCCCCCGCCGATGACCAGAACATCAACGGTAAGCATGCTTTCTCCCTCCTTCGTCATTTGGTTTTGCCATAGGTGATGACCGCTTGCTCAGAGGATTTTCTGACCTCCTCCAATGGGCAGTCCAGGTATTCGGCGATGATCTGAGTGACCAGCGGCGAGCAGAACCCGCCCTGGCAGCGGCCCATGCCGGGCCGCACCCGTTTTTTGATGCCATCCACCGTGGGAACCGGGATGGGCGAACGCAGGGCATCCAGAATTTCTCCCTTGCTTACCTCCTCGCAGCGGCAGATGATGATGCCGTAATCGGGGTTCTGCCGGATGAGGGCGGCCCGCCGCTCATCGCTCATTTCCCGCAGGATGGGCGGGCCGTGACGGATGGGATCGTAGTTTTCGTTCTTTTCCACCGGTTTAAGCGTAGAAAGATAATCGACCGCCATTTTTTCGATATCCAGCGCAACGGCTGGGGCAGTGGTAAGCCCTGGAGACTGGATACCGGCACAGTGCAGAATGTTGCCGGTTTTGCGGCCCATTTCGATGATGAAGTCCTCTTCGAAGGTGGGGGCGCGCACCCCGGTAAAGTAGGTAATGATATCCCCCTGGGAAAGGGTGTGCATGGTGCGCTGCTGCTTTTGGAACACATGGTCGATGCTTTCCCGGTGGGTTTCGGTATTCTCTTTTTCCCAAGTTTCTATGGCATCGGGGCCAACCAGCAGGTTATCGTGGACGGTATGCAGAATGCCGCCGCCTTTGGAGTGGTGAGTGTTCCGGGTGATGTCCATGACCGAAGCGATGGTGTGCATATAGGCCCCGGCCTTTTTATCCAGGATGGAATTGGTGCCGCGGCGGGGATGAATGGAGAAGAAGCGGTCCCTCGCCATGGCGGCGATCTCCTCCGCGAAGACGCCGGCGGCATTGATGACCAACGCGGGATAAACGGTGCCGCGGTTGGTGGTGACGCTATGTATTTTGCCATCCTGTACCTCCATGCCCAGCACGGCGGTATTCAGCGAGACCTCGGCACCGTTCTGCACGGCGTTTTCGGCATAGGCGATGGTAAGCCCATAGGGACAGACACAGCCGGAGGACGGATTGGAGATGGCGAAGGCAAAACGGAGATTGGGCTCCCGGCGGCGCAGCTCCTCCCCGGAGATGAGCTCGGTATCGGCGATGCCATCCCGCTTTTTACGGATGAGGCAGTAGAGGGCGATGAGGGGCTTGAGCCAGGCTTTTTCGAAGCAGACATACTGCCCTACCCGCTTAAAGGGAACATCGAGCTCCCGGCAGAGCTGATCGTACATGGCATTTCCTCGGCGGACATAGTGGTGCTTGAGAGAGCCGCGGGAAAGATCGATGCCGGGGTGGACCTCGCCGTCATTGCGGCCGGAAGCCTGCAGCGCCAGATCGGCTTCCTTTTCCACCAGCAGGATATCCAGTTGCCACTTGGAAAGCTCCCGGGCGATGGAGGCCCCAGAAATGCCCCCGCCGATAATAAGGACATCCGGCTTTCTGCCTTCCAGCGCGGTATCCCGCAGAGTGGGCATGCGGATGGGCTGCTCCCCTGCCTCATCGCAGCGGATATCATTGACCACATGGGTGGTACTGTATTTTTCGGCCGCCAGGGAACAGGCCTCTATCACTTTCTCCCAAGTGGGCAGTCGACCGCTGAGGACAATATTTCCCTCCGAAAGCGTGGCCGTTACCGCCGGGCCAAAGCGTTTTTTCAGCCGCCGGTTTATCCTGCGGATGTTCATTTTCCGGCACCTCCCGTTCATGTCGGCCAAACGGCCGACTCTATACCAAAATGATACCGCCTGCCGGGAGAGATGTCAAGAAGGTAAATGACCGGATGAGAGAAATTATTCGCAAATTTTACACCGCCGGGCAGGATGGACAGCCGTCCGCTTTCATGGTACAATTCGGGGTAGAAACAGGAAAGGAGCTGGCATATGGCCGCACCGAGAAAGGATAACATCAAGGAAAAGATATTGCAGGCCACCACCGAGCTGCTCAAGACAACCGCACTGGCGGAGATCTCGCTGGCGGAGATCGCGGCGACGGCCGGGATCTCCAAGGGGACGCTGTACTACCACTACAAAACCAAAAACGAGGTTTTTCTAGATATCACCCAGCGTTTTTTGGATGAACAGTGGGAGGATCTGATCCGCTGGACCGAGAACAAAGAGAAGGACACCAGCCTAAACCGGCTGGTGCGGTATGTAGCGGAGCGGGATATTGCCTCTGCCGGACTGCGCCTGCAGCTGCTGGCGGAAGCCCAGCTGGGCAATGAGACTCTGCGCCAGAACCTGACCACCCTGTATCAGAACTTTCAGGGATTGATCCGTGGGAAAATAGCCGAACGCACCGCGCTGCCGGCCGATTTTTTGACCTGGCTGCTGCTGTTGGTCTGCGATGGCATCATCGTGCAGGAATCCATCGGCAACGCGGCCTTTGACCGGGAGGCCTTTCTTACCGAGGGGATCCGGTATCTGCGGAAGCTGAGCGCCGCGCAGCAGGAGAACGACTGATTTTACGAAAACGAATGGAACGATAACGGAAAGGGGGGCACCGCCATGGCACAGAAGAATATCACGCTGGGACTGGTGGCCCATGTGGACAGCGGCAAGACCACCCTGACCGAAGCCATGCTGGTGGGGGCCGGGGCGCTGCGGCAGGCCGGGCGGGTAGACCATGGAGATGCTTTCTTGGACACCCATGCGCTGGAGCGCAACCGGGGCATTACCATATTTGCCAAGGAGGCAAGGCTGACCCTGCCCCATACTGCCCTAACCCTGCTGGATACCCCCGGACACGCTGACTTTGGCGCGGAGATGGAGCGTACCCTTTCGGTGCTGGATTATGCGCTGCTTATCATCAGCGGGACGGACGGCGTGCAGGCCCACACCGAAACGCTGTGGCGCCTGCTGGAACGGTACCGCATCCCCACTTTTATTTTTGTGAACAAGATGGATCAGCCGGGCGCTGACCGCGCGCTTATTCTGGAGGAGCTGCAAAGGAAGCTCTCCCCCGCCTGCCTGCCCCATGATACCGATGAGGAAGCACTGGCGCTGTGCGATGAGCGGCTGATGGCGGAATACCTGGAAAGTGGAACACTGACCGAAACAAATTTGGCTGCCGCCCTTGCCCGGCGGGCGTGGTTCCCCTGCTGGTTTGGCGCGGCGCTGCGGCAGGAGGGAATAGCGGAGCTGCTGGAGGGCCTGGACCGGCTGACCCTGGCCCCGGCCTATTTGCCGGACTTCGCGGCAAAAGTGTATAAAATTTCGACCGACGCGCAGGGCAGCCGGCTGACCCACCTGAAGGTGACCGGCGGTACGCTGAAGGTCCGCATGGCCCTGCCGGGCGGGGAGAAGATCACCCAGATACGGCTGTATAACGGGGCCAAATACCAGGCGGTGGAGGAGGTCCCGGCCGGAACGATCGCCGCGGTAACCGGCCTGAGCCAAAGCTATGCCGGGGAAGGTCTTGGCTCCGAGCAGGAGAGGAGCTCTCCCCTGCTGGAGCCGGTGATAAGCTGCCGGGTGACGCTGCCGGAGGGCACCGACCCCCATACCGCACTGGCACAGCTGCGCCAGCTGGAGCAGGAGGACCCGCAGCTCCACCTGGAGTGGGAGGAGCAGAAGCGGGAGATCCGGGTGCGGCTGATGGGAGAGATCCAGCGGGAGATTTTGCAGAGCGTGGCCATGGAGCGCTTTGGACTGGCCATTGGCTTTGAGGAGGGGAGCATCCTTTATAAGGAGACCATCGCCGCCCCGGTGGAGGGCATTGGCCACTATGAGCCGCTGCGTCACTACGCCGAGGTGCACCTGCTGATGGAGCCGCTGCCCCGCGGCAGTGGGCTGCGATTTGAAAGCGACTGCCCCACCGATAAGCTGGACCTGAACTGGCAGCGGCTGATCCTGACCCATCTGACCGAAAAGACCCACAAGGGAGTACTGACCGGCTCCCCTATCACCGATATGAAGATCACGCTGATCGCCGGGCGCGCCCACCCCAAGCACACCGAGGGTGGGGATTTCCGGGAGGCGACCTACCGGGCGGTGCGGCAGGGACTGCGCATGGCGGAGAGTATCCTTCTGGAGCCGTGGTGCCGCTTTACCCTGACGGTGCCGGCCGAACAGCTGGGCCGGGCCATCCATGATATACAGCAGCGGGAGGCCGCGTGTGAGCCGCCCGAAATGCGGCTGGAGACTGCTACCCTGCGGGGAACGGCGGCGCTGGATGCCCTGCGGGACTACCCGGCTGAGGTGCTGCGGTACACCCGCGGACGGGGACGGCTGAGCTGGGAGCCGGATGGCTACGCTCCCTGCCGCCGCCCGGAGGAAGTAATAGCCGCCTGCGGCTACGACTGCGATGCCGATACCGCGAATACGGCGGATTCGGTCTTTTGCAGCCGGGGAGCCGGACACACCGTGCGGTGGGATGAGGTACCGGGTATAGCGCATATCCAGACGAATGTGCTGAAGGCAGACGAGGAGCCGGAGGAACCGGCCGTGACCCGGCAGCGCAGCGAGGCCTACCGGGGCTCCCTTTTGCAGGATAAGGAGCTGATGCGGATTTTTGAGATGACCTACGGGCCCATCAAGCGGCGGAGCGGCGAAGCGCTGCATACCCCAAAGCCGACCGGGAATAGCCCCAAGCCGGGGAAAGCGGCGCCCCTGCCCGAAGGGCCGGAATATCTGCTGGTGGATGGATACAATATCATCTTTGCGTGGGAGGAGCTGGCCGAGCTGGCGAAAACCGACCTGGACGCCGCCCGGCACCGGCTCATTCAGATCCTGTGCAACTACCAAGGCTACCGGCGGTGCGAGCTGATATTGGTTTTTGACGCCTACAAGGTAAAGGGCAATCCCGGCAGCATTGAACGGCACCATGGCATCAGCGTGGTATACACCAAAGAAGCCGAGACAGCGGATATGTATATCGAAAAGGTGACCCACACGCTGGCCAAGGAGCACCGGGTGCGGGTGGCGACCTCTGATGGACTGGAGCAGATCATCATACTGGGGCACGGGGCGGTGCGGGTACCGGCCCGGCAGTTCCGGGAGGAAGTGGAGCAGGTGGAACGGGCTATCCGGGAGATCCTGGAGAATATGTAAAAACGGGGAGGCTGCCCAAGGCGGGCGGCCTCCTCTTTGATACTGGGGATGGGGATAAGGGGATCGGTGGCGGAGCCACAGCTGGGGCTCCGCAGAGATTTGAATTTACACCGTGCCGGTAATGACCAGCTTGGTCACGCCGGGGGTGATGCGCCACAGACCGGTTTCGGCATCCTGCACCGCAGTGGCCGCCGGGACGGTAATGGTGCCGGCTGTGGTGGCAAATGCCCCCGTGGCGGTATCATAGGTGTAATCGGTGCCAAGGGTGAGCGGGGCACCATCTAGGGTAACAGTGAGGCCGCTGAGGATGGGGTCGAAGGTATCGCTGACCGTTACGAAGTCGGTGGCAGCCGTGGCGGTATTGCCGCTGTTTTGCAGGTAGAAGGTATAGGTGACCGTTCCGTTTTCCACCACGCTGGTGGGGCTCATGCATTTACTGATGGAAAGCCGCAGCGTTTCCCCCACTGCGACCGTCGCCTGCGCCGTCAACGGGGTGGTCAGGCCGTCGCCGGTGATGGAGGCGGTATTGGTGATGGTGCCGCCTGCGGCAGGCGGGGCGTAGCCGTTGGGCTCGGCCTCGTAGATCAGCAGGGCATTGCCGCCCGCCGGTACGGTGATCCCGCCGATCACCAGCGGGGCGCCTGCGGTGACCGCCGGGGCGGGCTGCAGCGTGCCGTTGCTGTAATACTTGAGTGAGCCCTCCACATAGGTGAGGGGCACCCGGGTCTCCCCGGCAAAGGCGTACCCGCCCAGGTCATCGGTGACGGTGAGCCCGGTATAGGCGGCCGCGCCGCTATTGCGGATGCTGACGATATAGGTGACGGTATTGCTGCTACCGTAGGTTGGCAGCACGGCGGTCTTTTCGGCGGCCAGCACCTGCACCAGCTGCCCCTCCACGGTATTGGAATTGGTGGAGGTATCACGGTAGGAAAGGGTTGCGGTATTATAAAAAGCAGCCATAAAATTATTCCCTCCTAAGATCTCATTGGGAAAGCGGGCGAGCGCCGACTCTCCGGTATCAGTTTATGCTGGTGCGCAAAAATGCGTGTTCCCTGCCCTTTTGCAGCTTGACACCGGCGGGCAATCGTGATATTATAGATGAGCAGTTTTGAGCGCCACAAAAGAATATGGGCCCGTGGCTCAGTTGGGAGAGCGCCGCGTTCGCATCGCGGAGGCCGAGGGTTCGAATCCCTTCGGGTCCACCATATCATAAACCCGCAGAAATGCGGGTTTTCCCTTTGTTTATGCAGGTTTTCAGCGTTTTTAGTCTTTGCAAATCTTGCTGTTTCTTGCGGTATTTTTTCGTATGTGTGGCACAGTAATGGCACAGTAATGGCACAGTAAAATGCCCCCTCCGCAACTGGAGGGGGCATCTCTTTACCACACCTTCTCTGACACTCCGAGTGCCTCGTACAAAAGGTGCTTTTGCTTTGTGCTTGCGCCTGGAACGGCCTTATCGATAGCGGCCTTCTTCTTTCGGCTTGCAGACCCTGAAATTGTTTTCCCGTTATCGCCCTTGTTGCCTACGATACCACGGGCTGCAAAGTATGCGGCGTAGTATTGGTCGTAGGTAACGCCCTGTGCGACATACTCGGCTGCCTTTTCTCCGACATCCTTGTTGTATGTCTTTAGTGCGTAGTCCTTAAAGATCGTCTCGAACATATCCTGCGCATAGGCGATCTCTTCCTTGCTTTCGTCCTGAATATGGCACATGCCGGCTTTGATAAGCGTTGGCTTGAGTTTGCAGAATGCAAAAATATCTTTCCTGCAGATATTTTGCTACCAGCTCACTGCTTTCTCCCGTTACGCCCATGGCGTGGAAAAACAGTACCGCTGGATTTTTTCTATCGCCAAGTGCTGCAAACCGCATGATCATTCCCCTCCGACCTCTGTTATGGCGGTTAGCCTTTGCTAACTTCAATCCCTAGGAAAAGCCACCCTCCGGCAGCATTTTATCCGCCCCGTCCCACCAACAGCCGATATCAGCCGACCATCTTTACAATGTGGCAGGAATATTTTTACAGTCACATTGTAGCACCCGGCTTTTCTTTTTGCATGATGGTATCGTATCTAAAAAAACATTTATAATAAACCGATACAGAGCAGAAAAACGGTGCTAAAATGACACTATATATAAAAGTGCTCCGTCCGCTTTGAGGGCAGGGCTTTATACTGAAATATCAGGAGGTAAAACAATATGAAACGAATTATCTGCATATTGCTTGCTGTTTTTCTATTGGTACTGGGCTGTGCCGGGTGCCAGCCTACCGGTGGAAATGACCCCACCCCAGAACCAACCCCAACGCCAACACCGATACCCGATGATCCGAAACCAGGCGACGAGCCCACGGTGCAAAGCCCGGAACAGTTGCTGGCGGCCATGACGCTGGAGGAAAAAATTGGGCAGCTGTTTATTATCAGGCCAGAATCGCTAGACTCCACACTGACTCCGGAGCAGGTACACAGCACCCGGGACTACGGCGTGCAGGCCCTGACCGAGGAGATGGCGGCCCAGCTGTCTAAATACCCCGCCGGGGGGATTGTTTTCTTTGGAAAGAACATCGCCGGGCCGGAACAACTGGAAGCCTTCCTCTCCGGCCTGAAGCAAACGAGTGACCTGCCGCTGATGATCTGCACTGATGAAGAAGGCGGCAGTGTTTCCCGTATTGCCAATGCGGCGGGCTTCCAGGTGCAGAAATTTGATGGAGCAGAGGCCATCGGCGCTACCGGCGACCCCCATGAAGCCTATCACATGGGACAGGTCATCGGAGCATATCTGAACCGGTATGGCTTTAATCTGGACTTTGCCCCGGTGGCGGATATTAATTCCGATCCGGAGCATATCATCATCGGTCCCCGGGCCTTTGGCAGCGATGCGCAAACCGTTTCCTCCATGGTGAACGCCATGATAGACGGCCTGCACGATGGCGGCGTAATGGCCTGTATTAAGCACTTTCCCGGGCACGGCGCCGCCAGCGGTGACAGCCACGATGGCTATGTGGAGCTGGATAAAAGCTGGGAAGAACTGCTGCAATGTGAGCTCATACCCTTTATTGGCGCGCTGGAGAAAACTGACCTGGTAATGGCCGCGCATATCGCCACCCCAAATGTGACCAATGACGGCCTGCCCGCTTCCCTTTCCCACACCATGCTGACCGAAAAGCTGCGGGGTGAGTTGGGCTATGATGGGGTTATTATCACCGATGCCCTGGCCATGGGCGCCATCATACAGAACTATTCTTCGGCAGAAAGCGCCGTGCTGGCCCTGCAGGCCGGAGCCGATATTCTGCTGATGCCATATGATTACATTGCCGCCTACCAGGGGGTGCTGGCAGCTGTGGAGGATGGAACCATCCCGGAGGAACGCATTGATGAAAGCGTACTGCGCATCCTGCGGCTAAAAGCGGCCTATGGGGCAGAAAATTGACAGCTAAAAACAAGTTTTTCTCGCCAATTGTCTATTATCTGTTGCACTTTGTCCACGCGAATCGTTATATAGGGTGAAAGCGCTCCATAGTTACGCATTTTACCGGGGCTGACCGGCATTTCCTACAAATGGAGGGAGACTTTTTCTGCGGAATGCCAATATCCTTTTCCGGGGAAATTTTGGTATAATGGAGCTGCAGAAAACATTTTTACAAGGAGGAAAATGAGATGAAGAAAACACTGTGCCTACTGCTGGCCGCTCTGCTGGTGCTCTCGCTGGCCGCCTGCGGCAAGCAGCCCGCCACCCCCACGCCTGACCCTACCCCTGATCCCGCCCCAAATGAAGCGCCCAAGCTGGTGGAAGCCCTCATCCCGGCCGAAGAATATCCGGATATCGTATGGGAAAATGCCGGCGGCGGGCCCTGCTGGAATGAAAACTACATTGTGACAGTGGGAAATGATTCAAGTAACTCCAAGACCATCTTCTATTCCACCAACCGCCAAACTGGTGAGACCCGCTCCACCGAGCTGGACGGACTGTGGCTCTCCGATAGTCTGGCCCTATATGGGGATAGCTTTTATTGGCTGACTATTGAGGCCAACAAAGAAACTGGCGAGCGTGAACTGCTCCTGCTGAAATATGACTGCGCCACCCTGGAAAAAACCATTGTATTTACTGAACCATGCGAATACTGGGCCGAAAATAGCCAGCTGGCCATCGATGATGAGTGGGCCATCTATGTACTTACTCTCTCGGATTCCGAATATGAGATCCGCGGGTACTCCTTTGCCGATGGAAAGAACCACACCCTGATGAAGCTGGAAAGCAGCATCTTCCCCCGGCTGGTCCAGATGACCGATGGGTGCTACTCTGTTGCCCTGCAGGAGCCGGACGGCTGGGCAACTCGGATCATCCGGCTGGACGATGACGAAACGGTTTGGGAAAACCGTTCCGAAAGCACCAGGGTCCCCACCCGGCTTGCCTTTAATGAAAGCTGGATCGTGCTGCGGGAAGAATCCCAGGCGGACCCCAATGCTGGCAGTCTGCGGGTATGGAACCGCACCACTGGCGAAGAGCTTAATGTAGATGGTCTGAAAGGGATGCTGTACCCCAGCAGTGAGTTGTATCTCATCGGCGACTGGCTGTACAGCACCCGGTTGGTCACCAACGAGGACGGCAGTCAGCGGCAGGCACTCATTCGCATCCATCTGCCGGGCGACCAGGCCGAACTGATTTATGATGGGGATGTATTCCGCTTCCGGGTTGACCCCATGACCGGTGAGATTGCCGTATGGCAAATCTATGATGAACCAAGCCAAAATCACAGCACCACCCGCAAGCTCATCCTGCTGAAGGCCAGCTAACCCCGGTAACCAAAGCCGATAAAAGTGCTCCCCTTCCCTACCGCACGGCAGGAGGGGGAGTTGTTCTTTTTTCCGGCAGGGAAAAGCAGTAAAAAAGTATTAAAAAAACGGTTAAAATTATTTGGATTCAAGGCTGCGTTGTGCTAGAATGGGAATGATCGGGGTCGGGATAGATGACCGGCCGCAGGAGGCATAACCATGGAGAGAAAAAAGCTATTGATCGCCGATGATTCCGAAATGAACCGAGCGATCCTTGCCAATATACTGGATCAGGATTACGAGATCATCGAGGCAGCCGATGGGCGGGAGGCCATTGCCGCTTTGCAGGTCTATCACGGGGAGATCTCCGCGCTGCTTTTGGATATCATCATGCCAGAAATGGATGGTTTTGCGGTGCTGGAAGAAATGCGCGCCCATGGCTGGCTGGAGGAAGTCCCTGTCATAATGATCTCGGCCGAAACCGGCACCGCCACCATTGACCACGCCTTTGCGCTGGGGGCCTCGGATTACATCAGTCGTCCCTTCGCCACCCGCATCATCCGCCGGCGCATCATCAATACCATCTTGCTGAACGCCGAAAAGCACCGGCTGATGGACATAGTGGCCGAGCGCTTTTTGTGGAAGGAACGCAACAGCGATACTATGGTGGCCATCCTGGGCTACGCGTTGGAGACGCGCTGCGGCGAAGGCGGCACTCATATGAATGGCGTGGGGCACCTCACCAAGCTTCTGCTGCTGGAGCTGCGCAAAAAGACCGACCGCTACACACTGGAACCGGATGATATTGAACTGATCAGCATAGCAGCCGGACTGCACGATATTGGAAAAATTCTTATTCCGGAAAACATTCTGAAAAAGCCCGGCAAGCTGACCGCAGAGGAATTTGAGCTGGTCAAGCAACACGCCACCATCGGCGCACAGCTGGTGGCAGAAATTCCAGTCTATCAAGACGAAGCACTGGTCAAATATTCCATCGAGATCTGCCTTCGCCACCACGAGCGCTGGAACGGTGAAGGCTACCCTGATGGGCTGCGGGGGGACGAGTGCCCCATTGCGGCACAGGCCGTTGCCCTGGCCGATGTATACGATGCCCTAACCACCCGCCGCAGCTACAAGGAAGCCTACTCCCACGAAAAAGCGCTGGCCATGATCCACGCCGGGGAATGCGGCAGCTTTAATCCCCTGCTACTGGAATGCCTGGATGATCTCTCAGATGTCATCCGGCGGGAGGGTGCCGCCCGGGATGTCGGGCAGCACCCCCACAATAAATATGCCATCACCGAGGAACTGTACCGGAACCGGGATATGGCCGCCGCCCGCATGACCCGCCAACTGGAGGAAGCCAACGCCCGGGAGGATTTCTTTACCGGGATGAGCCGGGAAATGTGGTTTAAATACACGGTGCAGCCCTCCTCGCTGCGGCTTTCCCTAGAGGCCACGCAGCAGACCGGTCTGCCCGCCGTGATGGTAGACCCACTGCAAAGTCAGGACTTTTTAGCGTTCATTGGAAAGGAAACTATAGAAACGGTGCGGCAACAGCTGGCCCGGGTGACCGCGGATGAATCTTATGCTGAAATGCCCGTAACACTGCTGCTGAATGGGCAGCCGTGCCGCTGTCGACTGGCCATGTTTCTCTCCTGGTCGGCGGTGGAAAAGGGCCGTTGCCGGAGTCTGTTCGGCAAAGTGATCAATGTAGATGAAAACTACACCCGGCTGGAGGATTACGACCGGACAAGCATCCCGCAGGTGGAGCAGCAGGCGCTGCTGCCGCTTACTGCGGTGGATGGCGTTCTACGCGTTTCCGGGCGGGAGCTGGCACCCATCCTGCAGGCCTACCGGCAGATGTTCCAAATCGTGCGGCTGGTGGATCCGGGCATCTGCATGCAGGTGATCGCCGCAGATGACGGCCACACCATGGAAAAAGTGGAGCGCTGCTACTCCATCTGGGATAAGACCCAGCGTTGCCGGCACTGTGTTTCCCAGGAGGTGGTACGCACCCGCCGCACCCTGAATAAAGTGGAAGCAATCGGCAGCGACCTTTATTATATCTTGGCCATGTGCGTAGAGGTGGATGGCTTTCCCTATTCGCTGGAATGCGTCAATCCTATTTACTCGGATGATGTGCTTTCCGATGAGAATGAGAATCTGCTGAACCAACTGCTGATGCGCAACCGGCAGGTGTATACCGATTCCCTCACCAAGGTCTTTAACCGGCGCTACTGCGATGAGCGGCTGCGGCGCCTTTCCGGCGAGTATGCCCTGGCCATGATCGATATAGATAACCTCAAGCAGATCAACGATTGCCTTGGCCACCCGGCTGGGGATACCGCCATATATCACACCGCCCAGGCCATCCGGGCCATCCTGCGCAGCCAGGATGAACTGGTACGCTACGGCGGAGACGAGTTCCTGCTGCTGTTCCACAGTCTGCCGCAGAATATCCTGCGGCGCAAGCTAGAGGATATCTGCCAGGCGGTGCGGGCGCTGCGGGTCGCGGATTTGCCGGAGCTGCGCATCACTGTCAGCATCGGCGGTGTTTATGCCGCGGGGCAGATCAGTGAGCTGGTGGAAAAGGCCGATCTGGCTCTGTACCGTGCCAAGGCTCAGAAGGATAGTGCCGTGCTGTATGAGGAGGACTTCCATGACTCTGAATGAATTTTATACCACCGTGGGCGGCAATTACGAGGATGTCATTGCCCGCCTGCACAGTGAAGCCTTTACAGAGAAATTCCTACGGATGATTCCGCAGGATAACAGCCTGATGCTGCTGAAAGAAGCAGCGTCAGCGGGCGATGTCCCAACGGCCTTCCGGGCGGTGCATACCCTAAAGGGCATTGCCCTCAATTTGGGGCTTACCGGGCTGGCCGCCGCCTGCGGCACCATGACCGAAGCTCTGCGCAGCCGGGATACCCTCCCGGAACAGACCGATGTCCTGCTCCGGGCAGTGGACCGGGAATACCAAAAAGTGTGTGATACACTAGTCCGGCTGAATCCCCACACAGAACCGAGGAAAACAACATGATGATAAAAAGCGGATACCAGGAGGGGCTGTATTCCCAAAACGGCTCCCCTGCCCCACCGATGCGCTGGAGGAACAACTGCGCGGCCAAATGAATTTTTCCAGTGGGGAGGGCACCGGGACGGCATTCCATGTCACACTGCCCTTTGCCATCGATCCCACCCCGACCGCCGTGGCTGATAACACAGCTGACTCCATTGATCTGACCGGTATGCAGATCCTGCTGGCGGAGGATAACGAACTCAATATGGAGATCAAGCAATTTTTCATTGAACAGTACGGCGGCACCGTCCTCCCGGTACAGGATGGCCAAGAAGTCGTCAAGCATTTTGCCGCCTCCGCCCCTGGCGAGATCGACCTCATTCTAATGGATGTAATGATGCCGGTCATGAATGTCTACAAAGCCACCCGGGTCATCCGGCAGATGTCGCGTCCCGATGCAAAGACTATCCCTATCATAGCCATGAGCGCCAATGCCTTCCAGGATGATGTACAAAAAAGCCGGGCCGTCGGTATGAATGCCCACCTACCCAAACCCCTAAGCACTGAAAACCTGCTGGGGGCCATCGCGCGCTACATCACCCAAAAATGATTTTATTCTATGTCCCCGGTAAAGGAGTCCATTCCCTTATGCACGCCAAGAAAGTTTTGATTCCGTTTCTCCTGCTGCTGGCACTGGTCCCGCTGTGCGCCTGCACCGCCACAGTGCCCACCCCTAGCGTCCCCCTGCCCCAGTTGGTGATCGGCAGTGATAATTACCCTCCCTACAATTACACCGATGAAAACGGCTTCCCGGCCGGCGTGGATGTAGAACTGGCCCGGGAGGCCTGCCGCCGCATTGGCTACGAGCCCGTCTTTCGGCTCATTGATTGGGACCAAAAGGATGAATTTCTGCAAAATGGTGAGGTTGATTGCCTGTGGGGCTGCTTTTCCATGAATAACCGGGAGGAAAGTTACCTATGGGCCGGGCCCTACGCCTGCAGCCGCCAAGTGGTGGCCGTCCGGCAAGATAGCGATATTCAGTCCCTGGGAGATCTCGCCGGCCATCGCGTCGCGGTACAGATCAGCTCCAAGCCGGAAGAGATCTTCTCCGCCGGCACCGATCCCCGTCTGCCCACTGTCAGCAATATCTACTGTCTGTTAAGGATGGAGGATGTGGTTTCTGCCCTGCGCAAAGACTATGTAGATGCCTGCGCCGGCCACGCTGCCGCCCTTACCGCGCAGCTGCAGTACACCAATACCCCCTACCGTCTGCTGGAGGAATCCCTGCTGCGTTCCGAGGTCGGGGTCGCCTTTGCCCGGGAAGGCGATACTGCCCTGCGGGACCGCCTGCACACCGCCCTGGTGGAAATGTTCGCCGATGGCACCATTGAGAAAATCCTGGCCGAATACGGTTTGGACCCGGCCGATGCTCTAGGAGGAACGACCGGTGAGTAAACAACAGAATAAACGGATCTGGGACTGGAACCCCAAGCCTCGCTCCGTCATTATTGTAGGGGTCCTGCTGTTTCTGCTGGTGGTGCTGGTACACGGTCACGCGGAATATCAGATCACCGCCTCCCTGGCGCGGGATACCGCCAACACCCTGCGGCAACAGTGCATCAGCTTTTATAAGCTAGCCAGCGGCGACCGTGTTAAAAGCCTGTTCCGGCTTTCAGATAACCTGCTGGAGCTGAGTTATCACCTGCGGGATGATCCCGAACTCATTAACGATGAATACCTGGAGCAAAGCGTAGACCGTCTGCGCCTGACCGGCGTGGCCCTGCTGGATGGCGATCTAAGCCTGGAGGCCTCCGGTTATACCCGCCCCATGCAGGGCTCCCCCTGGCAGAATACCACCGAAGGCAACCTGTTCTACGGGGTGGCCGGCACCAATAAAATCTATGCCGAACGGGTGCAGTACGATGGCCGCTACTATGATGTCTGTGCCGTTCCCCGGTTGGATGCCCCCGGCCTCCTCATCGGATTTTACGAACAGCCCGCTGGACTGATTCTGGATGTCGAGGAGGATATGACCACCCTTCTCAATGGTATTTACATCAATCGCGGTGGCACCTACATCATCACAGCCGGAAACACCATATTGGCCGGCAGCGATGATGCCCTTCAGGGCGAGAAAACCGACTCGCTCCCCATTCTGCAGGCGCTGAACCAGCTCCCTCACGATGACCAGCTCCATCTCTTCCACATTGAGGGCGGCATCTACCTGGGCTGCCACACCGCCTGCGAGGGCTGTCAGCTCTACATCTATTTCCCGGCACTTTCTACCTTTGCCGATACAGCGACGGTATCCGCCGTGTTCGTGGCGCTGTATACCGCCTTTTGGCATATTCTCTCCATTGCTCGCAGCCGCGCCTTGTACCAAAGCAGCCAAAAGCTGCAGGAGAGCAACCTTCACCTGCAAAAGACTGTCAATATGCTGCGCTCGCTGCAGAACATCTATTTTGCTTCCTTCTACATCGATCTGACCCAGAATTCCTGCGAAAGCATTTTCCTGCCGCAGTGGCTGGCCCATTACCTGCCGCAAAATAACTCTTACACCGATATGAAGGACGCCTTGACGCAGAATCTTGTCCTGGAGGAATACCGGCCGATGCTGGATGAGCAGCTCAGTCCTGAGGCTATCCGGGAGACCCTGCGACAGGAAAACCTCACCGATGTACGCCATAGCTTTTATATCGATTACCGGGCCTGGTGGGATGATACCCTAAACTGGAGCCGTGTCACCATCACTGTTGTGGATTTTGATGCGGTCGGTAAGCCCCACCATGTTTTGGCCGTGCTGCAGGATGTCGGCCCGGAAAAAGAACGGGAAGCCCGATACCAGGCACAGATTATTGCTGAAGCAGAGGAAGCACGGCTGGCCAGCATTGCCAAATCTGAATTCCTGCGCCGCATCAGCCACGATCTGCGCACCCCCATCAATGGCATCCAGGGCTACATCAATATGGCCGCACACCATCCCGATGATCTTGCCCTCCAGATAAGCTGCCGGGATAAAGCTGCCATTGCCCTGCACACCCTGCTGGATATCGTCAATAATGTACTGGATATGAGCAAACTGGAAAGCAGCGCCATCGATCTCGAGCAGCGTTCCTTCTCCCTCTCTGCCACCCTGCAGGAGGTCAGCGCTGTCATCGAACCGCAGGCCGCGGAACGCGGCATCCGGTACGAAGCCCCCACCGAAGCCCCCCTGTCAAATGTCCGTCTCATCGGCAGCCCCAATCATTTGCAGCGCATCCTGTGCAACCTGGCCGGCAATGCCGTAAAATATGGCCGCAGCGGCGGCTATGTCCGGCTGGGCAGCCGGGTCCTTTCCCACAGCGAAGGCTGTGTAACGGTCGAATTCACCTGCGAGGATAACGGTATCGGCATGAGTGAGGAATTCCAGCAGCATCTGTTTGAACCTTTCGCGCAGGAGGCCGATGACGCCCGCACCCAGTACCAAGGCACTGGTCTGGGGCTTTCCATCGTTGAAAAGCTGGTATCCGCCATGCACGGCACCATCACCTTCAATTCCCAAAAGGGTGTTGGCACCTCCTTTCGGGTCGTGCTGCCTTTCGGCATCGATCGCACCGCTCCCACCGCTCCGGTTCCACTGCCCACAGCCGATTTCACCGGTATTCATATCCTGCTGGCGGAGGATAACGACCTCAATATGGAGATCGCGGAATTTCTGCTGCGGGAACACGGCGCCGCCGTGACCCGCGCCTGGAACGGCCGCGAAGCCCTGACTCTTTTTGACGCCTCTGCCCCCGGCAGTTTCGATCTTATCCTCATGGATATCATGATGCCGGTGATGGACGGCCTGGAGGCCGCCCGGGCCATCCGCGCGCTGCCCCGCCCCGATGCCCAAACCATTCCCATCCTGGCCATGAGCGCCAACGCCTTCAGCGATGACATCCGCCAAAGCCTGGCCGCCGGGATGAACGATCACCTCTCCAAACCCATCGATGAAAGAAAACTGCTGGCTGCCATGGCCCGCCTGCTGGGCAAGGATGAAAAAGCTGTCCGCTAAATCCAGGTAATATGCCCAAAAGCAACCGTTTCATTTTTGCAACATGTTTCGTTTTTGCATCAACAAATTCTGTTAATAGAAATTTATACGCTTTCTGTACTATCTCATAATCAAGCCAAAAATTAAGCATTCGCAAAAAAGCGCGGGATAATATGTTGCATATTTGCATCATATTATCCCGTTCTTTTTCGATTTCCGCTCCTTTTTCTCACGGTTTCCCCTTTCCCTGCGTTTTTTCTCCATGAAAAAGTATCCAAAGAAATCCTCCCCCATCCCACGCACCTGCCAAACTTTTATCAACCCCATTTACAAGCCCTCTCCCCCTCGCTATAATCATCTCGAAAGCGGGCTTTCCCCTGCATTTTTTCACCCCCTGCCGCCGCTTTACAGGGAGATTCGTACAGGAACTGAGAGGTTTAATAAGATGGAACAGAATTTAAGCAAAACCCCGATCAAGTGGCGGGCTTCCGCCATTGTGCTGGCTATCTGCCTGGTACTCATGGTCGTCACCTCGGTCATCGGCCACAACATTCAAACCAGCGGCGGCACCGTCCGCACCGAGGAGCTGACCTTCACCACCGATGTGGGCGCCTCCAGCCACGCAAAGCTCTTTATCCCGGAAACAGCTACTGCGGAAACCCCTGCCCCGGCAATCCTGCTGTGCCACGGCTATACCGCCAGCGAAGATGCCATGGAGGCGAATGCCATTGAATTTAGCCGCCGCGGGTATGTGGTCATGGCGCTGGATATGTACGGTCACGGAGAAAGCACCCTGCCCCCTGACGGATACAAGCAGGCGGAAATGGGCAATGTGGAAAATTACGCTCCCGATCTCGGCAGCTACTCCGCCCTGCAGCAGTTCAAAAATTACGACTTTATCGATCTGACCAAGATCGGTATGCTGGGCCACTCCATGGGCACCGCTGCCATTCAGGAGGGCGCTTATCTTGCCTATGCCAAATGGCAGGCTGCCTATACTGCAGCCTATGCTGAAGCGCTTGCGGCAGGCTCCGATGAAACAACCGCTGCTTACACAGCCTACGGTGCAGCGATGAACTCCGGGATTGTACTGCCCGGATCTATGGTACTCACCGGTTATAATTACAATGTCCGCAATATCAATGACTTGACCTACATTGGCGTTACTGCCGAAAACGGCGTTTTTCCGCTGTATGCCGCACCGATCAATATCTGCACCATTCAGGGCACCTACGATGAATTCTCCGGTCTACTGTGGGGCGTGGAGGATTCCAGCCAGTACACCACCAGCTTTAAGTTCGCCTACGGCACCGGCGGCGCTGCCAATGTTCCCTCCGGCACCTACTTTATGTATGGCGATGCCAGCGCCACACCCCTCACCCGTGAGGAAGCTGTGACCGCCGCGGCCAGCGCTGCCGTTACCATGAAGCCTATTAGGGCCGCTTACAGCTTCAATGGCACCCACTCCGATACCTACTATGATGAAACCGCCATCGGCTACGGCATCGATTTCTTCGATATCACTCTGCGCGGCGGCGTTGCCACCATCGCTCCCACCCAGCAGGTATGGCACAGTCGTGCCGCCTGTGGTCTGATCGGGCTGATCGCTACGCTGGTCGCCTTTGTTGCGCTGGCGCTCACCCTGCTGCGTGTCCCTTTCTTCTCCACTATCGTTCGTCCTGCGGCGCCTTCCATGAGCACCGTCCACGGTGCAAAGGGTGTGATTGGCTATATTATTCCCTACATCATCTTCCTGCTGCCTGCACCGCTGCTGTACTACTGGCTGATCGGCTATCCCTACTACATGCAGCCCCAGTGGTTCAAGTTCCTTACCAAGTTTATGCCCAACAGCCTCTTCAACATGGCTCCCATGAACTCCCTGATGCTGTTTAACGCCGTGGTAGGCGGGGTATTCCTGGTGCTGTATCTGCTGGTATTCTTCCTTATCGGCCGCAAGAAAGGCGCCAACCTGGAAACCACCGGTCTCAAGCTCCCCTTCACGCAGATCCTCAAGAGCCTGCTGCTGGCAGTTCTCTCCTTCGCCGGCATCTACGCGGTGGTGTATGCCTGCTCCGCCCTTTCCGGCACCAATTTCTCCTTCTTCAAGTTCAACATCATGCCCATGGATAGCACCCACTGGGTTGCGTTCTTCAAGTATCTGCCGGTATGGCTGCTGTTCTTCCTGCTGTGCGGCGTCATCTATAATTCCCTCACCCGCATCAATAATGCTCCGGCTTGGCTCAATTACCTGCTTTGCGCCGTTGTTTCCTGCGGCGGTCTGGCTGTAATGTTTGCCTATGATTACGGCAAGCTGTTTGCCACCGGTGTCCGCGGCATCCAATACATTCCCGGCACCACCTCCCCCGAATGGCTCGCGGCCGTGGGCATGTCCTTCCCCACCGCACTGGCCGGCATCATGCTGTTCGGTCTGCTCTTCATCCTGCCCATCACCGCCGTGATGAGCCGCGTCCTCCACAAAAAGACCGGTTCCGTCTGGCTGGGCGGCTTCCTCACCGCATTCATCGTCCTTGTCTTCACCATTTCTCACATGGTCGTTTCCATCTGATTTTTCCTCCTCAAAATAACGCGCAGGAAACGAAGTGGAATCTCTGTCCGTGCAGGTCCTCCATCGGCTCCCGGTAGGGGGAGCCGACGGAACCCACGGCGCGGCACGCATCGGAGCAACCTCCCCGGTGCGTGCTTTTCTCTGCTTTCCGCCATTGGGGCGGCACGGTTCCGCTCCCGTCAGGCAGCACCTCCGCTTCGCTTCGGGCTGCCTTCCCCGCTCCACCATGCCGCCCCCGCGCACTCTCCATCTCCTCCCGAAAGGCAGGTCCTCCTCTTATGACCCCCACCGTCCAAAGCCTCCCCCATCCCCGCCGCGTCTTCCGCGGGGAGTTCGCCCTCTGCATCATCGCGGTGCTCAATAGCTTCGCTGTCTACCTGATGCTTTACAGCGGCGCCGGCATTTCCTCCATCTCCTCAGTGCCGTACATCATTTCGGAGGTGCTGCCGGTCCTCTCCCTCGGCACATGGACTTATCTTTTCCAAACCTCGCTGGTGGCGGTGTTGATGCTGCTGCGGCGGAAGTTTGTCCCCAGCTATCTGCTTGCGTTTTTGGTGGGCTTCGCCTTTGGCGAGATGATGGATGTCCATGCCCTGTGGATCGATAAGCTGCCGCTTACCCCTGTGCTGCGGGTCGTCTATTTCCTCATCAGCTTTGCGGCCCTCACCCTAGGCATCGCCCTCTCCAATCACTGTAAGCTCCCTATCATCCCCACCGATCTCTTTCCCCGGGAACTGGCCGTCATACTGAATAAGCCCTACAAAACCGTCAAAACCCGTTTTGATCTCGGCTGCCTTACCGTAACAGTAGTACTTTCTCTTCTCTTTCTGCACGGCATCCGCGGCATTGGCATCGGCACGGTATTCTGCGCCCTTGTCATGGGGCGGTGCATCTTCTGGGTGGGCGAGCGCCTCACCCGACACTTTGTCTTTGTTTCATTCCTCGCTCCCCACCCGGAGCAGGATCCCTGACTCTCTGTAAAAAGCACTGCAATCTGTTATTTTTTGGGACACATCCGCGGGATTGTCCCTTTTTCATTGCCCCACTGCGCACTATAATTTTAATAGAAAGATTTCCGAAAGAAGGGATCCCCATGTCGCCCTGCTCCGTCAATACCATTGCCCGTACCCTCATCCAAACGGTGGTGCGTCAAAAGCTTAATGCCATCAAAAGCGACCCGGAGCGCAGCCTGCGCAATCTGGTGGATATGGGGCTTAGCTTTGCGGCAGGCAGCGAACAAAAGCGTTTCCTTCAGCAGGCCCAGCGGACCCTGCAGGATGAAAACAGCGCCTATTACCGCATCATCTACGATATGGCGCTGCATGTGGATACCGAGCATCTGATGGGCTTTGGCATGAACCTGGGCTACAATAGCCTCACTGCCGGGGCCCGCACCATCCGCCGGCTGGAGGTCGAACGCGGCTATGATATCCCCTGGTGCCTTACCCTCGTCATCGACCGCAAGGGCTACGCCGCCCACGAAGCCTACTATATCAGCCTTATCGAGCAGGGCAAGCGGTTGGGCATCTATACCTATCTGATCATCGCGCCGGAGCTGCCCGTGGGACTTTTCACCCTGCTGCACCAACAGAAGGACTGTGCCTTCCTGCTTTTCACCTCACCCGATGAACTCACCGGGGATGTCATCGATACCATGGCCCAGCTTTATCATGTCATGCCGGTGGTACGCTTTGGCGATGGCGCCGAAGAGGTCTGCGATGCCATGCGCCGCCGGGAAATGCTCTACTCGGTATTCCTGCCCTACCATTCCGAGGAATCAGAAAACATCTTCAGCGACGGCGATGTGCTGGATATCGAGCAATTTCACGCGCCGCTCACCATCTTCATATCCTACACCGCCCCGGAAAAGGGCCAATCATCACCCTTTTACCGGCGCATCATCGCCGCCCGCAATGACCTGCATACGCAGACCATCCCCGTGGAGCTGTGGGAGGACCTGCGCTTCATCGATGGCGTCATCTCTCCTCTGCCCTCCCACTCCATTACTTTCAATGCTGACTGCTTCCTCATCCGCACGGATGGCACCGTGGATGACAGCATCTCCTTTGCCGCCACCTCGCTGGAAAGCATCCTTGTCTCCCTGCAATAAAATAAGCCCCGGTTCCGCGGGCATTCCGCTGGATCGGGACTCTTTTTATCATTTTCGTTTTGGGGTCACAGCTCAGCCACTTCTACCCGCTTTACCGCGGCATAAATGCTGACCTTCAGCATCCGCACAAATTCCTGCGGCGGTACACAATCTTTATCGGAAAGCCACCGCACAAACGCCGCAATAAAGGCATCCGCATAAAAATTGATGCAGAACTGCTGGTATTTCGCTTCCTCCAGCGAGGACGCCAAAAAGTATTTGATAGAAGGCTCCAGCACTTCCTTAAAGTGCTCTAGGAAGGAATTCTGTCCCTCAATGCGCAGCGCCCGCCGGTAGAAAGAGCGGTTTTCGTAAAAAAAGCTGCACAGCTCGGTAAGAAAATCCCAGATCCCGGCATAATCCTGCCGGCTGGAAAGCTGCAGATACTCCATATCAAAGATCCAGTTCACCAGGTCGTACTTATCCTTAAAGTGATAGTAGAAGCTCTTGCGGTTCATGCCGCACTGCTCCGCAATATCGGAAACGCTGATCTTGGAAAAAGGCATCTGCTCCATCAGTTCTTTCATCGCGGCGGCCAGGGCGCGCTTGGTCAGGTTGGAATCGGCCGTAGTGTTCACCCCCGTTCACGCCTTATCTTAGCATATCCTCCCGAAAAAATAAAACCCCCATCGCCAAAAAGCGTTGGACAATCGCAAAAAACTGTCCCAAATGGTTGCGTGGTCCGGTTACTCCCTCTCGCTTCCCCGCCGGCCCCTGCCCATTTCCGCCTACGGCGAAGCCTCCCCCTGCATGACTCCCCAACGCATTATCAAATTCCCAAAGGAGTGACCCCCATGCCAAAAGAACCCCGCCCCTTACACGACCTTCATCCCCTGCGGCTGCTGCCGCTGGTTCTTTGCTTGGCCATGGTGGTGTTCTGCATTATCCGGGGCGGCTTCTCGGTGGAGGACATCCTCTCCTACGCCCCGCGGAATGTCTGGCTGGCCGCCGGTTTCCTGCTGCTGCTCTACCTCGCCAAATGCCTCAGCGTGGCTTTTCCCATCATCGTTTTACAGGTTGCCGCTGGGCATCTGCTTGCCCCTGCGGCGGCGCTGGCGCTCAATGTTTTAGGCCTTGCGGTGGATCTCACCGTTCCCTTCTGGATCGGCCGGTTTTCCGGCAGCGGGCTTACCGCTCGGCTTTTGGCCCGCTATCCCCGCCTGGATGGCCTCCTGGAAAGCCAGGAAGGACATTACCTTTTCCTCTCGTTCTTTCTGCGGGTCATCTACCTCCTCCCCGGCGATATCGTCAGCATGTATTTCGGTTCGGTCCGGGGACCCTATCTCACCTGTCTGCTCGGCGGGCTGCTGGGCGGCCTGCCCAGCCTACTGGCCGCCACCCTGCTGGGCGCCAGCGTTTCACAGCCCGGTTCCCCGGCCTTTTGGCTCGCCCTTGGCATCACCGCCGGGGTCTCCGTCCTTTCTCTTCTGGGCTATCTCCTCTGGCAAAAGCACCAAAAGAACAAAATCTAACCCCGCACCCAACAGAATCCCTCTTCGCCGGGGGAGATCTTTTCCCACCCCATGTTTAGAGCATCCTCGACATCACTGTTTGGCCCCTGCTCTCTCGTCGCCGGACTATCCTCCTTGGCTAAAACGCAAAAAGTAAGGTTTAAGCAGTTTCCTCCGCCGCAGGAATCACCCTCTATCCGGGCCACCTGCCCCGCAGCCCCGGAGACATAGCCGCGCTCTTTATTATCAGTTCCCTGCTTTACACACCCACGGCAGAGCCGCCTTTCGCCTTCGGCGAAATCCGCAGGCTGCGCCTGCATCGGCGGGCTTCGCCCGCCGGGCGGCTCCGCCACTCCCCTCCGCCCAGTTCTCCTAATACCAAACGACCGTCCTCCGAAAAAACGGAAGTCGGTCGTTTTCTTTTTCATTTCGCCCGCAGCTGCCAGAATGCCACCGCACTGGCCGCCGCAACATTCAGGGAATCCACCCCGTGCTGCATCGGGATCCGAACGGTGTAGTCACAGTCAGCTATCGTGCGGGCTGTCAGTCCGGTGCCCTCGGTCCCCAACACAATGGCCAGCTTTGGTTCCGCCGCCAGTCCCTCATCATCAATGGAAACCGAATCCTCCCACAGGGCCATCGCCGCTGTCTTAAAGCCCAGTTCATTCAGCCAGTCAAGTCCCGGACTCGGCCAGTCGGCCGGTTGCTCCCCTATGTAGGCCCACGGAATTTGGAATACCGTTCCCATGCTCACCCGCACCGCCCGCCGGTTCAGCGGGTCACAGCAGCTGGGGGTCAGCAGCACCGCGTCGATTCCCAGGGCCGCCGCCGAACGGATAATGGCCCCCACATTGGTGGAATCCACTACATTTTCCAGCACAGCCACCCGTCTTGTCCCGGCGCACACCTCTCTAAAATCCTTGGGTCTCGGCCGCCGCATGGCGCACAGCACCCCGCGGGTCAGCTCATAGCCGGTCAGCCTTGCCAATACCTCCCGTTCCCCGGTGTAAAGGGGAATCTCCCCGCAGCGTGCAATGATCCCAGCTGCCTTCCCTTCAATAAATTTACGCTCGGTAAGGAGGGCCAGCGGCTCATAACCGGCATCCAGCGCCAGGCCAATGACGGTAGGGCTTTCCGCAATAAACACACCCTTTTCCGGCTCCAGGCGGTTGCGCAGCTGCGCTTCGGTCAATCGGCAAAAAACATCCAACTCCGGCCGGGAAAGATCGGTGATCTCGATGATTTGCGGCATTTTGGCATTTCCCCTTTCCTGCTCTCTCCCCTTATTATAGCAGGTTTTTCCGCCCTGGGAAAGTCACTCCTTTTTGCTTTTTACCCCGGATTTTCAATCAGCTCCAGGGCCAGCATCCGCTCCAGCGGGATCTCCTCTCCCTCCGAGAGGAGCAAGGCCGGCGGCTGCTCTCTCAATTTCATGGCCTGTCCGGTTTTTGTTACACAGTTCCCGCCGGCTTTTTTTTCATCCGGTACAAACCAGGTAACGGTGACCCATGGCCGCTCTTTAATCCTCTCCCGCAGCAGCTGCAACCGGGCATCCAGCCGGGTCTGTTCGTCCTCGCTCAGTTGGGGGCAGTCCCTGGTAGGCCGAGCCGCTTCCATCAATATTTCCTCATAGCTGGTCAGGGCCGCAAACGGCGCAAACTGCACCGCCCTCTCCTCGAGCGGCATGGGACGGTGCCGCCGAGAAACGGGCCGCGGTAAATTGAGAATGTCATCATATTGATGGGTCGGCATGGCTGGCCTCCTTTCCGGGCTTTTGGAATGGATACAGAAGAGCGCAAGGCCCGGCGGGCCGGACCCACGCCCTTTGCACAAATCCCTATTCTTCGCAAAAAATCATTACTACAGTCTATACAATCTGTATTATCCGCATTGATTCTTTTCTATATCCAATGGCCTGTCCAGTCCAGCCCAGGGAAGATATCCCCTTTACAAATCCATCTCGCTCCATCCCACAAAGAACCCTCATTTCGCGTTTTTCCGCCAACTGTCACCCTTGTCCAGGCCCCTACTCTTTATGAAAATCGGCGCCACATTCTATACTAATTGTATTATCCACTTCGCTTCTACCAATTTATACCCTCCAATTTTTTCGCACTAGTCTCAGGTAACGGCCCCTTTCTGCAAACCAATCCAACGAGAAATTGCATTGTTTTCTATGCATTTCTGCAAACCGTCAGTTCTGCTCAAATTCCCACTCATCGCAAAATCATCACTAAAATCTATACAAATTGTATTTTATTGTTCCCACTGATCTAATCATTCCGGTCTCTGGCGGCAGCGCCCTCCTGCGGGTCCATTCCGCAAAATTGTAATTTCTGCATTTTTCCATGGGCTATTACCCCCACGCAAATTTCCGCTCTCCGCAAAAAATCATTGTCACAGCTTATACGAACCGTAACGCCTTCTTCGGCTCTACGCTTTATGCCCGCCAATTTGGCCATTCCGGTCTTTGGTGGTAGCGCCCTCCTGCAGGTCCATCCCACGAAAAACCGCATTTTTCCCATATTTTTGCCGCAGGGCCACAATAGCCTGCTGGCCGCTCAGTTCCCGCTCCAACTCGGCCTTTTGCTGCTGGTGGGCCGCATAGTTCCCAAAGAAGTCCAGCTGGTCCCCTCCGACTAACTGCGCCTCTTCCTGCCGCAGCAATCCAGCTGCTGTCACCGTCACCCTCCGCACCGAGAGTCCGAAATCAACGATACGGTCAAAAACTTCAGCAGCAGTCTGCATCAAAATACGCGCGGAAGAAGCCGGGACTGAAAGATTAGCGGAGCCGTGGGCAGCGGCCGGAACCGCCCGACCGTAGCGGTCGGTTTTAGTGGGGCCGTGGTAGGTCTTTTGCCGTACAGGAGCTGAGAGATTCTCGGCATCGTACCCAATATCCAGCACAAACTGGCTGCACACCAGCCCCTTCTCCACCAGCTCCAGTGAAAGCTGATCGGCCATTTCCCGCACGATGAGCCTGGCTTTTTCGTGGGGGTATGGCTCCGGCAGCACCTGCCCGGAACTAAGGCTGGAACTCTTTGGACGGTAGGTCTTGATGGCGGCAATGGTACAGGGTTCCCAACCCCAGGCATGGTCGATGAGCAGCTCGGCCTGGACGCCGAACAGCCGGTAAAGCAGCTCCTCGTTGTGCAGCTCTTCCGGCTTCCCGAGCGAGCAGCGGGCAATATCGCCCATGGTGAACAGGCCGTTTTGGGCCAGTTTTTTGGCGTAGCCGGGTCCTATCCGCCAGAAATCGGTGAGGGGGCGATGATCCCACAGCAGGCGGCGGTAGCTATCCTCATTGAGCATGGCGATACGCACCCCGTTGCGATCTGGCGGGATGTGTTTGGCGACGATATCCATGGCGACCTTGCTGAGGTAGAGATTGTTGCCGATACCGGCGGTGGCGGTGATGCCGGTTTCCTGCAGTACCTCCATAATGATCCGCATGGCAAACTGGCGGGCGGTGCAGCGCAGGGTAGTCAGGTAGTCGGTGGCATCGATGAAAACCTCATCGATGGAATAGACATGGATATCCTCCGGGGCGACATGGCGAAGGTAAACCGAATAGACGCGGGAGCTGTACGCAAGATACTTGGCCATTTGGGGCGGGGCAACGATGTAATCGACGGCGAGGGTGGGATTCTTCCATAATTCTTCCGCCAAAAACGACTTGCCGGTGAGCTGCCGGCCGGGGGCCTGCTGCCGTCGCTGGACATTGGCGGTGGCGACCTGCTGAACAACCTCAAAGAGGCGGGGACGGCCAGGGATACCGTAGGCTTTGAGGGAGGGGGAAACGGCCAAGCAGATGGTTTTTTCGGTTCGGGCGGCATCAGCAACGACGAGATTGGTGGTGAGGGGATCCAGTCCGCGTTCGACGCATTCCACCGAGGCGAAGAAGGATTTGAGATCGACAGCGAGGTAAGTCCGCTCTTTCACGGGCGGGTCCCTCCTTTCCGCAGGAGGTTGAATTGAGATAGAACATTTGTTCTTAATTTAATTGTAGCATGGATTTTTCGATTTTGGAATTGGCAAAGCGCACAAACATATATTCTGTAATTTGGAGTGGGTGCACAAAAATGAGGGTAGGGGCGACCGGAGGGAGCCCCACTGAGGGATAAACCGACATCCTACACCGGGGTGGACAGTGCGGGGCGAGGATGGGGCGGGGTGGGCGGGTGGGAGTCCCATCCTCGCCAAAAAAAGAAGCCCGCCGAAAACGGCGGGCGGGATATAAGCGAATATTACTCGGCGAACATGGGGCTGGAAAGGTAGCGGTCACCGGTATCCGGGAGAAGGACAACAATGGTCTTCCCCGCGTATTCCGGGCGCTGGGCCAGCTGGATAGCGGCCCATACGGCAGCGCCGGAGGAGATACCCACCAGCACGCCCTCGCTTTGGCCGATCTCCCGGCCAGTGGCAAAGGCATCCTCATCGGCGACAGGGATAACCTCGTCATAGATCTTGGTATCCAGGACGGCGGGGACAAACCCTGCGCCGATACCCTGGATGCCATGCTTACCGGGGACACCGGTGGAAAGGACGGCGGAGGTCTTAGGCTCGACGGCGACGATGCGGACGGCAGGATTTCTCTCCCGGAGGTAGCGACCCACACCTGTGATGGTACCGCCGGTGCCGACCCCTGCCACAAAGGCATCCACCTGCCCATCGGTATCCTGCCAGATCTCCGGGGCGGTGGTGGCGTAGTGGGCCTGGGGGTTGGCCTGATTGACAAACTGGCCGGGGATAAAGCTGTGGGGGATCTCGCGCGCGAGTTCATCCGCTTTGGCGATGGCGCCTTTCATGCCCTGGGCGCCGGGGGTGAGGACCAGCTCCGCGCCATAGGCTTTCATAAGCTGACGGCGCTCCACGCTCATGCTATCCGGCATGACAATGATGATACGATAGCCCCGGGCGGCGGCCACCGAGGCCAGGCCGATGCCGGTATTGCCGGAGGTGGGCTCGATGAGGACAGACTGGGGGGTAAGGAGGCCCTTCTGCTCGGCATCCTCTATCATGGCGAGGGCAACGCGGTCCTTGACGGAACCGGCGGGATTGAAGTATTCCAGCTTAGCCAAAAGGCGGGCCTTGAGGTCATACTTTTTTTCAAGATGGGTGAGCTCCAGCAGGGGGGTGTGGCCGATGAGCTGGGCGGCGGAAGTGTAGATATTTTCCATAGGAATGCCTCCTGACACGAAATAGACTAAAGCGGTAGATTTACCATGGGAATGTTATACACCCTGGGCGGGGATTTGTCAAGAGAAACGCTCCCCGGGAGGGGAGCTTTTTGGTGGGGCAATTAGTCATGCTTGCGCAGGAGGGCGGCGGAGCCGAGGGCTGCGGCGACGGCAGCGGCGACGGCCAGGCCGACCAGGTCATTGGCGCCGGTGGAGGGATTGGGCTGCTGGGCCGGTTTCTCCTCTTCGGCGGGGCGGATGATGACGATGGTGCCGGGGTTATCGGGGGTGGGAGGGACGATCTCGCCGGTACCGGTCTTGGGGATGGTTGCGTTCTCTTTATACTGGCAAACAGAACATGTTCTATGCTTGGAACCATCTGTGGTATCGGTTGCAGGGGTATCGGTGATCCAGTCGCCAAAGGTATGAGCTACTTCATCCGCATGGGCTCTACACAGTTTACACTCGTGCCAGTGGGTATTCCCATTGGCATGCCAATCATTTGTGTATTCATGGTTGCAGGGTGCACCGGTGGTGTAAAAGAGCAGCATCATGTCGGTACTATCTGACTCTGTATAGTCCAATGTTATTCCTGCGGCCGGAACTATATCATACTTGCCTGCAACATACTCATGTGTAATCCTGACAAAATATGTTTTGCCCGCTTCGAATTTATCCCCACTGGACAGAGTGTTTCCTGGCGTTATACTCCCGTCACCATTGGACACATAGGACTGCCAAACCACATTACTAATAGTGAGATTCTTACTGATCGATTTGTTGATGTCACTATAAGTAAGAGTAATATCGCTTGCGGTTGCGGGTGTGTAGCCAGCGACAGGGGTAGGCATGGAAACTGTGATGGTGGGCCTTACCGAAGCCGCGGGAAGATTAATGGTCACATCACTGGTGGGGGTGCCGCTGATGATAAGGTACCAGCTATTCTCTCTAATTTCTGCCGTAAGTCCGGCGGGGAGGTTCATTTTGCTTACATAGTCAGCAGGGAAATAATGGCCAGATGCAGCCATAAATTTTACCTCCGTAATGGCCGCGCCTTTGGTCACTTCTTGAGTGAGAGCACCGCTTTCGCGCTTCATGTTATCACCAGCAGTGATGGTAACGGTGTAGGTAGTGGGGGTGGTAGGAGCAAGGTTTTCCTTGGTGACGCGGAGGTACTTATAGGTGCTATAGTTTTCGGGGTTATACACTTCCAAAGGAGAGCCAGAAGCTTCAGTACTAGCGTAGGCATTGTAACCCGTATAGCTAAAGGTGCCGTTAACATACATTAAGTAATCGGCTCTTTTGGTATTGACCATCGTTACATCGGACTGGATATTGAGACCACCAATGGAACAAATCACCATCCAATTGCTGGTCAATGTCAGTTTTGCGTTTTCTGCCTCAGCAGCATTTTTGATCGTAAGAGTTCTGTCCGGCCTGTGGCAGTTGATAGCATAAGTATTCGTGCTGGAAATGGTATTTTCGCCGCTCAACTCAATAAAATAATTTTCAAACTTCGTGAAAATGATAGCACCATCCTTCCCGCCGCCATCTTCATAAGCAAAAGAATGACTGATTTGCGCATTGTTCAGCTTGAGGGTCTTGTTGGCGGAATCGTAGAAAGCATTATAGTTGCTTTCAGAGCCATTGGCTACTACCGTACTGCCATTGGTGATGGTGTAGTAGGTGTCATTCAGCAGGGGGGTGCCAGCAATGACAACAGGGGTAACCTCATCGCCGCGGGTGATGGTGACCTTTTTGCCGCCGCTGGCATCGTATTCACCCGGAGCGATAATCTCCTCGTCAATTACTCCCTCGCTTTGCATCTTGAGGTAGAAGTCCGTGTTTCTATTATAAACAAAGGCGTTAATCGCTTTGAACGCCAATTTCGTCCCAATATTAGTATGGGTATTCTCAGCAACTATTTCGCCTTTCGCCCCGCTGACATTAATATCGCCCATATAGCCGCTGAAAGAAATGGCAGCGAAATCGCACGAGGAGTTCTGGGCCGAGAGGAAGGCATCCTCAACAGTTATAGTTGAGTTCTGGCCTAACATCACTCCTGCGCCATAGCTATCGGTCTGTGCCATTACACGCGCACCAGCGCTAATATTGAGAGTCCCGCCAATTTTGATGGCCGACGGTACTCCACTAGGACTAAGGTTACCAACCCTGTCTTTTTGCACATTATAACTATTATGGGCGCTTACGGTGTACGCATTGGTACCTGGGTCACCGGAAATGGTGACATTGCCAGTGACATCAATGGTGGGGTTAGTCTCGGAAGCGTTAGTGGCGGTGAGGGTAGCACCGCTATTTACGGTGAGGTTGCCAGTGATGTCGATTGCTTTAGCATCGCTAGTAGTGGTGCCCGCAGTAACCTTGGCGCCGTCGGTGATAGTGAGGTCTGCGTGTATATTATAGTTATTAGTCACCTTGATGGAACCGACGGTAAGGGAGCCGGAGCCGGAGATGGTGAGGTTCTGATATTTAGTCTCGACTGCGGAAAGGGTGCTATCTCCTATGAGGGTAATGGAGTTAGGTGTGAATTCCGCATTGAATTCGAGGGGGTAATTGCCTTTGAAGTTATCCAAGGTGATGGTATTGCCTTTCGCGGCTACGGTAGCGGTGCCGCTGGTTTCACCATAAATGGTTTCGCCCTGCTTTAGAGTTGTGCCATCGTAGCTGATGGTGGAAGGCTTGGCGGCGGCAGGGGTGATAGTGATGGTCTTCAAACATATCGCTGTACCGTCGGGATTTTTATAACCTTTGAGATGGCTTGCCTCACTAAGGGTTACAGTGTCGCCGCCATCTTTTGTGTTATCCTGTACTATGCCTTCAACTTTGTATTTTTCCATATCGGCGATGGTAATATTGCCACTCACCGAGAGGACATTATACTTCTTACTTATGTTACTGGTCGTTAGCTTTATCTCGCCAGTATTTTCGAACTTGAGATTGCCTTTGTTCATGGCAATGGCATAGCTTGTAGTGGATACTTCAAGGCTGCCTGCACCGGTAATGGTAATATTGATGTTGCTAACATACTGATCAGCACTATTAGCAGAAATACCAGTACTAAAACCGCTCATGGTGTTGGTACCTACCAGATTGATGGTATAGGTTCCCTCTTTTGTAAACTGGATGCCATTGATAATACTACTGCTAGCGATGTTGACATCCTTGAGGGTGAGGGTTTTAGACGCCTGATCGTAGAAATAGGTGCCGGAGCCGTTGGCGGATGGGATTGAGGTTTCCACGCCGACAACGGCGTCTTTGCCAGCGATGAGGACATCGGAGGTTTTGGTGGGGGCGGGGGTGGTTCTCTTTGCGATGCAGATGTACTGGGAATATTTCTTTGTGGGAAAACCAAGGTATTCATTCAAGGTCCCCCAGCTGCACACCTCAGGATCGCTTTCTGTAAGAGCATCACCGGAATAAGAGCCTGTGGTGAATTGGTAGTTGCTCCAATCGATATTTTTTGATGCTGGACCAGCTGTACCTGCGACAATGTTGGCTGCCCTCTTGTTGGATATTTCCAATTTGGCATTATCCCCAGTCATTGCCAGAGTCCAAATCACAGTTGTCGCTGTATCGGCCGACGATTCGGCTATCAATGTGGAATTATCGATTGTAAGCGTACCATACACTCTTATTGCCTGGTAGTAGCCGTTAGTAATTGCCTTCAAATTGCCGCCGCCTGTAAAAGTAAGGTTTGTATTGGGAGTTGTTTCGATTGCAATTTTATTACTTGTTACGGTGTTTTCTCCGGTAAGGATCACACTGTAGGTTACATAATTTGTTGTATCGCAAAAATCAATGCCGATGTTGCTGCCGGTGGCGGTGATGGTGGCATTATTGAGGGTGAGGGTGCGGGTGGACTTATCGTAGGAGTAAGTGCCGTTGCCATCACCGAGGGAAATATCATTGCCAACGGTGACAGGGGTGCCGTTGATCTTTACATTATCATCGGTTTCGGGGGGGGTATCTGCCAGGGCGGTGGTAGGAAGCAGGACAAAGACTAAAGCCAGCGCGAGCAGGGCGCTGAGCAGGCGTTTTTTCATGGGGGTGGGCCTCCTTTTCGTTTTTCTTAAAATTGTGGTTTTACTGGGCGCAGAGGCCCTACTTTCAGCCCCCATAATACCCCCTAAAAGGGGGTATTTTTCGCCCAGGGGGCGAAATGCGGGCAAAGCGGTGTGAATTGCAGAAACGCCCTAAAAAATGCACAAAAAGCCCCCGCGATGGAAGGCTTTTTGCTAAGAATGGGAATATATGGCATCCCCAAATATTATTAACCGTTACATAATGCCGCCGGCGGTGGAGGTATAGACGCCCAAGATGAAGGCCACAATGCACAGCACGGCGCAGACGAGGGTATCGGTTTTCTTTTGGCGGGCCATCAGCTTGGCCAGCAGGGCATCGTAGTTTTCGCGGTTTTGGTCGTAATCCGGCTGGGCGGCCAGGGTCTCTTCCATCTTTTTGCCGTACAGGCGGTAATCCGCATAGGTAAGGGCGGGCATAAGCACGATGAAAAGCAGGAAAAACAGCATGGCTGGTGCCTCCGTTCTATTGGGATAAGATGCAGGGAAGCTCCGGCCGGAAAACCGACCGGAGTATGGCCTGTGCTAAATTCCGGAATCAGTGCAGCAGTGCATTGGGCAGCACGGTGACGATGCCGGGGATGTAGGTGAAGAGGAACAGGTCGATAATGAGAACCGCCAGGAAGGGCAGTACCTGCCGGATGACCTTCTCCAGGCGAACTTCGCAGATGCTGGCGGAGACGAAGAGGTTCATGCCGATGGGCGGGGTGATCTGGCCGATGGAGAGGTTGATGATCATGATAATACCAAAGAAGGTCTTATCGATGCCATAAGCGCTGATCAGCGGGACCAGAACAGGGGTGAGCAGGGTGATGGCGGCGACATTATCCAGCAGGGCGCCGGCCACAAACAGGGCCAGATTGACGAGCAGCAGAACGACAGCGGGGCTATCGGTGATGCCGCTGATGGCAGCAACGATCTGATTGGGGATCTGCTGCATGGTGAGCATCCAGCCGAACACGGCAGCCGCACCGATGAGGAACAGAATCATAGAGGTGCTGACGCCGGTCTTGACGCAGGCCTCATAGGCTTTCTTGATATTGAGCTGCTTAAACACAAAGTAGCCAATGATGAAGCCGTACAGAACGGATACGCCGGCGGCTTCGGTAGCGGTGAACTTGCCGCTGTAAATACCGCCCAGGATGATGACCGGGGACAGCAGCGCCAGGAAGCTCTGAATAACGATCTTGGCCTTGCTCTGGGTATGGAACTCAGCGATATCCAGCTCGGAGGTGCCGTAGCCGTTTCTCTTGGCGCGGAAGTACTCGACGACCATAAGGCTGAGGCCCATGATGATGCCGGGGATGATACCGCCGGTGAACATCTCCAGGACGGAGACATCGGCGACGATGGCATACATGAGCATGGTGCCGCTGGGAGGAATAATGAGGCCCAGCAGACCGGAGGAAGCGATAACAGCTGCGGTGTATTCTTTCTTATAACCGGCTTTTTCCATGGGCTCTACCATGATGCCGCCGATGGCAGCGGCCGTAGCGGTAGCGGAACCGGAGATAGCGCCGAAGAACATGCAAGCCAAAGTGGTGACCATGGAAAGGCCGCCTTTGAACCGGCCTACCACACGGTTGGCCAGGTAGATGAGCTTATCGGAAACACCGCCCAGGGTCATGACTTCACCGGCCAGGGTGAACATGGGGATAGCCAGCAGAGAGAACTTGCTGACGCCGCTGAGGAGCTTCTGGGTGATGATAAGCGCATTGAGAGTGCCGCCCTGCAGAATGGTGAGCAGAGAGGCGGTGCCCATCGCCATGCCGATAGGAACAGCGATAAGGAGCAGAATGCCGGTGGAAATCAACAGGAATGCAGTCATGCGGTGACTTCCTCCTTTCCTTTTTTGGCAAAGAGATCAGCGAAGCGGTCTACAATGAGGACGATGAAGTTAAGGATCATGCCAACGGCACCAACGCCTACCACAAAGTAGTACCAGCCATAAGTGATGGGAGAAGAGCCAACAATAACATGCATATTCTCGCCTGTCATCTGGAAGGCCTGGGAGGTAACGACCACCAGGAACGCAATGCTGATGAGATCAGCAATGATGAGGATGACTTTGGTGAGCTTTTTGGGCAACAGATCCACGAAGAATTCCAAGCGGATCTGTTTATTATTGGCCGTAGCAGTGCAGGCCCCCAGGAACACACTGCAGATTAGCAGGAATACGATGAGATCCTGCGACCAAGGCAGTGGAACGAACGCGATAAAGCGGGAAATGATCTGCAGCAGCAGAACCAGGAACATGGCGACCATGACAATGCCCAAAAGGAGATTGCAGACCTTGTTGAAGGCTCCGACCGCAGTTTTCAGCGTTTTGCGGAACATAGAATTACTCCTTTACTGATAAGAGAACTTGAGGAGGGGCAGAGTCGGGCGGGTGTGCCCGGCTCTGCCGTGGAGATGACTCAATCAGTTAGCCTTTCAGCTGGTTGTACAGGGCGGTGAACTCCTCGCCGTACTGCTTGCAGTAGGACTCGGTTACAGGAGCCAGAGCCTCTTCGAAAGCGGTCAGATCGGGATAGGTGATGGTAACGCCCTGCTCCTCGATGAACTTGAGGTCGGAAGCTTCGGACTCGGAAACGGTCTTAACATCAGCAGCGCAAACTTCCTTGGCAGCATCCAGCAGGATCTGCTGCAGCTCGGGAGACAGGCTATCGAACTTGGCCTTGTTCATGATGAGGGGCTCGGAAACATACTGATGATGGGTAACAGCTAGATACTTCTGAACCTCATAGAACTTACTGCCGATGATATTGGAGGTGGGGTTTTCCTGAGCGGAAACGATGCCAGTCTGCAGACCGCTGTAAGTATCACTCATGGAAAGGGTGGTGGGGTTGGCGTTCAGGGCGGTCAGCATATCAGCGATGAGCTTAGCGGAGCCGACGCGAACCTTCAAGCCGGAGAAATCGGCGGGGCTGTTGATCTCGTTATTGGAGGTAACAACACGGAAGCCATTGGCAGCCCAGCCCAGGATGGTCATGCCCTGCTTTTCGATAGCGGTATTGAGGGTGGCAGCTACATCGCTATCAGCGAAGGTGAGAACATGATCCCAGGAAGTGAACGCATAGGGCATAGCGATAACATTGAACAGCGGATCATAGTTGGCGAGGTAAGCATCGGGATCCAGAACCATATCCTGGGTACCGGACTTAACGGACTCCAGCATCTCGGAGCCGGAACCGAGCTGCTCGGCGGGGAAGATATTGATGATGAGCTGTCCATTGGACTTCTCTTCAACAATCTTCTTGAAGGATTCAGCGAGGACCTGATAATGGTGATCGGTGTTGTTGGTGTGGCCCAGGCTCAGCTGAATGGCCTTAACATCGTTGCCACCATTGTTGTTGTCGCCGTTGCTATTGCCGCAGGCAACCAGGGTCAGGATCATAGCCAGTGCCATAATCAGTGCGATGATACTTCTTTTCATGATTTTCTTCCTTTCTTTTTTGTCCGAATTTTTATCTCATGTGATCTCTCACATATGACCTAATTGTACCGCAACCGTGCGGGAAGGAAAGCCGGGAATTAACGGCATCTTAGCCGTGGCAGGCCAGCGCCATACTGCCGCCCAGATGGGCGTGGATCTCCTCGCACATATCGCGGGCGGTCTGGGTGAGCATTTCCAGATTATAACCGGTGTGAATGCCCATCTTCTCGCACATATTTACGAGGTCTTCGGTGGCGATATTGCCCTTGGCGCCAGGGGCGAAGGGGCAGCCACCCATGGCCGCCAGGGAGGCATCAAAGTGGGTGACGCCTTCTTCCAGGGCTACAAAGGCATTGGCAATGCCCATACCGTGGGTATCGTGCAGGTGCGCACAGATGTGATCTGCGCCGACCAGGCCGATCATGTGGCGGAGGACTTCCCGGGTGTGGGTGGGGGTGGAGATACCGGAGGTATCGGCCAGGCCAAAGTACTCCACACCGACGCTGTGGGCCTCTTCCACGATCCAATCCAGACGCTCCAGCGGGATCTCATCGCCAAAGGGAGAACCGAACACGCAGGGCAGGGCCAGCTGGATGCGAACATCGCCGGTCTGCTGAGAAGCCAGCTCCTTGAACTGAGCCATGCTTTCCTGAATGGTACGGCGAGAATTGCGGAGGTTGTGCTCCTCGCTGGCGCTGACCACGAAGGACAGCATGTGGGAGCCGGCCGCGACGGCGTCATCGGCGCCGCGCTTATTAAGGGCCAGGGTGCTGAGTGTGCAGCCTTTTTCGGCGGCGTAGGGCTTGATCGCCTCGAACACGGCGGCCGCATCGGCCATCTGGGGCATGACCTTGGGATTGACGAAGCTGGTAACTTCCAGCTCCTTGGCGCCGCAATCGATCATACGGCGGATGTACTTGATTTTAACTTCGGTGGGAATGAACTCCGCGTGGTTCTGCCAACCATCACGGGGGCAGCATTCCTGGATATGGACCTCTTTAGGAAGTGACATAAACTTGTACCCTCCTTGTCAGTTATCAGTTGATGACGCCTTCGGCACGGAACGCTTCGAGCTGTTCCTTGGTGAAGCCGAGGGACTCAAAGATCTCTTCGTTGTTCTCGCCCAGATCCGGAGCGGCCTTGTAATAGACGCAGGGGGCTTCCTCCATCTTGAGGGGGTTACCAATGACGGTCAGCTCCTTGGGAGCATCGGGGTGCTTAACAGGCGCGGGAACCTTGACGAGCATCTCACGCACTTCCACGATGTTCTTATCGTTGGCGGCCTGCTCGCAGTTATAAATGGGCGCTACAGGGATACCTGCCTCATCGATGATCTTGCAGACCTCGGAAACGGTTTTATCGGCAGTCCACTTTTCGATGATCTCCTTGAGGGAATCCGCGTTCTTCTTGCGGGACTCGGTATCGCAGTACAGGGGATCCTGGGCCAGTTCCGGCATACCCATGGCAGCGGAAAGCTTTTCAAAATGCTTATCGGTGCCGGAGGCGATGACGAAATAATCGTCCTTGGCCTTGAAGGAATCATAGGGTGCAGAGGTGATGTACTTATTGCCGGTCTTGACGGGGCTGACACCGGTGTAAACATACTGCATCATCTTGGCTTCCATGCCGGAGAAGATGGAATCGACGAGGGCGACATCGATGTGGTTGCCTACGCCGGTTTTTTCACGGTTATACAGAGAAGCGCAGATGGCGAAGCCGGCATTCAGACCGCCGAACAGGTCACCAATGGCCATACCGGCACGGGTGGGCTCGCTGCCCGGCCAGCCGGTGATGCTCATGCTGCCGCCCATAGCCTGGCCGATGAGGTCGTAGCCGGGACGATTGGCATTGGGGCCATACTGGCCAAAGCCGGAGATAGAAGCATAAACCAGGCGCGGATTCAGCTTTTTGCACTCTTCATAGCTGAAGCCCAAACGGCCCATAACACCGGGACGGTTGTTTTCCAGCAGTACATCAGCGCTCTTTACCAATTCGCTGAACAGTTTTTTTCCGTCCTCTGTTTTGACGTTGATGGCAACACCGCGCTTATTGCGGTTCAGATTCTGGAAATACATGCTCAGTCCACTATTTTTTTCCAAAGGGCGCGCGTTGCGGACGAAGTTGCCGCCGGTGGTCAGGTTTTCCACCTTGATAACATCGGCGCCCATATCGGCCAGATACATACCACAGTAGGGACCTGCCAGGAAGTCGGTGAAATCAAGCACACGGATGCCCTTGAGAAGCTGTCTAGTCATGATAAATCCTCCTGCGGCGCGATACTTTCGCGCCAGAATCATTTTTCGCGCTCCGGGGGCGGCCGACCCCCAAAAACACACAAGATTCGCTTCCGGAAGCTTAATCTACGCTTCCATGATAACCAAGTATGACGAAATTGTGAAATGCCAAGAAACGACCTTGATTGATGCTGTTTTTGCATAACAGTCAAAGTGCTGTGATATTGTTTGTGATATTTGTGCAAAAAGCACATGATTCCAGCGATTTGACGGATTTTTGTATATTGTATTTGGTTGCTTTCCTCTTACTCGCATGGTAAAATATTAAGGAAGGCAAAGAGAATACTGTGGCCAAAACGAATGGAGGACACGCAAAACCATGACGATCTTTCAATTGGAATGTTACTACGCGTTAGCTCAGTCGCTTAATTTTACCCAAACGGCCAGCCAGCAGTATATCACCCAGCCAGCCCTAAGCCGAAGCATCTCCTCGCTGGAAAAGGAGCTGGGGATCAAGCTGGTGAACCGCACCACCCACACCGTTTCTCTGACCCCGGCGGGGCGGGTATTTGCCGAAGAGTGCCGCAAGATCATAAGCACCTACCAGGATGGCGTGCAGAATGCCCTAACCGCCTCCCAAAGCATTGTAGGACGGGTACGGCTGGGAGTCCCTATCGATTCCTTTGAGCCATTAGCGGTAAAGCTGGTGCGTGCCATCACCGAAAAGCACTCCGGTATTCATATTGAGCTGAAATTTAATACCCCGACCCGGCTGCTGCGGGCGCTGGATGACGACCTGGTGGATGTAATCATTGCCAGCGGCCGCCCCAGAAGCGCCGAAAGCAAGTATCTGCTGGTGGACCGCCGGATGGACTATGTAGTGATATCCTCCGTTCATCCTCTGGCGGACCGGGAGGAAGTCTCCTTTAGCGAGCTGCGGTATGAAAACTTTATCGCTATCTCCCGTTCCTCCTCCATTGCCGGGTATCAGTCCATTATTGACCACGCCTCAGCCGGCGGGTTTTCTCCCAATATCGTGGGAGAAGCGGAGACGGTTTCCTCCCTGCTGATGATGGTGGCCTGCGGTGTAGGCATCACCGTGCTGTACAAGGAACACCAGCCCATTTCCGCCACCGACGCGGTGCGGTTTATCCCACTGAAGGGCGAAAAATACTTTAACCGATATCTCATTTGGAACCGACTGGATAATTCCTGTCTGGATTCGGTACTGGAGGTCGCGAAGGAGCTTTTCACCCCCGAAGCAGAAGATGAATAAATAAAAAGCCCCCTGCGGGAGCGTAATATGCAAAAAAAGACCCCCCCAAGGGAGACGCTCCGTAAGGAAGTTGTCTCCCTTGGGTTTTGTCGTCAGCCGGAATTTGGATTTATAGGAAAAACAATCATATTGAAGGATTACGGTAGGAGCAAAAAATAGTAAATAATGATTTTATTTTCTGTATAATAAGAAATATAATTTTACCAAGAATAATTTTTGTAAGGCAAATAATTCTTTGAAAGGATGAAAGGCTATGCCACAACATGAATTTATTACAAAGCAACTAATAGATAAAGGTTGGTCAGAAGATAGAAAATACTGTGTTACCGACGAGCAAGGAAATAAATTTTTGCTTCGTGTTTCTCCGATTGAACAGTATGACAGGAAGAAAAGTGAATATGAACTTATGGGTCAGGTAGCAGCTCTCGGTGTACCAATGTGCCGCCCCTTAGAGTTCGGCACATTTGATGAAGGAGTTTATTCTATTCAAACTTGGATAGATGGCATTGATGCAGAAGAAAATATACATAATTTAACAAACCAAGAACAGTATTCTTATGGTTTTGAAGCGGGAAAAATACTAAAAGAAATTCATAAAATCCCCGCTCCGAAAGAAATAGAAGATTGGGAAATCTATTTTAATCGTAAAGTAGACCACAAAATCAAGATGTATGAAGAATGTCCTGTCAAGTACGAAAATGGGCAAGCCTTCATTGATTACATTAACGCTCACAGATATTTGCTCAGCGGTCGCCCTCGAACCTATCAGCACGGAGATTACCATATCGGCAATATGATGATAGGGAATGATAAGCGACTCTACATCATTGATTTTAATAGAAATGACTTCGGAGATCCGTGGGAAGAATTTAACCGCATTGTGTGGTGCGCTCAAGCTACCCCTTTGTTTGCAACCGGAATGGTAAACGGATACTTCAGCAATGACATACCAATTCCGTTTTGGGAGTTGCTCGCACTTTATATTAGCAGTAATACTTTATCTTCTGTGCCTTGGGCAATTCCTTTTGGGCAGAGCCAAATTCAAGTAATGATAAATCAAGCAAAAGATGTACTAAGCTGGTATGAGAATATGACGAAATCCATTCCGACTTGGTACAAAGGAGTTATTATAAATAAATAATACGAAGCATTTGCCGTCGTGTCCACAGGGATAGCAAGCAACGGTGTACAAGGGGCTACAAGCGGTATAAAGAAACAAGTGGTTTGATAGAGTGGAAAGAGTGTCAGATTTTCCACTCTATCTTTACATAGTCGCTGGTTGCGCTGATTGAAGAAATCAGGCCGTCAGCGGCTTTTCGTTTGTCCTCAAAGCTGATGTTCTCCCAATCGTCCAGATACCCGGACAGTAA
>ERZ856578.227-NODE-227-length-114857-cov-26.323375_pt1 | contig 114857 bp, 92 predicted proteins | sample MGYA00514384_ERZ856578 | MGnify/ENA primary metagenome ERZ856578 (study PRJEB29103, sample SAMN06111958) | human gut metagenome | biome: human gut; feature: ankylosing spondylitis patient; material: healthy_person | host: Homo sapiens | place: China:Hangzhou... | reverse complement strand
TCACAGTTCACGGATTTTTAATGCATTGGCAGGCAAAATGCCATTGCAAGCAACCGGACATAAGAAATATTATGGGCATACATCAATTTGAGGTATGGGAAGTCTTAGTAATATGATAAGTTGCCCGTGATATTACATATTGTTTAAATTATAACGACAAAAAGGACAGCGGTGTAAATTGTTCACCACTGTCCTTTCTCTATTTTCACAAAAGCTCTGTGCCGGATAAAATGCATCCAACACAGAGCTTTATCATTTACTGCTTCGCAAATATGGTTCCTACCGGTTTATCCTCAAACAGATCATACAGCTTGCGCGGATTCTTTCCGTTCATAAGCACCACGTCAATATCGGCAGCATGTGCGATCTCAACCGCCTTTATCTTCGTTGCCATTCCACCGGTTCCCAGTGCCGATCCGGCACCTCCCGCAAGATCTCTGATATCGTCCGTAATCCTGCCGACCTCCGGGATCAGTCTGGCGTCCTCATGGACATGCGGATCCTTATCATACAGACCATCAATATCAGACATGATCACCAGCAGATCTGCATTGGCGATCGTTGCAACATTGGCTGCAAGAGAATCATTCTCTCCCACCTCAAGCTCCAGCTCATCGATCGCTACCGTATCATTCTCATTGACGATCGGGATCACTCCCTGTGACAAAAGACGTTCCATCGAATTCACAACATGCTGTCTGCGGTCCTCCAGAAGCACATATTTGGTCAGAAGCACCTGCGCCACAACAATACTGTATTCGGCAAAAAATTTATCGTACATATACATCAGCTCACACTGTCCCACCGCAGCGCATGCCTGCTTGCCCGGCGTATCCTGCGGTCGTTTGGTCATTCCAAGCTTTCCCATGCCAAGCGCGATCGCTCCGCTGGACACCAGCACAATCTCATGACCGGCATTCTGAAGATCTGCAAGGGTCTTGACCAGATTCTCCACACGGCGGATATTTAATCGTCCGGTACGGTGTGTTAATGTAGAGGTTCCCACCTTTACAACGACTCTTTTTCTCTCACTGATTTTTCTCACGTCTGTTCTCCTCTTCTATCGGTTCTGTGACATCCCCACTGATATCACTTGTACATCTTCCGAAGCACAGCTCGCATATCTTCCGGTAAATATCACCCGTCTATCTTACCCCCTGCAATAACACTCGTCAATAGAAATTCCACAGAAAAATATTTTCACATTCCCCTGTCAGGAACTTCTGCAATTTCACAAAATACGCTGCCTTTGTGTCTTACTGACTAAGACTTCCCATACCTCAAATTGATGTGTGCCCATAATATTTCTTATGTATTGTAAATTTCATTGTGATTTTTGCCTCTGAATTTAACTAACTCTGGGAGACCGTGCCTGAAAATTGACGCAGATCGTTAGGTTTTCTGCAAAATCTTTGCTTTGCAATGTTTCGATGAAATACGTGTCTGGACGACTGAGCCTCATGGGTGGGCTCAGCTATTTCAGTGGGCACGCTTTCGCTACATTGCGCTACGCAACACTACATAGCACCTTAAAAAACAAGGTGCAAGTAGTGGCGAGCGCAAGTGCCCTTTGAAACACCTGAATCCCACCCTGAGGCGAGTACGGAAAGACACGTTCATCAAACATCGAAACAGCAAAGCATTTAGATTTTGCGAAAACCGTAGAACGACAAGTCAATTTTCAGGCACGATCTCCCAGAGATTTTAAGAATCTATATGGCAAAAATCACTTTCAAACGTTATTGACATAAGAAATATTATGGGCGGATTTCTATCCTTGGTATGGGAAGTCTTAGTTACTGATAATAATGCTGCAGGCGGCGTACTGTAAGAACAAAAAAAACTGCCGAAAGAAGAAGCTGCAGGAGAACACTGATCATGCACCAATGTGTCAAAATCCCCTGTGGCAGTGTTCCAAGTACATTCAGAAGCCGTTCAAATTTCACGGTATATCCCATATGGCCCATCAGAAGAGAAGCCAACGTCACAAGCGGATTTACCAGCAAAAGAAGTACAAAAGTGCTCACCGGACTGACCCCTGCCGGATGTCCACCGCTGCTTTTGCGCAGAATATAAACAACCGCCACAATAAGGATCGTGCCGATGCCCGCCCCCATTGCCGCCAGATACGACCTGATTCCTGCCGTGTCTGTTTTCCGGCTTAAGGCAGACAGGTAAACACCAATGCTTCCGGTAAATACAGACTCCACCGCAAGCACCAGTAAAAGCTCCAGCAAATGGCGCTTCTCAACGCCTCCGATCACAAATACCAGAGACAAAAACGGCATTCCGGCCACAATAAACAAAAGGGTCAGACAGATGGAAGACAACATCTTACCCGCAACGATCCGAAACGGCTTCAGAGGCGATGCCATCAGAAGCTCCATCGTGCGATCCTCCCATTCCGAGGCAATGCTTGCTGCCGCAAAGGAGGGCACCAGTAAAAGAACCGTGCTGCCAAGAATGCCCGCCAGCACCAGATACACATAGGCGATCCCGGAGTAATCCATCACATGATTCCAGCCGTTCCGGAGTGCGATCCCATAGCCGGTCCCTGAAACAGCCAGAAGAAGCAGCTCATACGCTGCCAGCCAGACATAAAACCGCCTTGACCCCGCATAGCGTTTCATCTCTTCCCGCAAAATCGGATTAAGCTTAAACTTCATCCGTATCACCTCCATTTTCCAAAAACTTCTTTTCGGCCATCTCCCTATCCCCCTGATCAGTTCTCCTCTGTCATTTTCCAGAAGGACGTCTCCAGATCGCTTTTCCTTCGCTGAAACGAGATCAGTTCGACATCATTTTCCACAAGACGCCGCAATATCCTTGTCTGATCCTCCTGCGTTCCCCGAAAGCCCGCGAGGATCCTGCCGCCATCAATCGAGATCCTTGTCACCGTCTCCTCCTGCTTCAGCACCTCTACGGCTCCGGCACAGTTTTCTGCCACCAGAAGCTCCAGCGGATTCGTCTGATTGATCTGTTCCGAGATTTCCTCTAACGATCCCTGCACGGCAATTGCCCCATTCTGGAGAATTCCCAGAAACGCACCACTCCCCGCCAGAGGCGAGAAACCGGCAGAGGTAACCAGAACGGCTTTCCCTGTATCCTGAAGCAGATGAAGCAGTTCATCCAACACCGGTCTCTTCCCTGCGTCAATGCCATGATAGAAATCATCCAAAACAAGTACATCCGGTTCTCTCAGCATGCATCTCACTAAGGCCAGCTGTTTCTTTTCGTGTGGTGCCAGTTCCGCCACCGGCACCACCTCCATCCCGTCCATTCTGTACGCCGGAAGCAATTCCTGCATTCGCCGGTCGATCCGGTATCCGGATATTCCATACAGTCCGCCATAATATTCCAGATACTCCGCCACGGTCATATCACGATATCTTCCAAACTCTGCAGGGACATAGCCGACCAGCCCCGCAGCACCCTCTCCGTCGATCCGCACCTCCGGGGTTCCTGCCAGGATTTCTCCTCCCTCAAACGGAATAAGCCCCGCAACCATCCGGCAAAGTGTTGTCTTCCCAGCGCCGTGTGCACCGATCACGCCAAATATCTCACCATTTGCCACCTCCAGATTCAGATCCTCCAGCAAATATTTCCTCTGATAGATTTTTGATACCTGATGTATCTTCAGCATACTTAGTCACCTCCGACCAGAATATTCCTTGCGTCTCCTTCGTTTAACACCGTCTGTCCGCCAATGGAAATACGCAGCATAATACCGGTTTCTCCGTATTTCGGGCAGCCAATATTCTCAATGCCTCCCAGCATATTCTGCTGTTTTGCTTTCCGGACATCATACCACCCGGATATCTCCTGTTCCTCCGGGACAAATCCATAAAAAAACGTCTCGGTCGTTCCCATTTTCTTCATGCACACTTCCAGAAGAGCCCATCGTCTCTTCTTCTGCTCACCGGTCAGCGTTCTTTTCGCCGTATCCGTAAATAACTTATCTGCCAGACGCTCGTAGTTGCCGCTGTAATCATTGACCCAGTAACGTTTCAGGTAATGATTTTCCTTTAACAGATACGTCTTCTGATCCGCAATATCCCCAAGCTGATAAATCACTCCATTGTGGTAGATCATACAATCCTCGAGGTCACTGCCCGAGCGGTTTTCCAGTCTGCCAAGAAGGTGCATATTTAACACGGACAGATCCACCTTGATCGAGCCGTCAAGCCGCACCGAATCCTGACTCAGGAGATTGGTTCCCTCAAACGACGGTGCCTGTTCCACCTGAAGCGTTGTCTTTCCTTCTCCCTGGCTCAGACGCGTTTTCTTCTGTCCATCTGCCTGTTCCTGTGAGCTTTCCATAACCGGACCTCCATCCACGGAAAGCTCATAGCTTCCTGTCTCATCATGGATCAGCCGGAAATGACATTCCAGCATGCCGGTTCCCTCACTGTCCACCTCGATCTGATTCAGGTAATTAATGCATTGCCCCTCCAGTCTCGTGCTCGTGCCGATCAGGTAGATCAGTACCGCAAACAACCCCGATGCCGCCGGGATCATCCCCCAGACTGCCATACGATGTCTCGACCGTTTCATCAGATAATAAAATACCGGACTCGTAAGCACAATATAGACAATCAGAAAAACAATATAAAACCGCAGATTCGGCAACTTGTTCCAGTCGGTCACGGCCAGCCCGTCTTCATAGATCTGTTCTGTCTCTCCGCCATCCCTTTTATATTCTCTCAGCCGTCCCTCCTGCTCACTAAAATCCTTCCATATAATGTTGCGGATCCGGCTTCCCTGCACATCCCAATACTGTGAGGAAAGACCTAACGATACACCGCTTATGATCACACGTCCTCTTCCTGTTTTTTTCTCCTGAAGTATCACCTTTCCCTTCCTTGTTTTCAAAAGTGCTTTGCCACCGGTCACCTCCAGCTCCTGCAGTTCCCTGTGAACTCTTTTGAAAAAAACATTCTCCCTGACTGCAGCTTTCTCCACATCCGTCAGCTTCATCGACAGGAAATCATCCAGCATACTCTGTGTAAAATAACCACTCAGATAGTGATAGATCTCTCCCTCCGGCCGGATACATTCGTCAGATTTCTCCAAATCCGAAATGTCATTTTTCCATTTCTTATATATTGCACCCGAAAGGTTCTTTTTAAGGAACCTCTTGACCTCCTGCTGCTTCTGTTTTGCAGCCTCCCGCACTGCTTCCTCCCGTATCTGCTTCATATCCTTTTCCGTCACGCCAAATGCCGTAGCAATGTCATAGCTGCCCTGCTTTTTCCACTCAAACAGCTTCCCGCGAAACGGGGAGATTTCTCTTGCCTGACCGGAGTCTGCTAACACCAATATACCTCCGTTTCGAACCCAGTTGATGATCGCACGCACCTGCGCTTCCTGCAGCGTCTGAAGATCTATATCACTGGCGATCAGTACGTCCAGCCAGTCCAGACCGCGAAAATCCTCCGGCAGCTCCTCCCCGGACAGATATGTTACATTCGTACCGCTCTCCTCCATGTAACGCATCCTGTCCTTCTTCCGGCTGCAGATACCGACATATTTTCCATCGGTTTCCATGTCAACATCCGTCCATATCACACCGGAATATAACACCTGACCGTCTTCCCCCAAAAAGGTAAGCTTAAAGGATCCCTTTTCCGTCTGTACCGGCAGATAAAGCTTCAGCGATTTGCTGCCGGAATGCGCCAGTTCAAATTGCTTTTCATAGACGGTGCCGTTTTTGATGCCGACAGGCTTTACACGCAGCACTCCTGAAAATCTATCCCCCAGATTCCGGACATTGGCCGTAAGCTGTGTATACCTGCCGTACCGTATCTTTGTCGCTGCACCGATCTGAATCTCCGCATGGACATTTCCTCTGGTAAACACAGCCATTTTATTGGAGGAGATCACATTATCGTTTCTCTGTCCCACCCTCCTGCTGCCAAGCCTGTCCAGAAACACAAGACAGAGAATGACCATCGCCGCGATCAAAAGAACTTTTCCTATATGCATTAAACGTTTTCTCAAAATTCTGCATCCTCCGTCTCATTCTGCCATGGAAGGAATATCTCAAATATAGTTCCCTGCAGACTGCTTTGTGCCGTGATACTGCCGCCATGCAGCACAATGATCTCCCTCGCAATATTCAGTCCCAGTCCGGTTCCTCCTGTCTGAGGTGACCTTGCTCCTTCTACCCGGTAAAAACGTTCAAAGATCATATCCAGACTTTCCTCCGGAATGATCAGTCCATAATTCGTTACAGACAACACGATCCCATCTCTCTCCTGCAGACAGATCCGGATCTGCTTGCCATCCTTTCCGTACTTGACGGCATTGCTTAAAAGATTCTGCACTGCCCGCGCCATCAGGTCCGGATCCACCGCAAGTTCCAGACTTTTCCATGCACTGTCAAAGCTGCAATGCAGCTCATTATCCTCCATGAGCGGATAAAATTCTTCGACCATCTGCTCGATCAGCTTTACAAAATCAACCTGCTTACGGTGCAGCGTGATCTCCCCGCTCATCAGCTTCGTATAATCAAAAAGATCCTGTATCAGTCCCTCCAGCCGGTCAGCCTTTCGAAGGGCAACCTCCGTAAAATGCTGTCTCTGCGCAGCGTCATATTTGTCGGTATCCATCATCAGATTCAGATAGCCGCTTAAAGAGGTAAGAGGTGTCCTTAAATCATGTGCCAGACAGGCGATCATCTCCTTATTGGTCTGCAGTGCCTCTCTCTCCGCATCCATCAGCCTGGTAAGTTCCTCCGTCATCTCATTGACGGAGCGGGCGATCTCCCCGATCTCATCCTGTCGTTTCACCGGAAGTCTTCGCGGTTGTTCCATGGTCATGGATGAAATGCCCGCCGCCAGATCCGAAAGGTCACCGGTCAGTCCTCTTGTCAGAAACAGAAAATAGATCACAAAAAGAAACAGTCCCGCAAGAATACCCACTACAGCTATCGTATAAAAACTGTCGCTTCCAAGCTGCTCCAGATGACGAAAAACCCCTGACATTGTGTTCCCCGCACCCTGTCCATGTGAAAGACTGTCCTGTGTATAGACTGCATCCTGTCTGGATACCCCAAGCACCGTAGACATCAGATACAGAAGCATCGCGAGAATACTCTCTGTCACTCCGGCAAGCAGCAGACTCGCCGCCCCATACAATACAAGCTTCAGTCTCAGGCTCTTCCAAATACTATGCTTCAATCTTATATCCCACTCCCCAGACCGTTTTGATGATCTGAGCCTTTCTCTGTCTTCCCTCCAGCTTCTCCCGGAGTCTCCGGATATGCACCATCACCGTGTTACTCATGTCGTAGCTTTTCTCTTTCCATACCTTTTCAAAAATCTCATCGGTACTGAATATCTGACCCGGATGGGATGCTAACAGATACAGTATCTCAAACTCCAGATGCGTCAGATGTACCTGCCTTCCAAAGGCTTCCACCGCATGAAGGCTTTTGTCAATGTGTAAATTTTCCAGGCGGATCTCATCGGTGCGCTCCGCCGGATCCTGTACACCGAACTTCTGATAACGCCGTAACTGGGACTTTACACGGGCGGCAAGCTCTCCCGTCTGAAATGGCTTTGTCACATAATCATCCGCTCCGATCCCAAGACCTGCCACCTTGTCTGCCTCGGAATCCTTCGCGCTCAGCATGATCACCGGGATCATACTGACCTCGCGGATCTTCTCACAGACATGGATTCCGTCAATGCCCGGCATCATAATATCAAGAATCGCCAGATCGATCTTCTCCCTCGCAAAAACCTGCAGTGCTTCCCTTCCATCATATGCTTTATAAACACGAAAGCCTTCCTCGGCAAGATGGATCTCCACAAGCTCTGCGATATCCGGATCATCGTCCGCCACAAGGATCGTTGCCATGCCTTCCCCCATACTTGTTCCTCCTTCTGCACTGTCTCACGAAATCAGCGCCACAAAATCAAAATACCCACAGGATATATTCTATTATAGAATACCACATCCTGCAGGTATCATAAATTACAAATTTATTAAGATTCTTCCCCGGCTCCTTACTCCTTCCGAAGCTTGCGGAGCATGGCAATCTCATTGGTATATCCCTCATCATCGTTTGGCGTCTCCAGAATAAACGGAAGCTCCTTAAGTGCCGGATGATTGATGATCCTTGTGATCGCCTCAAGTCCCAGATGTCCCTGACCGATCTTCTCGTGACGGTCCTTGTGTGCACCGAGCGGGTTCATGCTGTCATTTAAATGAATTGCCTTTAAGCGGTCCAGTCCGATCACCTGATCAAACTCATTTAATACATCATCCAGATGATCGACAACATCATAGCCGCCATCCCAGATATGACAGGTATCCAGACAGACACCCAGCTTATCATCAAGGTCAACCAGGTCGATGATCCGGCGAAGCTCCTCAAAGCTTCTTCCGACCTCGCTGCCCTTCCCTGCCATCGTCTCCAGCAGCACCGTCGTGGTCTGCTCCTCAAACAGTGCTCCGTTGAGCGCCTCCGCGATCATTTCGATCCCCTGCTCTGCACCCTGTCCCACATGAGAACCCGGATGGAAATTATAATAATTGCCCGGCAGGTAATCCATTCTCTTCAGATCGTCCTGAAACATCTCCATCGAAAAGCTTCTGACATTCTCCTTGGCAGCGCAGAGATTCATCGTGTACGGTGCATGTGCGACCAGTTTACCAAAATGATGCTCCTCCATCAGTGCGAGCAGCTTATCCACATCTGCCGGATCAATCTCCTTTGCCTTACCGCCACGGGGATTCCTTGTGAAAAAGGCAAATGTGTTGGCACCAAGCTTTAACGCCTGCTTTCCCATTGCCTCAAAGCCCTTTGATGCAGAAATATGTGAACCAATATACATTGTCAGCCTCCTTTATCAACAGCTCTCATCCTTCATGGAAATCTTCAGAGGCTCCTTGCCCTTACGGTCTAACTTTGGTGTACTGCGGTCCGCAAGACTCTCATATGGTTTCTGCACCATAATACTCTGATATGCAGGACGAATGATCTTATCTACATTGATAAGCTCTTCCATACGGTGTGCGCTCCATCCAACGATACGAGCCATCGCAAAGATCGGTGTAAACAGCTCTGTTGGGATTCCAAGCATTGTGTATACAAATCCGCTGTAGAAATCGACGTTTGCGCTGACGCCTTTGTAGATCGCACACTCCTCGCCGATAACCTCCGGAGCGATCCTCTCGATCATAGAATAAAGTGCATAATCCTTATTCTCATGTTTCTCCTGTGCAAGGCTCTCCACAAAGCCACGGAATGCCACGGCACGCGGATCAGAAATGGAATATACGGCATGACCCATGCCATAGATCAGACCACGACGGTCAAATGCCTCCTTATGAAGGATCTTCTTAAGGTATGCACGTACCTCATCCTCATCCTCGGTATCGCGGACATGCTCCTTAATGTCGTGCATCATCTCAACAACCTTGATATTGGCTCCGCCATGCTTTGGTCCCTTCAGGGAAGAAAGAGCGGCTGCAATAACAGAGTAGGTGTCGGAGCCTGCAGAGGTAACTACTCTTGTCGTAAATGTGGAGTTGTTGCCGCCACCATGCTCCATATGAAGCACCAGAGCCATATCGAGTACCTTTGCCTCCAGATCCGTATACTTCTTATCCGGACGCAGCATTCTTAAGATATTCTCTGCTGCGGACAGATTGTCATCCGGACGATGGATGTAGAAGCTCTCGTCTCTCTCATAATGATTATATGCATGATATCCATATACAGACAGCATCGGGAATACACTGATCAGCATCAGACACTGTGACAGTACATTCTCCAGACTGATGTCGGATACCTTATCGTCATAGGAAGAAAGTGTCAGTACACTTTTCGTCAGGGAATTCATGATATCCTGGCTCGGCGCCTTCATGATAACGTCACGGACAAAGTTCGTAGGGAGTCTTCTGTTCTTTGCAAGGATCCCACGGAATTCCTCGAGCTCACTCTTCGTCGGAAGGTTGCCAAACAGCAGAAGATATGTGATCTCCTCAAACCCAAAACGTTTATCCTTTCTCATGCCGTTCGTCAGATCGTAAATATTGTATCCACGATAGAACAACTGACCATCACACGGAATAACCTTACCGTCCACAATGTCACTCGCCTTGATCAGAGAAATATTGGTAATACCGGAAAGTACGCCCTTACCGTTCTTGTCACGAAGCCCGCGCTTCACCCCATATTCTGCAAAAAGACTGCTGTCAATGGAATTGTTCTGAATACAGACATCCTTGTACTTGTGTGTAAAATCGCTCATCATCTTTTCAAAATTATCCTGCACAATATCACCTTTCCTTTCAAAAATGCCTTCGGGTTTCCCGTGCTCCGATGCACATCCCCCAATTACTGCAATGCATCGGATATATTCTGGTGAATCTTCTGCGCTACGTTCTGAACAACCAGAAGCTCCTCCTCGCTGATCCCCCGGAATATTTCCTGAAACATCTCCCTCTGGCACTGCCTTGCCATCTCCAGCACACAGGCTGCTTCCGGCTGTACCGTCAAATGAATATACCGTCTGTCCTGATCATCATACTGCTTTTTTAAATACCCGCGAAGCAGCAGACTGTCAATCGCTTTGGACACGTTCGACTTGGTAAAATGAAAGATCTTCACAAGATCCTTCGCCGTGTTGCGGCTTCCATGATTATCAAAAAAAAGCAGCACACGCACTTCCATAATCGTCATATTAAATTTTTCAGTAATTTCGGAATACATAACTTCCTGATACTTTTTGAAATACTGACCACTTAATAATTGTTCCATTCTGTCATCCATGAAGCCCTCCCCATTGTCTGACATTGACAGGACACGATGCTTTCCCTTGCATCAGACAGTTCATTTTAGAACTATTATATCAGAAATCTGCTTTTACGTCAAATACACCGGCACAAAATCTACTCGTCCCTGTTCAATATTCATGACAAGATACGATGGCTGATGCCCCTCCTGTCTCGGTCTGGAAATACTTCCCGGATTGACCACATAGACACCGTTTCTCTGCTCCACATGCGGAATATGTGTATGACCGCACATCACGATGGAAACGTCATTGGCACGCGCCAGTTCACTCATGCTTCCAATGCTGTCAAAGCCTGCATACTGATGACCATGTGTCAGCAGGATCCGATAACCGCCAATCTCCACAATCTTTGAGAGCGGCACACCACAAAGACTGCTGTCGCAATTGCCGCGCACCATATCAACCGGCACGCCTGCCAGATCATAGATATCATCCGGATCGCACTGAAAATCGCCCAGATGAAACATCCTGCAATGAGTTCCCCGCATATTTGCAACTGCCTTTTTGAGATTCTCATTTCTTCCGTGGGAATCGCTTACCACAAGCACCTTGATCTGTTCTGCTGCGTTATTCTCCATACTAATCTGACATTCCTTTCTCTGTTTCCGCTTTCTGATCAGACAATACCATATTCTTTCATTTTCCGGTACATCTCTGTCAGAGCCCGCCCTCTGTGGCTGATCTGATTTTTATCCTCCGGCTTAAGCTCTGCCGTTGTGCAGCCAAGCTCCGGCACATAAAAGATCGGGTCATAACCAAAGCCGTTCTCACCCTTCTCACTGTAGCCGATCTGACCTTCTACCACGCCGCGGCAGGTGAAACTTCTTCCGTCCGGAAATACACAGGCGATCACACAGACGAATCTGGCACTGCGGTCGTCGCCCTCCACATCCTTTAAAAGCTCGATGATATGATTATTTTTCACTGTATACGGAGTATCCTCTCCCATATATCTTGCGGAGTAGATTCCCGGTGCCTTATCCAGTGCATCCACCTCAAGTCCGGAGTCATCCGCCAGAACGATCTGTCCGGTCAGTTCCGAGATCTTACGTGCCTTGATCAGTGCATTCTCTTCAAATGTGCTGCCATCCTCAACGATCTCTACATCCTGCAGATTCTCATCCTTCAGAGAAGAAAATACGATATCCTCCCCCTGCAGGATCTGACGAAACTCTTTCATTTTACCTTCATTGCCGGTTGCTACGATTATTTTTTTCATGATTATCCTCTTTTCCTTTTATTATGTTCCATTTCACGGACATATCGTCTGTTTTCTATTCGGAGATATGAAAGCTTGTGCAGATTCCCCGATAAATTCCCTGCGCAATTGCCTTCTGGTTCTCTTCGGACTTCATATACTCCATATCCGACCGGTTGGTCATAAAGCCGATCTCAACGATCGTCACCGGCATGTCCGCATGATGCATCAGATACAGGCGGTCTCTGCGGATCACCTTTCTCTTCTGTCTGCCTGTCGTTTCACAGACACACTCCAGCATATTGCGCGCCAGTTCTTTACTGGAAAGTCCATTCTTCGCTGCTGCCTTTCTGGAAGAATAAAGCGTCTCCACTCCCTTCGCCGTTGTCTCATCCGGATCCGATGCATTACAGTGAATGCTGATCAGTGCATCTGCCCCGACCTTCTTCGCCAGACGAACGCGATCCTCCTTGGATACTTCCCTGTCATCGGTTCTTGTGTAATACGCCTGAATGTCCGTTCCGTCTAATATTTCCTTCAGACAGTCTGACACCTTCAGTGCATAATCCTTCTCCAGGTACTTCCAGTCCGTCGATCCGGTTCCTTCATCATCGCCGCCGTGTCCGGCATCAATGACTACCACATACTGCCGCCTCGGCTCCTGCGTGACCGCAGACCTGTTTTCATTTCTGCCATGCGCTTCCACATGCGCAATATCCTGCAGCCGTTCTGATGCCGTCCCGGTTCCGTTTTCTTCTCCGGGCAGATTGTTACCTGCCAGTGGATGAAGCATTCCGGTCAGACTGACAAGCAGTACAGCCGCCAACAGACCGACACTGCAAAACGCCAGTCTGCGCCATTCCTGTATCTTCACGAAGCAATCCCTCTTCTCATCTGTATTCACCCTCTGTTTTGCAGTATATCACAGCTCATTCAAAACCTCAAATATGTCTTCGATTTTATGCAGTATTATTATGTTTCCAACAATTACACCTTTATTGCGCAATTTCGGCAATCCTGCATCTTTTTATTGAAAGAGCCGGATACAACATGTATAATCATAAGCAGGGATTTTTCCTGTCGAAATTTAACACTAATAGGAGAACAAGAATGACTAAAAATATCAGTTTACAGGGTGTCTGGGACTTCCGGCTTGACGCCGGCTGCACCGGCATTCATGACGCATTTTATACAACACCGCTTGGCGATACGATCACACTGCCGGGGACAACCTCCATGGCACAGAAGGGAACATTTTCCGACAAGCGCGAAACCGGTACTCTGACCGATCCTTATCTGTTCGAGGGCTACGCCTGGTATTCCAAAGAGGTTCATCTCGAGCAGGCCGATCTTTCCAAAAATATTTTCCTTTATCTGGAGCGCACGCGTGTGACAAAGGTATGGGTGGATGATGTTCCGATCGGCAGCTATGACAGTCTGAACACACCGCACATCTATGACCTGACTGGGGCGGTCACCAAACCGGATTTTCGTCTGACGATCCTTGTTGCCAATCTCCAGAAACCGGAAGAGGGCGAAGCAGATCCACTGGCATATCCGACAAAGGGCGGTCACCTGACATCGCCTGACACTCAGACCAACTGGAACGGTATCATCGGAGAGATCTCTCTCCATATTCATGATACCTGTTTTATCTCACATATTAAGACGTATCCGGATACTGCAAAGGCTTCCGTGACTCTGGAGCTTACTACCGTAAACATCTCCGGCACCGATGCCACAAAGCAGATCCGGGTTGAAACCAGACTTCGTGACCGTGACGGGCTGAAGGATCATGCAACAGCAGCACAGAGCTTTGACGTGCCATTTCCGGCAGGAGAGGCTGTGACAAGCATTACATATGAACTGAATGAGGAGCCGGTTTACTGGAGTGAGTATTCACCGGTGATCTATGAGCTGACTGCCTCCTTTGCAGACAGCGAAGAAACTTCTGTCACAACGTTCGGCTTCCGTGATTTTAAAGCAGACGGTCTTGATTTTACGATCAACGGACGCAAGACATTCCTGCGAGGAAAGCATGACGGTCTGATTTTTCCTCTGACCGGAGCAGTTCCTGCTACCGTTGAGGAATGGATCCGTGTTCTTTCTATCTCAAAGAGCTATGGTATCAACCACTATCGTTTCCACACCTGCTGTCCGCCGGATGCCGCATTTACGGCTGCTGATCTGGTCGGCATCTATATGGAGCCACAGCTTCCGTTCTGGGGCACAATGACCGCGCCGGGTGAGGAGGGGCACAACGACACAGAACAGTCATACCTCATCGAGGAAGGCTTCCGCATGATGAAATATTTTGGAAACCACGCTTCCTACTGTATGATGTCCCTTGGTAACGAGCTCTGGGGAAGCAAGGAGCGTATTTCCGAGATTCTCGCCGCTTACAAGGCTGTGGATACACGCCACTTATATACACAGGGTTCCAACAACTTCCAACATACACCGGTCATTCTTCCGGAGGAAGATTTCTTTGTTGGTGTCCGTCTGAGCAAGAACCGTCTTTTCCGTGGTTCCTATGGCATGTGCGATGCACCGCTCGGTCATGTTCAAAGTGCCGAGCCGTCCACCCGCAAGAATTACGATGAAGCAATTCTGCCAACACACACAAGCACAGACAGCAGTGATGACGCAGCAGAGATTGAGATCCAGTACGGTACCGGTGTCAAGAAGGTAAAGGCAGCCGAGAACACAGAGGTTCTCATGCCGGAGATACCGGTTATCTCCCATGAGATCGGTCAGTACTGTGTTTATCCGGATTTCCATGAGATCGACAAATACACCGGTGTTCTCAAGGCACGCAACTTTGAGGTATTCCGTGAGCGCCTTACCGAGAAGGGTATGGCAGATCAGGCAGACGACTTTTTCTACAACAGTGGTAAGCTTGCCGTTCAATGTTATAAAGAAGAGCTGGAGGCTGCTGCCCGCACCAAAAGCCTTGCCGGATATCAGATTCTCGACATTCAGGATTTCTCCGGTCAGGGCACCGCTCTTGTCGGTATTCTTGATGCATTTATGGACAGCAAAGGACTTGTCACAACCAAGGAGTGGGCACAGTACTGTTCCGATGCGATCCTGCTTGCCGAATTTGACAGCTATGTTTTAACCGCAGGAACATCCTTTAATGTTTCACTCGCCATCCGCTACTACCGTCAGGAAAGCCTTGCCGGTAAGTCCGTAACCTGCCGCTTCACATTAGCAGACGGTACGGTGTCAAGCGAAAATACAGTTGCCCTGCCGGACGAGCTCCTTGGTCTTAACGAACTCGGAGCGGTCACGATCGATGTTCCGGCTGTTTCTGAAGCAGGAACGGCAACACTGACTCTGGACATTGATGGCACAGATATTCATAACGAATACGAACTGTTCCTGTATCCTGCCGCTACCGACCGGATCGATCCTGCGACCGTTGCAACCGTAGGCGAGGGCGAACATACCACATATATCACCAACAATTTCGATCAGGCAGATGCACTTCTTGCCAAGGGAAGCCGTGTTCTCTACCTGCCGGAGGAGACAAAAGAAAGCCTCAAGGGCTTCTACTGTACAGAGTTCTGGTGCTACCCGATGTTCCGCGATATCTGCGAGTGGATGAAAAAACCGGTCGCAGTCGGCACAATGGGCCTGCTGATCCAGAATGAACATGCTGCATTAAAGCAGTTTCCATCCCACTCCTACGCAACACCACAGTGGTATCAGCTTGTTTCACACTGTGACTGTGCGATTCTGGATGATACGACAGACAAAAGCTTCCGTCCGATCGTTCAGATGATCGATAACTTCGACCGCAACCACAAGCTTGGCATCCTGTTTGAGGGACAGGTCGGAAACGGTTCTCTGATGGTTTGTACGATCCGTCTCAGCGAGCTTGTCAACCTGACAGAACCGACCCGCGATGAATCAATCACCGCAACAGACGAAGTGATCACATACCGCGATGTCACAAAGCTTCCGGAGGTCGATCAGTTTATCCGCTCCATCATATCCTATGTCAGCTCCGATGCGTTTAAGCCAAGCCAGACACTGGATATGAAGAAGCTGCGGAAAACATTTATAGGGGAATGATGACTTTTTATATTATTTATTAAAATCTATATATAAAAACCGACTATATTCTTAAAAAACTTAAATGCCGAAAAGCCTTATGTTTCAAAGCTTTTCGGCATTTTATTTTCCTAAGAGTAATACGCATAATAACCGCTATAATACAGAAAGTCTTGTAAAATATCTTCATTTTGAACCGGGGCAAATATTTATTGCTTTAAGAGTAATAATTTTAATCAGCAACCGAATAAGTATGTCCATTACATACAACTTTATCTACTTTCGAGCAATCAATAAATTTTTTGAAAAACTGATTATAAACATACGATGATTTTTTATCACCGTCCTCGTTGCTTGAACTCAATGAAACATAATTGTCATCATTAATAATTTCTTTTTCGCTCTTTGCACTGAAAATATTTGTCATACAGGCCTCCTCTTTTTGTTTTCAGCACTTCCAATTAAATGAAACAAAAACCCTATTAGCATACCCGTTGCGGAAATTATTGTTCCGCCTGCAATCATTCCCCAATCCGGTGCATTCAGCTTGTTAAAAGCAATATTATTTGCCATTTTGAATGTACCGTATTCAGCAAGCATATACATTATACCAAAAAAGACAGTAAAGGCCCATTTTTTTATTCCCCAAAAGTCATTAATCCCGATAATAACAGAAACAAAAAATGTTGTTACAGGAAGAAGAACCCAAAGGTATAATAAACTATACCCCATCGCACTACTATCGTCTTTAAAAAACCAGAACGCGATCATTGCAATCGCCCAAATCAGCAGATAAGACAAGATGGTAATCATTTTATTTCTTTTAATGTTGCTTTTTACGACATTTGTACTTTCTTCAAGATAATCATAATAGGAGTCCATTTTCTGTTCTCCCTTTAACAAATAATCGAGAGAAACATCGTAACACTCGCTCATTTTTATGACGCTGATAATATCCGGATAAGATTTTGCATTTTCCCAGTTTGATATTGTTTGACGACTTACTCCCAATAATTCAGCAACCTGTTCCTGCGTTATCTTTTTCTCAAGCCGGGCATTCTTTATTTTACTTCCGATATCATACTCCATACTGCCTCACCTCCCTGGCTCTTTTAGTATAGGGACAATATTTCTTACCGTCTATCAAACGACTTTGACAGCGCCAAAAATACATGTCAAAATCCTTTTACATCCGCTATAAAGTTTCCATGATTCTTTCCTCCACACTTTCTAACACTCTATCACAGTTTATCGTAAATTGAAAGAGAGGAAATACCATCAAAGCTCCCGGATTACTTCCTTTCGTACCGGATCCATATGCCCGTCAATAAGACCAAAGTCCATCTCCTTGTAACTCCATGCTGCTCTTCCAATACCATATTTTTCAAATACAGCATGAATGCTTTGATACCATTTCAAAGTATCCTCCGGGGATGCCAGATTGATCACTCCATATTCCCCACAATATAATGGTACATTTCTCTCCTCTGCCACAGAGACCGCCTCTGCAAACAGCTTTTCAAAAAATTCACTGTCCAGAGCATGGGCAATGTCCTTTGCCGGCTCCAGCATTATCATATTATCCGGCAGATACTTCTTTGTACTGTCCAAAAATACAGACATGTCATTATCAAAGGACATCCGGTAATCTGAAGGCATGGTATCTATCCAACCTGCTCCCTGATGCGTAAAGATCAACGGTTCATAGCAGTGAAAATTATAGACAATGTTCTCATCGGCAGGCATTGCCAGATCCTTCACAGCTGCCACACTGTTATTCCAATAACCGCCCACAAGGATCTTTACCGTCGGTGTAATCTTGCGGATACGGCGGATGCATTCCTGTGAAATGCCATTCCACGCATCCATGGTCTTTTCGTCCGTCACTTCATTAAGAAGCTCAAAGGCAACCTGATCTCCATATCCGGCAAATTTCCGGGCAATTTCCTCCCACAGTGTATAGAAATATTCCTGATAGCTCTCTTCCGCAAAAAATCCATGCTCCTGCTCGCCCTTATCAAAGGAATAACCTGCAGTTTTATGAAGATCCAGAATGACATTCAACCCATATTTGCGACACCACTCTACAGCACGCTTTACATACTCAAAACCGTCCTTCTTAAATGTTCCGTTTTCCTCCCGCAGGACATTGTAATCCATTGGCAGACGAAGATGGTCTAACCCCCATGTACTGAGACGCTTGATATCTTCCTCCTCAATAAAATGTTCCAGCCGTTCTTTGCTGTAATCACACTGTGACAGCCAGCCACCAAGATTGACACCCTTTTCATATCCGATCCATTTTCTCATCGTGATCACCTTTCCTTTCTTTTTCCTGCATTTATATAAGCGTAATCTGTTTTCTTTTTTACAACTTCATCATAGTATTATTTTGCCGGATATGATACAATAAAACAGATAAATATATCACGATACAGATATAATATTCATTTTCTATTGAAGGAGGCTCTCATACCCATGAACGTCAAAAAAGAACTCCAAAAGCTCCTTGTCAAACAGCAGGAGGAAGAATATTTTCATACCTCCATGGAGGAGGAATTTGCCTTCTACCGTGAGATTGCTTCCGGCAATCTGGATATTTTAAAGGGAGATATCGCCGCCCAGAACTGGGAGCATATGGGGACACTATCTGCAAATTTTCTGCAGAATATGAAATATCATCATGTGATCCTGATCGCCATGATCACCCGCTTTTGTATTGAAGGGGGACTGGATCCGGAGCAGTCCTTTACCCTCAGTGATCTTTTGATCCGAAAGGTCGATCAATGCACCGGCAAGGAAGAGCTCACCGGGATCAAGGTCGAGGCTGTCACCGCTTTTACCAATGCCATGCATGAGCTTCGCAAGGGCAAAGCTCTTTCCTATCATGTCCAGCATGGCGTGGATTACATTGTCAGACATATGTCCCACCCTCTTTCGAGCCGGGAGGTAGCTAAAGCTCTGGGACTTCACCCTGAGTACTTGTCAAAGCTTTTCAAAAAAGAAACAGGATATACCCTGCAACAGTATATCCTGCATAAAAAATGTGAAACCTCCTGCTACATGCTGAAAAACAGTACCATCAGCTGCACCGATATCAGTTCCTTTCTGGGCTTTGCCTCCTGCAGCCATTACATCCGCTGCTTCCACCGGGAATACGATGTCACTCCGAGACAATACCGGCGCAATGAGGATCTTACGGATTATTCCAGGCACTAGAATTTCCACTGTTTTTCCGGCATCCTGTACTTCAGGCACTCTGTAATAAAGAGGGAAAACCGGCGTTTTGCCCTTGTTTCCCACCACATTACGAGCATTTTCGGATACATTATTAGGTCACCGTATAATCACTGTCATACATCCGGCGAAGATTCTCCTTACTGTTGTACTGCTCACCGATACAAAACTCCTTGGACCAGGTCATGTAATATGCCCATGGTGTATGTGACTGCGCAAGGCAGTCCACATCTGGCATATAACCGACCTCCGCAAGTGCCACAACCTTATCGCTGCTTGTCGCTTTGATCAGTTCCCCGTATGCGTCTGCATAGTCTGTCGGCTTATATTCCGGCAGGTAAATGTCCACCGAAACCACATCGACATACGCATCCCCCGGATATCCCTCCGGCAGACGGCAGTTCCATACCCACAACAGATTATCGAGATGCCACTCATTGACATAATAATCATACATCAGAAGATATAATTCTCTGGCAACCTCCGGTCCCTTTGAACCCCACCAGAACCATGTCCCGTCCGACTCATGAAACGGTCTCCATAAAATTGGGATGCCCTCATCGCAAAATTCCTTCAGATATCCGGCGATCACTGCCATATCATGATAAAACGCTTTCCGCTCCGGCGAGCCTTCCTCAAGTACCTTCTCCGGATCAAAATCCGTATGCTCCGCATAAAAGCTTTTGTCTCTTCCGCCAAGTGGCGAGAACCAGTGAAATGAAAATGTCAGAATCCCATCGGATTCCTTCGCCCACTTCATTGCCGTCTTTAATGTGTCCCTGTTTTCGTACACCTCGGTAAGACATGCCTCCCCGGCATCCTTTTCATTGATATTCGGCGAATATGCCAGCAGCTCAAAGCCGCGAAGCTTCGGTGTCTTTCCGGTTACCTCTTTGATATAAAAAATCTCCTCCATCGGATTCGTCTGCGTATGCTGTCCTGTAATGATTCCATGTCCGGCTGTTTTCTCCAGATAGCGAAGAAGCTCTGCCGCTTCCTTCGACGCATTCTTATTTACCGGTTTCTGCATATCACTACATCCCCTTTCCCATACAGACCACACCCGTAAGTCTGCATTTATGGCATCAACACATTATTTCCTGTTACATTCTGTCCGTATTTTCGGACACGTTATCCTTCAAAATAAACTTGTGGATCACCTTCGCCACACCATCCTCGTCATTGGATGCCGTCACATAATCGGCAGCTTCCTTGACAACCGGCTGTGCATTCTCCATCGCAACACCAAGTCCTGCATATTTGATCATCGACAGGTCATTAAATCCATCCCCACAGGCAATCATATCCTCCCTCTTGTGCCCTGTCATCTGACAGAAACGCTCCAGTGATGCTGCCTTGTCAATTCCCTTCGGCGTGATCTCCAAAAAAAACGGCTCACTGCGGCTGATGCAGAGCTTGTCCCCAAACTTTTCCTCATAAATCTTCTCGGCCTCTGCCGCCACGGATGGCTCCGCTGTTCCCAGACATTTATTCAGCGGGAAGTCCACATAATCCTCCACACGCTCCATCTGTTTTACCGGAAGATGATTGATATTTTTCTCCACATCGATATATTCATCATAATGCATGCCGGTGATAATATTATTGTCCTCATCATAGGAAAGAAGTCCGATATCCAGCTTCCTTGCAAGCCGGAACAGATCCGGCACAAGCTCCGGCGGAAGTGTCTTCTGATAGATCACCTCATCCGTACTGCAGTCCGTGATCTTTCCCCCGTTAAACGAAAGAATATATCCTCCGTTTTCCTTGAGCTTTAATTCCTCTGCCAAAGGCTCAATGCCGGCAGTCGGGCGCCCGGACGCCAACACAACCGTGTGTCCCTGTTCCTGTATTTCCATCAGTGCTTTTTTCGTCTCCGGTGTTATTTTCTTTTCTGAATTTGTCAGTGTACCATCCAGATCAAGTACCAATACTTTTTTGTCCATTTTACCAATTCCTTTTTGTGATTTCAAATTCTTTACGCAAACTGGCTGTTGTACAGATTTGCATAGAAGCCGTTCTGTGCCAGCAGACTTTCATGGTTGCCCTGTTCTATAATATTGCCATCCTTCATGACAAGAATGATATCGGCATTTTTAATCGTCGATAAACGATGCGCCACAATAAAGCTTGTTCTACCCTTCATCAGCTTCTCAAACGCTCTCTGAATACGGATCTCCGTACGGGTATCGATAGATGAGGTCGCCTCATCCAAAATCAGCATTGGCGGCTGGCACAGCATTACTCTTGTGATACACAAAAGCTGCTTCTGTCCCTGGGATAGGTTATCACCATCCTCACGCACCACCGTGTCATAGCCCTGTGGCAGACGCTTGATAAAGCTGTGTGCATGCGTTGCCTTTGCAGCCGCAATGATCTCTTCCTCTGTTGCGTCCGGTTTTCCCATGATAATGTTGTCACGGATCGTTCCATTCTTCAACCATGTCTCCTGCAGCACCATTCCGATGCTGCTTCGCAGACTGGCTCTCGTCATATTACGGATATCTGTTCCATCTACGGCGATCACGCCCTTATTGACATCGTAGAAGCGCATCAGAAGATTGATCACAGTCGTCTTTCCACAGCCGGTCGGTCCGACAATCGCAACACGCTGTCCCGGTTTTACGGAAAGATTAAAATTCTGGATCAGCTTCTGCTCCGGCACATAGGAGAAGGATACATTTTTCAGTTCTACCGCTCCCTTTACCTGCGTAAGCTCGATCGCATCCGGGCTGTCCGGTTCCTGCGGCTCAGCCTCCATCAGTTCAAATACTCTGGCGGCACAGGCGATCGCATTCTGCAGCTCTGTGATGACGCCGGAGATCTCGTTAAACGGCTTTGTGTACTGATTGGCATAGCTTAAGAAGCTGCTCAGGCGTCCAACGGACAGCATACCGTGAATTGCGAAGAACGCGCCTACAATACCGACTCCGGCATATACCAGATTGTTGACAAAACGGGTTGCCGGATTTGTAATTGAGGAGAAAAAAGTGGCTTTGAGCGAATACTTCTCCAGTCTGCCGTTGATCTCATCAAACTGCTCCAGCGAACGCTTTTCATGACCATATGCCTGCACAACTCTCTGATTACCGATCATCTCATCGATCAGCGCGGTCTGCTCACCTCTCGCCTTGGACTGGAGCTGGAACATGCTGTAGGATTTCTTTGCAATAAAGCCCGCCACAAAAAAGGACAACGGCGTAACAAGAATAACGACAAGTGTAATCCATCCATTGATCCAGAGCATGAAGCCGAGAGTTCCGATGATCGTCATAACACCGGTAAATGCCTGCGTAAACCCCATCAGCAGACCATCCGCAAACTGATCGGCATCTGCGATCACACGGCTGACAATATCACCTGCTGCATGACCATCCAGATATTTTAACGGTACGATCTGAATCCGGTCCATGGCATCCTTTCGGATATCCTGCACCACATGATAGGTGATGTAGTTGTTACAGATATTCATGATCCACTGCGCGACTCCTGTGATCACAAGAACGATCAGCATCGTCCTCACGATCGGTTTTAAACCGACAAAATCTACCTTTCCCTTCTTCACCATCAGATCCACGGCATTACCGGTCAGGATCGGCAGATACAAGGTAGTTACTACAGTCACTGCCGCAAATATCAGAGACAGTACCACAAGCATTCTGTACTTTTTAATATATTTCATTACCTTAACGAGCGTTTTCTTCTGGTCATCTCTGCTCAGTTCATTTTTCCCTGCCATATATTATCGCTCCTTTCCCTGCGAAGGTGTTGTCTCCTCCGGTTTCTTAAACTGGGAATCATAGATTTCCTTATATACACTGCAGTTTTCTAACAATTCCTCATGCGTACCCATGCCAACAAGCTTTCCATCGTCTAACACCAGAATCTTGTCCGCCTGCTGGATGGAAGAGGTTCTCTGCGAAACAATAAAGATCGTTGAAGTACTTTTCAGACCTGCCAGTGCTTTTCGAAGCTTGGCATCGGTCGCAAAATCCAGTGCCGATGCACTGTCATCAAGGATCAGAACTGAAGGCTTGCGCACCAGAGCTCTCGCAATGGTAAATCGCTGTCTTTGTCCTCCGGAAAGGTTGCGTCCTCCCTGTTCGATCTCATAGTCAAGCCCCTCCGGCTTTCCGGCAACGACCTCTGCCGCCTGTGCAAGCTCAAGTGCTTCGTTGATCTGTTCATCGGTCGCCTCCGGTGCTCCCCAGCGGATATTCTCGCGGATCGTTCCATGGAACAGAACCGCCTTCTGCATAACAATACCGATGTGCTGTCTTAAATCATCCATTCGGTAGGATTTTACATCCTGTCCGTTAATTCGGACACTTCCCTCTGTCGCATCATAAAATCTCGGAATCATATGCACCAGAGAACTCTTTCCGGAACCGGTTCCTCCGATGATGCCGATCGTCTTTCCCGGCTCCGCCGTAAATGTAATATCCTCGAGGGATTCTCCGCCGGCCCCCTTATATGTCAGGGAAACATGGTCAAACTCAACGCGTGCCGGCGTCACCTCCTGTCCGTTTTCCTCAAAGGACTGACTGCCGTCCTCCAGACTGCTTTCTACCTCAAGCAGTGCCTGTATACGGTTTCCGCATGCCACGCACTTGGTAGACATAATGATCGTATTTGCCATTTTGACAAGCTCGACAAGGATCTGGGACATATAATTGATCAGCGCAACGATCTGTCCCTGTTTGAGCGTACCCATATCAATGCGGACGGCACCTGTCCAGATCAGTGCAACCAGCGCACCATTGATCATAATGTAGGTGACCGGGTTCATCAGTGCGGAAATACGTCCCACGAAAAGCTGCATTCTTGTCAGAAGGTCATTTTCTCTGCCAAAGCTTTCCCGCTCTGCCTGCTCCTTGTTGAATGCCCGGATCACGCGGACACCGCTTAAGTTCTGTCTCGTCACACCAAGCAGACGGTCCAGATGCCCCTGTACCTTCTGATACATCGGCATGGTGATCAACATGATACCAAATACAACCAGCGCCAGCAACGGAATCACAACCGCAAATACAAGTGCCGCCTTCACGTCAATGGTAAATGCCATCACTGCCGCACCAAATACGATAAACGGGGAGCGCAGAAACAGCCGAAGAGCCAGATTGGTTCCCGACTGTACCTGATTGATGTCGCTCGTCATTCGCGTGATCATCATCGAAGTTCCCGCCTCATCCATCTCCGTAAAGGATAAGGATTCAATGTGTTTAAATACCGCATGGCGAAGCTTCGTTGCAAAGCCAACAGCTGCCTTTGCGGCAAAATACTGCGCCGTGATCGAACAGGTCAGACCAATCGCTGCCAGAATCAGCAAAAGTCCGCCCATCTTCCAGATATACGGTACATCATTCTGGGAAATACCACGGTCGATCAGCCATGACATTACCAATGGCACAGTCAGGTCAAAGCATGCTTCCAGCAATTTAAACAACGGTCCCAGAATACATTCCTTCCGGTACTCCGTAATATACTTCAATAATTTTTTCATCAGATGCCTCCTAAAAGTAATTTGCCCAAAAGACACAACTTTTATTGTATCGTGTATCTTTGAAAAAAACAATACTCTGCACAAAAAAGACAGTCACACCCTGGCTGCATTCCTGCTGTATTCATGGAATTGGAAATTGCCAGAACACCGATCAAAACAGCAGTATCTTCAAAAAGAGGCGGGGTAAAATACACATATCCTCCCATTTGACATCCCATGACCACCGTGTTATGCTTGCAACAAAAGTCAACTATTGCATTCCGGAGGGCGTTTTCACTTCGCCCCTTTGGGATAAACGATCAGAAATGGAGATCACCATGGAAAATGAAAATAAACAGCAGACACCGCACAAACGCCGTGTCCGCTATAAAGGAAAATATCCAAAACGTTTTGAAGAGAAATATAAAGAATTAAATCCGGAAAAATATCAGGATACGATCCAGCATGTGATCCGCAAGGGAAATACGCCTGCGGGAATGCACATTTCGATCATGGTGCCTGAAATTCTTGATTTTCTGCAGATCAAGCCCGGTCAGACCGGCTTTGATGCCACACTCGGCTATGGCGGTCACACACGCGCTATGCTGGAGCAGTTAAACGGTGAAGGTCATATGTACGCCACCGATGTCGATCCCGAGGAGTCCGCTAGGACAAGAAAGCGTCTGGCAGACCTTGGCTTTGGCGAGGACATACTGACAATCAAGCTGCAGAATTTCTGTACGATTGATGAGATTGCAAGGGAAGCCGGCGGCTTCGATTTTCTGCTGGCGGATCTCGGTGTCTCCTCCATGCAGATCGATAATCCAAAGCGCGGATTTTCTTTTAAAATTGACGGACCTCTTGATCTACGTCTGAATCAAAAAGAAGGCATCAGCGCCGCCGAGCGTCTGGAGCATATCAGCCGCGAGGAGCTTGCGGGCATGTTTTACGAAAACTCCGACGAGCCCTACAGCGATGAGATTGCAAAAGCGATCACCGAATACATCCGCCGCGGCAATCATGTGGATACAACCACAAAGCTGCGTCAGATCATCGAAGAAACGTTGTCCTTCCTTCCGGAAAAGGATCGAAAGGACACGGTCAAAAAGACATGCCAGCGTGTTTTTCAGGCACTTCGGATCGATGTCAACAATGAATTCGAGGTTCTCTATGAATTTATGGAAAAGCTGCCGGACGCCTTAAAGCCCGGCGGCAGAGCTGCCATCCTGACCTTCCACTCCGGAGAGGACAAACTGGTAAAAAAGGCGCTCAAGACCGGTTATAAGGCAGGTATCTACAGTGAATACTCCAAGGATGTGGTACGCCCTTCTGCACAGGAATGTGCACAGAACCCACGGGCACGCTCTACCAAAATGCGCTGGGCGGTTAAGGCCTAGCTGCTCACCGTTCTTTTAAAAATATTGATCTCTGGAAACAGAGAAATGTCACCGCAAAATAAACCAAATAGATTCCCATAAACAGCAGGGTTCCCTCTACAAAATAGGTAGACACACGGCTTGACACGCCTGTCCCACGGACAAAAATTCCACTGATATACAAAACCATTTTTCCACTGATCACCAATGCCAGTAGTGCCGGGCACAAATAGTAACCCGCCATCTGCCGCAGCAGGAGTGATCTGACCTGTTTTGGGGACAGACCGATTTTTTCCAACACATCATACCGGAATTTATATTTCGACGAATCGCTAAGTTGCTGCACGGACAATACCGTTAATGCCACACAGACAAAGACAAGACCCATATAAAACAACGGAACGATCATGGACGCAAGAAGCATCTTTAACTCCGGTATCAGATTATCCCGTACCAGATTGGTAGCAGTATAAACCAGTACCGTATCGGAACCGCTGCAGCTATTTCCGGATAAGGATGATACAGTATGTCCGGAAAAATCACGGTCATCGGGATCTGCCAGGGCATCCAGCTTCTGCTCCAGCCCTTGTGGCGTCTCTCCCTTCAGATCCACCGCAAGCTCAGAATAATACGGCTTCATTCTCTGAAGCACCTTGTCTCCCACCACGACGATATAATCTCCTCCGTTATGACCATCCTGTGCGAACGGCTCTGCCTGAACTCCCGCAAAGGTCAGCTCTGTTTTTTCATCTGCCGCTGTTAAATGAAGATCTTTTCCTATAGAAGCAACGTCCTTTTGTAAACGTTTCTTGGTCTGTACGATATATTGGTCAGATTCAAAATGTACCGGCTCATATCCCAGCATTTTCCTTAAACGGTTATAATCCGTCTGTCCCATATAAGTATCATACCGGCAATAGGTTCCATCATTTTCTAACATTTTGGTAACCCGTTTCCGGTCAGGTTTCCCATTTTTATTCTGATACATGGTACCATACTGCTCCAGATGCGTCAGCATCCAGGTATTTATCTGATCCTTCTGATCCGTATATATATGATACCGAAGCATTTCTTTTACATCCGCTTCCTGCTGCAGTACCTCCTTTTCATCCTGAAAATCATCCTGAACCTGATCACTGTAGATCAGCACATCAAACGGAAACTTCGCCTTTAACGCCGTATTTTCAAAATCGCAGAACATAAATGCCACACTCGCCCCCAAAAGTGCCAGAGTAAACAATGATGTCAAAGTTCCAAGAGTAAACTGCATTGTCCTGATCTTTGATGCAAACTGGCGCAGCAAAAATAATCGCTGTCCATGATAAATCCCCTTTCCATGCCTTCTCACATAGCAGATGATCCAGGCAGACACTCCTGTATAAAACAGATAGATCGTCAGAACCAGGCCGATCAGAAACAACACAACCTCTCCCGTCGAGTTCAAATGGGTAAATATCATGCAGAACAGGATCAGAAATATCACTGCCAAGGGCAGTATAATCCGTTTCCATTCTTCATGCTTTTCCACGATCTCCTCATTTTTCCGGTCCTGTTTCATCAGCTCATTAATGTTCATTTTGCGGAAAGAAAAACCGCATCGGAAAAATGCCAGCAGATAACAGCCCGCATAACATCCAAAGGTCATAAGCCATGTACGATAATCCCACGAAAGCCGGAAGGAATAGGGAATCCGTACCATAGAATCAATCACAGATCGTAAGATCTGCTGAAAAAACACTCCCAGGACAGATCCCACAAAAAATGCGATACCTCCCAGCATCAGATTCTCCCGGATATAAACACGGGCAACCTGTCCTTTTTTCATTCCTAACAGCAGATAAATTCCAAACTCCCTGCTACGTCTTTCCATCATAAAATGGATAATATAGTAAATCAACCACGCCGTAATGATCACAACAAAGCCTGTAGCAAGCCCCACCATAATCATCATCATCTGATTCATCTGGTCAAACCTTCCCAGCTCCTTATCCCAGAATAAGCTGTCAAATGCATACAGAAGCGCTGCCACAACCACCAGCGTGATCATATAGATCTGGTAATCTCCGGCAAAACGCTTCATATTACGATAAGCCAGTCTTCGTATCATGAGACGATTCACCTCCCATCAACGACAATACATCCAGAATCTCCTGAAGAAATGCTCTGCGGTTCCTTTCTCCGCGGATCAGTTCATGAAAAATCTTCCCATCCCGCAAGAAAAGTATCCTGCTGCAATAGCTTGCAGAAAATGCATCGTGAGTTACCATCAGGATCGTTGCCTTCTGCATTTCATTTAAACGGCAAAAGGTCTCTAAAAGTACCTGGGAAGCATGGGAATCCAACGCTCCGGTAGGCTCATCGGCAAGAAGAAGAGAGGGGTCATTTGCCATAGCTCTGGCACAGGCACATCTTTGCTTCTGACCGCCGGATACCTCATACGGAAATTGATCCTTTACATCCTCAATCTCCAGAAGTTCCATCATATCCTGACAGATTTTTTGAATCTCTTTTCTCCTTTTTCCCTGTACCGTCAAAGCAAGGATAATATTTTCCTCCAATGTCAGTGTGTCCAATAAATTGTACTCCTGAAAAACAAAGCCGAGGTTTTCCTTGCGAAATTCCGACAACTGATCTGCAGACATTTCTGTAATGTCCAGATCATCATAATAAATATGCCCCGATGTCACATGATCAATCGCTGCCATCATGTTTAATAAGGTGGTCTTTCCGGAACCGGACGCTCCCATAATACCCACAAATTCTCCCTTTTCCACCTGAAAGCTTACCCGGTCCACAGCCTTTGTAATATTCTGACCATTGCCGTAATATTTTTCCACATCACATACTCTGATACAATCCTTCAAATGTCTCACCATCCTTTTCCTGTTGGTTTTTTTATATAACGATAAACAAAATACATTCCCGTAAGGAGATATCCTCCGGCTAATATCCATTGTAATATATCATCATATTTCCAGACAGAATAGTCCCACCCAAGGATTTCATTCATTAGGAAGTTGGAAAAATCACATAATCCGTGTACCAGAATCGAAAATATCAAATGGTTTGTCTGCAAATAAAGCGCTGATAAAAACACGCCCATACACACTGCGGATATTGCCTGTTTTGTGGTACTCAAAAATTCCTGTCCTGCCAGCAGATTCATATAATGACAAAGCCCAAAGCAAAGGGAAGATATCAATACCGCAAAATAAATTCCTTTTTTCTTATCTTTCCAAGCGGATAAAAATCCATTTAAGATGATTCCTCTCCAGACAAATTCCTCCATCAGTCCAATGCTTAAACTCGCGATACAGCAAATCACAAAAAATTGGATTCCTTTCCCGGAGAATAGAGAAAATACTCTTTTTCCATAAAAAATTGCCATCAGATCATCGCCGATCTGAATCAGAGGGAAAATAAGCATTACAAATACTGACAGCAGAGAAACACTACTTTTGCCGTCCCTCACAAAATCCACTTTTTTGTGAAATAATACATACATTATAAGAAATACCGAAATTTCCTGTAGCAGCATAACAACGTATGTATTATTTAAAGAGTTCGTCCAATTTTCTATCTTTTTTCCAACAACAAAAGATACAAAAAATCCAATTCCTTCCCATATTGCATAAACCAGAACAGTATACCCCACCGGAATAAGAAAATCACTGATCAAACTATTTTTTCTTTCCACGTTTTATCAACCTGCCTTTCCAATTGTATCTCTTTTCTTTCCAAAAGTATACTTCATCCCCGCCGGTGTTCATATAAAAAAAGCTTAAAGAAATCTTACGATTTCGAAAGATTTCTCTAAGACTTTAACGCACCTCTGAAATATAATTATTTTGTGGAAATTGTAAAATGATTTTGGTATAGCTGCCCGCCTTTGACTGTGCCTCTATTTCCAGCCCAAGCTGGTCACAAAGCTTTTTACACAGATACAGACCAATGCCCGTGGATTTTTTTTGGTTTCTCCCATTTTCCCCGGTAAATCCCTTTTCAAAAATGCGGGGAAGATCCTTTTCCTGTATCCCCATCCCATTATCCTCAATGATCAGGCAGGTATGATCTGTTGTCTTTTGCGCCAAAAAGGAAATGCAGGGTGAGTTCTCTCTTTTATATTTGACACTGTTTAATACGATCTGATTGACAATAAAACCCAACCATTTCTTATCGGTAAAAACATCCTCATCACAATTCACTTCTGCCCGGATTCCATTCCGGATCAACAGAAAGCGGTTCCGCTCTAAAACGTCGTACACCATCTCCTGCAAATGGCAGCTTTGAATCAGATAATCCTTATAGACCTGCTCCGACCTCGCATAATAAAGCACCATATCCACATAATTTTCAAGCTTTGCATTCTCCATGCTGATCTGCCGGAATCTCTCCGGGGCACCGGTCTCCTCTTTCCTGCCATTTTCACAGAGCAAACTGATGCCTGTGATTGGTGCCTTGATCTCATGAACCCAGCTTTCTATATACTCTTTATATTCCTGTTGTTCCGCCTCCAGTTTTCTTATTTTCTCAATGACGGATTTGTTGGATCTGCGGATCATATTCTGATAGATCCTGTCCTCCAGACGCCATGACGGCGGCATCAGCTCTCCCAGCAAATACCTCTGATCCATTTTCTCCAGAATTTCTGCTGTCTTTTTGAAATATTTCCTGCGTTCCATATATTCCCGACACATCCAAAGCAGCAAGAGTAATGTCCAAAACAACAGTAATAGGATAACATTACCCTTTTCATAACCGGTAAGCCTCAGAAAAATGCAGGTAACCGCCATACAACAGCCCTCAAAGATCAGAAAAAGCGCCTTATCTTTCCAATAATCTCTCCATCTCATATACGATACCCCATCCCTCGTTTCGTCTGTATAAAATTATCACGACCAAGCTCCCGAAGCTTTTCCCGTATCCGGGTCACATGAACACTGAGGGTATTATCATCAATAAAGATCTGATTATCCCATAAAGATTCGATCAGATCCTGTCTTGCCACATAGTTTCCGGCATGCATAAAAAGAAGGTGTAATATCTTCATTTCATTTTTGGTCAGTTCCACCTCCTTCTCATCACAGGAGATCGTACATTTCAAGAGATCCAGCCGCACATTTTCATAAGAATAGCTTGTCTTTTCTGTATTGCCCCGGGTTCTCTTTAATACCGCAGCAATCCTTGCCAGAAGGATTGGTGCCTGATACGGCTTTGTAATATAATCGTCGCCGCCCCGGAGCATCCCGTTTAATTCATCCATAGAATCAGTCCTGCTGGTCAAAAAGATTACCGGACAGGTATTTTCCCTTTGCCGGAGCGAGGTGCAGATATCAAACCCGGACATTCCCGGAAGGTTCACATCCAGCAGGATCAGATCCGGTGACGCCTCTGTGATCCAATCCGGTATATTTTCAAAATTCTCCGGAGCCGTAACCTGATACATTGCATTTTCCAATAATATAGTCAATTCTCTGCGAATTGTTTTCTCATCCTCTGCCACAAAAATATGCATCCCGCAACCTCTTTTCTGTTACTTTTTTCTACTGCTGTAGTATATTTTCAATCTTTATTGCCTGAAAATCATTGTACTAAACCCCATTATATGATAAGATATCACCGAAATCCAGTATCTACTCAGAAAAGGAGATTATTATGGCTGACTATGAACTGATTGCCCCTTGTCATTTTGGACTTGAGGCGGTATTAAAACGTGAAATACAGAATCTCGGATACAAGATTATTCAGGTGGAGGACGGAAAGGTCACCTTCGCCGGAGATGAGTCTGCAATTGTGCGTGCCAACATCTTCCTGCGCACCACAGAGCGTATCCTGATCAAGATCGGAAGCTTTAAGGCAACCACCTTTGATGAGCTCTTCGAGGGAACAAAGGCTCTCCCGTGGGAACAATTTATTCCAGAGAACGGAAAGTTCTGGGTTGCAAAGGCAACCTCTATCAAAAGTAAGCTTTTCAGTCCCTCCGACATTCAGTCAATCATGAAGAAGGCGATGGTAGACCGCCTGAAAAAGAACTATAATGTCAACTGGTTTCCTGAGGACGGCGCCAGCTTTCCGCTGCGTGTGACGATCATAAAGGATGTCGTCACCGTCGGTCTGGATACCTCCGGTGACTCCCTGCACAAGCGTGGATACCGTCAGGCAACCGTAAAGGCTCCGATCACAGAAACGCTTGCGGCAGCCCTGATCATGCTGACCCCATGGAAATGGGACCGCATTCTTGTCGATCCGTTCTGCGGCAGCGGAACCTTCCCGATCGAGGCAGCCATGATCGGCGCGAATATCGCTCCGGGCATGAACCGTTCCTTCTCCGCCGAGAACTGGACACACATTATCCCGAAAAAGATCTGGTACGATGCTGCCGGTGAGGCGGAGGATCAAATCCGCCGGGATGTCGAGATGGATATCCAGGGCTATGATATTGATCCGGGTGCGATCAAGGCGGCTATGGAGAACGCAAGACTTGCTGAGGTCGATCATCTGATCCATTTCCAGCAGCGCCCTGTCTCTAAGCTGAGCCACCGCAAGAAATACGGCTTTGTTATCACAAACCCGCCTTACGGCAAACGTCTTGAGGAAGAAGAGGACATGCCAGCCCTCTACCGTGAGATCGGCGAAGCATTCTCTCATCTGGACAGCTGGTCCTTCTATCTGATCACTGCATTTGATCAGGCAGAGCGTTATCTCGGACGCAAGGCAGACAAGAACCGCAAGATCTATAACGGCATGATGAAGACCTATTTCTATCAGTATATGGGTCCGAAGCCGCCGCGCAGAAACCGTGAATCACAGTAATGAAATATAAGAGGCAAAACCAAACGTTTTGCCCTTTTTCGCTACGTTACGAGCATTTTCCGATGCAATAAAAAGAGCATCATACTTCGTTACGAGCATTTTTCGATATAAATAACCAAAAGGCAAAAGCGGATTCCCCGCTTTTGCCTTTTATACGTTTATGACTCCTTGACCATTTTACCGGTCATATGCTCCACATCCAGCTCCAGACATAATACCCGGTCCTTTCCTCGCGACCATTCCTTCTCCGGATAGGACGGATCATCCGAGAACTTCGTACACAATGTCCGACATATCTTCTCCATTTGCACCGGATCCTCCACGAAATGCATTCTGCCGAATACGATCACGCTTCTGATATGAAGAGGCCAATCTCCTTCCTCACGGTAGCCCTGATCATATACGCAGTAAGAAACCTTATCGCATTTCTTCAGAGAGTCTACCTTGTAGCCCTCCTTCGTGCCATGAAAGTACAGTTTTCCGTCCTCCTTGTTGTACCAGTGATCCATTGGCATTCCACACGGATAACCGTCATCACCAACAAAGGATAACACGCCTCTCGGCTCCTGTGTCAGCACCTCAATGCACTCTTTCTCGGAAATCTGCTGTTTAAATCTTCTCATTGGACGAAACATATTCTCCTCCTGTTGTCTGATCCTGCCTCCGCCGTTCTACTGATCATTGTTCACCGCATATAAAAATTCAATGATCTGACGGATGCTGTCTGTGGTATCTCTCTGATATAATACTTCCTTTTCCAGTTCGTGGGACACATTATTGACCTGAAATGCATTCTCAAGCACCTGATCAAGAATCCTGCCGATCTGCTCGAACGATTCCTCGCGTTCGCTGACATCCCCATTCTTCATCGTGGCAGCATACTCTCTCGCCTTACTGGTCAATGTTACCAGAGAATCAGTGATGTTGATGGCATCAAACGACATCTGCTCCATGGAACACATCGAGGTCTCCATGCGTTCCACGACCCGCTCTGTCGTCGATTCCGTGTCCTTCCATTTCATTTCTTCCATACTTCTCCTCATTTCTTAAATAGGAAAACGAGACAAAGCATGATGTTTTGTCTCGTTGATTCTACATTAAAGGATCTCCAGAAGCTCATACACATTGGAAATTCCAACAAGCTTCAGTCCCTTTAGATCCATCTGATCCAGATCAAGCTGGCGTCTGTTGACCTCCGGGAGAATACAGCGTTCAAAACCAAGCTTTGCCGCCTCCTGCACTCTTGCCTCTGCCATGCTGACTGCACGAACCTCTCCGACTAGACCGATCTCTCCGAAACAGATCGTCCGTCCGTCAATGACCTGATTGCGATAGCTGGATAAGATTGCCAGCACAATTCCCATATCAACCGCCGGCTCATTCAACCGCATACCGCCAGCCACATTGATATAAGCATCCATGTCACTCATGCGCACTCCGAGGCGCTTCTCCAGAACTGCCAGCAACAGATTCACACGGTTAAAATCAATCCCTGCCGCTGTTCGTTTCGGATAATTGAAATTCGTCTGGCATACCAGCCCCTGTACTTCCACAAGGATCGGTCTGGTTCCCTCCATAGAACATGCCACGACAGAGCCCGGTGCATCCTCCGGCTTACCCTGCAGCATAAACTCAGATGGATTCGCCACTTCAGCAAGACCGGAACCACGCATCTCAAAAACGCCCACCTCATTGGTTGACCCAAAACGGTTCTTGACGCCGCGCAGAAAACGATAGGACGCTCCTCCGTCCCCCTCAAAATAAAGCACGGTATCCACCATATGCTCTAACACTCTCGGTCCTGCAACGACACCCTCCTTGGTCACATGACCCACAATGAAAATGGAGATCGACATGCCCTTGGCAAGACGCAGAAGAGTACTTGTCGTCTCTCTAACCTGTCCCACGCTTCCCGGTGCCGAACCGATCTCTTCGCGGTACATGGTCTGTATCGAATCAATAATGACAACATCCGGCGTACTTCTGGTAATCGTCTCCGCTACAATATCCAGATCCGTCTCGCTCATCACCAGCAGATCCGACTGAAACACCCCCAGCCGATCTGCCCTCATCTTAATCTGCTTCTCAGACTCCTCTCCGGACACGTAGAGGACTTTCTTCCTCTGCTGTACCAGTTTCTGACACATCTGCAGAAGAAGTGTGGACTTACCGATACCCGGATCACCGCCTACCAGAACGAGGGATCCCACAACGATCCCTCCGCCCAGTACACGATCCAGCTCCTCAATACCACTGGCAATCCTTGTATCCTCGGAAAACTCAACCTCCGAAAGCTTCGACGGCTGTCTGCTCTCCTTGTGTGCCACCGCCTTTCCGGTCGATGTGCGCACCACCGGCTCCTCAACAAAGCTTCCCCATGCACCACAGCCCGGACACTGTCCCAGCCATTTCGAGGATTCCATCCCACATTCCTTACAGAAATACGCTGTCTTTTTCGCTTTTGCCATATATTATAACTTTTCCACCTTTACCTGTGAGGTCTGTCCCGGATTGAGTTCTACGCTGATATTCAGCTTGCCGCCCAGATTTGTCTTCATTCTTCCGATATCGGCATTGTCAACCAATACCTTATACTCCTGCTCCGGCTCAAGCTCCAGTGTAATTGAAGAATCTTCCCAGCCCTCTACATTAAATACCACTTCGTTCTCTGTGCTCTTCATGTTCGTAACAACAGTACCCGGTACGGACTCATAGACAAACATTCCATTTTTCTCAAGCTTGGTAATCTCCTTGAAGGTCTTGATCTTGTACATATCGCCCTCGTACTCAAAATCAGACTTCTTCTGCTTGGTATCAAAGTCGAAGTTGCCAAAGCTGAGTGTGCCATCTGCTTCCTTGCGGATCAATTCTGTAATCACTGCCATTTTGTTATCCCTCCGTATTTTGTGCTTTTATCGTATGTCTAGCATACCATAATTCGCGTATTTTTTCTACTGCTAAAGTTTTGAAAATATGATCTTTTTATCCTTACAGTCTACCTTTATCTTGTCTCCTGCTGCGATCGTTCCATCAAGCAGTGCATCTGCCAGTGCATCCTCAAGCTGTGTCTGGATTGCTCTTCGTACCGGACGCGCTCCGTAATTTTTATCAAAGCCGCTCTCCGCCAGATGCGCAACCGCTTCCTCTGTAACTTCCATGGTAAGATTCATCTGCGCAGTCGTCCTTTTATTCAGTGTATTAAGCATAATACGGACGATCTGTTCGATATTCTCCTTCGTCAATGTGTGGAACACAAGGATCTCATCAATTCGGTTGATAAACTCCGGCTTGAAGATCTTCTTGACCTCCTCCATCACGCCGTCCTTCATCTTGTGATAGTCGGCTTCTGCATCCTCCTGCACTCCAAAGCCCAAATGTCTCGGCTCAATGATCCGCTGTGCTCCGGCATTGGATGTCATGATAATGATCGTGTTCTTGAAGCTGACCTTACGTCCCTGTGCATCGGTCACATGACCATCCTCCAGGATCTGCAGCAGAATATTAAATACGTCTGCATGCGCCTTCTCGATCTCATCAAATAGGATAACGGAATATGGATGACGGCGTACTTTTTCACTGAGTTGTCCTCCATCCTCATAACCGACATATCCCGGCGGCGATCCGATCATCTTGGAGACGCTGTGCTTTTCCATATATTCAGACATGTCTACACGGATAATGTCATTCTCCTTGCCAAAAACAGCCTCTGCCAGAGCCTTGGAAAGCTCTGTCTTGCCAACACCGGTTGGTCCCAGGAACAAGAAAGATCCGATCGGACGACGCGGATCCTTCAGACCGACCCTGCCACGGCGGACTGCCTTGGAAACTGCCGAAACGGCTTCCTCCTGTCCGACCACTCTCTCATGAAGGATCTCCTCGAGATGACGCAGACGTTCCATCTCCTCTTCCTGAAGCTTCTGTACCGGTATCTTCGTCCAGTCAGCGATCACTGCGGCAATCTCGTTCTCTGTCACCTGAAGCTCCTTCGCACCTCTGTGCTTCTCCTGCTCCTTACGTATCTTGTCAATCTTGTGCTCTAACTGCTCCTGCCGGCGTTTGACCTCACCGGCATGTGTGTAGTCCTTGCTGCGGATTGCCTGCTCCTTCTCCTTCTCGAGCTGAACCTGCTCCTCCTCGAGACCACGAAGCTCCGGTGATATCATATATCTCTTCAAGCCGGCTCTGGCACATGCCTCATCAATCGCATCGATCGCCTTGTCCGGCAGAAAACGGTCATTGACATAGCGGGCTGCCAGTCTGACTGCCCCTGTCACCGCACCATCCGTCAGCTTTACATGATGATGTTCCTCATAGCGCGGTGCCAGTCCGCGAAGGATCTTGATTGCCTCCTCCTCGGTCGGCTCCTCTACCACAACAGACTGGAAACGGCGTTCCAGCGCAGCATCCTTCTCGATATATTTACGATATTCCTCTCTGGTCGTTGCTCCGATGAGCTGAAGTTCTCCTCTCGCAAGCGAAGGCTTCAGAATATTGGCGGCATCGATCGCGCCCTCCGCACCGCCTGCACCGATGATCGTGTGGATCTCATCGATGAACAGCAGAATATTACCGCTCTGCATCACTTCCTTGAGGGAACGCTTGATTCTCTCCTCAAACTCACCGCGGTATTTCGAACCGGCTACCATGCCTGCCAGATCAAGCGTCAGTACACGTTTATTGTGCAGGATCTCCGGAATATCCTCCTCGATGATCTTCCGTGCAAGACCTTCCACAACTGCCGTCTTGCCGACACCAGGCTCACCGATCAGACACGGATTGTTCTTCGTACGGCGGCTTAGGATCTGAACAATTCTCTCAATCTCACGCTCTCTTCCGATCACCGGATCCAGCTTTCCCTCTCTTGCCAGTGCCGTCAGATCACGGCTGTACTGATCCAGTATCGGCGTTGTTGATTTATTCTTTCTGTTCTTCTGCTTCATGTATTCGTTCTTGGCGGTGTTCATGTCCTGTCCGGACGCAGTCAGTGCTTCCACATAAAGCTTCTGTACATTGATTCCCTTTGTGTTGAGCAGACGAACAGCAATACAGTCCGATTCCTTTAGTAATGCGATCAGCAGATGCTCTGTTCCTGCATCGGCAATCCCCATTCTTGAAGCCTCTTCCTGCGCTATTTCTAAAACCTTCTGGGTTCTCGGGGTAAACTCCCCTTCGTCTGCCACAAGCACACTGCTCTGTGCGGAAATGGACTCGTCAATGAGATCCAAGATCTTCTGCTCTTCCACACCATTTGCCTTAAGCACCTCTGATGCCACACCGGGATTGCGGATCAATGCCACCAGCAGATGTTCTGTCCCCACATAATTATGCCCCAGCTCCTGCGCAACCTTTCCTGCATCACGAAGCACCTTCTGTGCCTTTTTCGTAAAACGGTTTTGCATCCTCTCAAATCCTCCTGTTACTCTTTTCTCAACCAGCGGCGTTTCTCTTCCAGCCGCTTCTCTATCTCTTCCATAGAAAGCTCCGTCTCTTCAGGAATATCTTCCTCCGGCTCGCTCTCCACAGTGCTGTCATCTTCCATATCTTCTCTCCAGTCATCGACAGGCTTTAATGCACTCCTTAGGAGTATCATGACCATCACAAAGCCAGCCAGTGCCAGACACAGGATCACAATACAGATTCCCTTTGTCAAGCCCAGAAAGCCCTGTGTATTCCGGGCATCCCCCGGCAATGCACTTGCTGTCGCCGCCGGTGGCTCTGTTGTCGAACTGTTTCCCTGCATCATTCCCTGATCCGGCTGCCCTGTTGCCATGCCGGTTTCCGATGTTATTCCCAGATTCGGCGGTTCCTGCGTACCTGCTGCTTCGGCTGTCGGTTCATCTCCCCCGATATCTCCTGTCTGTATCGACGCATCTGTATCCGAAGCCGGTGATTCCGGATTGTCCGAAGCATCCGCCGGAAACGGTGCCTCTGTATGACGTGCCTTATATTCCTTTCTGCTTAACACCTGTATTCCAAGAGAAGCGGAACCGATCGACATCTTTGCACTGCCATCCGCAGCCTGTATCTTCCTGCACTTCTTCAATGCCACTGTACAGCTTCCTGCTTTTCTTGCCCGAAACTGCAGAGAATACTTGATTTTCTTCGTCCCCGTCTCCCTGTCAAGATCCTTCACATGGATCTCATCGTCATTCCCGCTTGAAACACTGCCTCCGGTAATATACTGCATGATATCCTGATCGTAGGAAAAATATCCATCAAAGCCAGTGATCTCCTCATCTGCCGCCACCGTAATAACAACATAAAAGATATCCGACTTTACGATCTCATCCGCCGACTTCTGAAGACTGATCTGTGCCATCGCGGCCTGTGCGGTATTCTCACGGCAGATGAAACCTGCAAATACCACAAATGCTATCATCCCCCATCTTCGGAATCTGCCACTCATTGCTGCACCTCTTACCTCTCCGGAACCATGCTATATGTTATGGTCTATTTCTTACGGTTTACCTTGATCTTATATTTTCTGATATCGCCGCTCTGAGCCTTTACCTTCACAACATATGTCTTTGTCTTTTTCTTTTTGCTTAATTTCTTTTTGCCTTGACCGGACACCTTTGCTGTCGTGCTGACCGGACTTGCGTCAATCCGGATCGATCCGACTGTTTTGCCAATCTTGAGACTGTAAGTCTGATGCCCGTCATCTCCGGATTTAAACGGAGAACTGAATGCATATCCCTTAACGGATAGTGTCTTCAGATAATTGTTGCTGCTGACGGTCTGAACCGTCTGCGTACTCTGCTGTGTCTCCCCGGATGGGATTGCACAAATCTCAGATGGCATACCGGAATATACCGGAATTGAAAATACAAGACTCATATCTGCCTTATCACTGCCATATGCTTCCGCTGTCTTTAATGCTTCACTCCACGGTGCCTCGATGTTTGCCATATACTGATGGTTATATGTGTTATTGGCAGTTACATTGAACTTCTGCAGATACAATGTATTCTGTCCAATATTGATATAATTACTGCCTAAATACTGTGCTCCACCAACAATCGCTTTATACTTTGTGGTCCATGGACGCATATATGTCGTGTCCTTATTAGCCCATGACAGGCCGTTTGCCACGGCTCCGCCGGCCTTTGTGCTGTTGTTGGCACCAATGTTGTAGAAATTGTAAATACCTTCATATCCCTTGACGGTACCGGATACCGAAGAACTCATGCTTGTCGGACCGGTAACAACCTCCTGCTTCACGCGGGATGCAAGATGATACGGACTGACTCCGGAGAGTGTCGCTGCATCCATAAAGGTTCTGGAATATGTAATCGTTGAAGCCTTACCGGCATCATCGGTATATTCGTAGGATGCCTTGTACATTGGTGTATTCTTTAATACATTTTCAACACCACTCTGGTTCTGTACATCCTTCTGGTATTCCAGACTCTCGAACTGGAAGATCCCGCTCTCTGTCAGGAAGTTTCTCGGATCCATATAGTAACGGACCGCCTTCTCGGATGCTGTCACCCATGTTGAGCCATCAAACGGAATATAAGTACCGGTGGATGCATCATACGCCCCTTCCTCCTGAGACTTCCATGCACCGGACTTACTGTTAGAGATCAGATTCAGTCCGACCTTTCCTTCATTGTCTACAGCAGTAGACCAGTCAATTCCTGTCTGATAAGCCTTAAACGACCACTTCGGATACTTGTCATGCAATGCCTGCAGTGCCGTAATATAACTGCTTGGGAAGCCCTGCTTAACCATCTCCTTCTTAAACTCGGTATCAGTCAGCACCTTGGTGCTTCCGGAGGAGGAATCTGAAGAGGACTCTCCTGACGGAGCTGCTGTTGCCGGAGCTGCTGTTGCCGGAGTCGGCGTCGTCTTCTCAACAAACAGATTCTCCTGCTCGCCATTTACGACATCTTCTCTCTTGATCGTCAGGAAACGCACCAGATTCGCTGTCACATAGCCGCGGTACGTCTTCTTGTTGTAGGTCACGTCAACGCATATGTACTTCACACCGGAAATGATCTTCTCGGAAAGCATTAGCACCTCTGTTCCATTCGTCATAACGATCGAAGTGCCGTCTACTGCCTTCACGATCTCTGTAGATCCTGCTTTACGGCGGAGTGTAACCTGTCTGGATGTGGTGATCACTCCCTGCATAGCAGACTTGTACTCGGCACGGATCGAATCCGCCGGCACATAGCCCTGCATCTGATCTCCATCATAGCTGAAGGATACCTTGTAATACTTCACGCCGTACATCACAGATTCAGATTGGATCCGAACCTTTTTATTCTTGGACAGACGGACTGCTGCCCCATTCACACGCATCAGACTGCCGCTTTTCACTGCCCGGCTTCTGACCAGCACAGCCGAAGGATATGCCTTACCGTATACCTCTGTCTCCATGTCACCGCTCATGACTGCCAGATTCTTCATCGGCACATAACCGGTTGTCTTCCGGCTGCCCTTTTTCACGCGTATCTTATACCAGGTTTTGTTTTGTGCAAGAATCGTCACCCGCTCTTCATTCTTCAGGCTGACCTTTGTACTGCCACTCTTGACACAGGCATACTTAGTTCCCGGTCCTTTCCGGACATCCAGAGTCTTTCCCGTGCGCACGGTTCCCACTGCTGTGGCATATGTGATATCTCCTCTCTGCTGTATCTTGCAGAATGTGACAACGCCCAACAAAAACACACCGGCAATAATCAGTCCCTTATACCTTCTGTCCATGTTCTCCCTCATTTCTTATTTCAGCATCTGCTTTAAATCCTCTGTATCAAACAGATAGTGTGAGCCGCAGAAATCACAGTTGACCTCTACCGGCTCCCCATCCTTTATCATCTCCTCAAGATCCTTACGTCCAATACTTGCAATTGCACGGGATACCCTCTCTCTGGAGCAGTTACAATGATACTGGGTTGGTATCGTATCCAGAAAATCCACATCCATGCCGTCCATCAGATATCGTACAATATCCTCCGGAGACATTCCGTCCTCCAAAAGCTTCGTCACGGAGTCAACCTCGCCCAGACGCTTCTCCAGACGATCGATCACCGCATCCTCCGCATTCGGAAGAACCTGAATAATAAATCCTCCCGCCTGTCTGACATGATTGTCCTTATTCATCAGCACGCCAAGTCCTACCGAAGACGGCACCTGCTCACTGGCTGCATAGTAATAAGTCAGATCCTCTGCAATCTCACCGGACACCAGATGGGTCTGTCCATTATATGGCTCCTTGAGTCCGATATCACGGATTACATTCAGAAATCCCGGTCCGACTGCCCCTGACACATCAAGCTTACCCTTGCTGTTCGGAGGAAGCATTACCTGCGGATTCTTGACATAGCCCTTTACATTGGCTGCTGAATCTGCCGTCACTGTAATTCCACCGATCGGTCCCCCACATTCGATCTGAAGTGTCAGAACGTCCTTATCTCCCTTCATCATACAGCCCATCATGCTGCCGGCTGTCAGAAGTCTTCCCAAAGCGGCTGTCGCCACCGGACTCAGGTCATGAATCTTTCTTGCCTCCTCGACCAGATTGCCTGTTGTACAGGCAAACACACGAAGCTGCTGATCCGCCGCTGTCGCTCTAACAATATAATCCTTTGATTCTGTCATCTCTTTAGTCACTCCTGTTTATATAATGTATTGGGGCAAATGATATTATTTCTCCCCAACGGATGCCCCGGATCACATCACTGCTGTCTGCTTTTGATCCACGCATCATATGGTTAATTTTGAAAAATATAGTAAATCCTTTCGTTGTCCGGTTTCACCGGTTCCCGTGTAAATGCCTGATACACTGCCTTGCAGGTAAGACCTGCCTCCTCTGCCAAGCTCTGAACCAGCTCCGTAGCATATGCTCTCTGATAATGCAGTTCATCACATCTTGAGAACAGATCGTTGTCCGGATCCTCCAACTGATATACCGTCAGAAGATACTCATTAATACCGGTATCCTGATGATATTCATTCTCCCAGAGAAAGCTGGCATCGTCCCGGTTCTCTGCGATCATACGGTCTCCTAATATCTCCCGGTAGAAATAGTCTGTTTTCATATCAAATACAAAAACACCACCGGCTTTCAAAAAGCGCTTCACCCGTGTAAACACTCTCTGCAGATCCTGTGGTTCCAATAAATAATTCATTCCGTCACACACACAGTAAACGGCATCAACTTCGTCAGGCAGCTCCAGTTCTCTCATGTCCTGCTGTATCAACAATACACCCGGCAGATTCTTCTCTCTCGCCATCATCAGCATGTCCTCAGAAGAATCCAGACCTATGATACTATCGTAGCCCTTTGCTATCATGCATTCCGTCATGCTTCCCGTACCACAGCCCAGCTCCAGAAGTGTTCCTTCGGTAATACCATATTCCGTAAGGATGCTATACAGATACTCTGCCCACATGTCATACGGAATATTATCCATAAACAGATCATAACAATAAGCAAATCCGTTATAGGCATTTTCGTTGTATGAATTATCACTCATCTTCTCGTCTCCACTCACTGTCGCTGTTTCACCTGAAATTCCAGATAGTTAATTTAATTTTAGCATACATGCATGGTTCCCGCAACCTACAATTCGTCCAAAGTCTTATAATAATGCGGCAGAAATTCCTGACAGAAAATATCTGCTTCCGGACAGTTCATATCCCTCAGATATGCCTCTGACGCCTCCTTCGCCTTCTGAAACTCCTGATTGCCTGCCTTCTGCTCCTCAATGCACTTGATCAGTGCCGACAGTTTATCAGCAGCCTTGACTAACTTGTACTCCTCCGGTGTCCACTCAGATTCCTGCAGATAAGGGGCATACTCTCCGCGCAAATCCTCCGGCAAACGCTCCAAAAGCTCCTGAGCAGCCTCCTCCTCGATCTCCTTGAAAGCTGACTTGATCTTATCATTGCGGTACTTGACCGGTGTTGGCAGATCGCCGGTGATGATCTCTGTAAAATCATGATACAGCCCCATCACGGCGATCCGCTCCGGATGATAGTCCCTTCCAAGTCTCTTATTGCCTATGATGGCAAGCGCATGGGCGATCATCGCCACCTCCATCGAATGCTCACTATCATTCTGCGTGTAGGAATTACGCATCACAGACCATCGGCTGATAAACTTCATTCGTGTGACAATTGCAAAAAACGTATTCTCCAATCCCATTGTCTCCTCCCCCTTCTTTGTATCCTTCGATCATTCCCGAGCTTTATCTAACATCTTCTGAATGTAGATTCCGGTGTAGGACTGCGGCATCTTTGCCACCTCCTCCGGCGTCCCCTGTGCGATCACAGTACCTCCGCGGTCACCGCCCTCCGGACCGATATCAATGATATAATCTGCCGTCTTGATCACATCCAGATTGTGTTCGATCACGATCACGGTATTGCCGCCCTCTGCCAGACGATGCAGAATATCGATCAGCTTATGGACATCCGCAAAATGAAGTCCTGTCGTCGGCTCGTCCAGCACATACACGGTCTTACCTGTGCTTCTGCGGCTCAGCTCGGTTGCCAGCTTGATACGCTGTGCCTCACCACCGGACAGAGTTGTCGATGGCTGTCCCAGCTTCACATAAGAAAGTCCGACATCATACAACGTCTTGATCTTACGATAGATAGACGGAATCGGCTCGAAAAAGCCAAGTGCCTCCTCCACCGTCATGTCGAGCACCTCAAAGATACTCTTCCCTTTATACTTCACATCGAGCGTCTCTCTGTTATACCTCTTGCCATTGCAGACCTCGCATGGCACATAGATGTCCGGCAGGAAGTTCATCTCGATCTTGATGATACCATCGCCCTGACATGCCTCGCAGCGACCACCCTTGACATTGAAGCTGAAACGACCTTTCTTGTAACCGCGTGCCTTCGCCTCCGGGGTGGATGCAAAAAGATCACGGATCATATCAAACACACCGGTATAAGTTGCCGGATTGGAACGCGGCGTTCTGCCGATCGGTGACTGATCAATATTGATAACCTTGTCTAACTGTGCGAGCCCCTCCACGCAGTCATGCTTGCCCGGCACAAAGCGGGCGCGGTTTAACTTTCTTGCCAGCTCCTTATACAGGATCTCATTGACAAGCGAACTCTTACCGGAGCCGGAAACACCGGTCACACACGTCATGACACCTAACGGGAAGGACACGTCAATATTCTTCAGATTATTCTCTCTTGCTCCCCGCACTGTGATCCAGCCGGTCGGCTCTCTTCTCTCAGATGGTACCGGAATCCGGATCCGTCCGCTCAGATAAGCACCGGTCACGGAATCCTTGCATTTCATAATATCCTTTACGCTGCCGGCAGCAACCACCTCACCACCGTGCGTTCCGGCTCCCGGTCCGATATCCACGATATAATCTGCCGCAAACATCGTATCCTCATCATGCTCTACCACGATCAGGGTATTGCCAAGATCCTTTAGCTTCTTGAGTGTCTGGATCAGCTTGTCATTATCTCTCTGATGCAGACCGATACTAGGCTCGTCCAATATATATGCAACACCGACCAGACCGGAGCCGATCTGTGTCGCCAGACGTATTCTCTGTGCTTCACCACCAGACAGGGTGCCGGTCGCTCTCGCCAGTGTCAGATATTCCAGACCGACATCCAGCAGGAACTGCAAACGTGCCTTGATCTCTCTGAGAACAAGCTTACCGATCGCAAGCTGATGCGGTGTCAGCTCCAGCCCCTGCATAAACTCCATCAGACGGCTGATCGACAGCTCTGTTACCTCTGCAATATTCTTATCTCCGACCGTCACTGCCAGAGCCTCCGGCTTCAGTCTCTTACCGCCGCACTCTGCACACGGAGTGATACGCATATAGCTCTCGTACTCCTTCTTCATACGTTCGGAACCACACTCGCGGTAACGTCTCTGCACATTCTTGATCACGCCCTCGAATGCGACATCATAAACACCGACACCACGCTGACCGCGGTACTTAACCTTGACAACACGTCCATCGGTTCCATGCATGAGCATGTGGCGTATCTCCTTCGGCAGTTCCTCATACGGCGTATTGATGTCAAATCCATAGGAATCTGCCAGCGCATCCAGAATACATCTGCAGTAGCTTGTCGTATCCTTTGCCGACTGCCAGCCAAGCACTGTCAGCGCACCATCCGCCAGACTCAGCGATGGATCCGGTATCATCAGCGCCTCATCAAACTCCATCTTCACACCGATACCGTGACAGACCGGACAGGCACCAAACGGATTATTAAATGAAAAGGTACGCGGTTCCAGCTCGTCAACGCTGATTCCGCAGTCCGGGCAGGAAAAGCTCTGGCTGAAGCTCATCTGCTCCCCTCCCGGGATATCCACGATCATCAGCCCGTCAGACAGCTTCAGTACATTCTCGATGGAATCCACCAGACGCTTCTGAATACCATCGCGAACCACAAGACGATCCACCATCACTTCGATATTGTGTTTTTTATTCTTTTCGAGGGAAATCTCCTCAGATAACTCATACAAATGACCATCGACAACAACACGGACATAGCCGCTTTTGCGGGCAGACTCGAACACCTTGACATGCTGTCCCTTGCGCCCACGCACAACCGGAGCCAGAAGCTGAAGCCTCGTCCCCTCCGGCAGCTCCATGATCTCATCTGCCATCTGATCGACCGTCTGCGCATAGATCTCCTTCCCACACTTCGGACAATGCGGAATACCAATCCTCGCATACAGAAGGCGGAAATAGTCGTAAATCTCCGTCACCGTACCAACCGTGGAACGCGGGTTACGGTTCGTCGACTTCTGATCGATCGAGATCGCCGGCGGCAGTCCCTCAATGGCATCCACATTCGGCTTCTCCATCTGTCCCAGAAACTGGCGGGCATAAGAAGACAGTGACTCCATATAACGTCTCTGCCCCTCTGCGTAGATCGTATCAAATGCCAGAGAAGACTTCCCGGAACCACTGAGTCCGGTAAATACAACAAACTCGTCTCTCGGCACGTCCAGATCGATCTCCTTCAGATTGTGCTCTGCTGCCTTTCGTATCTTTATATATTTCTTTAACTGTTCATGCTTTGCCATAATAAACCATGCCTTTCTATATCCATCACATTTTGCATAAGCCGATGATAGCATGTTTTAAATCGTTTTTCAAGTACATATGTTCGATTTTCCAAATCCGGTATATTTTGTCAATCAAAACATCACAACGCTTCGGCAAAAATCGAAAAAGCTTCATTTTGCCTTCGCACACATTATCTGATATACGGAGAGTCGCCCCTGTCCGTCACGATCCGGTATCCGATCGATTCCATACGGCGGTTCAGGCAGCCACGGCACTCTGCCGCCTCCTCGCCGGTACAGATCTTGTGATCATACAGCGCATATTTCTTTCGTACGGCAACCGGAGAGAGGTTCGGCATTACAACATTAGCACCCGCCCGGATCCCCATCTCACGTCCCAGCGGATGGATTGTTCCAAGTGCTGTTGTCGCCGGAAGAAGTACCTTCTTCTCCTGTAAACGCAGCAAACTTAACAGAAACAGTGTCAGTTCCAGACTTCCCTGCGCCTTATCGGCAAACGGTGTCCCCGCCGCCGGCACAAACGGTCCGATCCCCACCATATGCGGTTTCAGTTCATAAATAAACTCCATATCCTGTGCAAGCTGCTCCGGTCCCTGTCCCGGCGAGCCTACCATAAAGCCACAGCCCACCTGATAACCGATCTCACGCAGCGTATACAGACATTTCTTCCGATGCTCCGGCGACATTTCCTGCGGATGCATGGAACGGTAATGCACATCGTCCGCCGTCTCATGGCGCAGCAGATAACGGTCTGCCCCCGCCTCATACCATCTGCGGTATGTCTCCCCGGAACGCTCTCCCACTGACAGCGTCACCGCACACTTCGGATAACGCTGCTTAATCTCATGAATCAACTCCTCATACCATTCATCCCGGAAATATCCATCCTCGCCTCCCTGCAGGACAAAGGTCCGGAAACCAAGCTCCCAGCCCTCCTCACAGCAGGCAAGAATATCCTCCTTCGTCAGACGGTACCGGTCCGCATCCGGATTACTGCGGCGGATCCCGCAGTAATAACAGTCGTTCCTGCAGTAATTGGTAAACTCAATCAGTCCACGGACATATACATCATGCCCGTAAACAGACTGCGCCACGGCTCTCGCCTTCTGTGCGGCATAATCTCTGAGCGCATCGTCCTGATACGCAGAAAGGAGCGTGATCCATTCCTCACGCTCCAAAGTCTCCTTATCTTCCAGCTTATCAATCAGATCAAACATATCGGAAACCTCCACTGTCCCTTTACTTTGCTGCCAATTCCAACATCTTCTCAAGTGGTCTGCAGGACTTTTCTGCAATATCCGGATCCACGATCATCTCCGGCTGCAATGTCTCCAGTGCCTTTTTGACCTTTTCGAGTGTAATCTTCTTCATATTCGGACAGAACTGACGGTGTCCCACGGAATAAAAACGCTTCTGCGGATTCTTCTGACCCAGCTCATAGAAAACACCCATCTCGGTACAGATAATAAATTCCTGCGCCTCGCTCTGCGTTGCATAATCAATGATCTGAGAAGTGCTTCCGATAAAATCAGAAAGCTCCAGAACATCTCCGGTACACTCCGGATGTGTCAACACCTCCGCCTTAGGATGTGCTGCCTTCGCCTTCAAAAGCTCATCAGCATGAATGCTCTTGTGTACATGACAGAAGCCGTCATTGAAAATAAAATTCTTCTCCGGAAGCTGCTTTGCCACATAACGTCCCAGATTCTCATCCGGAATGAAATAAATATTCTTCTCTTTGAGATTGCTTACCACCTTGATCGCATTGGAGGAGGTTACGCAGACATCCGAATGTGCCTTTAACTCCGAGGTTGAATTGACATAACATACAACTGCCACATCATCCCACTCACTGCGGACCTGCTCGATCTTTGCCACCTCTGCCATATGCGCCATCGGACAGTCTGCAAATTCATCTGCCATAACGACCTTTTTGCCCGGATTTAAAACCTTGGCACTCTCTCCCATAAAGGATACGCCGCAGAAAATGATCGTCTGCTCCTTCAGCTCGATCGCCAGCTTGCTTAGGAAATAAGAATCTCCCACATAATCCGCAATCGCCTGTACTTCCCCATCCACATAATAATGCGCAAGGATAACTGCATCCTGCTTTTCCTTTAACTCAAGTATCTCTTTTTTTAACTGTTCTACATTTGTCTCCTGCATCTTTTCCTCTTTCCGGCCGAATGCTGTCATTCGTCTCCTGCTCTACACGCTTATCTTAAGCCTCTCCATTAACATATGCCTTTCATGCCGTCTCCTTAAACCGCATGAAGATTCTTCAGGGAAATATCCATGATCGGTGCGGAATGTGTCAGCGCACCGCTGGATACATAATCCACTCCCACATCGATCATGTTCTTGATATTCTCTCTTGTCACATTCCCGGAGCACTCCGTCAGCGCTCGTCCAGCGATCAGCTTGACCGCTTCCTTCATCTTATCCGGTGTCATGTTATCCAGCATGATAATATCCGCACCCGCCTCGCACGCTTCCTTAACCTGCTCCAGTGTCTCCACCTCGACCTCAATCTTGTGTACAAAGGACGCATACTCTTTCGCCATTCTGACTGCCTTTGTAATACTTCCTGCTGCACCGATATGATTGTCCTTGAGCATCACACCATCCGACAGATTGTAACGGTGGTTGCTTCCTCCGCCAACCTTAACAGCATATTTCTCAAACAGACGCATATTCGGCGTCGTCTTTCTGGTATCCAGAAGTGTTGTGTGACTGCCCTCTAAAAGCTGTGCGATCTCATGAGTATAAGTAGCGATACCACTCATTCTCTGAAGATAATTCAGTGCTGTTCTCTCACCGGATAACAGAGTGCGGATATCTCCTGTCACGACTGCCATCAGATCTCCTGCGTGAACGAAATCGCCCTCCTTTACCTTCATATCAAATGTCACCGTATCATCCAGAAGTTCAAAAACACGCTGGAATACCCACAGACCACAGATCACTCCGTCCTGCTTGCAGATCAGATCAACCTGTCCCTTCTGATATTCGGGCATGACACAGTTCGTAGAAATGTCCTCGCTGGTGATGTCCTCCTCCAACGCCATACGGATATATCTGTCCGCATTCATCTTCATAAATGTTGTATCACTCATGTCTCTTTTTCTCCTTTTCTATTTCCTCTAAAACAATGTTCTTGTATTGTTCCTTTAACTGCTCCAAATTCTGATACAGGCTCCAGTCAACACGGTCCGTAACATCCTTTGCCACCGGAAGCTCAGACGACGTGATCTCACTCGCACAGCGGTCTGCAAATACCATCGACTCAAGCAGGGAATTGCTTGCCAGACGGTTTGCTCCGTGAACACCGTTGCAGGAGGTCTCCCCGACGGCGTACAACCGATCCATGGAGGTTCTGCTCGAAAGATTAACTTTGATACCTCCCATGAAATAATGCTGTGCCGGCACTACAGGAACCGGCTCCTTCGTTACATCATAGCCTTCCTCCAGACATCTCTGGCAAATATTCGGAAAATGACTGCGGATCTCCTCCTCCGGAATACGCTCCAGCGAAAGTCTCACATACGGCATATCATCCTCCGCCATCTGCTTATGGATTGCCGCCGTAACAACATCTCTCGGCAAAAGCTCATCCACAAACCGCTCTCCGTTCTTATTCAGAAGGATCGCCCCCTCGCCTCTCACAGACTCAGAGATCAGAAAACGTCGTCCCGGTTTCTCCGAATATAATGTCGTCGGGTGGATCTGAATATAATCGATATGCTCCATCTCAATCCCGTGACGAATTGCGATCGCCAGCGCATCTCCCGTGATATGCCGAAAATTCGTCGAGTGCTGATACAGTCCGCCAAGACCTCCGCACGCCAGAACCGTATAGCCCGCCTGTACCGTGCCGAGGCTGCCGTCCGCCTCGCGGATCACAAGTCCCTCGCAGCCGTTTTCTCCGTCAATGATATCGAGCATCATCGTATGATCCAATATCGTAATATTGTCCCTCTCCTGTGCTCTCGCAAGAAGCTTGCTTGTAATCTCCTTGCCGGTGATATCTTCATGAAACAGGATACGCGGTCTGGAATGACCACCCTCTCTTGTAAATGCAAGCTCATCGCCATTCCGTTCAAAATCCACACCATAGCCCAGCAGATCCTCTGCGATCCGGTTGGAGGAACGGATCATGACATCGACGGATGCCTTATTATTCTCATAGTGTCCTGCTTTCATAGTATCTTCAAAATAGCTGTTATAGTCCTCCTCGCCGCGCAGCATGCACATACCGCCCTGTGCCAGAAAGGAATCGCTCTGATCCACGTCATCCTTGGTGATCATCAGGATCTGATACTCCACCGGCAGCTTAAGTGCACAGAATAATCCTGCCGCACCTGTTCCAACTATCACAACATCTGTCTGTCTGTTCATTTTTATTAAATATTCCTTTCTCAGGTTCATTTCTTTTTCATTCTTCTCTATCGAAATACTACCATGGAATGCAGCCCTGCATTAAAATTCAGGCTCTTGACCAGAACACGTATCTCTGCTGTTCCGGTATCCTTTTCCCTAAGCTCCACATCCAGCGGTCCCGGCCATTCCCGTGCCGTTTCCCCACGAAGCTCACCATTGATATACACACTGCATTCCCCCCAGACACTCTCAAAATGCAGCACCGGGAGTCTTCCGTTGATCGATTCCGGGATCTTCGTGCGGATCCGGTAAATGCCGTATTTGCCTTCCTGATCCTCAAAGATTGCAGGTGTTCCCGACTTCTCATCGACCTGCACATCCATCCAGGTATTCATATCAAACTCATCCACATGCATATTGACATCCGGCTTCTCGGCAAACAACTCTGAGGTCATCTTCCAACCGGTCAGATACTGCTGACGGATGCTCTCTACAAACGGCTCCGTTTTCCTTGTGGAAAGAGGGATCATCAAGCTTCCAAACTCAACCTCCGGCGCAACTGCAGAGATCACCATCTGACCGGCTCCCTCCTCCGCCTGCACAATTGCCTGACACCGTCCGTTAAACAAGCTTCTGTGACCGGATCCAAAATCTTCATGACAGGTCGGATCTCCATTGCAGGTTCCAAGGATCACACCGCCCTCCACCGAGATATCTATCTCAAAGGAAGCATCCGGCACTCCTCTGCCCTTCTCATCCACTGCATAAATATTAACCGGCATGGCATCTCTTCCATCATTATACATGCCTCTGTGCCATGGCACGATCTTCAGACGCACCGGCTCCCCGGTTGTGATCTTCACATCATGGGCAGCTTTCACGCCATCTTTATAACCGATCAATTCAATGTAGCCCGGCTGATATGGAACCTCCCACTCTGCCTGCTCGTACAGATCGATCTTCTTGCGGCCGTAGGACTTACGGTTCACGATCAGTTCCGCCTCATCACAGTTAGTGTGAGACATCACACGGATCATTTCACCCTCTCTGCCCCGGTGATTCCAGTGCGGCAGCACATGACACACGGGTTTTCTGGAAAAGATCGCCTTCGCCATGTAAAACGCATCCTTCGCATAGCCACAGGTATCCATCATGCCAAAATAGGAAGATACGGACGGCCATGTATACGGTGTCGGCTCTCCCAGGTAATCAAAACCGGTCCACATAAATGCCCCCGCCATAAAATCACGCGCCATGATATCCTTCCAGGTCTGACGCACGGTACTTCCCCAGTCTGCACACCGCTCATCATAGCAGCTGATCAGGTGGCGTTCATCATCCTCCTCATAACAGCTGCGCACGGAAAAAGCAGATGTCGATTCACTTGCAAACACCGGCATGTCCGGGTGCTTCTCATGAAACGAGTCATACTGATCTGTCTGGTAATTGATGCCACACACATCCAGAGAATCCACGGCGCTTTCCTCCGCGTCCAGCCCGCCATGCATCGCACCGGTCACAAAACGGGTATCATCCAGCGCACGGATCTCATCCCGCATGGTCTGTGCCATTCTCCTGCCTTCCTCTGTTCCCTGCAGCGGCTCCTCGTTAAAGATCGAATACATGATCACTGACGGATGATTCCGGTCTCTTAAAACCATTGTACGAAGCTGTGTCAGCCCCTCCTCCGATGTCTCAAAATTTCTGTTCTCATCAATCACTAACATTCCCATTCTATCACACGCGTCAAGCAACTCTTTGTGAGGCATGCCATGGGCGCAGCGATATGCGTTGGAACCCATCGCCTTCAACCGTTCGATCCGATATTCATGAAGTGCATCCGGCACTGCAACACCGATTCCTCCAAAATCCTGATGGTTGCAGGTTCCAAACAGCTTCACCGGACGTCCGTTCAGCAGAAAACCCTTTTTCGTATCCATTGCGATCGTGCGGAAGCCGCAGATCGTCTTGTCCGAATCAACCAGTTCATCCTCCACAAACACCTTCGTGATCACTTCATATATATTAGGTTCCTCGATATCCCATACCTTCGGATCCTCAATCGTAAATTCCGTCTCAACCTGTGACTCCTCCCCGGCTTCGCAGACAACGCCTTCGTTATTGATATTGACCTCTAATTCCTGATCCGGGTCAACCAGCGTTGTGGAAATCCGCACCTCGGTATCCTTCTCTGTCTGGTTGCAGATATTGGTAAACAGATTCACCTTCCATGTATTCTCCTCGATCTCCTCCATCCGGATCGACAGACCATACTGCGGAATATGGATCGGATTCTTGATGTTGAGCCATACATGCCGGTATATTCCGGCACCTTCATACCACCAGCCCTCCCAGACATCAGCATCTACAAATACCGCAAGCACATTCGGTCTCGTCCCAAAATGCGCCCGGTCCGAAATATCGATCTGAAAAGGTGTGTATGCGGAAAAACTGCGATGGATCACAGATCCGTTAAAATACACGACTGCATGTGAGGCAATCCCCTCAAATTCGATCGTAAGCTCCTTGTCCCTGTACTTCTCCGGAATTGCAAACACCTTTCGGTACCACGCCTTTCCTCCCGGCTTATATCCCCAGTTGGCAGCACCGTCCTCTGAGAAAGGCTGACGGATCGCCCAGTCATGAGGCACATTGACCGTCTCCCAGTCTCTTGCGTCAAAGTCCTCCTGCGGAACACCCGGACAAGCTCCTGCTTTCGAAGTATTATATATATAACTATGAGTTTTTTCGACCGGTTCATCCACGTCTCCCAGATGGAAACTCCAGTCCTTGTCCATCGACAAAGCAACTCTTGTACTCATATAAAAACACCTCCGCATCTTCTTCTAATCATTAAAACATACCACCACTGTAACGTCAAGGAAAACAGAGGATTCCGGACAGTAAATAATTGCATTTATCCTCCATTTGTAGTAGAATAGATTTAGTGATCTAAATTATCATTGAATGCCCGTAACCGGCAAATAAATGAGAAAAGGAGAATACATATGGAATTAAAAGATTTTATGGATTTAAGCAAGCTGCAGAAGATTCAGGATGCTTTTTCCGATGCCACCGGACTCGCTGCGATCGCAGTCGGCAAGAACGGGGAATACATCACGGAAGGAAGCAATTTCACGGATTTCTGCATGAAATATACCCGCAACTCCGTTGAGGGCAACCGTCGTTGTGTAAAGTGTGACAACGAATGTACCGGCACCTATTACTGTCATGCCGGTCTTATGGATTTCGCCTTCGACATTATGTTAAACGATGAGAAGGTCGGTGCGATCATCGGTGGTCAGGTACTTCCTTCCGAGCCGGACGATGAGCAGTTCCGTCAGACGGCAAGAGAGCTTGGCATTGACGAGGACGCTTATGTTGCCGCACTCCATCAGGTTCCGATCAGTTCCGAGAAGCGGATTCGTGCCGCAGCAGAGCTTCTTGGTGACATCGTCAACCAGCTTGTTAATCTGGAATATTTCCGTCACATCAACGGAGACCGTTTTTCACAGTTACACACTGAAGTAATGCATACCACAGAGATCATTCAGGATATCAACTCCAACACACATTCTCTGAAGTCCATCGCTAACAAGCAGAAGATGCTTTCACTCAACGCATCCATCGAAGCTGCCCGCAGTGGCGAAGCCGGCGTTGGTTTTGCCGTTGTTGCAAAAAGCATGGGTGAACTTTCTTCCCAGTCTGCTACGATCTACGGCGACATCGAGAAGTCCGTTGCCGAGGTAACCAAGTCGATCAACGAAGTTGCCGCATTATTCGAAGAGTAGATCATTCCGGTAAGAGTTTCGGAATTTGCAACGCTTCCGTAAATTCTTGGCGCACATCATTAAATATTCAAAACAAACAGGGACGTCTGTACCGCTCCGATCGTTCGATTTTATAACGAACCCGTTGAGACGATACAGGCATCCCTTTTTTATTCCCCAAGCTTCATGTATTCAATAATATGTAGATGCGCTCATTGCATTTGAACCGTTGATATGCGAAGTGTGCGTTCTTTATTCACTGTTCTCCGACCGTTTCCTGACTCTCCGATAAGCAAACAGCGAACACACATATAACAAAAGAAAAATCCCTCCACTAGCAGGAGCAATACTACACCATTTTCCGCTATGGCAGGTCTGCAGATCTATCGTATAAGTATTCTGCATATATTTTACACGCCAAACACAGATAACGGACAATATCAGATAGATCATCACCAAACCACCGCGAACAGCCAGAGTCCCTTTACACTGATATTTCCCTTTTCTGCACCGGAATATATTCCGGATCTGAAGGGTCACCAGCATGAAAAGAACCACGATCATCCCCTGACATACGACAGCAATAAACTGCGAAGGAACATTCTTCCGTTGTAGAAGTCCTGCTGCCAGCTTAAACCCGGTCCAAAGGATACATGAAAAGCAGCCTTGCAGGCTCAGCACCGGCAGGAAGAACATTCCAAGCAGCAATAATGGATAGCCGGTCCAGATCACATGCTCCCACATTTGTATCTTAGGTTGTTTCATACACTTTCTCCTCAATATTATATAGCAAAATATCTCTCCTCATTTCGAACATTTTCCTAAATAACGAAAAACTTCACACACAACAGATGCCATGTGTGAAGTCTCTATCACTCAAATATATCAATTACATTACCAGACGAACCTCGGTAACAGGAGTCAGCTTGTCAGCCGGGATATAATTATCCTCGAACTTCTCGCCGTTTACATAGAACTCCTTGAAACCGCTCTCTGCGCCGTTTGGATTCTCAACCTTGATCTCAAGCTTGCTTCCACGGAAATTCTTCTCCATGGTAAATTCCTTCCAATCGCTTGGAATAGAAGGTGCAATACGGATACCATCCAGATCAGGACGGATACCACAAATACCCTCTACGCAGCCTACCATACAGGTAGATGCTGTACCGGTCAGCCAGTGTACATGAGAACGTCCATGGAATGGGCTCTCATCACCCTCTGTGTACTGTCCGTGTACATATGGCTCCAGCTTACGGATCTCAGCCTTATCATTCTGAGAGGATGGTGAACTCTCCTCAAAATACTGGAATGCCTTATTACCATGTCCCATCAGAGACTCTGCAAGAATGATCCATCCCTGTGTCTGAGAGAAGATACCACCGTTCTCCTTTGTTGATGGAGGGAACAGACCAGCCAGTGCGCCATCGAAATAATGATCCACATAAGATGGAGCCATTACCTTTGCACCATATGCTGTGTTCAGCTCGCGGTCAACAGATTCCAGAGCCTTCTCTGCCTGATCCTTTGTAGCAAGACCGGAAATAACAGCCCATGACTGTGGATTCAGCCACATACTTGCCTCCGGATCCTTCTTGGAACCGATCAGTTCTCCTGTATCCTTAAAGCCACGGTTGAAACGGTCATCCTCCCACCACAGCTCATTGATCTTGTCCCCGATCTCCTTCTGGGTCTTGTCCAGATAAGCGATATAATCGGTATCGTTCTTCTTCTGTGCGAAGAGACGCATAATAGAGAATGCATAGTATAACTGCATCGCAACGAAGGATGACTCACCCTGTGCACCAAGACGCAGACAGTCATTCCAGTCAGCATGAAGACCGGCCGGCAGACCGTGTGGTCCCAGATGATTCATAGAGAAGTCGATCGCTCTCTGTAAATGCTCATATACGGTTGCCTTCTCCGGCACGTTAGACCAGGTGATCTCCTCATCCATAAATGCAAGATTACCTGTCTCTGAAACATACTTAAATACAGTAGGGAAGAGCCACAGTGCATCATCTGCACGATATGCAGGATGTCCTGTCTCCTTTACATAATCCGGATCATCCGGTGTCCCCTCATGACCGGCACGCTCATCGTGATCGAAACGTACCAGTGGAAGTCCGCCACCGTTGTCTACCTGTGCAGACAGCATGAAACGGATCTTGTCCAGTGCAGCCTCCGGATCCGTATGAATGACACCCTGAATATCCTGAACGGTATCTCTGTAACCATATCCGTTACGCTCACCGCAGTAGATGAAGGATGCTGCTCTTGACCATGTAAATGTCAGGAAGCACTGATATGCATTCCATGTATTAACCATGCTGTTAAAAGCAGGGCTTGGTGTATTGATTTTGAAGTTGTCCAGCTTTGCATGCCAGAACTTCTTCAGCTCATCAATCTCCTTATCACATACGGAAACATCCTCATAGCATGCAAGGATCTTGTCCGCATCAGAAGCCTTATAACGTCCCAGAACGAAAGCCAGCTCCTTTGTCTCGCCCGGAGCAAGCTCCAGTGCAGTATGAAGAGCACCACAGCTGTTCTCGTTGTAGTTGAGAACGCCATCACACTCACCACGCTCTACAGCAACCGGATTGCCATAATCGTGATACATACCGATGAAGGCTTCCTTATCACCATTGTAAGAAGTAACCTTCTGTCCTGCCATACCGAAGAAACGTTCCTTGCCGTTGCTTCCGTCCGGACCCTTGTACCAGTTCAGATTGATCTGCTGCAGAATCTTGTTGCCAAGGAATACTGTGTTCGTTGTACACAGAGAATACTGCAGGTTTACCTGATCCTGATTGTAATTATCATCATTAGAAAGCTCTGCATAACCAAATACAGAAATCTTACGAGGCTTGTCCGTTGTGTTCGTCACCTTACATCTCCAAACCTCATATACCTTTCCGAGAGGCACATAGTAATCTGCCTGTGTCTTAATGCCCGCATACTCAGAGAACATTGTAGTATAAGCAGTTCCATGATGAACCTCGCTCTTATACTCATTCAGGTCCTTGCCAACCGGCTGCCAGGAAGCAGACCAGAAATCAGCAGTCTCATCGTCTCTGATGTAAATGTAACGTCCCGGTGTATCATCACTGTTGAAATGATAACGCAGGATACGGCCATTGGCACCGCTCTTAACAAAGCTGTAACCACCCGCATTGTTGGAAATGATCGCACCATACTCCGGAGAACCAAGATAGTTACACCAAGGAGCCGGTGTATCCGGTCTGGTGATCACATATTCGCGGTTCTTCTCATCAAAGTAACCATAATTCATGAAAATATCCTCCTCTTTCTACTAACGGTTTTCACCATTTTCTCATATTATCATTATACGACACCACCCCAAAAGTATCAACAACATAACAAACATTTTCTAACAGTATTTTGATATCTTGTCACTATTCACGGATAGATTTTTCAAGGAAACTACCACGTAAGCTTGCTTACAAGTGGTAGTTTATTTGGAAAATCAGCCGGACAGGCTGTTACCACCCACACCCGCAGACAAAGGACGCCTGACTTTGGCGGACTCTAGCCGCTGTTTTTGCGGCGGTCTGGGGGCTGTGGTGGGAACTCCGTGAATAGTGAATAGAAAAACCGCTACAAACTTGTTTGTATAAGGCAATTTCCTTGGCTGATATCACGGCGACTAGCCTGACTTTTCCGCATGACTAAGCTTTAAGCCGCTGCTTCTGCGGCGCTTTTCGCCTGTTTTGGGCGAAAATGCTTAGGAATGAAGAAAAGTCACATGCGAATTTGCACGGGCAATCAGCCGGGCAGGCTGTTACCACCCACACCCGCAGACAGAGGACGCCTGTTTTGGGCGGACTCTAGCCGCTGCTTTTGCGGCGGTCTGTGGGCTGTGGTGGTAACTCCGTGAATAGTAAATCCTCACAACTTTCTACTTTATTATACCCACCTTTTTCATCAGCAACTGGGTATAACGGGTATAACGCCCCAACAATTGACGAATTTCAATCTATTTTCCCGGCTTACTGTTTTTTATTGACGATTTTTTTCAACTATGTTACAATATGGAACATGTCACGAGGGAGTAATCGGTACATGAGTGCACGGACAAGCATAACGCTCCGGCGATTTGAAATGTATAGTATTATCGACATACTGGTATTGATACCCGGTAATACTTTAAATGATGAGACTCATGGCAGTGTTTTTACACTGCCATGGGTCTCTTTTTTACCGGATCGGAAAGTGTCCGTAACGCAAACTCCGGCTCTGTCCTTTTTACCACCGGTTCCTCACACAATACGTAAGGAGATTTCTTATGCTTTTATTTTTCCAGATTATGTTCACCGAATTTATCGCTGAGATGGGTGATAAGACACAGCTCATGCTGGTTGCACTGACCTCGCGCTTCAAGCTGCGCGACATCATTATCGGCACAGCAGCCGCCATTCTTGTGTTAAACGGACTAGCCGTTCTTCTGGGTGGTCTGGTCAGCGAGATCATTCCAACATGGCTCATCCGACTTGTTGCCGCATCCGCATTTCTGTTTTTTGCCATCACCTCTCTGAAGGGCGATGATGACGAGGAGGAAGAGACCAAAGAAGAAAATGTCTCTCGCTTCGCACCACTGACGGTTTTCTGTACATTTTTCGTTGCCGAGCTCGGAGACAAAACACAGCTTACCGCAATCACCTTCGGTGCCAATGAGGGTATGAATGCCGCCGTCACAGTCTGGCTCGCCTGCTCGATCGGTCTTTTTGCCGCAGACATCCTCGGTATGCTGATCGGTTATCTTCTGAAAAGCAAGACTCCGGACGGTATGTTAAATACTCTCGCATTCTTTATCTTTGCAATCTTCGGAAATATCACCATGCACGAAGGACTTGGACTTCTGCTCGGCAAAAATCATCCGGCAGTATTTCCTGTGACAATGATCATTGCGGTGCTTTTCATCCTGGCAAGCACCTTCGTCTTTATGAAGCGTATCCACAGGGATAAGGCTGAGCCAAACGAGTGATCCGTCCGCAAGGCACTATGAATAAAAGCTGATTCAAAGAAACAATCAGTCAACAAGATCATGTAGATCAGGGTTGCTTCAAATAACTAAGTCTTCCCATACCTCAAATTGATGTATGCCCATAATATTTCTTATGTCCGGAAAATAAAATATGAATTTTGCCTGAGAAATCAGTTGATCCGTGAAATATGACTAAAAAATTGACACAGATCAGTAGGATCTCTAAATAACCGGACATAAGAAATATTATGAGAAAAACTCATTTTAACTTGTACTAAATCTTGACATAGGGCCAATTACAATTTCTTTATCGGATGTCTGATAACCGTTTTACATCTTTCCGGTGCAACTTTTCTTGGGTCTGATAAATAGATTTCGTGATGGTGACGTTCATCTGTGAAATCATTCACATATCCATTTTCTCCCAAATATTTATCCATTATTGCTACTGTTTCAGGCTCATTATCAAATGATCCAATATGCATAATCTGTACACATAAGCCTTCCTCTATACTCAGAAATTCTGCACTGGAACAATCCATCTTTTTCTTTTTTGAAGCGGTGTCTACCGCCCAATCAAAATCTTTCTTTGTAATAAAATCAGGCAACCGAATAACAGAAATCCAGTTAAAATCTGACTTATTGGAACAATCTACACCTTCAACATGATCCTGCCACCAAAATCCTTCAAGTGGTGGAACTACATATTCAAAGAAACCTTTTATTTTGTAATCCGTTTTATAACTCATCTTTAGAGTGTAAGCAACAGAATACAAAACACCAATCGCAGTTTTATATTGTCCGCCCTCTTCATTAGGGTTTCCTTTACCTCTAACTGCTATATAATTCATCCTTGGCATTGTTACAATCTGTGCCTTATTCTTGGGTAAATAAAACTCTTTATATTCTTTCTTAAAATCAAATGCCATTTTTTGCATCCCCACTTTCTAAAATCTCTTTTTGTTTCTTCTTACTGAAACCTCCAAGCACAAGATGATACGATTTATCCAATAAATCTTTTAGCAAATCGTCTTCGACTTCACCGTTTGGATTTATTGAATTCCAGTGCTGCTTGTTCATGTAATACCCCGGTATGATATCCTCATACTGTTCACGCAAAAAGCTACCCTCTGATGGCTCTAATTTCAAAGTTATATAATATGGTCTATTGTCTTCGCCAAGACACACTGCTGCAAACATTTTTCCACCTACCGCATAACGGATCCAGTTCCACTGTGGTGGTAGTTTTGTCACGCCGTTTTTCTTCATAAGGAAATCGTCAATCCAACTATATCGCATCTGTATTAATGCAGACCAGATTTTGCACTGATCAAGTCGGACTCCACAGTCACCTTCTTTTTCATCATAAGCGAACTCATTTAATTGTGTGCATGGGAAATCCGTACATTCCCCACAATGCTCCAACTTTTTCTCTTCACAACAGCTCTTTACCGGACAAACTCCCCAGAAAGGTTTGTCAATATTAGAACAGCCCTTACATTTTTCAGTCTTTTGCCAGTCACATTTGCTACATAAAATACCACACCTTGATTCCATTCACATTTCTCCTTAGCCTTCCATTGTATTGTCATATTTTTTCTTCATTTGCAGAATACTTTGTCGCAATTCTTGTCTCATTGTTTTGGGTTCTAGCAATTCTACCTTATCTCGAAAGGTCAATAGCCATGTAAGCAGATTTTCCTTATTCGTATAATCTGCCTGAAAAAGAAGCGTTCCATCTTTTTGTTCTCTAAAACAATCCGGTCCAAATTCTTCTACCAACCGCCATTTGCAATCTGCCTCAAACAAAGCTTTTACTTTAATTCCACCGGGAAATATTCGTTCATCTTTCAAGTCCGGAAGAGGAACCGTTCTCTCCGAAAAACAGTTTTTAGATAAATATACTTTATCCATACGATTTAATTTAAAAAGTCGGTAATCTCCTCTACTTTGGCACCACCCCCACACATACCAACTTGACCATCGAAAAATCAAATAATATGGTTCAATTGTTCGCTGCGACTCACCATTTGGAGCATAATAAAAGAATTCTAACTCCTTATGCTGCTCTATTGCCTTTCTTATCATTTCTATCTTCGATGCAAGAGAATCTTTATACCACGAAGAAAGGTCAATCAACACCGATTGATTTCCCACAAAGAAATCAGAAGATCCTATTGACAGCTTTTCCATTAACTGTCCATACCTATTAGTCCCATTCACACTATCCAAACTACGTAATCCTGCAAGGATATCCTGCATTTCATCACGGGTCAACATTGTTTTGTCAATTTTATAGCCGTCTATAATTGAAATCCCACCGTCTTTTCCTTGTCGTGTTACGATTGGTATACCTGCTTTACATAAATCTTCAATATCTCTGTTTATTGTTCTTCTCGACACTTCAAATATTTCCGACAAGTATGGAGCTGTAACCGTTTCTGTCTGTAATAGTATGGATAAAATTCCTAACTGCCTGTCTATTTTCATACATTCTCCTTTACATATTACATATTAACATAGGAAACACGACAACTGTATGTCATGTTTCCATTATACTATAAAAAACAACATAGATAAATCACTCTATATTTGACTATATCCCATTGTTTCCCGCCAGCCTTTTACATATCACTTGATTCCAAAATATACCAGTTGCACGAATAATAAGAAAAATAGCAGATTGATCGGCAAGACTGTCATTATCCAATCTCCAAAGTAGATTGCTATTGCCATGCTTATAATTGTTACCAATATGGTAATCATATCCCAGCAGCACTTCTTATATAACTCTGCAATCTTTATCCCTATAAACGCTACATGTATTCCCGCACCCACCAGACATCCACCGCAGATCAATATTCGTATCAGCCAGTATATAATTCCGGCAACGACAGGATTGGATATTCCATTACTAATCTGTGCCACGTTCTTTCCTGTCATTACAACCCAGCCAGCAATGGTCTGTGTGAAAGTTCCGATTGCATCAAAGAATATTCTGCAATCAGAGATAAATACCTTTGACTGTATCATCTGAAAAAGAGTAATTGATACAGAATACCATATCAGCAGAAACATCAATGCTTCATACATGGCTGTTTTTGCTTTATATCTGCCTAAAAGTTTTCTCTCTGCATATCATATTTTTCCTTAACTTTCAGATAAGTTGTCTGATTACAGAACTTACTATGAGTTCTATCATCTGGATGGAACAGAGGAAATTCCTGAGGATTACAATGAAATATCCTTTGTCTGCTTAAGACCGAACGGAAGTCTGGAACTGCCAAGTACATTAGGAATTGTTTGCAGGAAGATTGCACAGAAACTGGATGGATTTGAAGGATTTCACTTTCACCAGTTGCGCCACACCTACACAAGTAACCTTCTAGCAAACGGAGCAGCACCAAAGGATGTGCAGGAACTGTTAGGGCACTCAGATGTCAGTACCACAATGAATGTCTATGCTCACTCCACAAGAAAAGCCAAGCGGGAATCAGCAAGGCTGCTTGATAAAGTGGCAGGCAATGACTAAAAAAAGAAATTCCCTTATTTCCATTACAATGATCTCATAAGGGCAAAAATAAGGGAAAATACATATCATTTCACTAACGAACAGGCTGAAATGTCTGTAAAATGTGGAAAGTCAGCCAGATATTTCGGCAAACTGGAATTTTTCAACAGATATTAACCACCATAATAATAGGTTGTACCTGTTACGTCATCTAGAACACCTGCTTTTAATATACACACCATAAATCCTTCATCGCCCCATTTTTTTCTATTTTCGTGATAAATTCCGTATGCAGAAGATGGTTCAAAGCCAAATCTACCATAAAGATTAGGGTTTCCTCCAAGAAACACTGCTCCATAACCCATTTTTTCAGCTTTCTCTAGTGCGTATTCTACTAATCTTCTCATAATTCCTTGCATTCTATATTCTGGCAAAACAGCACTTTGTGCTAAAACCAATTGCGTAATATTTTCATTTTCTGTGACGATATCTGTTTCGTGAAGCGCAACTTCTCCAACAATTGTTCCGTTTTCTAATACAGCAACAAGAGAAAGCTCCGGGATAAAAGTATCTTTTTTTCTTTCTTCTCTAAAGTGTTGCATCATAAATTTTCCAGTTTCTATACTATGTTGTTCAGCAAAAGCCTTATAAATCAACTTATCAACTTTTTCATATTCGGATAACTTCTCTGGTCTTATGATTATTTTTTCTTTATTGAAGGTCATAATTTATCTCCCCCCTAAAAATTCCGATTTGTAAGTTTCTTTAATCTCGCATAGACACAGTATATCATAACTTCTGCGCCTATGCGATAAATTACTGCTTCTTTCGATAAGAACTCATCTTCTCCACAGTTACCTCCGGATAAAAGCAAGCCACCATTACAGGCAGCTATATGACATTTCTGGTATGATAATGATTTTTCATTAAACCTGTAATTGCACATTTAGTTGTCCATCAGGTTATCCCTGACTTGCATTCAGTCTAACTCATTATTTGAAATTGCAGAATATTCTCTCGCGGACTTTTTAAAAAATAGGGCTTAAAGCATTCAAACTCTTGTTTTATAAGGTTTCTCTTGATTTAGTCCTATTTTAACGTATGCTCCGGTCACCAGCAGTGCCTTATCCGAATGCTCAAGCCATTCTTTTACGGTAATGGAATCTTTTCTGTACATAAGCAATACCTCCAACTGATACGATACATCATTTGCCCCGTTTTTTATATATTTATGTACTGATTTTGCCCCGTTTTTCCAAAAAACGGGGCAATTGCTTATACTATTCAAATTGCTTACACTATTCAAGAAGAACATGTCACTTAAACAAACCGCTTCAGACTTCAAACCTCCTCCACGATCCTTCCGTCCTCGATCTGTATCACCCTGCTGCACGCCTCTGCCACAGCCGGATCATGCGTCACAATAATGATCGTTTTGCCCTGCTCGTTCAGCTCCCGGAACACATTCATAATCTCCTGCGTCGTCGCCGAATCCAGTGCGCCTGTCGGCTCATCTGCCAGAATGATCGACGGATCATTTGCGATCGCGCGGGCAATCGCTACACGCTGCTTCTGTCCACCGGACAGATTGTTGACCGGTTTTCCGGCATATTCCTTCATACCAACCATATCTAACATTTTCAATGCCTTCTCCCGACGCTCCTTTTTCTTAAGCCGGTGTTTACCATCCGCGAAATCTAACGGAATCATAACATTGTCCAGAGCAGTGAAGCCTTCCACCAATGCAAAATCCTGCATGACCATGCCAATTTTTTCATTGCGCGTCTGTGCCATCTGCCGTTCGGAAATCCTTCCGACTTCCTCTCCATCAATCGTATATTCTCCGGAATCATATCCGTCAATGCAGGCGAGAATGTGAAGCAGTGTTGATTTTCCGGCACCGGAGGTTCCGATCACCGCCGTCATTTCGCCGTCCTTTACCTCCATTGATACCCCATGAAGTGCTTCGTATGCATTGCTTTTTCCTTTATTATATGTTTTCACGATATTTTTCAAACAAATCATAGTTCTCTCCATTTCCAAGCAGCCCGCTGCGATCCAATACACCAAGATTCACGAAAGCAATGGTCGTCCGACCGCATTAGCTGCTTTAAATCCCTTTGCCATATTGTTCTCTGGCTGAACTGCCTTTCACCATAGAAAGACACATCAGTGCCGATGATGCCAGCAATAACACCACAACAAGCAGACAGCCGATCATCTGTACGACTCCAAGCTGCACCGCCAGACCACTCCATATTCCAAAATGTCCGGCTGCCAAAATCACCAGAATGCCAAGCAGCAGGGCTGCCAGAACGATCATAAAAATATACGATACATGGATCCGGAAAATCTTTCCCCAGGTCAGTCCCTGCACATAATAAATCGAATATTTTCTCATATTCTTCTGATACATCAACGTCGAAAGTGTCACAAACGAAATCATCGTAAACAGTACCATTCCAATCCCCACCGGGATCAGCTCTGAAAGATCTGCCATGATGTTTTGCCATGTATTTTTCCTGATGTAATCCAGATCATGAAGAAAACCAAACCGGGAAATCTGAGCGACTTTGTTTTTATTGTATTGGTACACTGACTCAGAACAATTTCGGTCCATCGTGATCAGCGTCACACCGGACAATATTGTCGTAAAAATCTGCTTTTTTGTCTTCAATACATTTTCATAATTTTTAGAAAGATTTTTCTCTGATTCCTTGTCTGCATATGCTTCCTGCACACAGTCCAGATTCTTCTTGGATATAAAAAACTCAACCGGATTAAACGCCTCTGACTCCATATAATCAAGCTTGGACAGATCGTCGGTCTGTTTTACCATATTGCTGAAAAGAATCTGATAATCCACCGAACCGTTATTATTCGACCGGTAAATAATATCCGCAGCAGGATCGATCACTCCAATGATCTTCACCGGAATTTTCGTCTGCAGCTCCGTCGTCGAATTAGTATCCACATACACCACGTCTCCGGTCTTATACTGATCCTTATTCTGCAGCACCACAGCCTCAAGATATTCCCCTTCCGTACTGTCCGTCTGCAGCCATTTGCCCGATTTTAATGCCGGCTGATACCCGCTGATCCACGCATCATCATACGCCCAGACATTCTTGTAATAGGAATTTCTCTTGCGCGCATCGGTAATTTCCTGGGGTTCCTCCACAAATGCATCCACCGAATACTGACCTTCCACATGAGCATCTTTTAACATCGCCTCATACGCCTGAGAGCTTTGCACCATCATTCCGTTTTCCGAATCCATATGATAGCTGGAGTCCAACATACAGATAAACCCTTTTCGCTCCACCAGCTTACGCACCGGCCGGTATCCGGCATAGCGCACCATAAAGATCGACAGCATTCCCACAACGATTGCAAACAACAGCATCGCCTGAACCAGACATAAAACAGACATCATCACATGCGCCTTACATTCACGCACCGCATATTTCCAAATCATACTCATCTCCCCCTTTAACGTATCATTTTCTTTTTCAGATTCCAGCGTATCATCACGAATTGCAGGATAAAGGATGATACAAAGTAAATCAGAAATAAGATCAGATAAACCTTCGTTTGAAAATGAAAGTCAAAGACATTCCATCTTGCTGCCAGAAACGGCATCAGCAGAAAACGAAATACGAATAATGTAATAAGATATGTTCCAACCGACAAAATCGAACATTCCCCCAGATACATTCCTACACTCCTGCGATAATCCAGTCCGCATACCCGGAAAATAGTCAATGTCCGCTGTCTGGTTGTCACAATATAATGATATAACGCACAGAAATTAAATGCTGCCACCAGCGATACGATAAACACAAGCATAAGGATCGTATTGTACAGATAATCATTTTCCTCTGTCTGCTGCAGTTCATAATTACAGTCTACCCGGTCTCCAAAACACTGTCTGGCAGCCTGAATCAACAGATTGATCTCCCGCAGAGATATATTATCCTTAAACCGCATATCAATTTCATCCAGCAGCACATCATCCTCTTTTACTGATGTGATCGGGATAAAACCTGTTCCAATTCCATCCTGCAGACCAATAATTTCATATTCCCGGTCTCCGATCATCACCTTTCCATCATCGGTCAGATTCTTTTTCAGATAATCACCTTTCATATTCTTCTGGAAGCCATACATAATACATACCTTTTCTCCGGAAGCGTACTCCTGATCGGTAAAATATCTGCCATATTGAAAAATGTTCTGTGTCCCGTTTCCAAACTCATAATTGTAAAAAGAATCCGGACCATATTCACTACTGTTGACAATACTGCCGTGATCGATCAGAAAATCCGTTTCAAAACGATACTCCCCCTCAAGAAGTCCTGTGTGAATATTTAACAGCTTCCCCAGCACTTCCTGATCTGCTTTCTTCGCAAACTTCCTGATATCCGCCACGGTCACATCCTGCAGATCATCCCGTTTCTCATATGTCTGGCTCTCCAGATCTCCCACTGTCTGCATCTGGTTATCCGCTCTGGCAATGTCCTTTTGTGCATAAGAGCTTTTCAGGCGAAACACGATCTCATTCGCAGCGCTCCTGCTGAGTTCTCTGCGATCCCTGTACTCCCGAAACATTCCATACGACAGATGAATGATCAATGTCGATGCCGCGATCGTAATGAGCAGCAGTATAAATATTTTTGTATAATCCCGGGCAAAGGATCTTATATTTTTTAGTATGTATTTCATAAACAAACCTCCCGCCATCTACTGTTTTCTCCGCTTCCGTGCCAGCAAAATTCCCGCCACAATTGTAACAACACAGACAATACCAATGATCATATATAACTTCCCGGAATTGGGAGCTTTGACATCACTTTCCGTCCCGGCAGAATCATCCTTTAACTCCAGCTTCATATTTTTCTCTGCCTGTTTCACGATCTTTCCTTTTTGAATTTTTCTCAAACGGTCAAAAATCTCGTTCTTTTTCTCCTCATACGTCAGCTTCTGAAACTCCTTGTACTTCTTTTTCAGAATTGCTTCCCAGTCAACACCATCCGACTGCATTTTCACCATTGATCCTTCCGGCAATTCATGGTCTACTATACAAACTGTCTTTTCCGGCGTCTCATAATAGCTTTTCTCCCCCAAAGTATAAAACAATGCGTTATACATCTTTTTTCTGTCATATTTGAAATACTCCCCGGTGCTGTAAATAAACGTAAATTTTTTCGTGTTATTATCAATACATATCGCAAAGTCACATAACTCTTTCCCGTTTCTCTCTGCAAGAAAAGAAAAGGTAGGCGGTGCATATTTGTCTTCCTCATTCACTGTAACATCATAATCACCATGCAAAGAATATAGCGTGATCTCATCTGAGTCACGGATCTTTCGCGCAATGTCAACAAAATCTCTATATGTTTTCGGTACATTTCTCAAATAAGTGACCATATCAGCGTCCTTATATTTATTATAATACTTCATGGTCTTTTTCACTGCCTTCTTAAAAACTACCGGTGCATTTTTCAAATACGACTCCGGAATCACTTCCGCGTAAATAGTATCTGCCTGCACCTTTACCGTATACGCTTTTGCCTGCACACCGTCTACGGCAATAACACACAGTAAAATAATGAATAATTTTAAATAATTTTTCCACATATCACGGTCACCTGCCTTTCATCAATCTTCCTGAACAGAAGAATAATACAAATACACCTCATCCAATGTCGGCTCACAATGGCGCCATCCCTTCGCCTTCATATCCTCTTCAGACAGCACTCTCATATTGATCCCCTCACGGCACTGCCGCATCGCCGTGACATTGTACAAGCTCTGAAATTTCTCCGCCTGTCCTGCATCGCATGTGATCTCCCACACCTTATCCTTTACCGAATCCATCCACTCCTCCGGGCGCTTGCATCCCCGGTTGGTTCCCTTTTTCATCAGGATGATGTGATCTGCCACACAGTCAATGTCACTGATGATGTGGGTTGCCAGGATCACGATCTTATCCATCGCCTCTCTGGCGATCAGATTTCTCAGGGAGATCCTCTCATTGGGATCCAGTCCCGCTGTCGGCTCATCCAGAATCAGTATCTTCGGATCCCCCATCACTGCCTGTGCAAAAAGAAGACGGCGCTTCATTCCTCCCGACAGCTGTCCGAAATGCGTGTGGATCTCCTTGTCCAGATGCACCTGCTCAAGCGCTGTATAAATGATCTCCCGCAGCTGCTTTCTGTCATAGTCAAGCCCCTTCAGGGCAGCGATGTATTCCAGAAACTCTCCCACGCGCATCCGCGGATACCCCACGGATTCCTGCGGAAGATATCCGATCAGTGCCCGGTAATCCCGCCCCATATCACAGATCTCTTTTCCATCAAACAAAATACTGCCGCCGTCACGCTCCAGATTGCAGGTCAGTATCTTTATCAGGGTGGATTTTCCTGCCCCGTTTTCCCCCAGCAGACCAAACAGTCCGTTATCCAGTTTTAACGAGAAATCCTTCAACGCCGTTTTATCTCCATAACTTTTTACCACATGCTGTAATTCTAACATATCTTCCTCCGATCTATTCCGTCCGGGCTTCCGCAGATCCGCTCGGATGAAACATATTTATTGGTTCCATCATCATTTCGCCTTTGCGGAAATAACACATCCGTCACGCAAACAGAAGCACCGGCAGCAGACTGAATATCAGTGCCGTATAAACTGTAAGACTCTGACTGGATATCTTCCTCTGTACCATTTTTGTCACACATCCCACCGCAGCCAGATACAATACCCGCAGTGCATAGCTGCACAAAATAACATTTCCCAGACTCATAAATCCAATGTCCTTAAAAACGGTCAGGTTGTCTGCCGTCACAGACCACGCCTGCAGGGAATAGGTCTGCCCGCACCGCCAGATCCACGGAGCATACACAATGATCCCGGTAAACAGTGCATACAGAAAGTTCCAGCACATCTTCCGGTGTGTGATCTTTTTCATGCCGGTCCGGCTTGCCATGCAAAGCATTCCCGTCCCACACCATTCATCCTCTCCCCATAGACGGGCACTGATGAGCACCATCACGACCACCGCCAGGATACTGCAAAGCTTCAGATATCCTCCGGGCAGCTTCTTTCCAAGCAGTAACAGATATCCCTTTTCGTACACGATATATGGATCCTTCCTGCCATCCAGATAATCCAGATAGGTATCCACCTCCCGGAGCACATCCAGCTTTTCCAGTTCCGACATTGCCACCTGCATGGCTGTCTGTGTGTATTTCTGCCCGTTTTGCTCCACATCCTTTTCCAGCGTTTCCAGCTTCCGGATCTTCTCCCGGATCTGATCCCGTTTTTCAGGGGTATCATGCCCCTGAAGTCCCAGCATCACCTCCCGGTAATAGCTCTCCTGTGACGTGGATATCGATTCCTTCGGCGGCCGGTAAACCAACAGCACCACAGCCAGTGTCAACACCAGCACAAAAAGGCTCCCCTCGTAAATCATGCCTTTCCTGCCTTCCCATCCGGACAGGCTCCGGAAATATTTCGGGCGGTATCGGTGACTTCCCCGGTGAAACACCGGCTTCCGGGACAGACTGCTTTCCACTCTCCGGATACGGCTTCGAAAAATGAGTCCTGCCAGAACGAAAAATAAAACACAGGAGACCGCCGTCCACAGCCCCAGATAACTTACCGGATACTGGAAAAGCTTCAGGGCATGATAACCGGATAACAGCATTTCCTGATTGATACATTGTGCCGGGCTGAAATACCGGAGCACTGCCAGATATCCCGACAAAGATATCCCGTAAGCGGTAAACAGGGAAACTCCTGTAAAAAGACCATACAGGATAACCGTCCTCACAGCACTGCGTCCCACACATGCCAGCCAGAAAAAGATCGTATAAAGCAGTAAAAAGCCTGCTGTTTTACAGACAAGAAAAACGCATACAAACCAGAATACCGTGATCCTCCGGTCAACCCCCACAAATTCCGGCAAAACCTGTATGACCCGGTTCCATCCGGTAAATCCATACGCCGATGTATACAGCCGGAGCTTATACATCTGGATCAGAAGCAGCACCGCCGCCGATGCCATCAGTCCCACAGCCCATTTGATGCGCGTCAGCCATGCAGCCCCATTCCGGGCAGCCATATTGATGCCGTCCATTCCCGATTCCGCTTCCCATACCACCAGCCGGAATATGATCAATAACATCATCAGCACTGCCATCATGTCCGCCACATCCGTATGACAGAACAGGGAAACTCCTCTTCCTCCCGCAAAGGAAACCTCCGCCGGATCCATTTCCCGGTATTTCGCCTGCAGCTTTTTCTGCAGACGCTCCTGATAAACATTCTTCCCCAGACCACGCAGTCCGCCGGATCCCCCGGAGCGGATCTTGTCCAGATAATTCTCATAATTGTGTGCCGATCTCCATTCCTTCTGTACCACATTTCGGACAGGGTCATATTCCTGCTGTTCCTCTGAGAAATATTTTTCCGCTTCCGTCTCCGTCATGTTTTGGACCCGTTCTGCCATTCTGCAGTATTGGGACGGCAAAAAACTGTCCCCATACGATATCCGGTAAACACGGTACCACAGTATCAAAAGCGTCGCCGCAAAGCACAGAAGAAAAACAGCCAGAAAACCGTCTCTTGTGACCAGCTTCTTCCATTCCTGCTTTAGTAAATGCATCTTCTCCTCCCTTTCATGATCAAACACCGCATCCGCAGCATTTTCCATCTTTTCCTGTTATTCCACATCCCACTGGGATTTGTAGACATGTATTTTGGAGACATCTCCTTTTTCCATCGCTTTTAACGGGATCCATGCCGGATTTCCTTCCGCATCCATTCCGTACACATGATCCCCTCGGACCGCCTTCGCAAAAAATGGCTCTGTCACCTGACTGCTCCACTTACCGTCAGCGATATCATAAACGGCACACATTAATTTACCGGTTTTCGGATCTGCCATTCTAAAATACGCCTTTCCTTCCGCTCCGCCCGTCATGGCAATATAGTCTCCCTTTTCGTTGATCTTTTCTACGGAACCGTTTTGTTCCGAATAACGGTACAGATCCTGATCTTTTGTATAAAACAGATATCCGTTTTTACACAGAAGCACGTTATTATTTCCAAAACCATCCAGCGATTCCTTCACTTTTCCGGATACCGGATCAAGTGCCTTTACACAGGTTCTGACATGTTCCTTTTCAAACTGCCGGTCCTCGCTGTGAGCCAGAATATCATCCTTAGCTGCGTCCGAATACGCATAAGAAATATAGAACCATTTTTCTCCCATCGCCATCCCATCCGGCGTATAATTATTCCCTTCTTCCTGAAACAAATGCTGTCCCTTCTTCTCCTGAAGATCATACGCATAGATCCCGTAAACCGTGGATTCCTGACCATCCTTTTCCATCTGCAGATAAGATATGTAGACCATACTGCCATGATATAACACATCATAGACCTGATCTGCCTGCATCAGATCCGCAAGCTTTCTCCGGTCTTTCCCCTCAAGATCCGCCACATATAATGCATACTTTCCATAATCCTCCTTGGAATCTGCAACATACATGATATGACTGCCGCGGATAGCGATCCCTGCCAGCTGGGAGGCATAAACATACGCCCCACAGGCGGAGTCCTTCGATGCCTCATGGCTGCAGTTTTGATCCACGCAGATCAGATCATCCTTTCCGGTGGAATTGTCACAAAACCGGATATAGCTGTCCTGCTGGCGTAATATTCCGTCTGTCATATAATTTTCATTGTTCAGGTTCCAAAAGCTGTCCTCCCATTTTGATGACCAGAGCCGGTTCTTCATTTTGTCCTGATAACTTTTGACCCCGATCACAGCCCCCACAAAGAGTACCAGCAAAATGCCGCATATGATAATTTTCTTTTGTTTCCCTTTCATAACAATAACCTCCTCATCCTCTTCACATCATTTTGATAAGCTGATCTGTCCCCTGTCCGACACCTATTGTTTCCACTCCGTGATCTGCTTTTGTACCTTCTTTCCCACAGGTTTCCACGTATTCGCTACACGCTCTGCGGCTTCCTGATATGCTTTTTCAAAATCCTTCTCCTGAAAGCAGTCTACCGATTCCTTCAGCACTTTTTGATATTCTGTCAATTCCTCGTAAAAGCTGCTGTAATCCGGTCAGAAGCCAAGCATATGTGATGTTGTTCTTGGCGAATAATGAATCCATTTATTGCGGTATTCCCTCATGTTCTTGACCGGTGTGATCCCCTCTTCTTTCTGTTGAAAGATCCCATCATTCAGCCCAAATGCTGACCGGTCACTGATTCTCTCTACAGAATCTTTCACATAGCCATCCTCGTCTAACAGCTTTTTCGCATCTTGCTCTCCCCATATCAGAGTATTGGCTATCTCATCATCCGTCCGAAGAATTTTCATAAGCTCCAGTGCTTTTTCCTTCTTATCCGAATAAGCAGATATCGCTGTGCCTTCCCCCAAGATTCCTCTTACACACACCGGCCTTCTGACAAAGACATGATCTGAGGGCTTCAGACATTCTTCTGCCGTCCACGCCATTGCATATTCTCCGCGCTCCTGATGCTGCAGCTCATCCTGTGTCGTTGTGCCATCGTCCATGCCATGAATGACGTACCCTTTCTGATAGCATTTATGTAGGAAAGACAGATATTCATAAAACTCTTCAAGTTCAAAGGGCTGATGTACGGTTTGATCCTGTATGTTGTAGACAATGTCATCATCGATCATATATTTCCGCTTCTTCACCCGTCCCTCGAAAAAGTCCATCATCGGATAACCGGTCACCATCATGTCATTCTTACCGAGCCTGACCCTTTCCATGATCCGGAATAAGTCTCCCCAGCTTCCATCCCAGGATTTGATCAGCTTCTGCGACACATGATCCTTTCGAAATGCGATCACCACTTCCGGAACATCATAATAAATTTCATTCGGGAAAACATAATTTTTGCCGCTGACACTGTTGCCTTTCCAGACCTCCTTGTCGTACAGTTTATAGACAGCCTTTCCTTCTTTGGAATGAAGCCATTTGTTTAACGGATAAAAGAGACCACTCTGTAAATACTGTGCCATCTCCCCCTGTGCTGTTTCATAACACACGTCAACATACGCCACATCTACCTCACCGGATTTCACTGCTTTTTCAAGTGCATCATGATAAATTTCCTGCTTCTCATAAGTCCTGTCCGTTTTTAGCTTTTTTACCTTAATTGCAAGATCATAACCTTTTTTTGCAAGCAGTTCATTCGTTTTGTGAATATTTTCCTTCGAAACCCTTGTATTCTCTCTGACCGCCCAGACTACTGTATTTTCTGTCTTTGCTGCAGCCTCCTTCTTTGCTTCCCCTGCTTTTTTCTCAACATGTTTCTCATGTTGCACGAAACCACTGCATCCCGCCAGCGCAGTAATGACAAACAGTAATAAAATGAGATATGTTTTCTTTTTCATAATCACCCCTCCCGTCTCCTACTACCTTTTCCGTTTCCGTACCAACAAAATTCCTGCCACAACCGCAATAACACAGATGATACCAATGACCATGTAAACCCTCCCAGAATTAGAAGTTTCGGCGTACACTTCAGGATTACTTGCCGTCTCGACATAATCATTCTTTAACTCCAGCTTCATATTTTTTTCTACCTTTTTAATTACCTTTTTCTTCTGTGATTTTTTTATATAGTTAAAAATTTCATCTTTTTTCTCATCGTAGGTCTGCTTCTGAAACTCCTTGTATCTCTTTTTCAAAATTGCGTCCCAGTCAACACCATCCGTCTGCATTTTGATTCTGCCAGACACTTCCAAATTACGTATGCAAATCGTCTTATCCGGTGTCTCAGCATAACATTTCTCCCCCAGCCAGTAAAACAAAGCATTTTTCGTCGTCTTGCTGTCATATATGAAATACTGAGTCATTTTACTGTAACCAAAAGTAAGCTTTTTACTCTTGTCATCAATATACAGACTAAATATACAAAGCCTTTTCCCATTTTTTTCAGCAAGAAAATTATAAAAAGGAGTCCCTTCTTCTTCATCGTCCACTCCAACATCATAAGGATAAAATGGAGCATGTATCACAATCTCATCTGAGTCATGGATCTTTCGAGCAATTTCAATAAAGTCTCTATACATGTCTGGTATTGTTCTCATATAGGTGACCGGATCAGCATTCTTATATTTATTGTAATACTTCATGGCTTTTTTCACATTTTTCTTAAAAATAGCCGGGGCATTTTGCACAAACGACTCTGGAATCACTTCCGAATAAATGCTATCCTCTTTCACTGTTACCGTATACGCTTTTGCCTGCACGCTGTCTACTGCGATAACGCACAACAGAATAATCAATAATTTTAAATGATTTTTCCACATGGCACGGTCACCTGCCTTTCATCCATAAATGACTCATCTATTGTTCAAATAAAGTTACCACGACAATTTCTTTATTGAAATCATTATGCAGCCCGTTATACTTGTCATCAAATCACTGCTGTTTTCTCCGCTTCCGCACTAGTAAAATCCCTGCCAAAACTGCAATAACACAGATGATACCAATGATCATATATATCTTTCCGGAATTGGAGGTTTTGGTGTCACTTTCCTCCCCAGAAGAATCATCCTTTAACTCCAGCTTCATATTTTTCTCTGCCTGTTTGACAGTCTTTCCCTTTTGAAAATTTCTCAGACGATTGAAAATTTCGTTCTTTTTCTCCTCATACGTCAGCTTCTGAAACTCCTTGTACTTCTTTTTCAGGATTGCTTCCCAGTCAACACCATCCGACTCCATTTTCACCATTGCTCCTTCCGGCAATTCATTGTCAACGATACAAACTGTCTTTTCCGGCGTCTCATAATAACATTTCTCCCCCAAGGTGTAAAACAACGCATTATACATCTTTTTTCTGTCATACTTGAACGATTCGTCGTTATCATAAATAAACGTAAATTTTCTTGTGTTATTGTCAATGCATATGCCAAAGTCGCATAGTAATTTTCCGTTTCTCTCTGCAAGAAAAGTAAAGGTAGGCGGTGCATTTTCGTCTTCCTCATTCAGGGTAACAATATAAGCACATTGCAGAGAATATAGCGTGATCTCATCTGAGTCACGGATCTTTCGCGCAATGTCAACAAAATCTCTATACGTTTTCGGTACATTTCTCAAATAGGTGACCATATCAGCGTCCTTATATTTGTCATAATACTTCATGGTCTTTTTCACTGCCTTCTTAAAAACCACCGGTGCATTTTTCAAATACGACTCCGGAATCACTTCCGCGTAAATAGTATCTGCCTGCACCTTTACCGTGTACGCTTTCGCCTGCACGCTGTCTACGGCAATAACACACAGTAAAATAATGAATAATTTTAAATAATTTTTCCACATAGCACGGTCACCTGCCTTTCAAATAAAAGCCTTCTGTTTACTGACAACCTAACATATTTTAGTCAAAAAAAGAATAGCTTTTGCACGAAACGACACAAAAACGCCATTTTTGGTCAATTTGGGGCTTTTTCGCCCATTTTGACCATGTATTTTAGAACTGTTCCGTAGAATCTGTACTTTCTTATGAATCCTGCTCCCTTTATCCGACACCTACCGTTTCCACTCCGTGATCTGCTTCTGTACCTTCTTTCCCACAGGTTTCCACGCCTTCGCTACACGCTCTGCGGCTTCCTGATATGCTTTTTCAAAATCATCCTCCTGAAAACAATCTACCGATTCCTTCAGCACCTTTTGATATTCTGTCAATTCTTCGTAAAAGCTGCTGTAATCCGGCCAGAAGCCAAGCATACGTGAGGTTGTTCTCTGCGAATAATGGATCCATTTATTGCGGTATTTCCTCATGTCCTTGACCGGTGTGATTCCCTCCTCTTTCTGTTGAAAGATCCCATCATTCAGCCCAAATGCTGACCGGTCACTGACTCTCTTTACGGAATCTTTCACATAGCCATCCTCATCTAACAGCTTTTTCGCATCTTGCTCTCCCCATATCAGGGTATTGGCTATCTCATCATCTGTCCGAAGAATCTTCATAAGCTCCAGTGCTTTTTCCTTCTTATCCGAATAGGCGGATACTGCTGTGCCTTCCCCCAGGATTCCTCTTACACACACCGGATTTCTTACCAGAAAATGATCGGAAGGATTTATCCTTCGATCAACCTGCCATGCTATGGCATATTCTCCACGTTCCTGATGCCGCACCTCATCCTGCGTCGTTATACCATTGTCCATCCCATGAGTAACATATCCTTTCTGATAACACTCATGCAGAAAAGACAGATATTTATAAAACTCTTCGAGTTCAAATGGCTGATGTACCGTTTGATTCTGAATATCGTAGACAATGTCATCATCGATCATGTATTTCCGCTTCTTTATCCAGCCTTCAAAATAATCTGTCTGCGGATAACCCGCAACCATCATATCGTCCTTGCCAAGTTTAATCTTGTCCATAATCCTAAGCATATCAGACCAGCTGCCATCCCAGGATTTAACCAGTTTCTGTGACACATGATCCTTTCGAAAAGCGATCACCGCCTGGGGGACATCATAATAGATCTCATTCGGAAAAACATAGTTTTTGCCACTCACACTGCTTCCTTTCCAGACCTCCTTGTCATACAGCTTATAAACAGCCTTTCCTTCTGTGGAATGAAGCCACTTGTTTAACGTATAAAAGAGACCACTCTGTAAATACTGCGCCATTTCCCCCAGCGCTGTATCATAACACGCATCAACATACGCCACATCCACAACTTTTTCCTTTACTGCTTTTTCGAGAGCATCATGATAAATTTCCTGTTTCTCATAGTTCCTGTCTACTTCTAATTTTTTCACCTTGATAGCAATGTCATAGCCTTTTTTCACAAGCAGTTGATTCGTTTTTTGAATATTTCTCTTCGGAATCCTTGCATCCTCTCTGACCGCCCAGACTACTGTATTTTCTGTCTTTGCTACAGACTCCTTCTTTGCTTCCCCTGCTTTTTCCCCAACATGATTCTCCTTTTGCGTGAAGCCACTGCACCCCGCCAGCGTAGTAATAACAAACAGTAATAAAATGAGATATGTTTTCTTTTTCATAATCAGCCCTCCCGTCTCCTACTACCTTTTCCGTTTCCGTACCAACAAAATTCCTGCCACAACTGCAATAACACAGATGATACCAATGACCACATAATATGTTTTCCCGGAATTGAGAGCTTTGACATCACTTTCCGCCCCGACAGAATCATCCTTTAACTCCAGCCTCATATTTTTTTCTGCCTGTTTGATTGCTTTTTTATTTTGCGATTTTTTCGCCCGATTGAAAATTTCGTTCTTTTTCTCCTCATAAGTTTTCTTCTGAAACTCCCTATAACTCTTTTTCAGGATTGCTTCCCAGTCAACTCCATCCGACTGCATTTTCATTCTTTCTCCGCCAGGTTCTTCGTGTTTGCTTATGCAAATCGTCTTATCTGGTGTCGCAGCATAGAAATCCCCTCCCAAAGTGTAAAACAATGCACTCTTCGTCGTCTTATCGTCATATTTGAGATTTATTCCCGTATAATCAAAAGAAAATTTATTGCTCACATCATCAATATATATGTAAAACATGCAAAATCTTTTTCCATTTTTATTAACATGAAAAATGTAATAGGATGACACTTCACCCACACCGGGATCATAAAGACAAAACGGATCATGTATTACAAGCTCATCTGAATCATGAATCTTCCGGGCGACTTTAATAAAATCTCTATATGGATCTGGTATTTTTCTCATATAGGTAACTGTATCCGCATCCTTATATCTATTGTAATACTTCATAGCTTTTTTCACATTTTTCTTAAAAATAGCCGGGGCATTTTTCACAAACGACTTCGGAATCACTTCTGAATAAACATTATCCACATCCACCGTTACCGTGTACGCTTTTGCCTGCATACTGTCTACGGCAATAACACACAGTAAAATAATGAATAATTTTAAATAATTTTTCCACATGACACGGTCACCAGCCTTTCAAATTTATAAATAGCTCAAGCTTTACATACATCATATGGCTTTCCATTCAATCTGTAAAGCTTGAGCATCACATACTAAAAAGTCATCATTAAGCAAGTCACTCTGTTCTTAAACCTGTTACTGAAGTATGCCCTTCAAAGAATCAATATACCCGGAAGATGGGCTCGTATTGACATGCGGATATACGATTATTGTAATCTTCCCCGCAGAGGCAGCATTAACACTATATGTTTCCGAATGTGAATAATAAACCGTTTCCTTGTTTTTGTCTAATGTTCTTCCTTTAACTGTAAATGTTCTCTGTTTAAATGATTTACTTGATGTTGAAACGGTCATCTCCATATACCGGCTTGTTTCAGTTAAGTTTGTACATGTAATAACCAATGTATTAGCATTACTAAACATTGCCATAAGTTTTGTTCTCTTATCCTGAACAAAATATTGTTGTCCGATCACAATGCTCTGTAATGCTATGCCATCATCCTGCATTGAAACCTCCTCTGCCCGCACGGCTGGTGAAGATAAACAGATAACCATCGCAAATGACATCACAAATGCGATTACATTTTTCACAATTTTTTTCATCTCAAATTCCTCCATTTTTTTGTATTTTGTTGAATCATCCCTAATAAACTGTTATACTATAATGTGTGTTTTGCTAAGCGTTCTTTTCATTTTGTATCCCTATTTACTTATGAAAAGAACGCTTTTTCAATGGTTTCTCTGCATCCTTTCGTTGATAAATGCATTCTTTCACCTCCCTTCAGCAATAATAAATTTCTGCATTTCACACGTGTAAAACACTTTCTATATACAATATATTATTTATTTAAATATATTGTATATAAACTTTTTTATTTAATTTATCATAACACATTTTTTCATACTTGTCATCAAATAGTTAATTATTTATTATTTTTTATCAAAATTATCTGTTAAATTTATTATTAAGTTGTTGCAACATTGTCTGCTCTATTCGTGAACAGTGAGGTCGTCTTCTCTAAATTTACATTACACGTACTGTTTACTGACAACCTAACATATTTTAGTCAAAAAAAGAATAGCTTTTGCACGAAACGACACAAAAACGCCATTTTTGGTCAATTTGGGGCTTTTTTGCTCATTTTGACCATGTATTTTAGAACTATTCCGTGTAATCTGTACCTTTTTTCAAACAAAGAACAAAGTGGGCTTGCCCACTTTGCGCGTCACCGCACAATTGCTTACGCAATCTTCCTCTGTGCGGTGATCGCATCCTCGCGGAGCATTTTCACATTATAGGGAACGACAAGTTTCCTATAATGTGAAAAAGTTCTCAGGTTGATATGTATCCTACAAACCGGACACATATCAACCTGAGAACTTGTATTCATGAATAATAAAACCTCAATGCACAACGAGCGTCAGAAATCTTAGAACATTTGCAAATTGACACCACTTCATTCGTGCACTCTACAGTGCTTCTACAAATCGCAGAAATGCTTCCTGTCCCTCCGGCGTATTCTTATAGATACCGGCGTGCTCCAGCACCTTTTTGAAGACAATACCGATCTCCTTCTGCAGGATCTCCTCCACATTGTCCTCCGTCACGTTATCGTACTTCGGAAGGAACTCATCTACCCAGTCGGCATGTTTCTCAATCTCTTCATTGCTGCGGATATCCTTGCCCTGTACGATATACTCCTCCAATACTGCCATTTCCTTTTTCAGACGAGCCGGCAGAACGGCAAGTCCCATTACCTCGATCAGACCGATATTCTCCTTCTTGATATGATGCAGCTCCTGATGCGGATGGAATACACCCAGCGGATACTCCTCGGTCGTGATATTGTTACGAAGCACCAGATCCATCTCATACAGTCCGTCACGCATTCTCGCGATCGGCGTGATCGTATTATGCGGCTCGCCATCGGTCTTTGCAAAGATAAATGCCGCTTCATCGGTATAGCCTCTCCATGTATCCAAAATATGGGACGCAAGAGCAACCAGACGCTCACTGTCCTTATGACGGATTCTTATGACAGACATCGGCCAGTTAACAATACCGGCTTCCACATCCTCGTAGCCCTTGATCGTAAGCTTTGTCTTGATCTGTGCTCTCTCCATCGCAAATTCATAATGACCACCCTGAAAATGCTCATGTGCCAGAATCGATCCGCCTACGATCGGCAGATCCGCATTGGAGCCAAGGAAATAATGAGGAAACTGCTTTACAAAGGATAACAGCTTACGGAATGCCGACTCATCAATCTTCATCGGCGTGTGCTTCTGATTAAATACGATGCAGTGCTCGTTATAATATACATACGGAGAATACTGAAAGCCCCATTTCTCCCCCTCGATCATGAGCGGAATAATACGGTGTGACTGTCTTGCCGGGTGATTCAGTCGTCCGGCGTAGCCCTCATTTTCCCTGCACAAAAGACATTTCGGATATGCAGACTGCTTTGCATTCTTCGCTGCCGCAATCGCCTTCGGATCCTTCTCCGGCTTTGACAGGTTGATCGTGACATCAAGTGTGCCGTACTCCGTCTCTGCCGTCCATTTCATATCTCTGGAGATCCGGTAACGTCTGATATAATCGGTATCTCTGCTGAATTTATAATAAAAATCGGTCGCCTTCTGAGGAGATACGCGGTACAGCTCCCGGAACTTTGCGATCACGACACTCGGTGCCGGAACAAGTGCGCCCATCAGCTTTGTATCAAACAGATCACGATAACCTACAGTATTCTCCTCGAGAACCCCGTTTTCATATGCCCAGTCCATAATGTCACTCAGCGTTTTCTCCAGATCCGGCACCGGACACGCATTCTCCGGCTCCTTATACTCGTCCAGCTTCAGGATCTCTAGCAGTCGGTTGATCGTGTACATCTCGTCCTCCGGCACAACAAGTCCGGTATGTAAACCATAATTCACAAGTTCCCTGATCTTTTTATTGATATCACTCATCGCTTTCTCCTCGTTTCCTCATATTCGTCTTTCTCCGGATGAAATCCCCGCCACCTGTGGCCGGAATCCCACACTACTTCTATTTTACCATGTTTCCCTCGGATTCACAACGGATGGACCATAATTTCATCTGTCAAAATAGTGTTAATAGTCGCTGATATTATTACAGATTTTCGAAAAATAACGTGATAGGCTATTATCAGAAAATTCATTGACACAGGATAAAGATTGGAGTTAGTTATGAGTATTAAAACTGATTTTCGACACACCATTGCCGCCAGCTATATCGGTTACATCACACAGGCGATCGTCAACAATTTCGCCCCGCTTCTGTTTGTGACATTTCACCGTACCTATGGGATTTCCCTTTCCCGGATCGGTCTTTTGGTGACGATCAATTTTGTCACACAGATTCTGGTGGACCTGTTCTCGGCGAAATTCACGGATCGGATCGGCTACCGCATCAATGCCGTTCTGGCACATGTTTTTGCTGCCGTCGGACTTGTGCTTCTCGGCATCCTGCCGGAGCTCACACCGGATCCGTATATCGGCATCAGCATCGCCGTCGTGATCTATGCCATCGGCGGCGGTCTGACCGAGGTGATCATCAGCCCGATCGTAGAGGCATGCCCGACGGATAAGAAGGGGGCTGCCATGAGTCTTTTGCACTCCTTCTACTGCTGGGGTTCGGTGCTGGTTGTTCTGGTCTCCACGCTTCTGTTTAACACAGTCGGCTTAAGCTCATGGAAGATCATCGCAGCCCTCTGGGCAATTATCCCTGCCTGCAATGCTGTTTATTTCTGCTTTGTACCGATCAACTCTCTTGCCGACGAGGGACGCGGCATGACGATCACGGCATTGTTAAAAGAAAAGGTATTCTGGGTACTCGCCCTTCTGATGGTCTGCAGTGGCGCATCGGAACTTGCGATGAGCCAGTGGGCATCTGCCCTTGCCGAAACAGGTCTTCATGTTTCCAAAACGGTTGGTGATCTTGCCGGTCCGTGCTTTTTCGCAATTCTGATGGGTTCCGGCAGAGTTCTTCACGCCCATGTTGCCGAGCGTTTCTCTCTGACCGGATATCTGAGTGCGTGTGCCGTGCTCTGCATGATCAGCTATCTGATCGTTACCTTCTCCCCGCTCCCGGCACTTTCTCTTGCCGCCTGCGGTGTCTGCGGTCTGTCGGTTGCAGCCATGTGGCCCGGCACCTTCAGTATCAGTTCTAAGGTCTGTCCACAGGGCGGCACCACGATCTTTGCACTTCTCGCACTTGCCGGAGATATCGGATGTTCCTCCGGACCAACCATGGTTGGTTTTATCTCCTCTGCACTGCAGGATAATTTGAAGCTCGGACTTTTGTCCGCGATCATTTTCCCGGTACTGATGCTTGCCGGACTGGCAGCCTGCCGCAAATATGAGAAATAGGCTTTCATGACAAAAAGGAGTGTCCAAAATTTAGGACACTCCTTTTTGATGGTATAGGAAAATGCATGTAATGTGGTGGAATGCCAACGAGAATTGCGAAGCAATTCTTGGAGGACAAAACGCTGGTTTTGCCCTTTTTTATAATCTCGAAGCCAAACAACTTTTGCCATCGCCGGCGCAGCCATCACGGTCTGCTTCCGGCTTCTGCATCGTATTATTTTGCTTCCATATAACGGTTCACCGCATTGACCAGTGCGTCGATTGAGGACTTGATAATATCATCATCCGTGCCGATACCCCAGTACAGCTTCTCCTGTCCGGCAGGCTTGATACCTACATAGGAGATCGCCTGTGAATCGGAACGCTTTGACAACGCATGCTCCTCGTATACATCCAATGCATAATCCAGATCAAAGTACTTCTTGATCGCATGGTTTACTGCATTGAGACGACCGTTACCATGGGAATCCACAACATTTTCCCTGCCGTCAACAACGATCGTTACCTCAGCACCGATACCGTCCTTCTGTTTGAAGTGGCACTCAGATACATCGAACTTCTTCTCAACGTCCAGATAAGTCTCCTTGAATACATCTCTCATATCCTCCGGAGAAAGCTCCGCATGACGATGATCGGAAACACTCTTCATCAGATATCCAACCTCTTCCTTCATCTTATCCGGCAGGATCAGACCGAAGCTGTTCTTTAATACATAGCTGACGCCGCCACGTCCGGACTGGCTGTTGATGCGGATAACATCGGAATCGTAAGTGCGTCCCACATCCTTTGGATCGATCGGCAGATAAGGAACCGTCCAGTATTCGCAGTTCTTCTCCTCACGATATACCATACCCTTGGAGATCGCATCCTGATGCGAACCGGAGAATGCGGTAAATACAAGCTCTCCTGCATATGGCTGTCTCATGGATACCTGCATGTTGGTCAGACGCTCGTAAGTGTCTGCGATCTCCTGCATGTTGGAAAAGTCCAGCTTTGGATCTACGCCGTGTGAGAACATATTCATTGCCATGGTAACGATATCCATGTTACCGGTACGCTCTCCATTACCAAACAATGTTCCCTCGATACGGTCTGCACCGGCAAGAACACCAAGCTCCGCTGTAGCCACACCGCAGCCACGGTCATTGTGCGGATGCAGGGAAAGTACAACGTTGTCTCTGTATTTCAAGTGCTTGCTGACATATTCGATCTGTGTTGCAAATACATGAGGCATTGCGTTCTCTACGGTAGACGGAATATTGATGATCGCCTTGGCATCTGCCTGTGGCTGCCATACATCCAGAACAGCATTGCAGACCTCAACCGCATACTCAACCTCTGTACCATGGAAGCTCTCCGGGCTGTACTCAAAACGGATATTGCCCTTTACCTCTGCTGCTAACTCCTTCAGAAGCTTTGCACCGTCAACGGCGATCTTCTTGATCTCTTCCTTGGACTTGCGGAATACCTGCTCTCTCTGTGCCACGGAAGTGGAATTATATACATGTACAACCGCATTCGGTGCTCCGTCAACCGCCTCAAAGGTCTTACGGATAATGTGTTCTCTCGCCTGTGTCAGAACCTGCACCGTAACATCATCCGGGATCAGCTTCCGATCGATCAAAGTACGCAGAAAATTATATTCTGTCTCGGATGCAGCAGGGAATCCAACCTCGATTTCCTTGAATCCGATCTTCACAAGCATCTTGAAGAACTCCACCTTCTCCTCGAGACTCATCGGCTCGATGAGTGCCTGATTACCGTCACGCAGATCAACGCTGCACCATACCGGCGGTTCTGTGATGCTGTCCTTTTTCACCCAGTCATAGGTTACCTCTGACGGCATAAAATATGTTTTCTGATACTTTTCAAATCCCTTCATGATTCTAACCCTCCATTTTGAATTAATTTTGTTCCATTTCTCACGGAGTTTTATCTGCCAAACATCCTTTCAGAAAATATTTCAGCAAATAAAAACCCGTCTCTACTCTTAGAGACGGGAGAATATTCTCACGCGGTACCACTCTTATTCATGAATATATCATGCTCTCACAGGTACAAGAAAAACAGAATCCAATACCTTTCCCCTGTAACGGTGGGAGTCCGTCCAAATCTACTATCGTTCAACCGGCAGCTCCAAGGCGAGTTCACTGTTTCACATCAACTGTTTCGCATCAACCAACAGCTTTCTGTATGAGGCTTCGACAGCTACTATTCCTCTTCTTCGCTTTTGATACCAATTACTATAACACAAACCGTTCCGCTTGGGAACCCCCAATTTGATTTTTTCTCTCATTTCCTGTAATATACTTCATTATAACAAAAGTGAAACGACATAAATATATGAGGTGAAGATATGTTTTTAGGCTTATCATGGTATTTTATTCTGATGGATTTTTATTTATACAGCTTCTTTGGCTGGATCTACGAATGTTCCTTCTGTTCTCTGAAGGAGCATAAGGTGATCAACCGCGGTTTTCTGGTCGGACCACTTCTGCCGCTCTACGGCTTTGGCGGGACGATCGTGTATGTATTCCTGCGTCCTCTGGAGCCGCACCCGTCCCTGCTGTATCTGGGCGGCATGCTTCTCGCCACGGCGATCGAGTATTTTACCTCATGGGGTATGGAGAAGCTGTTCCACGCACAGTGGTGGGATTACAGCCGGGACCCTTACAACTTTGAGGGACGCATCGCACTTGTACCGTCCATGTTCTGGGGCTTCCTTTCCCTGCTTGCGTTTGATTTTCTGCAGCCGGCAGTCTCATCGATCATCAATGCGATCCCTTACCGTACCGGCGTGATCCTTCTGATCGTCGTCACCGTGATCGCCGCCTGTGACCTGACATACACCGTAATCTCAACGATCAACTTCCGCAGCCAGCTGGAGGCTCTGTACCATTTCCGGGACGAGCTGGTGGCGCAGCTTGAGGAAGAACGCTTCAGTCCTCTGCGCCAGGCGATCTTCTCAAAGATCCACACGCAGAACGAACGTGCCGAGAACTTCCTAAAACGTCTCGAGGAACTGAAGGCAAACCATATCGGCGAGGATTCCAAGCTTGCCGATATCGAGGCTCGCTTCCGCGAATACAAGGAGCGTCATGCTGCTTTCCAGAAAAAGAATCCTTTCTTTGGCAATAAACGTATCATGCAGGCGTTCCCTACTTTGAAGTTTATCCCACAGTCTGTCCATAAAACGGGACACAAGCGGATTGCGATCCGCCTGAAGGATTTCCTGTTGCAGACTTCCGAAAATGAGCATTTCGAAAAGTAAATCTTAGTCAGACAAGCATACCGCAGTATTTCAAAAGCTCCGGCAGACCGGATCACACATTCCCCATTCTCGGGAAAGGTGATCAGCCGCCGGAGCTTTTTGGTTTCAAATTCTATTTACAGATGGAGAACTCTTTCCTTGATCTCCTGGGTTCTTCCCTGATTCCAGAACTGCGTTCCGATGTATCCGCAGGTTCGTCTTGCAACGTTCATTTTGTTCTGGTCAGTATTGCCGCAGTTCGGACATTTCCAGATCAGCTTGCCATCCTCATCGGTGACGATCCGGATCTCGCCGTTATAGCCGCATTCCTGACAGTAATCACTCTTGGTATTTAACTCTGCATACATGATATGCTCGTAAATATACTGCATCACGCTAAGTACCGCATCGATATTGTCTGTCATATTCGGCACCTCGACATAGCTGATCGCACCGCCCGGAGAAAGCTCCTGGAACTGCGCCTCAAACTTCAGCTTCTCGAATGCATCGATCGGCTCTGTCACATGTACGTGATAGCTGTTCGTAATGTAGTTCTTATCGGTCACACCCTTGATCATGCCAAACCGCTTCTGCAGACACTTGGCAAACTTATAGGTTGTGGACTCGAGCGGTGTACCGTAAAGGCTGAAGTCAATATTCTCCTCTTCCTTCCACCTCGCACATGCCGCATTCAGACGCTTCATAACCTCAAGTGCAAACGGAGTCGCACTTGGATCCGTGTGGGACTTTCCGGTCATATATCTTGTACACTCGCAAAGACCTGCATAGCCTAAGGAAATCGTAGAATAACCGCCGTACAGCAGCTTATCGATCGTCTCGCCCTTCTTCAATCTTGCCAGTGCGCCGTACTGCCAGAGGATCGGCGCCACATCGGACGGTGTTCCCTTGAGCCGGTCATGACGGCACATCAATGCCTTTTTGCAGAGTGCCATTCTCTCATCGAAGATCTCCCAGAACTTATCCATGTCTCCACCGGAGGAGCATGCAATATCCACCAGATTGACGGTGACAACGCCCTGATTAAATCTTCCGTAATACTTCGGTTTATTATTCTCATCCACATAAGGCGTGAGGAAGGAACGACAGCCCATGCATGGATAGCAGTGGCCCTCACCGTTCTTGTCAACCTTGAGCTCAAGCATCTTCTTCTCGGAAATATAATCCGGCACCATTCTCTTTGCGGTACACTCTGCGGCAAGCTTTGTCAGATACCAGTACTTACTGCCCTCTCTGACATTGTCTTCCTCCAGCACGTAGATCAGCTTCGGGAATGCCGGTGTGATATATACGCCCTTCTCATTTTTGACGCCGAGAATACGCTGTCTTAAGATCTCCTCTGTCACAAGTGCCAGATCATCACGCACCTTGCCCTCCGGCACCTCATCCAGATACATAAACACCGTAACAAACGGTGCCTGTCCGTTGGTGGTCATCAGCGTGATCACCTGATACTGAATCATCTGTACACCTTTCTTGATCTCATCAAGAACACGAAGCTCGGCAACCTTATTGATCTGCTCCTCCGTCGCATTGACGCCGGATGCCTCAAACTCCTCCCGCACGATCCGGCGGAACTTCTGACGACTCACATCGACAAACGGTGCCAGATGTGCCAGACTGATGCTCTGTCCACCATACTGGGAGCTGGCGATCTGGGCGATGCTCTGTGTCGCTATGTTACAGGCGGTTGAGAAACTCTTCGGCCGCTCAATCGCAGTCTCGCTGATCACAGTGCCGTTCTGCAGCATGTCCTCCAGATTCACAAGACAGCAGTTGTGCATATGCTGTGCAAAATAATCAGAGTCATGAAAATGAATGACTCCCTGTTCATGTGCATGAACGATATCCTCCGGTAACAGAAAACGCTTGGTGATATCCTTGCTGACCTCTCCTGCCATGTAATCCCTCTGAACACTGTTGACCGTTGGATTCTTGTTGGAATTTTCCTGCTTGACCTCCTCGTTATTGCACTCGAGAAGACTTAAGATCTGGTCATCCGTCGAATTGGACTTTCGGACGAGGGCTCTCGTATAACGATAGGTGATATACTTTCGCGCCAGTGCAAATGCACGCTTGTTCATGATCTGGTTCTCCACCATATCCTGAATCTCCTCCACGCTTGGTGAACGCCTCATCTCCAGACACATCTGCTCGACATTGTCTGAAATCTCCTGAATCTGCTGTAATGAAAGACGATCGCTTGTTGGGATCTCCTTATTGGCTTTTGTGATCGCTGCCGTGATCTTTGTGATATCAAAGACTGTTTCTGTCCCGCTTCTTTTTATAATTTTCATTCTCCTCAACCTGCCTTATCTGATAACGATATACATAAAATTGTGACCCGGTATTCCTTTCCAGGTCACAATAACAATGTTAGCATATCCAATGATACGTGTCAATATAAACATAGCAACATATTGTATTCTGCAACAGTCTAACCACAATATATAGTATAATGCCGCAAATCCCTGTATATTCGGGGCTTCGCACCATTTTCAGTCCTCTCTGCCATCCAGATCCCGCTGCAGCATCTCCAGATAATGAACAAATACCTCTCCCTGCACCCGGATACGGTAGCTCTGATCCAGCTCCTCCCGCCGGAAGCTTTTGCGTCCTCCCGCCTCTGCACGGTTCCAGAACCGCATCATATCCCGGTACGGCACATAATAATATTCATTGCAATGGCTGAAATAAATGATCAGGAATGAAATGCCATCCTGCTGTTCAAATTCGGTCATAAAATTCACCTGATGCTCATGAATATTCTGCAGCGGAAATGTATCGACCGCGCATTCCTTTGCATCAAAACAGATCGGGATTCCCTGTACATTTCCCAGATAATCCACGGTACTTTTCTGTTCAAAATACGCAAGTGTAATATGATGGTGTTCCTTGTCAAATTCCATCGGCGTGATCGGCGTTGGAATCTTCTGTACCAGTGCCAGCTTTTCTCTGCGGTACTTTTCATTGGTCATATTCAGGGATTCCTCCAGCATAGAACCTCGAAGTCCTCTGGAATTCCATGAAGCCATATTCTCTCCTGCCTTTCTTAGTGGGAAGCGGTCTTACCGGTCCGCGGCCGGCGCAAACCCCATTCTCTCGAGCACATTCTTAAATTTCGCCGGCGGCTCTGCCTGAAAGCTCCTTCCATGATAGATCTGTGGCAGAATGTCTGCATCCCCAAGCTTTAACTGCCATGCATGCAGAAGCTGGCTGCGCAGATGAAATGTTTTCTCTGCCTGTCCTCCCGGAATACCGTACTTGGTATCCCCCACTGCCGGATGACCGATACTTGCCAGATGCGCACGGATCTGGTGGGACTTTCCGGTGATCAGGTGGATCTTTAACAGCGTGTATGCTTCTCCCCCCCAGCGGACGGTCTGCAGCGGCTTATATTTCGTCTCAATCTCCACTGTACCCGCCTCCGGTCTGCGAAGCACCATAACCTTATTTTTCTTTTCGTCCTTTTTCAGATAACCGTGGAGGCTCTGTTCCACCGACAGTGCTCCATGTACAAGACAGAGATAATATTTCTCCAGTGCTCTGGTGCGAAACATCTCATTCATCCACTGAAGACCGCGCACGCTTTTGCCCGCCACAACAAGACCACTGGTGTTGCGGTCAAGACGGTTGCAGATGCCGGGACGGAAGGTTTGTCCTGATGTCTGTCCCAGATAATCCCCCAGCCACTCCACAAGAGAATAATCTTTTCTGTCCGCTTTTTGGGACAGAACACCGACCGGTTTATTTAACACAAGAATATCGGAATCCTCATAGACAACCTCGATCTTCATCTGTGGCTTCTCCGGCTGTTTCGCATTCTCCTCACGGGCTGTACTCTGCTTGCGAAAGCCGTCGATCGTGTCATCGGCAAGATACAGTGTAATCTCATCCCCCTCAGCAACCTTCTCGGAACCATCTGCCTTTTTGCCGTTGAGCTTAATGTTCTTCTTGCGCAGCATTTTATAGAAAAAGCTCCGCGGAGCAAGCTGCATATATTTCGCCAGCATACGATCCAGCCTCTGTCCCTCTTCCTGGACACTTACCTTTAATACGCGCATTTATCTCTCCATTCTGATCTGCTCTCTGTTCATTGCTTTATCCGTTTTCTATACGATCAGTGACCGGATATAGGAATCTACATTTTCTGCCTCGTCCTCTGTCACCGCATGCTCCTGCATCCGCTCTGTCTCCTTACGAAACAGCTTCTCACTGGTGACGATCTGCACCTGGAAATCGCCCCACTGGTGTACTCCGTTAGTCAGATAGTTCCGGATATATTCTACGTCCTGACCACTCTTGCCGACCAGTGCGATCACATGACCGGCTCCCACAACCGCAAAATCCAGATTCATCACTTTCTCCGGAGAAGTGATCACAAGATCCGTATACAGCTTCACATCCGGCAGCCCATTTGCCTGAACGCACTCCTTTGCCTTCTCGTAGCGTTCCCTGCTCACACTGTGATATGGAAATAATACGATCAGTGCGACAAGCTGCTTCGCCCACGGAAGCACACAAAGGATCGCAAGCACCGTAAAGATATTTGCCCGCGACATTTTGTTCAGTAACAGTCCGACTCCAAAGATTGCCAATGCGATCACAATGATCGCAATTACCATAATGATCTTCCGTTTTTTCTTCTTGTTGATATACTCAAAGCTTCCTTTTTCCAGCATAATTTTCCTCCATTTTGTTTTTCTGCGATCAACGGATATAAGCTTGTCCCGTCCGCAAAACGGTACGTCGATGTCCTTGCCGGTGTTGCGCGTCTGTTTTACTGCATGCGCCAACCGGGATAATATTTGTTCTTCAAGGTACCGGAGCCATTGCCCTTGCACCAGCCCAGCGGATAACCATCCACACACACCAGCACATAGCCCTTGTCCATGCAGTCGGAAAGGATTGTTTCCCCCTTCAGATACCGCACGGCACGCTCGTCCGAGGCGGTAAGATTGATCCGCTGCACATAATCCTCCTGCCTCATTGCCAGCGCAAGCTGCGCAGACGGCTCGAACCTGCCGTTCTTGTCTGTTCCAAAGATCAGACCGCCAGACACCATCCGAAGACCTTTCATCTCATTCTGATGCAGTGCTTCGATAAGGTAGGTGTCCTTTTTCCGGGACAGATCCTTTTCTGTAAATGGTGCTGACGAAGACAGCGATTTAAAAAAGCTTTCCGGCTCCTCCTGCCCCTTCCGTCTGTCTCCCAATCCACGGTCGCGTCCATCATCCCTGCGGGAGGATTTCTTCTTTCTGCCTTTGCCTTTCTTAGCAAAGGTGTTTTCCTCACGCGCTCCGTTGCCGGTCTCATCCGCAAAGGAGATGATGCACTTTCCATCCGCTCCAACACCGGTCTCTTCCGCAAAGGAGGTGATGCACTTTCCATCCGCTCCAACACCAGTCTCCTCCGCAAGCGAGGTCATGCGTTTTTCATCCGGATCTCCCGCCTTGTGCAGAAGCACTGCAAAGTGACCTTCTCCTCCGGCACGGTGCGGAAAGATACGGACGCATTTGCGTAAGCTCTCATCACCGCCGTCGATCCACTCCGGCATACCTTCTGAGTAGCCCGGACAGCGTTCCACATCACAGATCGTCATGTCCGGATGCCTGTCCAGGAAGGACTGAATCATCCCCTCATTCTCCAGCGGAGAGAATGTACAGGTAGAATATACCATATCGCCGCCTGCCGCCAGAAGACGGTATGCCTGCTCCAGGATCTGCGTCTGGATCGGCACATAATATTCCGGTCCGTGTGCAAGCCAGCTTTTAACCATGGACGGATCACGACGAAACATTCCCTCTCCGGAGCATGGTGCATCGATCAACACCTTGTCAAAAAACTCCGGCAGTGTATCTGCCAGCTTCTCCGGTGTTTCGGCAGTCACAACCGCATTCGTGGTCCCTGCCACCTGAAGATTCTTGGCAAGCGCCATTGCTCTGGAAACGCTGATATCATTCGCCACCAGAATACCGCTTCCGTCCAGCTTTGACGCAAGCTCCGTTGCCTTTCCTCCCGGTGCGGCACACAGGTCCAGAACACGGTCGCCCTTCTCCACCGGAAGCAGCTTTGCCGGGATCATGGCACTTGGCTCCTGTATATAATACAGACCGGCATAGTAATACGGGTGCTTCGACACCGCCGCACCGGTACTGTCATAATAAAAGCCCTTCGGTTCCCACGCCACAGGCTCCGATGCAAACGGACAAAGCTCTGCAAACTCCGTCAGTGATATTTTGTGCGTATTGACCCTGAGCGCCGTATGCGAGGGCTCCTCCATGCTTTTTATATAGTCCTGATATTCCTCTGCAAGCAGCTCTCTCATCGTATCCTGAAACTGCTGTGGTAATGTGACTGTCATCTGTTCGTTATCCTTCCAATCTCTTTGATCAATCTAAGCTCTGCGCCCGGTAAGACTCAGACAGCACATCGAGCTGACGGTTGAAACGCTCTAACAGCGCAACATCGTCTGACTGATATACCCGGAAAAACTCATCCTGTATCTTGCCAACCTCGCGCTTATTCATCGTCCGGTAAAGGTTCTCAATATTGTTCAGTATATCACTGACAATGCTTGCCCGCCGCCTGTTGGAATTCTGTGCATCCATGATCTCATCGCGCACTGACGACATTTCCATATCAAGTGCGTCCACCGCCTTGGCAGCACGAAGCAGACGTCCTCTGACCTCGTCCGGCATGTTTTCTTTGTATTTGTACTGCAGGGAATGCTCGATAATTGCCCAGAAGTTCATGGCAAGCGTCCGGATCTGGATCTCCACCTCCAGATTCTTCGGTCCGTTGATCGTCTGCACGGTATAGTACGCGATCACATGATAGCTGCGGTAACCACTTTCTTTGCTGTTCGTAATGTAATCCTTTTCCTTTTTGATGATCACATCGCTGCGTTTGCGGATGATCTCCACTACCTTCTCGATATCCTCTACAAACTGGCAGATAATACGGATTCCTGCAATATCCTCAATCTTTTCCTCCAGCTCCTCCATCGGCACGTTTTTACGCTGACATTTCTCGAGAATACTGGATATCTTTTTGACACGTCCGCTGACCTGCACGATCGGGCAATACAGTCCTGCATTGTGATGTTCCTCGATCATATGTTCAAATTTGACCGTCAGTTCATCGACCGCCTGCCGGTACGGATCTAATATTTCCCTCCACAGTTGAATTTCCATTGCCTGTCTCATCCCCTTTTCATAGTTTCGGTTCCAGACACCGCAAAAGCCGGTATGGGTCTATTGTTTTCTCTTCTCCGTTTTTGTCATAATAAACGCCAAAATGAAGATGCACCGGGAACTTTCCCCGTGTACCCTCCTGCCCGTATCCGGTGTCCCCCATATAGCCAAGCAGGGTTCCCGCCTTGACAGTATCTCCTTTTTGAAGACCTGCTGCGTACGAATCCAGATGTGCATAATAAAAATATAAACCTCCCGGACTCCGGATACCAACCCGGTATCCTCCTAACTCGAGCCATCCCATCTGCTCGACCGTACCATCCGAAACGGATTGCACCTCTAATTCTCCGGCATCGGCATCGACCGCCATAATATCAATTCCCTCATGACGTCTGCTGCCGCCGTAGCTTCTTCCCTCTCCATATCCATCATCAAAGCCCCAGCTTTTCGACAAACTGCCGTTTTGCTGTGAACCTCCTCTTTGCCGCAAACCACCGTTTTCCTGCTGTGTGCCGCCGCTTTGCCGTGAACCACCGTTTTCCCGCTGTGTGCCTCCGTTTTGCTGCGTACTGTCACTGCTTCGCACCGGAAAGCATCTGGCGTCCTGCCAGAGCTTCGGAAACAGCGCTTCGGCATCCTGCTTCCTAAGATCCTGCATCAGCTCCTGTGCATTGTCCATCCGGCTCTGCCAGCGGTTCTGATACTCCGCACACCAAAGTCCCGCCACGATCAACAAAGCGACCAGTCCTGCTTTGATAAGGATAACATATTTTCTGATATTATGATGCCATATATTTCTCTCCATGAACACGCTCCCCTGTCAACAAGGCTCGCAGACTCAATGTATATATACGACATCCATCCCATGATTATACCTTATGCTACATATTGCGGGACTTCTCCGCACACGCCTTCATGCACTCCATGACACTGCTGCGAAATCCCTTTTCCTCGAGCTTGCACACTCCGGCAATCGTTGTTCCTGCCGGGGAACATACCATATCCTTTAACTCACCCGGATGCTTTCCGGTCTCCAATACCATTCTGGCACTTCCGAGTACAGACTGTGCCGCAAACTGATATGCCTGCGCGCGCGGCATTCCCTCTGCAACAGCTGCATCTGCCATCGCCTCAATAAACATAAAAACATATGCCGGAGAGCTTCCGCTGACCGCAACAACTGCATCCATCAGATGCTCACCAACGACCTCTGCTTTACCAAAGCCCCTGAACAGCTTGCAGACCTTCTCAGTCTCTTCTGTGCTTACCAGCTCCCCCGGGCAGAGTGCTGTCACTGCCTCCCCGACAAGTGCCGGCGTATTTGGCATAGTCCTGATCAGCTTAAGCGGCTTTCCAAAGGTATCAGCAAGCCACTGCAGCGATCTTCCGGCAACGATCGTTACGATGATCTGATCTTCACGGATCTCATCGCGAATTTCCTTAATGACCTGCTCACAGTAGATTGGCTTGATCGCAAGGATCACAATGTCTGCCTTTGCGACTTCCCTGTTGTCTAATGTGGTCTTTATTCCAAACTGCTCAGCCACTTTGTCTGCCGTCTTCTGCGTGGCAGAGGACGCAATAATATCCTCCGCCTGCAACAATCCCTTCTGAAGCATTCCTCCGATCATTGCAGTTGCCATGTTGCCTGCTCCGATAAATCCAACCTTCATATACTCTCCTTTCATTGTCCGCAAACATCGATGGTTCTGTATATTTGCAAACAAAACTGCTTGCCGGGTCGCTTCTGACCCTTGCATCCTATTGTTAATAACTACCACGGCACAATTGCCATGGCATCCATAAACTGCTGTTGAAATTCTTCCTGCTGTGCCAGCTCCACATGACCGGCATGGCTGCCGATCCATTCTGTCTGTTCAAGAAATGTCTCCGACAGAAGTGCCTGTGCAGCTCCTTTCCCGGCAGCATTCCCGGCAATCACAAGCTTCTCCGGTGCAATGTCCGGGAATAATCCTGTCAGCACAGCATTTCTCTTGGAAATGTGGCCGCCAAACACACCGGCAATATATAACGTATCTACCTGCGCCAGCGTGATCTCCTGCCGTCGTAAAAGCATCTCAATTCCCGCCTGCACCGATGCCTTGGCAAGCTGAAACTGTCTGATGTCCTTCTGGGTCAGATACACATGCTTTCCCTCCGGACTCTGATACAGCATAAAGCCTTTGTCGGTGATGCGCTCTGCAAGAAACGGTGGCAGCTTCTCCTCGCTCGGAGACTGCAAAAGATACCCATCCTGCCGTATCACATTACACTGGCGCAGAGCCGCTACTGCATCGATCAGACCGGAGCCGCAGATTCCCTTTACGAAAAGCGGTTCCCTGCCCGGTCCGGGGATCACGTCTAACAGAATGTTGCCAATCTGTCTGGCAATCTTTACACCTGCAATTGCTCCGGGTTCACCACGCATCCCCTGCTCGATCTGCGCTCCCTCAAATGCCGGTCCCGCCGGTGCCGAGCAGGTTGTGAGCCTGCCATGGCTGCTCAGTGCAATCTCTGCATTCGTACCGATATCAACAGCAAGCACATTGCCCGGCGCTTCCATGAAATTCAGTGAGCTGATCACTGCCACCGCATCCGCTCCGACATGTGCATCAATCCCGGCCGGAACGATCACCTGTGCTTCCCTCAGCCGTTTCATGCCAAGCTTACTTCCCTGGCACCGGAATATACCACGGTATGCCGGGCAAAACGGACTGCCAGACAACCCTGACGTATCCTGCCCCAGAAGGATATGACACATCGTTGTGTTGCCGACTGCCACGATCCGTTCAACCTGCTCCGGCTCGCAAAAGCCCGCACAGATCTCCTCCGCCATCTCCTCAAGCTGTTGTCTGATCAGTTTTTCCAGCTTAGCCTGCTGCCCTCTCTGGCAATGCATCAGACGCATCATCACATCTGCCCCAAGAAGTGTCTGGCTGTTCCTACGGGAAAGACCGGAAAGCCTCTGACCGGAGATAAGCTCATACAGTTCCATGACTACAGTTGTAGTCCCGACATCCACCGCCAGACCATACCGCCCTCGTTGTAACGATGCCTCCTCCGACAATGTTCCTGCCTTCTCCGGATCATGCCTGTCAGACCTTTGCCGGCCTGTTTCTTTTCTTTTTTCATGTATTTCATACGCGGCATTCCCCTTGACTGTGTCAGTGGCTGCCGCACGAATGATCTGCATATTCTCACCTCGTGTTAAGATTTGTTGCGAAGTGTTTCCGCTGTCTCCGGAATCTCCCCTTACAGCGAAAAAAACGTCACGGAAATTAATCCGTGACGATTTCTAATTCTAGATATTGTTGTGTCTACTTTGCATAATCGGTAACTCTGGATTCCCGAATCACATTAACCATAATCTGACCCGGATACTTTAATTCAGACTCTATCCGCTTGGAAATATCCCGCGCCATAAGTACCATATCATCGTCACTTACCTGACTCGGTACGACCATAACCCGCACCTCACGTCCAGCCTGAATGGCATATGATTTCTCTACGCCTTCATAGCTATTCGAAATATCCTCTAACTGTTTTAATCTGTTTGTGTAGGTCTCCAAAGTCTCACGGCGTGCTCCCGGTCTGCCCGCAGAAATAGCATCTGCAGCCTGAACGATGCATGCGATAATTGACTCCGGCTCTACATCACCATGGTGTGCTTCCACGGCATTGATAACAACCTTTGATTCTTTATACTTGCGACACAGGTCTGCACCGATCTGGATATGCGTTCCCTCAATCTCCTGATCAACTGCCTTACCTATATCATGTAACAAACCAGCTCTCTTTGCAATACGGACATTCTCACCAAGCTCTGCCGCAAGCAGACCGGATAAATGCGCCACCTCGATCGAATGCTTTAACGCATTCTGTCCATAACTGGTTCTGAACTTCATTCGTCCTAATAAACGGATCAACTCCGGATCAATGCCGTGAACACCCACCTCAAGTGTCGCAGCCTCACCTTCCTCGCGGATCATTGACTCAACTTCCTTCTGAGCCTTAATGACTGTTTCCTCAATCCGTGCAGGATGAATTCGACCATCTACTATAAGCTTCTCCAAAGCAACACGTGCTACCTCACGTCTTACTCCGTCGAATGCAGATATGATAACTGCCTCCGGTGTGTCATCAATGATCAGATCAACACCTGTAAGCTGCTCAAGAGTACGGATATTACGTCCCTCACGTCCGATGATCCGTCCCTTCATTTCATCGTTCGGCAACTGGACAACTGATATCGTGGTCTCTGCTGCATGATCAGCCGCACACCGCTGAATAGCATTGACTACATAATCCTTTGCTCTCTTGTCCGCTTCTTCCTTCGCCTTACGATCCAGTTCTTTTACAAGAACTGCTGTTTCATGTTTTACTTCTTCTTCAACAGATTTTAAAAGATATTCTTTCGCTTGTTCAGAAGTTAAGCCGGAAATTTCCTCAAGCTTATGCAGATTCTCTTCCTTTGCATGCTCTAACTCTTCCTTGAGGGCATCAAGACTTGCATCCTTTTTGTTAAGGGCTGCCTCTTTTCTTTCCAGCTGTCCTGATTTTTTATCCAGAGATTCCTCTTTCGACAATACTCGTTCTTCATATCGCTGAAGTTCTGCACGGCGTTCCTTGGATTCGCGCTCAATTTCATTCTTTGTCTTGATCGCTTCCTCCTTCGCCTCAAGCAATGCTTCGCGCTTTGTAGTCTCTGCATTCTTCAGAGCTTCATCAACAATCTGCTTCGCTCTGTCCTGTGCAGAACCAAGCTGCTGCTCCTCTGACTTAATGTAACTGTCTACAGCCACCTTTTTTGTGACAAGCGCGGTAACGATAATCCCAACCAATAGAACAACAATAGCAATAATAATATATGCTACCGGTGACATCGAAAAGGACACCTCCTTATATGATTTCGTTGTATATTTTAAGCACAATACAACGATTTAATTTTATACTTTTTGAGACAATATGTCAAGCAGATTACAGATAGCTGCGAAGTTCCTCTGCTTTGTCTGTCTGCTCCCATGGGAGGTTGAGTTCGTTTCTTCCGAAGTGTCCGTAAGCAGCGGTCTGCTTATAGATCGGACGGCGCAGATCCAGCATTTTAATGATACCAGCCGGACGAAGATCGAATTTTTCGCGGATGATCTCAACCAGCTTCTGATCGTCTAATTTACCGGTTCCAAAGGTGTCTACCATAACAGATGTCGGCTGTGCGACACCAATCGCATAGGAAAGCTGGATCTCACAGCGCTTTGCAAGTCCCGCTGCCACGATATTCTTGGCAACATATCTTGCGGCGTAGGCTGCAGAACGGTCTACCTTTGTACAATCCTTACCGGAAAATGCTCCGCCGCCGTGACGCGCATATCCACCGTAGGTGTCTACGATAATCTTACGTCCGGTGAGTCCGCTGTCTCCGTTTGGTCCACCGATAACGAAACGTCCGGTCGGATTGATAAAAACCTTGGTTGTCTCATCGATCAGCTCTGCCGGAACAATCGGGTCGATCACATATTTCTTGATGTCCTCATGAATCTGCTCCTGAGAAATCTCCTCTGCATGCTGTGTGGAAATGACAACCGCATTGACATGAACCGGCTTGTCGTTCTCATCATATTCTATGGTCACCTGACTCTTGCCGTCTGCACGAAGATAAGGCAGTGTGCCGTCCTTGCGCACGCCGGTAAGCTGCTTGGTCAGCTTGTGTGCAAGTGAAATCGCATATGGCATCAGCTCCGGGGTCTCATCGGTTGCGTAACCGAACATCATTCCCTGATCTCCCGCACCGATCGCCTCGAGCTGCTCATCGGACATATCGTTTTCTCTTGCCTCAAGTGCCTTGTCGACACCCATTGCGATATCCGGCGACTGTGAATCGAGCAGCACCTTCACGCGGCAAGTATCACAGTTAAAGCCCTTCTCATCAGCATCATAACCGATCTCACGGATCGTCTCTCTGGCAATCTTCTCGTAATCAACCTTTGCCTTCGTGGTGATCTCTCCCATGATCAGCACATAATCTGTTGTGATAGCGGTCTCACAAGCCACACGGCTCATTGGATCCTGCTCCATCAGCGCATCTAAAATTCCGTCAGAAATATTGTCACATATTTTATCCGGATGTCCCTCGGTTACTGATTCAGACGTAAATAAACGTTTCTCCATCTTGTACCTCCTAAACTTATCAATGTTTCCTGACTACTGTAATAACAAAGTTTTATAAAGTAAAAAAATCCATCAAAAAGATGGACTTGATTCACTCAACTCCTCTTATTGTTCGATTGCTCGCTCAGATTGGCACCTTCCACATATGGGGTTGCCGTGGTTTCACAGAGCCTTCACTCTCCACCACTCTTAATAAGAGTTCTACTTATTTAACTAACCTTATCTATCATACACGCACTATACGCATTCGTCAAGCAGTATTTTACCGGATCATTCTGTAAATCCCCCTTGATGGCAATTTTTCATGGAACGGAGGAGCATTTCCCGGATAACGGTAAAAGAGCTGTTTTCTGCATTCACAGAAAACAGCTCTTTACTGACATTTTATTCTCAGAGGGGGGAATCGTAATGCATGATATCTAATATATCACTAGGTCGCATTACTAATTATTAGTATACCCAAACTGAGACAAATTGCAACCCTAAATTGGTAGAAATTTCAATTTATTTCCCATTATTTTTTAATTTTTACCTTCTTTACCTTACTCCATTTGCCGTATACATTCTTTCCATCGACAACGGTGTAAGCTCTTACTTTTACCGCATACTTCTTCTTTTTCTTTAGTTTCTTAATCTTGATGCTGTTGGCGGTGGTCAGCTTTTTCTTTTTGCCATAGGAAACCTGATAGCCTGCCACATCAGCAATCTTCTTCCACTTGATCTGGATGGATTTCTTCTTGACGTTCTTTACCTTCGTAAGCTTCACCTTCGGTGCCGTTACGATAACCTTGCAGACTGCTTCTTTGGAGCTTCCGGATGCCTTTGCCGTAATGTTGCAGACACCGATCTTTACACCGGTTACAACGCCATTAACAACGGTAGCAATCTTCTCATCACTGGACTTCCATTCGATCGCCTGATTTGCATCGGACGGAGTCACGCTCGCTGTCAGTGTCACCGTTCCACCTACGGCAACCTTTTTCTGTGGTGCAGAAATCACAACCGATTCAGCGACCGCACCAACCTTAACAGTGCATGTCACACTCTTACCGTCCGCCGTTGCTGTAATCGTTGCACTTCCCACTTTAACACCTTTGACGTTACCGGAGCTGCTTACCGTTGCAATATTTTCATCGCTGGTCGTCCAGGTGATCTTCTTGTCGGTTGCTTCCTTCGGAAGCACCTCAGCCTTTAAGGACTCAGAACCTCCAACCTCAAGGAAAAGCTCTGTCTTATTCAGTGTCACGGATGCAACAGGAACCTTTACCTTAACTTTACAGGTTGCAGAAACACCATTTTCTGCCTTTGCCTTGATTGTCACTGTACCGTCCTGTTTACCGGTTACAACTCCGCCGGCTACGGTTGCGATCTTGTCATCGCTGCTTGACCACTCCACGCTCTGAACGGCATCCTCCGGCAATACGGTTGCGGTCAGGCTTGCCTGTTCTCCGACATTAATAGTCAGTTCCTTTTCTGAAAGCTTCACGGACTCTGCCGGTGAGACATATCCCCCCTGCACCTTCACGGTACAGCTGTCGCTTCTGCCGCTGACAAGACTGACTGCCTTGATCGTTGCTTCTCCTTCTGCCACAGATTTTGCTTTACCTGTGATCGGATCAATTGTTACAACATCCTCATTGCTTGAGGAGAAACGATATACATCCTGACAGCCCGGATTTTGTTCGAGCAGCTTTGCATTATCTTTGCTGTAATTATTCTCATCAACAGAAAGTGTAAATTCTTTGTTGACATCAATGCCGACATTTCTTCTGGATAAAGAGATACGATCCAGAGCAAGCCGGACACGGATCTTACACTCTGCCGACTTCTCGGAGCTGCTCTTTGCAACTACCTTTGTATCGCCAAGTGCCTGTGGAAGAAGCTTAATGGTAGACATTCCCATCTTCTCCCCCTCAGGTGTGGTTGTCTGCGCCGGAATCGGTGTTCCGTCAATCGTAGCAACAGATGCATTGTCAACGATCCAGGTTACGCTGTCCGTTGTCTCCTCGCTGCTGTCCTCACCCATGTAGGATGCCTTTAAGTCAACCGCATTCTTAGAACCGTACTCCAGATAGATCACATTCTCCTTAGCTTCCTGTGCAAGACGCTCTGCGGAGAGTGTCAGCACACTGATCGGATTCTGTGCCACATGGATATTGTAAAGCTGTGAAACCTGCAGCACCAGACGTGCATCATTGAGCGCTGTGGTGTTGTTCTCGCTGTGGATATCTCCCTCGAGGCGAATTGTACCGGAGACACGCACTTTCGCGTCACCCTGCTTCTTTCCGTACATGCTGATCGCCTGATATCTTCCGGAGCTGTCGTCTTCCTTTCTTACGGTAACAAACTCGTTGGAATCGTTATTTAACAGGTCACCTGTCTCATCGTTTTTGTCCTTCAGCTCATCGGTTACCGTGATCGACATGTCACGGAAATTCTTAACGCAGTTAAAATCAACGGCGTTCTCCTGCTGATGGTAAATATTCTTCTCCTTGGTAACCGGATTGGCAATCACAGTTACCTTCTGCTTCGCATAACCTGCCACACCGGAGAAGAGCTGATCAGACCACTCAGAAGAGAGCGGCACGGTCACGCTGTCTAACTTATATGTATTGCGGAATGCATTCTGACTGATCTTCTTAACCGTATCCGGAATGGAAATGCGCTCCAGATTGTAACAGTCCTCGCAGACGCTTGCCGGAATCTCCTCAAGCTTCTCAGAACGGAAATCAATCTGTGAAATATTGGAACGCTGGAATGCTCCCCTTCCGATGGATTCCAGATTCTCCGCAAACCGGAAATCGACATTGCCAAGTCCCGTATACTGCGTGTAGAACGATACGCTTCTTCTTGTACTTAACGAAGTAACACTGCTGCTGACATCCTGTGAGGTCTGTGCGAATGCGTAATCACCGATCTTTACAAGAGAGGATGGTAAAATAACATCTTCCAGACTCTTGCAGGACAAAAATGCGTTGTTACCGATCTCTTCCAGTGCACCGGTAAAGTCGCCGGTCACTGCATTGGCATCGGGATCATAGAAGCCCTCTAATGCATAACACTCTTTAAATGCATTGTTGCCAATTGTCTTGACATTCTTCGGAAGCTTTACGGTTTTAAGACCGACGAAGGTGATCGGGTTGTATGTTGTCTTTCCGAGTTCTCCGTTCTCTCCGGATGGAACCGGTGTCGGTGTCACAAGGCAATCTTTTTCACTTACCTTGCTGGTCGTATTCTCCTTATATGGATAAGAGCCTGCGCCGGCACATACATCTGCCGGCAGCTCTGTCAGACCGTCGCCGAAATAGATCTCTTCCATCATACGACAGTTCTGGAATGCACCATCACCGATCGTTGTGACGGAATCCGGAATATATACGGCACGATAACCGCCCGGGTAAACAGGGACACAATATTTTGCTGCGTACCCAACGCCGTCCTCATCGTATTTCGTAATTTCATAAAATCCGGAGTTCTCAAATGCTTTCTTTTCGATGGTTTTGAGCGTCTCCGGGAAATGAAGCTCACCTTCGATCATTTTACCGGAATAACCGATCGTCTCCAAAGACCAGCAATTACCGAAGCAGTCTTCACCAATACTTTCAAGACCATCCGGAAGCTGTACGGATTCCAGTACCAGATCCGCGTATGTCTTCTTGTCGGTTGCTGTCTTGCTGCTTCCGAACAGCTCCTTCGGGAACTCCGTAACTTTACTTCCCTTCGCAAAGACAACCGACTTCATCTCATACATTCCCGCAAAAGAGGATTCTCCAAGCGTTGTAACGCTTGCCGGGATCGTCAGCTTCTTGAAATCCGTATAAGAGAACGCAAATTCTCCAATCGAATCAAGTTTTGTCAGATCCTTTAAAAAGTCCTCGTTGCAGATCGTGCTGGCATTAAAGGCACTGACACCGATCTTCTCCAGTTTGCTGTCGGATGCATTGCCATTGTAGGTTACTTTCATGCCTTCAATGCCGTCGATCAGGTCATCCCAGTTGGTGATGTTATCGATGTCTCCGGTAAACTGCTGGGAGCCTGCCATCTGGAATGCATAGCGCGGAATCTCTGTAATATTTACAGAAAGCTTTACACGAAGCAGATTACCTGCATAACGGAAGGAAGCCTCTCCGATCTTCTCCACCGTGTTCGGCATAACGATCTCCTCGATACGGGAGCTCTCAAATGCCTCCTCACGGATATCTGTCAGCTTATCCGGAAGCGTTACCTCCGCCAGCTGGCTGTTCATAAATGTATTCTTGCTGATCCAGGTCATCTTCGTCTGCTTCAGGTCGATCGATGTGATCTTGCTGGCTGAAAACGCACCCTGGCCAACCGACTCGATGGTTGACGGAAGCTTATTACTCTTGTCCGTGCCGAAGGTCAATGCTCCTGTCGCCGCAAATGCCTGATCGAGAATACCTGTGATCTTGTCGTCACAGAAAATAACATTCTCTAACATCTCACAGTTATTGAACATCTGTGCCGGCACCATATGTGCATTCTCGCCGGTGATAATCGGAACCTTCGCCTCTGTGATCACCTTACATCCACTGAACACTGCTGTTCCCATTTCCTTTACGGTAGACTTCATGCTTCCAACAGACTCGTTGGTAAGCTTGGAGCAGCCACCGAATGCGGAATCTCCAAAATAATCGACCTGAGACAGATCAATTGTCTCAAGGGATGTACAACCGTTGAAGGCGTTCTTGTCAATCCTTGTCACTGACGCCGGAAGCTTTACCTGTGTCAATGCCGTACATCCGTTAAACTCATCCTCGTTGATCTCAACTGCTTTACACAGGCTCAGGTCCAGTGTCGTCATACTCAGAGCATATCCGAGTCCTGTCAGGTCATGTACCTCCGCCGGGACTGTGATGTTCCTTAGATTTGCGCTTCGCAGATCCTTTACAGTTGCTGCGTCACCCTTGCCTGTCTTGTCTCTCAGATATGCTAACAATGCTGCATCTGCAATAATGTCACTGTTTAACTTCTGATTGTCATTGATCTGACCGGATGCAGCCTTTGCTTTCTGTACGATCTGTGGAAGAATTCCACTGGAACCAAGCGTATCTGCCGCCGGTGTACAGATGACAAGTGCTGATACCAGAGCAAGGCTCAGACAGCGTCTTTTCATTTGTTTCCCAAAATTCTTTTTCATGTAATCTCCCTTCTGTCCGTTCGGACGATCCATCCTGAATTACCATCTTTATGATAACAAATTTATATAATCGCGTCAATCAAGCTTTTACATTTATTAAAGCAAAAGAATCCCCTGTTTTGGGGATTCTTAAATGATTTAGTCCGCACCGATATGAACCACATTCACTGGGCCGTTTCCAAAGATTTCTTCGTATTTATTATCACAGGTTGTGAAGATGACCTGATTCCTTTCGGCAAACTTCTGCACCAGCCTGCACGCCTGTCGTACACGCCCCGGATCCATGTCCGTAAACGGATCGTCAAACACCGCCAGACCGTTGCCCTCCGGGAACAGATGCTCTAACATCGCCAGCCGGAATGCCAGCGCGATCGTATCCTTTGTTCCATCTGAAAGTGTATCATATGTCAGACGGCGTGTTCCGCTTGCCAGATCAACCTCCATCCTCTCGTCCATGGAGGCATCCAGGGCATCCTGTGATATTTCTGCCAGATACTTACGGAAGTGATCCTCAATATCCTGCACCGGATTGTCACTGCTCTGCTCCTTCAGTTCCTGAAAAACCTCAGAAATGTGCTTCCAGTGCCGGTATGCTTTTCTTGTCTTTTCATAGTTCTGTACCTTCTCTTCTAACAACTCCGCGTATTCCTCCGCTGCCACCTCATCCATACTCCGGCTGAGTTCGTTCTTCCGGGCATTACTCCGGCGGATATCCTCCTCGAGTTCTTTCACCTCTTCATTCAGCTCTGTCAGGTAGCGATCCGGATCAGGGATCCTCTTATATTTATCCGGAATCTGATTCGCTTCGTCTGCTTCTTTCTGTGTCTGTCCGAGCTCCTGTTCCAGCGTTTCTTTTTGTTTCTTTAATTCCTCAATAGAATGATATTTGTCTTCACAGGCACTTTGCTTTGCCTTTCTTCCGCCAAGATATTCCTCCGGCGAAACGCCTGCGCCGCACAGAGCGCGAATCCTGTCGTCAATCTCGTCCGGATCAAGAGAGCGGTTCGGAAGTTGTTCCTCTGTTTCCGGGCTGACTGTATACGCCGCTGTCTCCGGACTGTATTCATGTGCCGTCTCCTCGCCGGCTGTCTCCAAGCTGTGCTCACTCTGCCGCATTTCTCCGGTCGTTTCCAAGCTGTACTTTTGCCGTGCTGCTTCTCCGGCTGCTTTCAGGTTTTCCCAGTCGGCACCATCAAGGATCTGATTCCACTGTGCATCCAATCGTTCCATTTCGAACTGACACTGCTGATATGATGTTTTCATCTCCTCCAGCTTATCGCAGGAATCCGTCTTATACTGATCCATGATGTGATTCATAACCACATCACACGCTTTGATCTCTTCCCGAAGGACATCGACATCCACATCCTGTGGAAGGAGCTGCATTTTCATTACATCCGGGATATCAATCTCCACGGCAGCATTGATCTGAAATTCATTACCATCCGCCGCCAGTTCCTCTCCGGAAGCAAGCTGCGAAACATACACCGGATTGTCTCCCCGCATCTGAATCCTTGCAACAAGACTAAGGCCGGACATTTTCCCTTCCAGACCGGCTTTTCGACGCTGTGCCTTCCGGTATGTATCAATGTCTTCCTGCGTTACCGGCATCATCTGCTGCAGCCTGTCTGCTGCAGCCTCCCGGTTGATACGGATCCGGTCCGCCTGCTCATACTGCCGCAGGAGTGTAACCTGATTTCTCTGTTCCTTCAAGGCTTGTGCCTGTGCGATCTGTCTGGAAAGCTTGGGCCATTCCTGTAAAACCTTCTCCATTTCCCGGATACGCTCCGTCTGATCCGTCATCTTCTCTAATAAAATACGGCGCGTCTTAAGTGCTGTGCGAACACCGGAAAATTCCTCCTTCTCCGCTGTCCGCAGCTCCTTTTCCTTCTCCAGGCTGTGGATCCGGTCGGTGATCTCCTCGCAGGTTTCCTCGTCCGCCTCTGCCTTCCGCAGCTTTCCGCGAACCTCCTCCATCTCATAATACGCCTGCAGGATGAGTCCGACTTCTTTCTTCCATTTGTTATGGATACCTCTTTTCACGCCACCCTCCGGCAGCTCCATCCGGTCATCCCAATGGGCATTATATTGTGTAAGTCTCTGTTCAATCTGTTTTTCCAGTTCATCCAATGCAACGCCACCGGTCTCTAAGGCAGCACGGTTTAATACCGAAAGCAACGTTTCCCTCGTCTGCTGCAGCTTATCCTTTGTCGCCTTGTCGCGGTTTAAGCCTTCCATAATGCTCTTCACGCAATTTAACTGTCTCTTCTGGGAAGCGAAAACAATTTCCCCGTAAATTCCTTCCTGATAGGGAAGCGTATCCCGAAGATATTGTTTTAACGCATCCGGATCCCTGATGAGCGTTCCATCCGGCAAAGTCAGACGGCAGATTCCTCCCTTTTTCTCCCATTCCTTCCGGATGCAGCATTCGCCCTCTTCGTCCTCAAAGACCAGAGCACCATCAATCACATCTCCCGCACGTCCCGTTGTTTTCTGCGGAAAATATCTGGCAATAAATTCCTTGTCACTTCTGGTATCCAGTTTCACATCCTTGAACAAAAGATAATAGATCAGATCGACCATCGTGCTTTTGCCCTGCTCATTGTCACCCACGATCAGATTCAGACCATCACCAAATTTGATCGTGGAAGCCGGATCGTTCCTGTTCAGCCCGGCAAACTGATCACATTGTACTTCCTTTAGTTTCATAATCCTCCTTACTGCCGCGCCGGTTATTCCCGGCTGCATTCCTGCAGCAGTTCATATGCCATCTGCAGTTCCGTCTGATCCCCCTGAAGTGCCTCCATAAGCTTAGCCGCAAAGCTGCTCTCCGCAAATTCTTCCCGCACCCGGTCTAATGTAATCTCTTCGTGCAGTTCATCGTCCTGAAGCTCCCAGGATAAGAATCTGTCGCAATATTTTTTATACAGTTCCCGCCGTCTGCTGTATTCCTCGCTAAACACGCTTCCGGTGACTGTTAGACGCACAACAGACTCCGCTTCTAACGGATCCAGCTTTTCCTGCAGAAGTGCTTCCAGAGAATCCCCCTCTGCCGATGAAACCCGCACTGCAATATCATAAAAGAAAATCGTTCCACTCTGATATTTCTTCGCAGACACCTGCGCTTTGTCTCCCTGCTTGTCAACAGAAATAATAAAACCATATCCACGGGTATTATTATGCAGATCCGTCTGCGCATGCGTTCCCGCATTAAATATACGGTATCCGCCAATCTCTTCGTCCTCTGAAAGTCCACCCGGATACGGTATATGTGTGTGTCCGACCAGCCATACATCCATTGGGATTGCCTGCAGCTCCGGCTCTGTCATCAAAAAATACTCTTTCTGCATATCGGGTGTAACACCCTCAATCGCACCATGCGCCATTCCAACGTTGATCTGTCCGCTTTTCGGGACACTCATTTTCTTGATCCACCCCAGATTATTCTCTCGTGAATGCTTCGACCGGCAAAACGCCGGATAAATAACGACGGTCTCCTCCGCAATTTCAATCGGGTATGGCTCAAACCGATCCAGTCGGATAATGTTATTGTCACATGTTCGCAGAGCATCATCAAAATCCTTCCAGACCTTTTCCTCTCCGGTATAATAATCGTGATTGCCCGGAAGCACCAGCACTCTGCCTGCAAATCCCGCCAGAATACGCACGACCCTTTCTACATCCGACTTACGGATACTGCTGCAATTGTCGAAAAGATCTCCGGTCACTGCAAAGATATCGCAGCCCTCCTGCTCCGCCTTCTCAACCATCTTCTCAAAGCATACAAAACGGTTATCCACAAGCCTGTCGCGGATCTCCGGATATCTGTCGTACTTTTTGCCAAAGTGGTTGTCGCCGGTTACAAAAATTTTAATCATAGCTTCCTCCTGTCCCCTGCATGATCTATCTGTGTATATAGTATAAAAAAACACCCGTTTGTGCAAGTACAAACGGGTGCAAAAAAAGAGCTTTCCGATTGTTCGGAAAGCTCTTTAAAATCTAGTTTGATACAAGCCGGATCAAAGATTACTCGATGATTGTAGCAACCTTACCAGATCCTACTGTACGTCCACCCTCACGCTATATCAATAGCGTTTTTCGTTATATTTTCTATTCTTTTTATGGCTGAAATCTGCATATTTTCGTTGTTTTTATATGCTCTATTTTTATTTGCATAATTTCTTGGCACCGTTTTGGCACCGGGACAATATGCTATTTATAAAACTCATCATTTCCTATAGTTTTTCTCAATCCACTTGGTATATTTATGTAATACACATCTTTTAACAATTTGTAATATGTTCCACCCACAACCAAAACACAAGCCCCCATACCGATAGTTGAAATCAAGTTTTCCCAGAATTTTTGTCCCATGTTCATAACACTCACTAAAATAGCCAGTAACATAAAAAATAACATAACAAAAATCAAAATGCCCAAGCCGATTACCATAGCTTTCTCCACAAACTTATTATATTTATACTTTTTATCTTTATTTAAAGGTTTAACACTCTTTCCACCTTTTATCTTACACTCAACCATAACATCTTGTGACTCTCCAGTGTGCATCATTTGAATCACAATTCCATCCTTTGGAGCCACATAATCAAAATTAATTCTAGCATGTTGCTTATCCATATCTACAACTACAAATTGATTTGTCTCATCACTTTCCTGTAAAATTTTTACATCCAAAATTCTAGTATTTTCTCCATTGCAAGAAACTTGAAGCGGTTTAATCTCTACGATATCTTCCCTCTGTAAAACCTCATTCCCGCTATTCCATATCGCATATTTTGTTATTACTAATTCTTGTATTGGTTCATTTTTATACTTAAGTTCCAAATCTGGCAAAAGGCTTTTTCCACCTTTTACTATTGTATAAGAATTTTTATAACAAGATAATTCCTTTTTTCTTTTTGATTTATACCATTGCCATATTCCAAATACAACTGAGAAAATTGTACACGCTCCCAAAAAGGCCCATGCATAAGGATTTGTCATTAAACTTTCTAACATTTTTTACCTCTCTTTCGTATATTAAAACTTCTGCATAACTCGATATGAACGAATATTATCCTTTGTATAACCACCACAAATCATATCCAATAGCTTTAAGAGCATATCTTATAAATTCAATAACACATATGGTTTATATCAGCATTTTTAATTGCTATGTTCATTTACACCACCAATTTTAGCTTATACATAACTATATTTGATTGTACCATAACTTCATCAATTCCCTACAGCACCTCATTTGCATCCTTGGGTAAATCTTTTACTGATTGTAAAAAATACATGCCATTGTTTGCTTCTGTATTGTTATACTCATAGTTTAGTTCTGCCGCTACCCATGTAGCGGTCTCTACAAATAGAGAGCACATAATCTCCACCGACTGCCAAATAGCTTCAACATCTGCTCCGCAATAAGTCTGTAAATATTTTTCCCATTCCTGTGCCGAAACCCATTTATACATATATTTTGCCGATTTACCAACGCTGACTGAGAAATCCGTCATTATACCCACTTTCCAAGAAAGCATCTTCTCCAACTGTTTTCTCACCACAAAATTCAGCATATCTTGTACATAAGGTATTTCTTCACGCCACAGACCTTTTGCTACACTATTTAAGCACCACCAAAACTCACTACAAGTACACTGATACTGTTCAAAAGTAGGTTTATGTATCCAATAATTTTTATCCGATGAAGGTAAAATCTCCGGCAAACAATTGTCTTTGTCCAAGAGAACTTTACACAGTCTATCGTTCATAATATTCTCTTGTGCGTGACCAATTGTTTCAACATGCAAATCAATACGATTTCCATCTGTAAACTGCATTAACCAACCGTAGAAATTCTCTTTATCACTCGGATAATCAGGATGTTCATCCGGATATTGCATATATAAAATTTCTCCGAAACACTTAATCCAATTCTTATCCTCAATAAAGGGGAGCGTTTCAGTTACTATATAAACCACATCATAGTCTTGAAAAATGTCTTTCGGTACATTTGGATTTGTTCTGGAGCCATTAAGATATACCGCCCTAATCTTTTTGTCATTCTGCGCAATACTTAATATTAAATCATACATTTCTTTTTCTGTTCGCATTACTACACCTCCGTCACAGCGTCCATTGCCAAATCCATAGCTAACGCAAATGTATTATTACCCCAATTTCTTGTATCGTGTGATTCTATATTTGCAAGCGAATCAGCTGTAAACAATAACTGACCGAAAACTATATTTCGGAATTCTGCGCAAGCAGCCAGAGAGGCACACTCCATTTCTACAACAGAACAACCTTCCTCTTTACGATATTCCACCATTTCTTTTGTTTCACGATAAAACCCGTCTGTCGTCCATGTTTTACATTTTTGATAGTTGTATTTGTGATTAATTAAGATTTTCTCAATCACATTTATGGCTGATTGGTTAAGCTTGACTTCTCGTGAAGGTGGCAAATAATGATAAGATGTACCTTCTTGCCGTAGTGCTGAGGTAGGGATATAAAAATCTCCTTCATTATCTGCAACTAAAGCACCACAACAACCTGTGGCTATAACCTTCTTAACGCCACCCGCAATCAGCTGTTCCATAATTTGTGTAGAAGCAGCTCCACCTAAAGGCGCTTGACAAATTGCCAACTCAACACCATTATGTACCGTTTTATACACAGGAAATACTTTTGTGATACTAATAAACTGCCCGATAATCTCGCATTCATTTGTCATAGCATAATCGTTAATTTCTTTTTCCATAAACAACATTACCGCTCTCTCCGGAAAATGAAAATTTGTACTGTGTCCTGGCATAATAACAGCCATACTGTTTGTGTCATATTCTAAAATTGGCACATCATTTTTTATTAGGCTCATTCCATCTATTTCCTTTTTGATTATTACTCATATAACTTCAATTTTCGCCCTCATTGAACACAATTATATCATGATATATACAATTTCTCCACAGATTTTTTATGCTCCCTACAATATAAAAGCGGAGCAGTTTCCCACTCCACTTCTGATACTACCTTGCCCCTCTATCATTCTTTTTATGATACTCGGTATGCCTATACTGTTCCTTAACCTGCTGTTGCTTCTGTTGTAGTTTCGCCTTCAAGCTATCGTCCACCTTTTCTCCCGTCAGCTTCTCCCACTCCGCAACAGCCTTTCTATAATCGCCATATTCAACCTTCGAAGCCTTATACTCTGCAAGGAACTCTTTTACATTCTTGTGCCCATACCCCTGCACAACACTCGATAAATACTGCTTCATATTGGCTATCTGTGTCTTTAACTCTTCTGCCTGCTCCTGCAACTCCTTACGCTGTTTTGCCTTGAAGATGCCCTTTGCTCCGGCAATCTTCTTCTCCACATTCGCAATCTGTAGCTCCCTCTCATAAATGGCTGTATTCTGCCTCTCCAACTTATGGTAAATATCCGTAAGTCTTGGATACTTGGAAGCTAATTCGGACTTCTTAGGCATCTCCGGTACAGGCTCACTCTTGGCTTCTACAAACGAATTTACCGCCTTAACAGGTGTCTGCTCCGGCTCTGCCTTTACAACCGCTTCTATGTCCTTATCTGTCTTTTGTGAAGCCATCTTGAACACCTTGCCAATGAGAAGCTCCAAAGCATAAATAGCAGTCATAATCAAATTTCTTAGCAGTGCCGGATTTCTCCCTGACTTCTGAATGGAAGCCTTTACTTTTTGTCCGATTTCGCTCTGCTTCACTTCCAAAATCTGCCTCTCCGGCACACCGCTAATCAACGCTCTATCCACAGTCTGATTCCATATAGTACGGTACTGATTATCTGTGCGTATCTGCTCCGCTTTTGGGTTGTTCTTGCCAATCTTTTTTGTAGGCAGATACACACCGTTTCTGTCAAAAACCTTGAGCTTTTGCTTGTCATCTTTTACATAAATATTGATGAGGTCAGTGTAAGAGCGTTTCACTTCATCAAGGAAGCTGTCGCTCTTAAATCGGCTGTCCTTTATGGTAAAAATGTTCCGCTCATATACCTCGCCCTTAGGGATAATTTTACAGCCACTCCGAAGCTGTCCGGCTTCATCCAGTATCTCTTTTTTAGTGCGTACATGCTTTCCGTTTTCGTCATAAAACATATTTCTTGTTGCAATCTTCTCCACAGGCTCATCAAGCAGTTTTCGCTCTGAAAAGATAAGATGGATATGATAATTGGTCTTGCGTTTATTATGGTGCAAAGCTGAAATACATTCCACACCATAATTTTGTTTAAAATGCTCCGTAAAAAGCTTCAGCAACTTGTCCGGCTCATAATCCACGAAACTTTCCGGTAACGCAATGATAAGCTCCCTGGCTTCAATACAGATTCCTTTCGTTCCGCTTTCCCTAAATTCCTCTTGGTTACACATAGCAAGCTCCCTCCAAAATTTGCGGTCTGTTGTTTCATAAACTGCATACAGATTTTCCTGCCTTGCTTTGCTCGATATATAACTAATTCTGCCTTTCACATTAGGCAGCTTTGACATCTGTATAAATGAATTTCTTACAATAGGCATTGCCACTTTCTTTGAAAAATGATAGCGACTTTTGTTATCGTGAGTGGATGCTTAGGCATCCGTTTACGAACTCATTGCCGTATCCGGCATAACCACAAATGCGTTAGCATTTGTAAGGACAGCCACGCTGTCCTTTGCCCCCTGCAAGGGCGAAATACACAGAGTACAAATCTCCGATTTGTGCGATGGGTGTATTTCGCTCTCAAACGCCGAGGGCTTGTGAGTGTAGTCCGATTTTGTCATTACACCCTAATCCGACTTTCTCCTTAACTACCATATACAGGAGCGTGGCACGCTCCCGTCCTACACACTGAAGGAAAAAAATTTACCATCGGAAGCTCCGGTGCATTCCCACCTTTTCCAGATACTCCTGTCGTGCCTTTTCTCTTTCTTCCTCGGTTGGTGCAGTCTTATATTTTGTATATAAATCCCGCCTTACCATAGCTTCCAATTTTTC